>TARA_R110001592_G_scaffold100568_3_pt1 | contig 64559 bp, 51 predicted proteins | sample TARA_R110001592 | Tara Oceans TARA_R110001592 (sample SAMEA4398387) | marine metagenome | biome: Polar Biome; feature: [SRF] surface water layer (ENVO:00010504); material: water (ENVO:00002006), including particulate matter (ENVO:01000060) such as... | depth 5 m | reverse complement strand
AAAATTTATGCTTGAAATAAATCCCCCAGATATTCAGCCTGATCCATCTTATGGGAGGTTTTAAATAGGAATCATTTTTTGGCCAAAAAAAAAACCTGATCGATTGATCAGGTTTTTTTATTCACTTTAACCACTAACAACCACAAATAAAATTTGCCTGCCAGGTGGCAAACAAAAAAAATTTGTTGTAGTCCGTACGGGAATCGAACCCGTGTTTCATCCGTGAAAGGGATACGTCCTAACCCCTAGACGAACGGACCATTTAATGACTGATGTGCTCTTTTCCTAAATGGTGATGCAAATATAGGGCCTTTCAAGAACAAACCAAAACACACCAAAAAAATAATCCAAAACTAATCACAAACCTTTGAAAATTAGGGGTAAAATTTATAGAAAGAAAATATTTTACTATGTGTAAACTTTATTTTTGCCAATTCTGTTTCTCTAATGAACCCAATGAATAATAAATTAATTTAAAAAAGTAAAATTATGGCATTAAGATTAGGAGATTTTGCACCGGATTTTACGGCTGACTCTTCAGCTGGACAAATAAACCTTTATGAATACCTTGGAGACAGTTGGGGGATTTTGTTTTCTCACCCTGCCGATTACACACCAGTATGTACTACAGAATTAGGAGCGGCTTCCAAGTTAAAGGGAGAATTTGACAAAAGAAATGTCAAAATGCTTGCCTTAAGTGTGGATGGAGCAGAAAGTCACAGGTCTTGGATTAAGGATATCAACGAAACTCAAAATACAAGCGTAGGTTTTCCTATAATTGCGGATGAGGACAAGAAGGTTTCCGAGCTTTATGACATGATTCACCCAAATTCTAGTGAAAGTTTTACTGTTCGTTCCGTTTTTATTATTGGAAATGACAAAAAAGTAAAACTTATCATTACTTATCCCGCGAGTACAGGTAGAAACTTTGTTGAACTTTTGAGGGTAATTGATTCTCTGCAGTTGACTGCTAATTATTCTGTAGCTACTCCAGCGGATTGGAAAAATGGTGAAGATGTAGTGGTTTCTCCTGCCATTAAAACGGAAGACATTCCTTCTAAATTCCCTAAAGGATTTAAGGAAATAAAACCATATTTAAGAATGACACCGCAGCCTGATTTGAAATAAATCAGAAAATGCAATGGGGCTGATTAATTTCAGCCCCTTTTTTTTATGGCCAATTTTAAAACAGATCTTCTAAACAGGACAAAACCATTTTTTTCTATGGTTAATGAGGTTAATGTCTTCAATAAAAAGTAGTCATTTGCACATTTGTGGCGTATTATAGAAGCGAAAGTATTTTTAATGACCTTATTTTAATTGGCAGGCTAGAATTTGTGGGCTTTATGTACTTGATTGGGCATTGTGAAGTTGGCCTGATTGGTACTTTTAAAATACTATTAGTAAAAGAAATCGTTTGATTGTTTATTTGTTGGTTAAATACAGTAAACTAAAAACGGATAAAGATTATTGCAAATTAAATGATTGTTGGGTTTAATAATTCGAGTCATTCTGGAGATTTCGTCACAAATAGTGCTAATAATACGTATTTTGGGATTGTGAAATTTTAGTTAGAAAAATAATTAATGGATAAGAAAATAATAAGTAGCATAATTGTTGGTTCAGGGAAATACTTGCCTAAAGAAGTTATCCCAAATGATTATTTTTTAACCAATGAATTTTATGACGCAAGTGGCAACAGGTTGGTTAAACCAAATGCCGATATTGTGGCCACACTTCAAAAAATCACTGAAATACGAGAGAGAAGGTATCTAGAAGAAAATTTAATGACTTCAGATATGGGCTATTTTGCGGCAAAGGATGCCTTGAGCTCAGCGGATATAGATGGAGAAACGCTGGATTACATTATTGTTGCACATAATTTTGGAGACATATTAAAGGACAATATTCGAATTGATACCTGTCCAACTCTGGCTGCCAGGGTTAAACACAAGCTTGGCATAAAAAATCCCTATACTGTTGCCTATGATTTGCCATTTGGCTGCCCAGGTTGGATTCAAGGGATGATTCAGGCCAATTATTACCTTCAATCAGGAGATGCCAAAAGAGTAATGGTAATTGGTGCAGAAAATTTGTCAAGAATTTCTGATCCTCATGACATCGACAGCATGATTTTTTCTGATGGGGCAGGAGCGGTCATCCTTGAGGCCAAAGAAGGAGATAGGAAAGAGGGTATTCTGGCCCATATTACACGGTCAGACACTTTAGATCACGCTTATTTATTGAGCATGGGTCCTTCATACAATCCCAATCACCCCGACAATACCCGGTTTTTGAAAATGAATGGTAGGAAATTGTATGAATATGCAATTAAAACTGTTGCGCCAACCCTCAAGGATTGTATCGAACGAGCTGCTATTGATATCGAAGATCTCAAACATGTGCTAATCCACCAAGCAAATGCTAAAATGGATCACAATATATTAGAGCGTCTTTTTCTGCTTTATAACAAAACCGATATTCCAAAGGACCTTATGCCGATGAGTATTCAGGAATTGGGTAATAACTCAGTGGCTACTGTACCAATTCTGTACGATTTGGTTGCTAAAGGGGACAAAGAAAACCATCAAATCAACTCAGGTGATTATTCTTTGTTTGCCTCGGTCGGAGCAGGAATGAATATAAATGCATTTGTTTATTTACATCCATAATATTTAATTATTCATTTGTTATGACCAAAAAAATAGATGCTCATCAGCACTTTTGGCGCTATGACCGGATTGAATATTCATGGATTAATGAGGAAATGCGTTGTTTGAAGAGGGACTTCCTCCCGGTTGATTTATTTTCAATACTAGCGGCAAACGGAGTTGAAGGAACAGTTGCTGTCCAAGCATTACAGGATGAGAAGGAAAACCATTTCCTTCTAAAGTTGGCAGAAAATCATCCTTTTATTTTAGGCGTGGTGGGATGGATCGACTTGAAGTCCCCGAACCTAGCTGCCCGATTAAGTATTTATGAGGCTTTTAAAAAGCTTAAAGGTTTTAGGCATGTGCTTCAGGATGAAGCCGACTCTGAATTCATTTTAAATGAAGCTTTTCAACGAGGACTACATGCGATATTTGATATTGGCTACAGCTATGATCTTTTGGTGCTTCCACATCAATTGAAAGGTGCTATTAAGTCGGTGGCCAATTTCGAACGGGGAAACTTCGTTCTGGATCATTTGGCAAAACCGGACATAAAGAATGGTCAGAATAAAAAATGGAAGGAAAATATCAAAGCATTGGCTGAATTCCCTAATGTACATTGTAAGCTATCTGGAATGATTACAGAAGCCGCTTGGCATCATTGGGAAGACAAAGAATTTTATCCTTATATGGATATTGTAATGGAAGCTTTTGGGGAGGACAGGGTCATGTTTGGCTCTGACTGGCCAGTCTGCAAATTGGCAGGTAGTTATGAACAAGTAGTAGGACTGGTAGAAGGGTATTTTCAAGGGCATTCTAAAGCTACGCGGCAAAAAATATGGCATTCGAACGCGGTAAACTTTTATCGACTTTAAAAAATAAATTAATATGAAGAGATATTGTCTTGCATTGGATTTAAAAGATGACCCTATAATTATTGAGAAGTACATTGATCATCATAAAAGGGTTTCTGAAGTCATAATTTCAAGCATAAAGGATGCAGACGTTGAAGTAATGGATATTTACCTTACAGGTAACCGTCTATTCATGATCATGGAAGTTGGTCATACCTTTTCTTTTGATGAAAAAGCCAAGATGGATGAAAGCAATGAAAAGGTGATGGAATGGGAAAAGTTGATGAGTACCTTGCAACAAGCACTTCCTTGGGCCAAACCAGGTGAGAAATGGGTAATCATGGAAAAGATTTTTTCACTTTAAAAAAAATATAATTACAGCTATTTATGATTGAATCCATTTGATTTTTTAAGGCTAATTCTAAATGATTTTGATTGAATATTAAGCGCCTTTGCCGGGGAATAAGTTTTTATAGTTGTTCCAAATCAGACCAGAAATTTTTTAGGTTTATTTACCCCTAAAGGGTAAAGTTAAATTGGTGAATTCACTATCCTCAGTTCAAAAAAAATAGTGTGATCGAGCAATAATTTTTCGCTATTTTATTTTAGATTATCATGAAAATATAAGTAGTTTTAAACTATTATGTGATTAGTTTTATGGAATATGGATTTAAGTATTTCATACTAATATAAATGTTTTTTAATGAATTGGTAAAAAAAGTTTAACCAGTATAGAATTTTTATAATTATGAAAATCAGTAGAACCTTAGTATTATTTTTTGCATGTTTGATGTTTAGTTTATCAGCATTTTCTCAAAAAGATCATTTAAGCTCACAAGCAGGAGAAGCCAATATAGGAGTAGGCTTTGGACTTCCCTATGGAGGAGTAGGATTGCATGTAGGTACCAATGTAGCCAAGGGAGTAAACTTATTTGGTGGTGTTGGCTACCAGATTGCTGATATAGGTTATAACATTGGGATAATTAAGGACTTTGAAAGCAAGAGTATGGCACAATTTTATCTTTCAGGTATGGTTGGTACCAATGCAGCCATTAAAATTGATGGATTACCTCAATCAAGCAAAACTTATTTTGGCCCCTCATTGGGCGCAGGGATTAAATTAAATAGTAATCGTAAAGAAGGGAATTTTTGGGATATGGGAATAATTATTCCTGTAAGATCATCCTCCTATAAAAATGATTTGGAAAATTTAAAACAAGATGCACGTATAACTGGGCTAACCGAACCCTGGCCAGTTTTATTGGTGTTTGCGTATAATTTTAATTTGTAAAAGTTGGTTTCCTTCTCTATTTGTTTGGGAAGGATATTTATAAAATAATACCGGAAAAGAGATTTTCTTACCCGGTATTATTTTAAAACTGTTTTAATATTCTAAAACACCTTGACATTCACCATTTTTCAACTGTTCAATCGTGGGGGTGTACCCATTTTCGCTTATCACTATTACTGGAAATGTTTCTGCATCAAATAACTTGGACAAAGCGCAATAATTTGTGAGATAGGTATTCGATTGAATTTGCATCCTTCCTGCTACAGCTGTCAAGTTATCAAGCCCTTCCAAGGATTTTATGCTCCAATTATCTTGAATTGTAAGATTTTTACTTATTATTTTGAGATTGCTCAATCCACGAAGGTTTTTTAGAGATAAATTGTCTACCAAGTGTACAGCTCGAAGCTCCTCTGCCACGGTAAGGCCTTCCAATGATTTAAATCCTGTATTCATAAAGTCTAAGTCAAAGGTCACCGTACCAGAAAACCCAGTAAAGTCTTCAAGTCTACGCATGTCCCATAAAGTAAGGCTCCCTATGGTTTCCACTCCTTGAAAACCATCAAAGTTGGTAATATCAAAATATTTAAGCTCAATAGAACCGATATGTCGTACATTATTGAGCCCTTGAAAAGAGGTTTGAGCACCATTGGAAGTTACCACTAATTGGGATATTTCATAGACTTGTTCCAAGCCTTGAAAATCTATTAAACTTGAATTGGAATCTATAAATACATAACCCAACTTTTTGATGTTGTCCAATCCTTTGAGGTTTAACAATAACGGGTTGTCATTTATGGTTAAATTTAAATGTCTTGGTTCGGACAGGGATAAACCTTCAAGAGTTTCTAAATTGCTATTTTTCTCAATTGTTACCCATCCTTCTACAAGGGTCAGGTTTTCCAAACCATGTAGGTTTTTTAGATTTGCTGTGTTTTCAATTTTTAAATCGCCGTAAACATGGGTCACTAATTCTAAAGCCGACAGGTCTAGGATAGGATCTTGGTCATCACCTCCCAGAATGAAAAGGTCTCCTTGAATTCCGGTATGACAGCGTAATGCCCAATCATTTAATTCAGTTTGTGTTGTCAATACCAAATCTCCCGAATGTTCCCCTCCTAAACATTTAATTTCTGACGCTACCATTTCTACTACCATAGGCTGTTCAACAAAGGAATTAAGTTGATCTAATGTTAGCGTATCCGTGAAATTGTCAAAGTTGAAGCTTTTAAAAAGAATAGCATAACTATCAGCTATGGGAAGTGATACAGATTCATTAATTCCGGCAATTAATTCTTGGGTAAGGACTTCACCGTCCACAGTGATTTCTATAGATCCCGACAAGAAATCCATTAATCGCTGATCAGTAACCATTGCCATGTAGATTTTATTAAAAGTAGGAGTTACAATATCCAAACCAAACGACTGAAAACCAAAGTCGGAGGGACTATGTCCTTCTGCAGTTACTACTTGCATGGAAAGTTGAACTTCCGCTTCCTCCTCATTTTCCATTGGTATGGCTTTTAATTCAAAAGCCAGTGGCAATGACAAATTTTGGTCCTCACTTAGTGAGGAGTTTTTCTTAGGAGTGGCCTCTACAATGTCATTGTTATCATCCAGCACATAAAATGCAACTACCTGATAAGATCCTTCCGGAAGCATGATTTTTTCTGTCAGGTAGTGATCTCCCATGTCCTGAACCTGAATTCTCTTGTTAATGTAAGCGGTAGAATCACCATCTACTGTTTGAATAGTAATAATTGCCTTACTATAATCGGTCACTCTTAGTTGCCTAGAAGATTTATGTGAAGTTTTGGCAATCTTGATAATTACAGCGGGTAATTTTTCATGTGTTTCGGGATTTTCCTCTTTTTCTTCTCCCGGGTTCGCAATAGGATCAGGAACTATAATTGGTTTTTCGGCCTCTTCGCAAGAAACCAAGACTGATCCAATAGTAATCAAAAGCATGAAGCATACGATTCGAAATTCTTGATAGATTACATTCATAGCTTGCAATTGCCTCCTACAATTTCTAAAATACTTGGATTATACGCATTGCGTTCAATTTGAAGATGGATACCTAGAGATACCCGGGTGTTTTTCAATCCGCAAAAATTATCCAAAGATTTATTATCTGTGATTTTAATCATCTTGGGCAAAGGAATTGTGTTATCCAGTGGGTCCCTTTGAAAATCAAATGTTTTTGCATTTTCAAAACCATCTATATTTTTAAGTTGTGGATTTTCAGATATAATTATTTTGTCAAAAAAGATACTTGCTGAAGAAAAAACATTGAGATCTTCCAATTTTTCATTATTCTCTATGCGTAATTTGCCCGCAGCTTGACTAAGAAAAAGCGGTGATAAGGAGGTCAATTTCGGACTGTTGATTACGGATAATCCCCGAATTCCTTCCCCATCTTTATGTACAAGGCCACCCAAGTCTGATAAGTTTTCATTGTTTTCGAGACTAAGATTTGAAAGATTTTTAAACCTACCATTTCCACCACCGAAAGAAATTAAGGATGGATTGTTACTAACTTTAAGGCTTGAATGATGCGTTTCAGTTTGCGTAGGGAAAGTAAGATGCTTTAGATTGGGATTGGAAAGAATATCTATATAAATCAAATTTATTGCGTTTTCAAACCCTTCTCCTTCTAATCCTATAAAATGCTCCATATTTTCAATATGTAAGGATACCAACTTGGATGCAACATGGTTAAAACCATTGAAGTCTCGGATATTTGGATTGTTTATCAAGTTGAGTCCATGCAAATATTCCAAAGAAGTCAGCCCAGAAAATGAATCTAAAAGAGGGTTATCCCTAATTACCAAGTCCAGGTTAATTTTTCTAAGAAAATCGAGACCTTCTAATGATCGTAGTTCCGGATTATTTATGATGATCAAATAATTTTCTATTTGGTCTATTGTAGCCAATGCTGATAGGTCTAAAATGGGATCGGATGAACCTTCAGGTGTATGGCCTATGGTTAAACTACCCTCAATAATATCATATCCCTTTAAACCAAAAGAATCAAGGGCTGATTGAGAGGACAAATGCACATTCCCTTGGAATGTTCCTCCTATGTACCACTCATCTGCACGCTTTTTTGTCATTTCAACAATTAGTGGTCGCTGCTCAAATATTTGAAGACTATCGTAAGTTATCTTCTTTTCGATGGGTTGAAAAGGTCCATAAGTAAGTGTAAGGTCATACTTTTCGTTGGTCTTTGGCAGTACAATTTTGTTCAATTTGCCATTAAGTTGCTGGGTCAATAGATGGGCTCCCTGGCTAATAGTTAATTCTGCTGGAATAAAATCCATAAAGTCATCAACCTTTTCACGTACTACAGAAATGAAAAAGTAAAAGGTCTCTCTAAAGCCAGCCATTCCGGATTCAAAACCGAAAGACTCTGGATTCTTTCCGGCAGTAGAAATGATCTCAAGGCTTAGGCTTTGTGATTCGCTCGCTGCCACTTTAAAAGGGATTGGAAGTGGGCGCGTCAGAAACTCTCCAAATTCAGAGCCTTCCATTGGAGTGGCATATAAGATGTTCCCACTACTATCAGTCAAATGAAATGCAGAAATTTGATAGTTGCCTTGTGCGAGGTTTATTTCTTCTATCAGGATTTCATCACCAAAGCCCAATATAGGTAAGGATTGACGGTCAAAAATGGTTTGGCCCCCATCTTCGTTATCGATAGTAAGGACCACACTACTCACCCCCTGTACAGGGAGTGCTAAATTTCTATTTCTCTCATTTCCCACGAAGCTTTCATTAACCTGAAAACTTATACTTCCATCGGTGGGTAAATGATGCTCATATTCTGTAGCACATGCCCCCAAAACAATCAAACTAAAAAATTGAAAGTAGTGTATTAATTTCAATCTGTTCATAATTTTTAAAAAGATTAATAAAACTAAAAATAATTGTCAAAGCTATAAAATTATTTTGAATAAAAATAAATGCATTTTAAATATTTTTAAGTGCATTTTAAAAAAAATAACTGGTTTAGGTTCTAAGAACCTTTACGAAGATACCTTGAATTCGCTTCTTTTAAAAATAATAAAATAATTTTAGTTAGGATTGAAAGTATGGAGTTAGAGCCTGGGTTTGATTTATTCAATGAACCTAATAACGAGCGGAATAATATCGAAATAAATAGGAGGATAATTGGTTTAAATTTTATTAAATCCTTAGAATTCCGCTAATTTTAGAATATGTAGGATGTTGGAGAATTTTCATCAAAATAATTAAGGAATCTATATTGTAATGCTTAAACCCTAAGATTTTCACAAACTTAAAGGCTATGCCACTTGAAAGAACGCAATTAAAAACATTAAGGTATTTAAAGAACGAATTGCCACCTGAATTGATAAAAAGAGGAAAATTACTTCTAAATCAAGGGGAAGTTACCTTCGATTTTTATGATGAGGAATTAGAAACCTTTTATTTCTTGGTGAAGGGTAATGTGGAGCCTTATTACCAAGTTTTTATTGATTTAATGGATAATGATTGGGTTAAAGATGAGGAGTTTTTTGACGAGGAACCGTTCGATTGTAATTGCGTGTATTACATGGAAAATTTCGAATGCAAGCACGTAGCTGCAGCTTTATTGTATTTGGATACCAATAAGGATAAGGAGTATGCATCGGAATCTAATAAAGATTTTAATCCTGTCCAGGAGATTAGCAGTGAAGTAGGCCCTCCAATTCTTACAGAGAAAAAATTGAATTTTCCTTTGGTAATTCCTTGTGGTCAACATGAAATTCCCAGCTTGTCTGAAAAAATGACCATGGTGCCTGACATTTCTGTTCAAGCCTGGTTAAATAACATTATTATTTTAAAAAATGGATTCCATTATGAAGTAGAAATTCAGGGTCGGCTTCATGATTTATCGGTGGAATATTCCAGTGGAAATATTACCATAAATGGATTTAATAAACTTGAGCACCAGGTCAGATTAGGTTTACAATGGCTAAAAATGCGTTTTAAAAATCCCCAAATAAAGGAATTGACTTTTTTAAATACTGCGCAGAGGGAGCAGGCCATGAAGGAATATTTAATACGCTTTGGTCTACAAGATCAAATAAAAGATCCACTGAAAGCCTTAAGTTTTGTGTATTCTGAAGGTGAGGTCATTTTGATTCCTAAGGGGCCTATTAGAGGGTTTTATGATGTGGACCGTGTCTCCAAGAGTATGGAGCAAAATTTATTTGCACCTTTCCGTGATGCTGATGAGAAACTTACTGCTACAGGGACCTCCTCTGAGTGGGGTTTGTACAATGCTGCCTTTGCCTTAGTAAAGGATTATCGCGGAAAATTTGAAAAAATACTTCCGTTTATGGCAAAGGGGAGCAAAAATGATCCTAAGGCCTTAAAAGTTAAATTCACCCTACTGGAAGATCCTGATGATATTCGACTGGGAAATAATCCTGATTTGGAAAGTATTTTGATGGTGGCTAACAGATTAAACATGGCGCTCAAAACGAAAGATTTTCAAATCATCCATGCTCTTTTTGGGGAGTTTTTGCGACTTGCATCCGAATATAGCCTATTTGCTTTTCAAGGAAATGGACGAGATACGCTATATCCCAAGAAAAGCAATTTTAAGCAACCTATTCAAGTTTTGAATGCCAAATTGGTCCTTAAAATTCAAAAAGAAGGATTGTTGTATGATGTCCTCGTCATTTTAAAGTCAAATGAACAGGAATTTTTGCTTGAGGAAATAAGTGATCAATTGGAAAGTAATTCGACCTACGTCACCTTATTAAATCAGTCGCTTTTTTATTTACGAACCCCTATGGAAATGAAGGTACTTGAGTTTTTGAGGGATTTCCCAGTATTACAAGTTGTGGAAAGGGAATTAGATGATTTAGTAAATAAGATTTTATGGCCCATGTCTAAAAATGTTGAAATTATTGATGAATCTGGGGTGTTTAATGAATCTAATGGAAATGGAGTCCTAAATCGTGAACTATATATTTCTGAATTGACCGGACTTGTCATTTTCCGGCCTTTGGTCAAATATGGGGAAAATGCATATTCCAATCCTTTGGAAGGGAACTCCATCATGGATCCGGATACCAGAACGCTTTACCTGCGCGATGAAGAGGTAGAGGATGAATACCTCGCATTTTTGAGAGACTTGCACCCTAGCTTCCAACGGGGTGGGGGACAGGGGTTTTTTCATTTAACCCACGATGCCTTCATGAATAATTTATGGTTTATGAAGGCTTTTGAAATACTTAAAAAAAGAGGTATTCGAGTGCTTGGCTTAGATAAAATTAACATCAAAAAGTTCTCTCCATTTCCACCCAAGATCAGCATGGAGTTTGGCTCTTCTCAAGACTGGTTTGAAGTCAATGCCCAGGTGGTTTTTGGAAACAATAAGGTAAAACTAAAGGACATAAAAAAAGCCTTTGAAAAGAATAATAACTTTGTAGAGTTGGCTGATGGCACTTTAGGGATTTTACCTGAGGATTGGGTCAAAAAATTTAACCGGCTTTTTCGAACCGGTGAGACCAATAAAGAAAACATTAAAATATCCAAGGCCCATTTTAACCTCCTTGATGACCTGCCAGAATTGGTGAATTATCCAGGTATTTCGCAGGAAATCGAAGAAAAAAAAGAAAGATTTCGGAAGTTTACTGAAATCCAACAAACGACTGTTCCCAAGCAATTGAACGCTACTTTGAGGAACTATCAATTTGCAGGTTTGAATTGGTTGAATTTCCTGCTGGAATATGGATGGGGAGGCATTTTAGCAGATGATATGGGCTTAGGGAAAACCCTTCAGCTGATCGCCATGATTTGCAAACTGGTGGAAAACAATAAGAACCGTGTACTTGTTGTCGTGCCCACCACGCTGCTTTTTAACTGGAAAAATGAGCTGGAGAAATTTGCTCCTCATATAGATTACTTCATCCATCATGGTAACCGCTATGATTCGGTGAAGGAGCTCAGCAAGCATCAAGTAATACTGACTAGCTATGGGCTGGTCATTAATGACTTGGAATTGCTCAAGCAAATAGAATTCGATGCCATTATTGCGGATGAATCTCAGGCTATAAAAAACACCCATTCCCAACGCTATAAGGCCATCACAAAGTTAAAGGGGAAATTTAAAGTAGCATTGACTGGTACACCTATTGAAAATGACTTGGTTGAACTTTATGCACAGATGAACTTTGTCAATCCAGGGTTTTTTAAAAATTTCAAAGGGTTTAAAGACAATTATCTTCTTCCATTAAAAAAGGGTAATACCGAAATGTTGTCTGAACTGCAAAGAAAAATTCAACCTTTTATACTCCGCAGGACCAAAAAAGAAGTGCTCACTGAGTTACCCGAAAAGACAGAAGAATATTTGTATTGCGAGATGAATACTGAGCAACGAAAAATTTATGATGCTTATCGAAATGAGTATAGGGATTTTCTCCTTAAGAAATTTGAGGAGGAAGGGTCAGAATCTTCCAAAATGTATGTGTTGGAAGGGCTTACTAGATTGAGGCAGGTGTGTGATTCCACCGATCTTGTCCCAAATAATGAAGGGAAGAGTGCTTCTACTAAAATGGAAACACTACTCGAACACATAACGGAAAAAACTGGAAATCACAAAGTGTTGGTATTTAGCCAGTTCGTGAAAATGTTGGACATTGTTCAAGAGAAATTTAAGGAGAATCAAATCGAATATAACTATCTGGATGGAAAGACAAGCCTCAAGGAACGTGAAGCCCGTGTCAATCAATTTCAAAATGATGATACCAAGCGGGTATTTTTGATCAGTCTTAAAGCAGGTGGCACAGGATTAAACCTTACTGCTGCCGATTATGTATATATTTTGGACCCATGGTGGAATCCTGCTGTAGAGAATCAAGCCATAGACCGTTGTTATCGTATGGGGCAGGAAAAACATGTAATGGCCTATCGAATGGTTTGTACTAATACCATTGAAGAGAAAATCATGCTGCTTCAACAGGCTAAAACAAAAATGGCTAAAGAGGTAATCGCAGAAGGAGATAGTTTCCTTGGATCTCTGGACGGAGATGGAATGTTGGCATTATTTGATTAAATTTAATTGATGGAAGACATTTGGATTAAAAAATGGAATGAAAGGTATGGCAAGGAAGCTTATGCCTATGGGGAAGCACCAAACCTATTTTTTGAAGAAAAAATAAAGGAACTAGCAATTGGTACCATTCTTTTGCCTGCTGAGGGAGAAGGTAGAAATGCTGTTTTCGCGGCAAAAATCGGCTGGACTGTTTTTGCCTTTGATCAAAGCGAAGAAGGAAAGAATAAAGCCATAAAGCTGGCAGAAAAGAATAAGGTAAGCCTAGATTATCAAGCAAATGACCTTTTATCAGCGAAGTATCAAGACGAACAGTTTGATGCAATGGCTTTAATTTATGCTCATTTTCCAGCCAAAGTAAAGTCTCAATACCATAAAATATTGGATGGCTTTTTAAAAAAAGGTGGGACAATTATATTTGAAGCTTTTAGCAAGAAGAATTTACAGTACCGGGTGCAAAATGAAAAAATTGGAGGTCCAAAAGATATGGATTCCTTGTTCTCTATAGAAGAGATAAAAGCGGATTTCAGCAATTACACCATCATCCTATTGGAAGAGAAAGAAGTGGAGTTAGGTGAAGGGCTATACCACAATGGGAAAGGGTCAGTTATTAGATTTGTAGGCAAGAAAAATTAAGATACTTACCTTCGTTAACTTATATTTTAAATTGTAAAAAAGGGATAAAGAATCACAGGATTTGATTTTTAAGCATAAAAAAAGGCTGCTTTTGTAAAAGCAGCCTTTTTAGTTTACATGTTTTTAACTTCTCCCACGAGGTCATTGAGTACCTTTTTGGCATCTCCAAATAGCATTCGGGTTTTAGGATCGAAAAAGAGCGCATTCTGAATCCCGGCATAACCTGAACTCATACTTCTTTTGATCACTATCACGTTGGTCGATTTATTGACTTCTAGTATAGGCATGCCATAAATAGGACTTGAAGGATCATCATTTGCAGCAGGGTTAACTACATCATTGGCACCAATCACCATTACTACATCAGTATTAGGGAATTTCTCATTGATGTCATCCATTTCGATAAGCTTGTCATAAGAAACATCAGACTCTGCTAAGAGCACGTTCATATGACCAGGCATCCTACCTGCAACAGGGTGAATTCCATAAAGTACTTCAACACCTTTTTCTTCTAATATTTTCTCTAAATCGTGTACAGCATGTTGTGCTTGTGCAACTGCCAAACCATATCCAGGAACAATTACTACACGCTTGGCATAAGCCAATAAGATGGAGGAATCATAAGAATTGATTTCCTTGGCCACCTGATCACCCTCTTGACCTGACGCAGCTGCTCCAGCAGAAGCACCGAATGAAGTAAATAGAATATTAGATACGGACCTGTTCATGGCTTTAGCCATTAATAAGGTAAGTAGAATCCCTGCGGAACCAACCAAGATACCCCCCATAAGCATTACCTTATTGTCATAAAGTAATCCTGTGGTAGCAGCTGTAACTCCTGTCAGGGAGTTGAGTAAAGAGATAACTACTGGCATGTCTGCACCTCCAATAGGATAGACGAACATCAATCCATAAATGAGTGAAAGAACTACCAATACGTAGATTAGTGTCGGCTGTGGTGCACCAGAAGTAAGTATATAAACAGCCAATGCTACGGCTATTCCCAATACTGCAAATCCAAGCATTTTATTGATACGAATATCTTTTAAAACACCTTGTAGCTTGCCCATTGCTACTAATGAACCTGAAAACGAAACAGATCCAATGACCAAACTGGACATTAGTACTGCACCTTTACCGATGTCACCAATAGGTAGGTCACCGTATTCAACCAAACCGATCAAAGCTGCTGCAGCTCCACCCATCCCATTGAAGAAAGATACCAATTGAGGCATTGCTGTCATCTGAACTGTTTTGGCAGAGTATAAACCACCTACCGTTCCGAGGGCCATAGCAATAAGTATAAGTACTAGGTTATCTAAACCTGGGGTTAGAAAGGAGGCCAATATAGCCAATATCATTCCTGCTAAGGCGATGCTATTCCCTTTTCTAGCAGAATCTGGATGACTCATCATCTTGATACCCACGATAAAGAGTACCACTGCTATCAGGTAGCAAATATCTATTATCTGTAAAATCATAATTCTTATTTTTTACCTGGTTTTTTCTTAAACATCTCTAACATTCTGTTGGTCACAGCAAATCCACCTACCACATTTAGGGTAGCAAGCAAAACTGCCAAAAAGCCTAGGGACAAGGCCAGATAGTTGGAAGGGTCTGTTTTTCCTAATACAATAATAGACCCTACGATAACTACTCCTGAGAGGGCGTTGGACCCCGACATAAGTGGTGTATGCAGCACAGTAGGTACTTTTGAAATAACCTCAACACCTACGAATATCGCCAGAATGAAAATATAAAGTTCTTGTTGGTTAATTGATATATATTCAATAATCGCTTCCATATTATTTTAATAAGGGTTCATAAACTATCGCTCCATCATGAGTGATGCAGGTTCCTTTAATTATTGCGTCCTCAAAATTGAGGTTTAGTTGATCCTCTTTTAACATGAGTTTCAATAAATTTTGTACGTTCTTACTGTACATTTTACTTGCATCCTGTGGCATAGTGGAAGGTAAAGCAGAGTTACCAATTACCGTTATTCCATTTATAGATACCGTTTCGTTGTTTTGCGTACCTTCGCAATTCCCACCATTAGCTGCCGCAAGATCTACTACTACTGCGCCTGATTTCATTTTTTCCAACATGGATTTGGTAATCAAGATAGGCGCTTTTCTGCCTGGGATCAATGCAGTCGTTATAACTACGTCAGATTTAATGATGGATTTCTCCAACATTTCGGATTGCTTTTGCTTGTATTCGGCAGATTGCTCTACTGCATACCCTCCAGCACCTGTATCTTCTACAGCTCCTGGTACTTCTACAAACTTACCACCTAAACTCTCAACTTGTTCCTTTACTGAGGGTCTGGTATCAAATGCTTCTACCACAGCACCTAGTCTTTTAGCAGTAGCGATTGCTTGTAGCCCTGCCACACCTGCACCTATTACCAATACTTTGGCTGGTGCAATAGTGCCTGCAGCTGTCATTAGCATTGGGAAAAATCTCGGTAAGTTTGCCGCTGCCAATAAGACTGCCTTGTAACCCGAAACGGTACTCATAGAGGACAATACATCCATGCTTTGAGCTCGCGAAATCCTTGGGATTGAATCCATACTGAACAAAGAGACTCCTGTGCCAGCAAGTGTTTTCATAAGGTCTTTGGCTACTAAGGGTTGGTATACACCAAACAGATATTTCCCTTTAGTAAGTAAAGCATGCTCTGAGGCATCCATCGGTGTGATTTGAAAAATCATTTCTGCTTCCTTAAAAACAGCAACGCGTTCTTTAACCTCAGCACCAGCTTCCAAATATGTGGTATCAGAAAGGAAAGAGGATTCTCCAGCCCCTTTTTCAATCAGGACTTTATTGCCTGATGCAGTTAGGACCTTTACAGCTTCCGGATGCAAGGAAACCCTGGTTTCCGGAGAAGGTTCTTTTAAAATTCCTAAAATCATAATGGTGGTTTATATAATGTAATCCAAACATTGAATTTCCAAAATCAAATCTATTCATCCCCTCACTCAACGATAAGTATCAAATGATTTTGGCAGTGCAAAAAAAGCACTTTTTTACGGATTTTAGTGTAATGTTTGCCAAAACTTTCTCTTTTTAGATAGATGTAAGATTTTTTCACCTATTGCCTTCAACATAATGAAAATTTTTCAGCTATTTGTTCAGTTTATCTTCAAAATTAGATACTGCTTAAATTTGAATGCTATAAATCATATAAAAGAGGTTTGGTTTTAAAAGGTTACCTTTCATTTTCTGCCGATTGAAATAATGAATTAATATAAGCATTTAAAAGCCAATTTATTTCTTCGAAATAATTTCATAAATTAATTACTGATTTTTTAGCACCTAATTTATGACTTCTTGCTAATAATAAAGTTTAAGCCACTTATCACAACTTATATAGAGAAACCATTCATTTATAACTTAAATTATAACAAATTCTTTTAGATGAACATAGTAATAATAAAAACAACTAGCATTGTCCTCTTTTCCAGCCTATTCATGCTTGTTTCTTCTTGTAGCCAATCAAAGGATGAAACAACACCAAATATTGTAATCATCTATGCGGACGATATGGGTTACGGAGACCTTGCTATCCAAAACCCAGCATCTAAAATTCCCACACCTTACCTGGATCAACTTGCCTCAGAAGGAATGCGATTTACCGATGCCCACAGTTCTTCGGGCATATGCTCTCCAAGCAGGTATGCATTGTTAACAGGAAGTTACCATTGGCGACGGCAGCACGGGATTGTAGGAGCCTTCGGTAAACCTTTTTTTAATGCTTCCGACATCACGCTTCCTCAGGTATTAAAGACTAAAGGTTATGAAACAGCCTGTATAGGAAAATGGCACTTGGGTTGGGACTGGAGGTTCAATAATGAACCCTCTGGAGAAGTTATGCAATGGGGGCAAATGCGAAAAGTTTATTTACCGAAAGACATTGATTGGAGCCAACCAATTTCTGGTGGACCTCTTGATAGAGGCTTCGATTATTACTATGGTGACGGCACTATCAATTTCCCACCATATGCATGGGTGGAAAATGATCGCCTGCCCATTGTACCAAATGCCTCTATGGATATTCAAAACATTGGTTACTCTACCAAGGAAGGGGATTGGGAATTTCGACCTGGCCCAATGGTAGAAGGTTGGAATCCCTATGAGGTTTTACCCAGCCTTACTGATAAAGCGGTAGAATACATAAAAACCAGAGATCCTAAAAAACCATTTTTCCTTTATATGGCTTTGCCTTCGCCACATGCGCCCATTATTCCAAATGATGCGTTTGATGGGAAATCACAGGCTGGGGGCTATGGAGACTTCATGGTGCAAACAGATTGGGTGGCAGGACAGGTAATCCAAGCCATCAAGGACATGGGGTTAGAAGAAAACACCATAGTGATATTTAGTGCTGATAATGGACCTGAAGGCTATGCTTGGGAGAGAGCTGAAAAGTATGGGCATTTTAGCATGGGGAACTTTCGCGGCTTGAAACGTGATGTTTGGGAGGGAGGTCATCATGTACCCTTTATTGTCAAGTGGCCAGGCAAAATAAAAGCCGGGTCAGTTTCTCAGGAAACGATTTCTCAAATTGATTTAATGGCTACATTAGCTGAAATTACTAACGCGGATCTTCCTGATAATGCTGCCCCTGACAGTTACAATCTTTTACCAGTTTTTAAATCTGAACCCTATCCAGCACCATTGAGAGAGGCAACTGTTCACAATACCTATGCAACAAAGTGGGGGATAAGAAAAGGTAAATGGTTGTACATTGATGATTCTACGGGTGGTCACAGGTCTTTGCCTGAATCCTTCAAGGCACTGAAAGGGTATTCCCATTTTGAGACAGCAGGACTCCTTTTTGATTTGGAAGAAGACCCAGAGCAAAGAGTAAATTTATACCTGGAAAACCAGGAGATGGTGAAGGAAATGGAAACGCTACTTCAAAAATATCGGCAATCCGATAGGACTGTTCCTTTAAGAATTGAAAACTAACCATAACTTTACCAGTATAATAGTAGCCCTTAAACTTTTTTAAGTGGTTACACTATTTGAAGTTTAGTTGATTTCCCTTTTCGAGCTCAATAAATTGATGCTTTAACAATGAAGAAACGTTTACCCAATCTATTTACTATAAAAATCATAAAATGAAAAAGTTGCTTGCCTTATTGTGCCTGTTAGGCATTCTTATTCCTGTTTATGGTCAGAAATTTGAACCAAATTATGAAGAAGATAGGGTTCCTGAGTATCAATTACCCAGTCTTTTAACCTTGGAAAGCGGAAAAGCAGTTACCAACAAAAGGCAATGGGCGAAAAGGAGGACAGAATTAGTTAAAATATTTGAAAATGAAATATATGGTAAATCACCAGAATGGGATGGCAAAATCACCAGAGAAATCCTATTGGAAAATAAGGATTATTTGCATGGAAAGGCCACTCGTCAAGTAGTTAGGCTTACCCTTGAAAGGGAAGGAAAATCCCTTTATTTAGATCTTTTAGTGTTCTATCCCAATTCTGAAAAGAAGGTACCTGCTTTTTTGGGACTTAATTTTTACGGCAATCATACCATTTCTTCTGACGATCAAGTGGCTGTTCCTGATACTTGGGTTAGAAACAATGAAATTATGGGAAGTGCAAATAATAAGCCTTCTGAAAAGGGGCGTGGTCTAAGAATTGACAATTGGCCCTATGAGGATATTTTGTCCAGAGGTTATGGTTTGGTAACCCTTTATTATGGTCAAATAGACCCGGACTATGCAGATGGATTTAAGGATGGTGTTCATGCTTTGTATCCAAGTGAAAAAAGAGAATCCAATTCATGGGCGAGTATTGCAGCTTGGGCTTGGGGCCTTTCTCGAGTAATGGATTATCTTGAAGAGGAAGATTGGGTTGATTTCAAGAAGGTGGCCGTATTGGGTCATAGCAGGTTAGGCAAAGCAGCTTTATGGGCAGGGGCAACCGATGAACGATTTGGTATGGTAATCTCAAATAATTCAGGTTGTGGGGGAGCAGCCTTATCTCGCAGGGCCTATGGAGAAACCATCGGTCGGATGATCAATGTGATTCCTTATTGGTTTTCTGATAGTTTTACGGTTTATGATGAGAAAGAAAATGAATTACCTGTAGATCAGCATCAGCTGCTAGCATTGATGGCACCTAGACCCTTGTATGTGGCCAGTGGGGTAGAAGATCAGTGGGCAGACCCAAGAGGTGAGTTTTTATCATGTGTTGCGGCTTCTCCAGCCTATGAACTATTGGGAAAAGAAGGCGTACCAGCAGAAGTGCTACCCCCTTTAAACCAACCTGTAATGGGAACTATAGGTTATCACATTCGTTCGGGAGGCCATGGATTGTTACGCTATGATTGGAAGCAATACCTTGATTTTGCGGACAAGCATTTCTGACCCATCGAATGATTTAAGAGAAACAGACTATTATATTATCCATTTTTCCGAAACAAAAAGGAGGCCATTTAGCCTCCTTTTTGTTTCTTATTAATTTGTAGAAAAAGCCAGACTACTTGGCTTTGAAAATGCCTTCATCTATCATGACTTGAAAAGAGTCTTCCATCGTTTTTTTCAATGGTATGAATTTGATACCCAATTCCCTTTTAATTTTAGAATTATCTGACTGAAAAGGTATATTTACATTGTTCTTAATATACTTTCGTGTAAACAGTTTATTGGCCATTGGCCCAATCAGCATTAATAACCACTTAGGCATTGCTCGTTTGGGCAGAGGATACTTGTCCCCGTACTTCGGCAGAAGAACAGCACTCATTTCAAGAAGGTCTGTGTCATGTGCGGATGTAATGTATCGCCCTTTCGCTTCAGGCGTAAAACCTGCTATAAAATGTGCTTCAGCTACATCACGGACATCAACTACGCCAATTCCCATTTTAGGAGCACCCATTTTGAGTTCTCCGCCACCTATCATCTTAAGAATATTTATACTTTCTGAGGTGTTGTAAGAGGCATTTAATGCAGGTCCTAAAACCAAGGACATATTGATGGTCACTAAATCCCATTGACTTTGGGACTTTTCAATTTCCCAAGCCTTTTTTTCTGCTAATGTTTTTGAATAGGAGTAAGGTTGGTAGTCTATGGAGGCGGTGGTATTCCAAATCTGTTCAGTAATCTTGCCTCCAGGTGCATTTACGGTGTCAACTGCATCGGTATAAATGGCTGCACAACTGCTCGTCACTACTACGCGCAATACTGAGCTTACATCATTTGCTGTATTCAAAACATTTGCAGTACCATTTACTGCAGGATCTATTAATTCCGATTGCGGATCTTTTACATCCATTGTAAACGGAGAAGCGGTATGGTAAACCAAGGCACAACCTTCCATGGCTTCTTTGTAGGATCCAGGCTTTAATAAATCACCTGCAAAAAATTTGATTGTTCCTTTTGAATTGGCTGCAGCAGCTTTCAAGTGGCTTAATTTCTTATCGTCCTTTGGGTTGCGAACAGCAGCGTGAACGGTCATTCCTTCGTCCAAAAGTTTTTTCACCAACCAACTGGCCACATATCCATTGGCTCCTGTAACCAATACTGGTTTAGATTTATCTATTGTTGTCATAATTGATCTGTTATAATTCTGATATTCAAATGTGCCATAAAAGATTTGGCGGAATTAAAATCAAATTCCGAAGGAATAACACTCTTTAAAGATTTTACCTAATTTATATCATTCATAAATCGAATACGCTATAAGGATTTCTATCGGGTCTTTTGGATTTAACTACTAAAGCCCTTGATAGGTTTATTTATTTGATAATTGCTTAATTTGGTAAGGTTCTAATATTTTTTTTCCTTTAGGATTTTTGTTGATTAATAGCATGGCTTTTCCTAAATCGCTACTTCCAATTGTGCTTTTCATTATTTTAAATAACGGAAAAACAGGACGTAGTAACACATACAATGTATTGTACCAACCCGTTTTTGATTTTACTCCTTTCTCTGGTAAAATAATTCCAGGCCTAAAAGCATATGCATTCTTAAAGCCTAGATTCAGGAGGTAATTTTCCGTTTTTCCTTTAATTCGGGCCCACATGGAATTCCCCTTTTCAGAGCTATCCGTACCTACTCCAGAAACATAGATTACTGTCATTGCTGGGGTGCTTTCGAATAGTGTATCAAATAGAATTTTACTGTAGCCGAAAGTCATTTTTTCATAGGTCTTTTCTCTAAGCCCAACTGCGGATACACCCATGCAGTGAAAGCAGGCATCATATCCAGTGAATTCTTTGGCATGGGTTGGGATTAGATCAAAGTCTGCTACCAGCAATTCTTTTATTTTGGGATGTTTTAGCTTTATTGGGCTACGGTTGATGAGTAAGACTTCTTTAACTAATGGATCATCAAGACATTCTATTAATACTGCGTGGCCCACCATTCCTGAAGAACCTGTAAGAATAATTTTCATAGTGAATTAGTTTAACAAGGTCTTGTTTCTGTAATCATAGGGCGTCATTCCTGTTTTAGATTTAAACATCCGACTGAAATAGTGAGGGTAATTGAAACCTAGTTTATAGGCAATACCACTAATAGTATCTGAATCACTTAAAAGTAGCATTTTGGCCTTTTCTACAATAAAAAGATTGATATGCTCTTTGGTGCCAAGGCCTGTTTCTTTTTTTAACAAATCGCTAAGGTAATGTGTCGAAAGGTGAATGGATTCAGCAAAATAATCAGCCGATGGCGTTCCCTTTTCTATAAATAACCCTTTTTTATAATAAGCTTTTAACAATGCCTCAAATTGACTTACCACATCTATATTGTGGGCTGACCTGGTATTGAATTGTCTTTCATAATACCTCAAACTGTAGTTCAACAATAACTCCAAAGTACTTACAATTACCCTTTGGCTGTGATTATCAATTCGCTCTGCTATTTCATTTTGTATCAGGTTCACACATTCGTTAAGGGTGTTTTGTTCCCCATCAGATAAGTGAAGGGCCTCATACACTTCATAGGAGAAAAAGGCATAATTATCCATGCGCTTACCCAAGTCTGTATTTCGAATGAGATCCGGATGAAAAAAGATCATCCATCCATGAATTTCATTTAGTTGCTGCGTTTTTTGAGTGGATGTAACTTGGTTGGGTGCGGTAAAAATTAAAACTCCTTCATTGAAATCAAAGGAATTTCGACCGTAATCCATAGCACAACTGGCATCTTTTAAAGCTATAGAGTATAAGTCTGTGACACATTTTTTACCAATCCATTCATCCCTTATTTCCCATTGGCTTACATCAATGATGCTGATTAGCGGGTGAGAAGGCTTAGGAAAGCCAAAAATTTCATGTAGCTCACCAATTGATTTTATGTGGAATATTTTTTCTTGCATCATCAATTTATTTACCATCAAATTTCATCTAATATTCCTGAAATCAATAACACAAAATGCGGAAAGGCTAACACATAGAAAATTTGCTTTAAGGTTAATGTGTTACCTGATTAATTAAAATAAAAATTTTTTCCTTTTTTGATTTCTATAGTTTTAACCTGGTAGTAGTTGTTCCAATAGTTTTTCTCGTTTCACCAAGTAGGAGAATTGCTTCTCCTCATTCACTACTGCAATAAATTTATGAGCTGAAATCAGCGCCATTTTTACTTGTTTTTCAATATTTTTGGAGGTCTGATTGGTGGGGTTGATGTTTTCCGTTACCAATATTTCGTCAAGTGAGGTTTCTAAGCTTTCGGCATTCAGCCAACTTGTGTGTTCTTTTGTATAGTTTGGGTTCATGGGATCTGAAGGTAAATCTACCCATTCTATTTCTTCTTCAGGGATAGGAGGGTTTTCAGGAGGGGACTGAATTTTTTTAAGAAAATTTTCTAATAAAGTTATGCTGGATCTTGAGCTATTGGGATCGTAGCTAAATCCTAACCTTCCTTTATGATTAACAATTTTGGCACCCTGATCTAATATTATTGAATAAGCGTCCGAATAAGCCTTTTCAAACCATGGGAATTGATTGGCTAATGCCCACCTTACTTTTTGCGGTTCCGCCCAGCCAATGAATTTTTTTCTAGTATCTTTTGTCGATTCTAAAAATACAATCCCTTTTATTCCTTTCCTGTTTTCAAAAATAATGGACATAATGTACAATCGAGAAGACAACCATTCTTTTCCCCTTCCTAGGTTAATGATGACATAGTCTACCTCACCGGTAGTCTCAAGAATGGTACTAAAATTACCGGCCGTACTGTCATTTACATTTGCAGCCTCTGCTTTTTGTCTCAAGTCTAATGCTCCCTGAGCCACCCAATTAGGAGAGAATGCCTCTGCTTTTGCTAACTCTAAAGAAATTCCTGCAAATGATAGTCCGGTCAAGCGGCCTGAGAGGCTTTTGATTAATGCAGGAATTTCTTTACGAAAAAGGATAAAGACAATTAATAAAACCAAAGGGTAAAGTATGGCACTTGCCAATGCGGCAATATCTAAACTAATATTCATGATTTTAAATGTTAATTTTTTTTCCAAATAAAGAAGCTGATTTCCCGCAGCTCATTTGGCCATTGGTAATTATTTGCCAATAAGTCCTGCAATTCTCTTGAACCTATTAAATAGAGGAAAGAGAATGCAATTAAGGCTTAGATATAGTAGTTGGTTTTATTTTGATGTGCTAGGCAAGTTTGGTTTTTGCTACATCAAATTGCTATTAATAAAAATAGGTAAAAAAATCGAAATGTACTTGCTGGCAGGCTTTTATGTTGATTTAGCAGGGAAGAATTCAGGTCAATTTTACCTGAAGTTCAATTTTTTCTTATTAAAAATATTTGTCGACTACCTTTTACTTTGCTATCTCCTCCAAATGTGTATGTTTAAAACTGTCAGTAAACTTTAGCCCATAGCCAAAAATTCTATCCATGGCTGAGTGGGCAAATAAAATGATACCTGCCAAGGTTAGGAGGGAAGTATCAAAACTTATTCCTAAAGCGAAAAATACAATGCCTGTTAATTTATGGTGAAAAAAATTATACAGCCAAGCACCAATTTTTGGATTGGCCACATAACCAAGCATGGATAAATCAGGCAATAATAGTAATGCCGGGAAAATCCACCAAGCATGATCCAATTGATTGAATAAGAGTATGGCAAGTAAAAACTGGCCTATTTCTTCAAGTTTTAAAAGCGTTTTCATTTCCTTAGTATTGTTTTAATGAGTGATTTAAACCACTACAAATTTCAATAATTCTAAGTTAGTGCCACTTGACTTAAATCAAGAATTTTCACTTTTGCGTTTTCGTATCCTACTTAAGGTTTCAGCAGACATGCCCAACACTGAAGCAATGTATTGCAAGGGGACTTGGTTAAATAATTCTTGGTTCTGAATGTAATACAAGTCATAACGCTCTTCAGCAGTCATGGAAATATGCGAGAAAACCCTGTCTTCAAGCATGGCAAAGCACTTGACAATGAAACGTTTTTCTACCGTATTCCATTTAGGTAAGGATTCACATAACTTCAGATAGTTTGCTTTGTTGATGGTCAACAAACTTACATCTGACAATGCTTGGATGTTCCATCGGTTTGGTTGATGATAAAAGAAACCCATAACTTCTGTTATAAGTTGGTTTTCATGAGATATCCATTGGGTGATTTCTTTTCCATCAGCCAAGGTATAAATTCTAAAAACCCCTGATTTAATAATGCTTAAACGGTCACAGACTTTACCCGAAAGGGTGTAAAAGTCATTTCTTTTAAGTTTTTCTTCGTAAAAATAGGATTGAACTATTTCCAATTCTTCATGGGAAAGTTCTCCAAAATAAGCTTGTATGAGTTGATTAAAGGCTTTCACTAGGGGTTGGTGTAAAATTGAGATAAGGAACCATAATTCATAAGAAACCTAGGTTTGATAAATTGATCAATTTTTTTTTATAAATGGCTGAAAATTATCGTATATACTAAACTTTTCAAATTAATAATGGCATCAGGTTCTTTCTTCAATAGAGGATCTTCAATTTGTAAATATCCCAATTAACAAAAACGTAACAAGTATAATAATTCTAAAGGTAGTAAAGTAAAAAAGGTAGAAGGATTTTCCTTCTACCTTTAATCTTACGGTGTATTTTTTTAAGTCTTTAGTTTCCGCCACTTCCTATAGTAGGATTGTTTTTATCCCACCAAATCCTTTGTTCATTGAGCGCAGCTGGAGATATGTCTTGAGGATTTATAAATCCCTGTTCTGAATTTGCCCTTAACCAATTTTCTCTATTTAAATCTCCTGGTTCCGGTGTTGGGATCCTTCTGGGGAATTTAAGTTCATTATTGTCTACAGGAGTTCTGGCAAGAATTGAGGAACCGAATTTGGGATACCCTGTCCTTTTCGATAGTGCCCAGCCTTCCTCTGGTAACCTGTAGAAATTCAAAAATGCTTGTATATATACTTTTTCTAGGTCATTGGTTCCATTAAATTCCACCTTTGACTCGTTCAAATAGCCATCGGTCTCTGAATTACTAACAGGTAGGTAATTGTATGTTTTATTTCCCACGATCAGAGCGAGATTTTGCACTTCTCCTAACATATTATACGTACCAATAGAAGCCTTAATGCCATTTTCATACCATTCCTCCGCATTGCCAGTTGTGTAGCCTTTTAGTATAAATTCAGACATCATAAAACAAACCTCAGCATAAGAAATAAATACGTCAACATATTTGCCATCTAACCGGGGACCTCCATAATTTGCATCCACATTCTGAAGCAATCTTTGGTGGTATTTGGAAATCATATTGGCATTTATTCCCGCTACAAGGGAGTTATCAGCGTAATTGTAATCCATTTGACCTATAGTTGGATCCTGCCTGTACGGGGGAACTCCAATATACCTATAGCCTAAAATCTGTTCCCCTTCGCTCGTGGTATAAAGTACTTTGGTGTCGTTTTCAGTATCTACTGCAGGAGGTATTGGAGTATTTGTAGCTTCATAGATATCCAATGTCTCCTCATGGTAGCCATTCACCTGATAGAAGATTCTTAACCTTGGATCAAGGGTTTCTTTCATGAATTCAATGGTGGGTTTAGGCGCCCACATGGTGCCTTTCCATTCAAAGTCAGCTCCTCCAGTGCCTCTCCATTCCTCAATTTGAGAAATGTCATAAATAAACTGATCGCTTTCGCTAGTAAAGCTTCCTTCACCAGTCACAACTGAAGCAATTATAGATCTGGTTCTACTTTCATCCTGACTTTCGAATCGAGTGGCAATTCTCAATTTGACTGCATTGGCGCATTTTATCCATTTATCCCAATCCGCTCCATAATAGAAATCTAAGCCAGCGAAATCAAATTCTACTTCAAGATTTTCACTTAATACACTTATTGCGTTATCCAGTTCGGACAATAGTGTATTTAAAATTTGCTCCTGAGTATCATAATCAGGATTCGTCAAACCTTCAGCTCTTCCTAAACTTGCCTCTGTATAAGGAATTCTTCCATATTGGTCGGTAATCTTAAGCGCAAAATAAGCTTGCAAAATATCAGAAACTGCCACCATTTTTTTACGGATTTTCTGCTCTTCCTCAGGCATCATGCTCACTTGTCTTCTAAATTCAGAAAGATGGTTTATAATGGATCCGTAAAATGTTCCATACCTAGAGCCATCTAAGAGGTTATCAACACCACCGGCATTTGATTCCCCCTGTACAAGATATTGTGCCCAGGTCATCGTTTGATGGTTTTCATGGTACCACTCAGCACCTTTGTAAGTTCCCATCTCTTTCATTGCATAAGTAAGCAGGTATTCACTAGGTGGCACCGCTACGTTAGGATCTTGATTGATTTCCTGATAATCGTTTGTACAACTCACAAAAATCACAAATGTGAGCAGCGTTATAATTATACTTTTATATCTTTTCATCTTCTTCAAAATTAAAAGTTTGCCTTTATACCGAGTGTCATCGAAGTAATGTATGGAGCCGAATTCATTTGTAAAGGGTTGGCTGCTAAATTATTACTTATGGTAGGGTTGATATTATCGGGCATGGAGTTGTAAATAAATGGGAGATCCCTGGCAGTCAAAATGAGGGATGCATTTTGCATTCTTAATCTGTTAGACAGGTCAGAAGGCAATTGATAGGTCAGTGAGACTTCTCTTAAAGCAACCCATTTTTGTGTATACACACCGGTTATGGGGGTACCTGTACTGGCAGATGTCCATCTATAAATGTACCCAGACCAATGGGTAGGCTCGACTAAACCTTGGGCATAAGCATCTTCGTAAGTCATTCCACCCACATCTACTGATGTCCTGTTATCTGCTTGACCACTCGTGATTGTTGTTTCATCTGGAAACACTCCATGGGGTATGTACCCGTCCTCATATTCCTTACCATAAATATTCTGACCTTGCCCGTCACTGGTCCATACAATCCCACCTTGAGAGGCATCCCTGTTGGGCAATGAACTCTCAATAACGCCCTGGTGTAACCCATAGCGGGCATCAGCTGAATAAATTTCACCTCCCCAACGGACGTCAAATAGCACACCCAAACTAAGTCCCTTGTATCTAAAATTTGAGTTAACTCCTCCAAACCAATCAGATTGCATATTTCCCATGACATGAAGAGAATCAAGGTTTTGGATGCCTATGGGATAAGCTATTGACCATCCGTTTCTGGGACTCAAAATAGGAATGCCATTATTAGGATGGTCAATATTATTCCCACCTGCATCAGTGGCCTGGTAAGGTTTGTATCCTTTACGCGTAACCAAGTCTCCATAAACGCCACCTGCATAAGCATAAGAGGCAGTTGCAGCATTGGCATCCGCAGGATCTCCATACAAATTAAACTCTGTTACTCCAGGAACAAGCTCGAGGATCTTATCTTTGTTTCTGGTCCAGTTAAAACCTAGGTTCCAAGACATATCCTGTCGATCAATGATCGCAACATCTACTAGAATTTCAATACCCTGGTTTTGGATATTCCCTCCATTTAAAAGAATTGAACCGATTCCGCTTTCATTGGGTACGCTTAAAGGTATAATTTGGTCTATTGTATTGTCCTTGTAAAAATTGAAATCAAAATTGACCAGTCCATCAAACAATAAAGCATTGAAACCCAATTCTATAGATTTCTTTTTTTCAGGCCTTATATTGGGTGAAACGGCAGTTGAATTTTCAAATCTATACATGGGGATATTACTAGACCCTATTCCTGCAGGTACAAACCCAGTAGAAATTCTAAATGGATCTGTATCATTTCCTACTTCAGCATAGGATGCTCTCAACCTGAGTGAGGAGATGGCTGATGGTAAAGTTAAATCCTCACTATGTACCCATGACAAACTTTCAGAATGGTAAAAATAGGAGGGGTCACCTGATCCGTCAGGATATACCAAAGCTGAGGACCAGTCGTTTCTTGCAGTTACATTTAAAAAAACACTATTTTTGAATGATGCCGTAGCATATCCATAAAATGAGTTTATCCTTTTTTCATAACTTGTTCCGCCAGATACATTTGGGTTTAGTCTGGAATTTAGAATATTATAAAAATCCCTCACAACAAAACCGCCACTCGTTCCTACACTCGTTCCAATTGACTTTGTATTCCAAGAATTTGCCCCACCTATTATATTCAAGCTGAGGTCTGGATTTAAATCAGTATTGTACATAAGTTTAGCATCAAAAGTTGATTGAAACTTCTCCCCGTTACTTAGAGAATAGCTACCATTGAGCCGGTCAGCACTTGTAGCAATGCCTCTAGATTCTGTGGATAGGGTGAATTGGTTAATATTACCCTCTAAAGAAAAACTCAGGATATCCATTATCTTATAGTCAATATTGGCTTTTGCTACCAGTGAACCTTCCGTTCTACCGGAGTAATTATGGTTCATGCTCATCCATTTGGCACTGTAATGGGTGTAGTAGTAATTGCCATTTCCTGTAGGATAGGGCACTCCACCATCCACATCTTTATAATTATTTCTCCATTTATCTACATTGTAATTTCTAGGGAACCCGGTATGGAACCAATCCGAATTTGCACCAGGATTTACTGGGTTTTCCGCTAGTGAGCGGGTGTAATGAAACAATGCATTAACGTCAAGCGATTTTCAATTAACTCCTGAGTTCCTTTAACGCTCAATGATTTCCTATCAAAGTTGTTTCTTGGTATAACCCCTTTTTCAGTGAAATTAGAAAAGGATACCCTGAAGGAATTGTTTTCTCCAGCGCCATCTAAGGAGATGTTGGTATTGCTAATCATTCCTGTATTAAAAGTTTTTCTGTAATTATCCGGTTGTGCTACCCATTGGGCTCGACTCCCATCATAATCAATGTATTCTTGTCCTTCAAATTTGGGTCCCCAACTTGCAGCATGTTCTTCATACTGATTGTATTGTAAAGAAGGAAGGTCTGTTGTAATATCATAAAAAGGAAATTGCCTCGTATCGTGTTTGTCTTCCCGGGGGTAAGTATTAGGGCCATTTGTATTAAAGGTAAACCATCCTGCGGTTTGCCCCTGACCATATTGATCCTGAAAATCAACTTGATCTGAAATAAAACGAGTGCCTAATGTTTGATTAAAACTTACGCCAATTCCTCTCTTTTTTTTGCCTGATTTTGTTGTTATGATAACAACGCCATTAATTGCCCGTGAACCATACAGTGCAGATGCAGCAGCACCTTTCAGAATAGTGACAGATTCAAAATCATCAGGATTTAGGTTTTTCAATTGATTGCCCCAATCGGCCCCACCTGTTCCACTAACGTCATTGTCCATGATAACATTATCGACGACAAATATCGGTTGTGTATTTTGGCCAAAAGTTGAATTACCTCTTATTGTAATTCTAGATCCACCAAACGTTCCTCCAGAAGTTGTACTTATTTGTACTCCTGCAGTTTTCCCCTGTAAGGTACTGACTGGATTTACCAAGGTGGCCTGCGCCAAGTCTTCCCCTTTTATCGTAGAAACGGCATAACCTATTGTTTTGTCTTCTCTTTCGATTCCCATGGCAGTAACCACCACCCCTTCGAGAGATTTGATATCGGGTTCCATTGAAACATTGATAACGGATTTATTCAATACGGATATTTCTTGTTTTTCATAACCAAGAAATGTAAATATTAAAACACCGGCATTGTTAACAACATTAATTTTATACGACCCATTTAATTCTGTAATGGTCCCATTGGAGGTTCCTTCAATAAGGATACTTACTCCGGGTAGTCCATTTCCATTTTCATCGGTAACTACACCCGATATCATATTTACATCCTGAAAATCCATCTCGGATGCAATTCCATGATTTGATCTTGCTTCTCCCGTCAAAGGCCCCGATGACAAAATGCTTATTAAAATAAGGCATGTTGAGAATCGTGATAAAAAGGTCTTTAATTTTGTATAAAGTGTTTTCATAAAATTAAAGTTTACGTGAATATTTTTTATTAATATATAAAAAACATGCTATATTTAATATTTTAAATCATAAAAATATATACTTATTGTTTTGCTGATTAATGGCTTATAACTTTTGTTCATTAGTTAAAAATTGATTTTTTATATGCAAATGATGTCCATCCTCAAACAATATTGAATATTTGATTTTGGTTTATTTTGGGTCGTTATGGTTTAGTTCTTCTGTTTCAATGGGAAAGTGGTACCCACTTCAGGTTCAAGCTGTTCATCAGATTGGAGTGGTGGATAGATTTTCCTTTGTTCGGATTAAAGGGGGTATGATGTACCTACCAAGCCTTCACATTTAATTGGTGAGAATCTTATGTGTTTAACCCTAAAAATGCAAAAGAAAATCTATTAGGTGCTGATCCGCCCTGGCGGACAAATCAGCCACTTCGTTGCTATGCTAAAATCTCCAGAAATCTTGATTTTCCTGAGAGTAAAGCACTTTCCCTAAACACAGAAATAGGTTTTAAGAATCCTATGACATAATTCTGGTTTAAACAATTAATAGTGCTCAAAAGGAAATAAAAGCGGCCATTCATTTAATAAGAAAAGCCCTTTCTATTGATAGAAAGGGCTTCTGTAATCATTTGCATTTTGAAAAAATACATGCCCAAAGTTATCAAGTGTTTTACTTTATGATACGTTAGGGCTGCTTTTATGTATGTTTTTAATTCAGTTTCTGGTACTTTTTGATCGAGTTGAAAATGAAGGCACGTTTCCCTTCAAAGTCAAATGTGACTTCAATAACGCTCCTAAAGATAGATCCCAATCTGCTGGTACTTATAAAATACATGGCTTATTGGTTTGGAGTTTTTATTTCCAATCCATTCTTAGGGTACTGCCATTATCAGTCCGAAAATTTGATTCTCCCTACTTTGAGATTTCCTCAGATTGGATATCGTTGTCTAAATAACCAATTTCCGAAGTTAAAGCATTTTAGCTTTCACTAAACCTGGATAATTGGCGAAAACCTTATTCACTTTGGGGGCTTTTGTCAGTTTCACATTGTATTTCATTTAGCTGCCCATTGGGCTGTCATCACAATGGAGGTCGCCTACAACATACTGCATGCCATCCAGAAAAAATTGAAGCAACTCCGCGTTCATACTTTGTGGGTTGTGTGAAGGAGAACTGTAAAATACCCTGCCTTTTCCATGACGTTTGATCCAAGATACATAAATGATGTTGTTCTCGACCTCATTTTTTACCCCTTCCAACTTATCTGCTTCAATGTACAAAAGTGGTTTGAAATTATAATCAAAATAAGCGTTTTTGAAGAAATAGGGTTCATCAATATGGGTAAAACCTTCGCCATTAAAAGCCTGTACTAAAGGATGCTCAGGGTTAACCTCTTTTAAATGCATTTCTTGTTGTTTGGGGTGGTAGTCAAAACTTCCACCGACCATTTCGCTGAATTTAATAGAATTGTTTTGTACGGTGATCGCACCGTGCATTATCATTAGCCCCCCACCTTTAGCCACATATTCCATCAGATTATTTTCATACTGCGCGGCAAGTTTAGTAATGGTATTGGTATCAAGGCTAGAGTTTTGCTCCAAGAGATCAGAGAAAAGATCACGTTTTGGTCCTGATGGATTGGAATTATTTAATATTACAGCATCATATTTTTTTAAATTCTTTTTGTCGAAACTGTCGATATCTCGAGCGATGGTAATTTCAAAGGCACCCGACTTTTTTGCCAAAATCTTTAGCATTTCGTCATTGTGTGGTATAGTCCAATGGTAAAATCCTGTGTGTTGTGAAAAAACCATGATTTTTTTCACTGTGGCCTTAACTCTTGCTGAAGAGGGAGCCAAAGATTCAATTTCCTCAAGCCAGTTTTCGCTTACAGGAAATTTTTCGATGCTTTGGGCAAAAATGCTTTTTGCAAAAAGAATGATAATTAAGGTGAAAACAGATTTTTTCATTGTAAATAACTATTTAATGTATTGTTTGTCTTTTTATTAATTTGTGCCTTTAAAGTTAAGGGAATTTGTGGACTAAAACCTATGCTGTCCTTTGTTAAAAAAAGATTGTTCTTTAAATCATGTTTAATTTTTTTTGTTTAAAACATCCCTTAGCTGATCAACAGTCTTTTTCCCAAACCCTGGCAATTTCAGAAAATCTGCATCTTCCGCTGTAAACACTGCGTGAAGATTTCCAAATTTCTTTAACAATCTTTCAGCCCTGTCGGTGCCTATTCCTGGAAAACCTTCAAGTATGTGAATTCTTTGGGCAAGTAAAGGGTTACTTTTCTTTTTAAATACAGAGGTTCTTGGATTAAACATAAAATTTTTTACCCTGTATTTGGTTAGTTGTATGTAGCATTTCAACATTAGCCTAACTGTCTCATGGAAATTTTTTGTCTTAAGTATTGGAAGTCTGAAAGCTAAAGAAATAGAGAGCTGTATGCTCTGAATGGCCTGGGGTGAAAAATCAGTTTTCTTAAATTGCTGATTCTTTCCCTCCAAAATAAGGCAAGCTGGCACCTGACAATTGGTTAAGTTTTTCACCTGCTTAAATAATCGCCCGTCCTTTATGGATTGGCAAAAATCAGGAATGGTTTTCCTTTCCACCAAAAAATCCCGATCAAAAAGGTAATCGCCTGTCATCAGGCGTTGACGACTGATGATCATGTTTCCTATTTTCTGGAACTCACCTTCCAGGGTTGCTGGTTCCCTATCATCAATAGTGACTTGTAAAGGGAAATAGTAGGAAGACTTAATCAATTTTGACATGAGGAATCTAAAAATTCAACCATAATTTACAAATTATATGTGTTGGTTCTGATTAAGAGCGTGTTTTTTCTTGGTTCCTTATGTATTGATTTGGCCTGTATTTAATCATTTTGTATTGATCCATCTTCAGAGAGAGTACCATTAATGTTCAATAGGAACTCGTTTTAAGGAGACAAGCATTATTTTTTTAGTTTTATGTATAAACTAGTTGATAAGCTGAGCCTAAAAATTAAATTCCTGCAGTTGGTAATAAAACTTTTCTTTATTCCTATATTTCTGAACTATGGCAAAAAATAATATTTGAGCTATAACTTGATTAATTTTCACCACTTAAGTACCCTAATTATGAAATGGCAAGGTAGACGTCAAAGTTCAAATGTGGATGACCGTAGAGGCCAGTCTGGTCCCAGCAGAGGATTTGGTGGCTTTAGTTCTTTGCTGATGGGTCCCTTGATCAAAATACTTTTCTCAAAGGTGGGGTTGGTCATTGCAGGTCTATTTATTGTTGTTTCCTTTATTACTGGTAACAATCCCTTGACTTTACTCAGCGGTTTAATTTCTGGAAACAGTGGCCAGCAAGTTACCGCCCCTGCTTATCAAGGTACTGACAAGGAGAATGAACTGGCAGAATTCAGTGCGACAATCCTAGCGAGTACAGAAGATGTATGGAATGGAATTTTGGAAAATTACCGTGAGCCTACTCTTGTATTGTTTACAGGGTCAGTTTCTTCGGCTTGCGGTTCTGCCTCTAGTGCTACAGGTCCATTTTATTGCCCAGGAGACGAAAAACTGTACATTGACCTCAGTTTTTTCGATGACATGGAACGCAAATTAAATGCCCCAGGAGATTTTGCGCAGGCCTATGTCATTGCACATGAAGTTGGTCACCATGTTCAGAAATTAATGGGAACAACGGACAAAGTGCACAAGCTGAGAGGACAAGTTAGCGAGACGGAATACAATAAATACTCTGTAATGTTGGAATTACAGGCTGATTTTTTTGCTGGTGTTTGGGCAAATCGTTCTGAAAGTAGAATGCGTATGATGGAAGCAGGGGACCTTGAAGAAGCTTTAAATGCAGCAAATGCCATTGGGGATGACCGATTGCAAAAGCAATCCTCGGGTAGGGTAGTACCTGATTCTTTTACCCATGGAACATCAGAACAGAGGGTAAGGTGGTTTAAAAAGGGTTTTGAAACGGGAGATGTTTCATTGGGAGACACTTTTAATGCAAATTCACTTTAAGAAAAGCTACCAAGTTTTAATTTGCAGGAATTCCAGTAGATTTCGCACCAGAACCCAAATTTTTAGCTAAGCCTCCCTAAACGAAAAGTTTTTGTAAGTATAGTTGCACTCCTTTTTTGCAACTATACTTACAAAATCTAAACAAAAAAGTGTTTTGAAATAGGGGTTAAAATTTATATTCAATACTACCCTTAATAAAAAAGGGAGTCCCTGGAGTTAAGTGAATTTCTTCTACGGGAATAGGTTCATTTTGCAACCTTGATTCTGTAGCAAATTGGGTCTCATTCCATTCAGTGTTCAGTAGGTTTTGAACTTGTATTCCAAAGTTCAATTTTTTCCACTTATAGCCAATGTTCACATCTACCACTGTATATCCCTCAGCAACAATTGAGTTGTCTTCATTGGCAGGTCTGTCTTTGATATGACGCACATTCGCCCCAGCATAAATACCTGATTTATGAATGGCATTCAAGCCGCTTTCTAAAATGAAATCAGGAGCCAAAGGGATATAATTTTCCCCAGTTTCTTCTTCTATCGCCCTTGCATGTGTGTAGTTGGTGTCGAAATTCCAGAAAAGCCATTTTAATGGTTGATAGCGGAGACTTAAATCAATTCCTTGTCTTCGGGTTTTTCCACTTGGCTCCACAATGCCAGCATCTCCTACATATACAAATTCTTGTTCTAAGAATAAATACCAGTAAGCAGAATTTACAAGTAATTTGGGAACAGGTTTCCAAACAAAGCCTGCATCCAATCCATAGGCTGCAGGAAGGGTTTCCTTACCGTTTTGTGTAAGAATAACTCGGGTGTCATTGGAATGAAAACCTTTTCCCCCCTTTAAATACACTTGAAGATTTTGAGTGTAATCATACAATATATTCAACTTAGGGCTTACTATCGTTTTTGATGAAGCTTGGGTTTGGTAATTAACCTGCATAGCATCATTGTATTGAAAATCAAAATAATCAACCCGAATGGAAGGGTTGAAAGTCCATTTTTTATAATAAAAGTTAGTGTTTAAATAAGTGCCAAAATTGGTCTCATTAATATCTCCCAACTGAATGTTTGAAAGGGTCTGTCTTCTATTTAACGTATGAGACAGTTCATTGCCATTGCTCTGGTCATTTCTAAGCGTAAGACCAGCCTGAACGGTAGTTTCAACTTTATTTATGGAAAATGTGCGAAAATACTCACTATTTAATCCATAAATATCTCGGTTTTCTTTTTGTTTGATCTGATCACCATTTGCCTCGTCTTCAAGGAAAAAAGTAAAATTGGAGTAAAGTTCAAAGTCATAATGACTGTAAAACACAGTGCTTTTTATATAGGATTGTTCGTCTATAAATTTCTCGTAATTGATCAAAACATTGGTTCTGCTTGTATTGCCACCTTCTGTGTCGTCAATGGCGCCGAAGCGACTAATCAATCCCAAGTCAATTGCCCTTTGTGGAACCTGTCCAGAGGCATCCCATTTACTTGATAGTTGCGAAATGGTAATTCCTAATTTATCCATGGGGGTGATATTCCCTGTATACTTTCCAAATAAGTTAATTCTATTGAAGTTTTGAGGGCTTTCAAAAGGGCCATCTGTACTGAGGTATTCAGTGGCGATGTAGGCGTCATGCTTTTCATTGTTTGTTAAATCAAACATACCCAATAAACGGTTGGTGCTAAATTGACCCTTCTCCATTTTTATAGAACTGTTATCCAGGTTGCGTTTGGTTTTGAAATTAACATACCCTGCTGTGGCAAAATTTCCCTTGTCGGCATAGTAGGGTCCTTTGCCGAAATCAATTTTGTCTACAGTCTCTGGAATAACGAAGTGCAAGTCTGCATAGCCTTGGCCATGCGCATGTGAGACCATATTGACTGGCAAGCCATCCACTGTAATGCCAATGTCAGTTCCATGATCAATGTCAAAGCCCCTTAAAAAAATTTGCTCCGCTTTACCCCCGCCAGCATGTTGTCCAATAAAAAGTCCTGGAACCTGTCTTAGAATATCCTGGGAGGAATTTACAGGATTGGTTTGTAAGTCTATGGCCGTGATAAGGTTTAAGGCATTTGTCTTTGGTGATATAACTACCCCTTCCAGAGAGATGGATTTCTCCTCCAAAAGAATCGTTAAAGGAGAAGATAAATTATAAATGATGGTATTGTTTAATTCATATCCCAAGTGAGACAATTTAAGAGTATCCCCAGCAGTGATGTTTTGAAGATTGAATTGGCCTTTTTCATCGCTATGGGTGTGCATTTTGGTAGACAAGTTTAATACCTGAGCATCGGAAATGGGCTCTTTTTTGCTGTTTATGACGGTTCCTTGTATGACTTGTCCAAAAAGATGGGTTTGTATTAAGAGGAAAAAAAAGGCAATAAAAATTCGATTCATTTGATAGAATTTATTTTAGTTTTTGAAACAGAGAATTAAACAATGAATGGGCTTGTATTTCGATTGGTGAACTTGATTAATATAAGTACCTAATACTAAAATAAAGCGGAACGGGCCATGGCTTTTTTTCTTTATCCGTAATGATTATTTGGTGAAACAAAGATAAGCGCATTCCTTTCTTTTTCGTGATTTGTAACTAAAATTACTTTATGTTTTAAGCTGCTCTTTGCAAAATGATTTCGGAATACAGGAAATGGCATTGATTTCGAATGAAATAGGTATTAGATATCTTATTGGCTATTTCGTTGAATAACTGAATACCTCTTCGACCTGGACCTGGATTTTAAGGCTTAATAAAATAGGTGATATGTGGGGGAGTAGTTGGTAATGTAATTTGAAAATTTTGAATCAAGAGTAGGGATTCATGATTTCAGCTACCCCATATCAAATTAATGGATGGTATAAACAAAGTGGCTGGTCTTATACATGGCTATTTAAAATTAAGATTTACCATCTCTTTTTTATCCATGCTTGTTTTTCTTCCTCTGTAAGGAATGTCCATGCTACTATTCGGCTTGATTTATTATTTGTTCCTAATGGGATCATTTTTACCTGATTCGCACCAACCTGTTCTAGTAATTTGTAAATCCTTTTAAGATTTGACTCCTTAGAGACCAATGTCGAAAACCAGAAGCAGTTTTTAGAAAACTTTTTGCTTTCACTAATCATTTTCTGAATAAACCTGGCTTCTCCACCATCAAATATAAGCTCATGGCTTAAACCTGAAAAATTGAGTGTAGGTGTTTTTACATTTTTGCCCGATAGATTCTTAATCTTTCTCCGCGTTCCTTTTTGGGCTTCTTCTATCGATGAATGAAAGGGAGGGTTACTTATTGTTAAATCGATTCTATCGTTGAGATTAATGATGCCTTTAAAAATGAACTTAGGTTCTTTTTGTAAACGGCACTCAATTTTGCCTTTTAATGATGAATTTGCTTGTACAATTTGCTGGGCCGATGCAATTGATTTAGGATCAACATCAGACCCGATAAAGCGCCAACCGTAACTGGTTACCCCAATAATTGGATAAATGCAACTTGCCCCAACGCCGATATCAAGACAAGTGAATTTGTTTCCAGTGGGTATGGTGTTAGCATTGTTTTCAGCCAATATATCGGCAATATAATGGAGGTAATCTGCTCTTCCTGGTATAGGAGGGCATAAATTTTCTGTTGGAAATTCCCAGTGCTTTATACCGTAATAGTGATGGAGTATTGCTCGGTTTAAAAGTCTAACAGCAATAGGATCAGTGAAATCAATAGAAGGTTCTCCAGATTTGCTGGGTCTTATGTGATTTCCCAATGCTGGGATAGCAACTGACAAAGCACTCAAATCATATTTTTCTCGGTTTTTGTTACGTGAATGTAGCCTTTCTTTCTCTCGCTTTGGTTTATCTGAAGCCATGCCTTATTGCGTTTTTATGTTTCTTATACCTTCATATACAACAATAGCTACTGCGTTTGCCAAGTTTAAACTTCGAATATGAGGACTATAAATTGGGATATTGTATACTAAATCAAGGTTTTTTGCTACTATATTCTCAGGCAAACCGGTCGATTCTTTGCCGAATACAAGAAACATATCCTCTTGATAATCAATGGAACAGTAATCTTGGGTTCCATGACTTGAGAAATAAGCAAATTGTTTGCCTTTGTTTTTTGCGTAGAAATCGTCAATACTTTCATAAATAAAAAGTGAGATGTGCTTCCAGTAATCTAGTCCGGCTCTTTTTAATCGTTTATCACTTAGTTCGAATCCAAAGGGTTTTACGAGGTGCAATGTTGACCCCGAACCTAAACTTAGCCGACCAATATTCCCCGTATTCGTAGGGATTTCGGGTTCAATTAATACAATATTCAATCCCATTATTCTTTATACAATTTTAAAATTAGGGTGCCAATGACTTTCAAATTTTTACCTAATTTAGGTAGCAACCACGCTCAATTAACTTTATCCTTCAAAAGTAGGGCTATCGAATCTATAAAACGTTTAAAATGATAAAAAAATAAGGCAGCTATAAAAATGTAAATCAGTATTCACAAGCTTGGTTAAATGTTTAACCGTTCCAGAATTTGCACTATTTCAACTACTTGGTTTACTTCTAAATTCAAAGGGTTATCCCCTTGGTGTTTAAGCACTATGCCATTACCTAACTTACTTCTTTCAATGGTCAATTCCGAGGAATCAATTCCCCAACTGAAGGCATTTTTATTTTCTACGAACAATTGTTTTATATAGGGTATTTTTTTGTAGTTCTTATCCTCCCATAGGTGCTGACAAAGCATTGTCAATAGTTGAATGAGGTCTTGGGTATCGGTAGGAGCCAAAAAGCAATGATCCCCATTTTCATAATTGAATTGCAAGCTTATCCTGTCTTCATTTCTAAAAATAAGGATATTTCCTGTCTTAAGGAGCAGATTAAAAAATTGATTTTCCATTTATTCAATTCCTTGTGGCGTCCACATTTTCAAAAACTTGAATTTTTTGGGATATTCTTCTCTTGGGCAAAAAGCCAGACAAACCTCCTTGTTTCCTAGACTGGATTCTGTTAGCAAGATATTTTCGGTTTCACTTTTAAGGTTGTTAAACGAAGCTTCATTTACCAGACAAACCACTTTTTTAAAAACCCCGCCGATCCATTGCTTCATTTGCTCATTTTCCTCGAATTTTTTATAACATGCCAAGGAGGCATGAGCAGTAATCACTGGGATTAACTTATCTGGAATATTGTCTTTTACGACGATATACATTTTCATAAATCGAGATAGCTAAGGTGTAAATAAGTTGAAACTTATATAAAAGATTTATTAACTAAATATTGTTTTGTGAATTTACTTCAATTTAAGAATTGTTTGAAGCTTGTCAATAATCCATTCATTGTATTTAAAAAATAGAGTTGAATAGTTAACCAGATCCTTTAAGTTTTGATAGATGTTTTAAATAAATTTAAAAGGCGATAAAGAAATGGTCTAAAAGTTTAAACCTCATTAATTATTCTGCTTTAAGCTGCTCTATTGCATAAAACAAACGATTCTGTGCCCCTTCTTGAGATCCGAATATAGTACGGTTTAATTTGCCGTCTCTTGTGATTAAAACCCATTCTGGGGTGCCGGATGAATCAAATTGATCATAAACAGCCCTTCCATTGTCTAAATAAATGGGGAAGGGAAGCTTATCAATTGTAAAAATACTTTTTATATCGCTTTCAGTTACTAGGCTTGCATTGAAGCTAGCATGAATGCCGACAACTTGTAGCTCCTCATTTTCTTTTTGCAACTCGTAGGCCAGTGGTATCGCTCTACCAGTACAACCCAAACATTGGTTGTTATAGATAAGGAGCAAAAGTGGTTTGCCTTTGTATTCTTTCAGGAGATCAATAGATTTGTTACTGAAATCTCTGACGAAAATTGATTCAACTAAGTCATTTTCACTTATCATGGCCTTTAAGTTTCATTTCTTTTACTTTTCAGGTAATTTTTTGTTTTTTCTGGCAAATCTTTAGTACTGTATTCAAAGTCAGTATTCCATTCAAATTCGAAGATCGTAAAACCATCAAAACATTCGGTAGGGATCATGTCAAATGCTTTCAATACCATTAAGAACCGATCGATACCGCCATATGGGAAGTTATCTGCCACATATTCAATGAGCCCACTTTTATTATCTTGATTTTCAAGTTTAGTAAAGAACACTTCAAATCCGAATTCTATATAATTGAATATAGCCAAGGTTTCCTGAATTCCAAGAGTCCCTAATTTATCATTGTCCACTACCAGGTAACATTCTAAAAATTCATTGACATAGTCTGGAATTAATTTTTGGTACCTTTTAACGGCTGGGTCTTCATCAAAAAAATCATCTAGTTTTTTCAGTGCTTCATTTACTTCCTCTTCATTAGTCACTTTTTCCCAATCAATAACAGGAGACTCTTCTTCCTCGAACTTAAAACCGGGTTGCCTTACAGTTTCCATATGGGCATATAGCTTTTGAAAATCTTTAAATTTTGTAGGGTCTTGTATATCGAATTTGATGTATAGCATTGGTTTGATGTTTTAAATTTTAACCTTGATTATGAGGCAGGGTAAGTAGTAGTTTGACTCAATTTTTGATCAATAAGGAAAGCCCAGATTACCCACTTTTATTTTAAGGTTATTGAGAAGTTATCATTTCGAGAGGAATAATAGCCATTTCCGCACTGTTGTTGTTCCATGAAGATCTGCCTTCACTAATGGGTCGGCCAACTTTGCCGCCGCTGTTGGAATAGCCAACGTAAAGCTTTCCTTGGTATTCCACTGCATGAGGATATGCCAATGCAGCTTTTGGGTGTGATTCTCCTGGTCCTTCTGGAAAGACAGCGTGTCGAATTACAAACATTTTAGAAAACACCAATTCTCCTGGTCGACTGAGGGCAATAGTAAGGACATTTCTTGATTTATTGACTCCTTTGTAACTAGCACCGATTAAATAATACTCGCCAGTACTTAATTGACCTGAATACGGTTTCGATGTTGTCATTGGTAAATTACTGGATCTAAGTTCCGACCAAGTACTGCCATAATCCTCGCTTTTAGAAGCTAGAGCGATCGATTCCTTTCCCCAGCGAGCCACATTTATAATATTTGGGCCATCAATCATGATGGTGCTTTCTCCCCAAACGCTTTTTGTTTTCATAGGGATAACAACTACATCCCATTTTGTGAAATTATCCCCTTGACTAATCGCTACCGCTGGCGGATTGTTGCCACTGCCAGTTTCATTTACTTGGAAGCCTGACATTATCCAATTGCCATCCTCCATTTTTTCAGGAGCGGCAAGTGGCCAAAAGTTATTTCTTGCGACTATTCCTTTATCCTCCCAGTTGTCCGTATCTTCATTTAACAGGTAAGCCCGAACACGAAGATTTTCCATGATGCCATCATATTCTCCCATAAATGCCCACAATTTGTCTTTATAGGATAGGAATTCTCCATGACTAACAGCTACTTTTCCGCCTCCCCCTATTTTTTTTACTGGTCCCCAGGTGTTACCTTCATCTTCACTGACACGGTAATTGGCTTCTTCTGTTACGGTGTTTTCACCATTTTTATTGTGTCCAAAGGAAGCGTAGAGTTTGTCCTTGTGCCAGATTAATGCCACTCCGTGTAAAAACCTGTAACCATCTTTTTCAAATTCAAATGGTTTTATTACAGAAAATTCAAGGTTTTCAACTATAGGAATATCCTTTAGTTCAGGTAATTTTTGATTGGAATCCCATAATGGGAAAAGATCCTGGGCAGACAATGGCAAGGCACATAAGACCGCAACCAATAATAGTAAACTTTTCATTTAGATAAATTTCTGATGCTAATGCTAAAAATATTTTAGGCAGGTACAGATTTCGAAACCCCAAAATTGCGTGTGCACGGTCTCGACTTTTGACAAGTCCTAAATTAATGAAAAATTACTAATTGGAGACAATATAAGCGGTTTATTTGATTAAAAAGGGCCTTGCTTATTAAGGTTTAAGCTTGGCATTGGTTTGATTTTGAAAGCTAGAAATTTTTTATGGATTGATAATCAGTTTTTGTTTGTAAACGATCGTTTTCGAATTGCTAACACTTATCATATAGATGCCTTTTGTTAGCCCTACCAATGGAATGTCGAGCATATTTCCATTTGTTTTTATCCAATCGAATTGGCTGACCATTAGACCATTAGTATTGTGTATGAAAACGCTGCCTTTTTCAAATTCAGCCTTAATATCCAAAGTGACAGCTCCCTTGGAGGGGTTTGGAAAAATATGTACACTAACATCGATAATGGGTGGTATTTCCTTTTGCCTATTGTTATAATATTCTTGGAGACTTTTCAAGCTAGTCACTAAATTTTGATTATGCGCCTCGGTCCCTATGATTGCAATTCCTGAAAGACTTGCATTGTTGACAGAGGCAGACAATTCTAAGGTCAATTTACCATCAAATACAATTATATTTTCAAAGGATAACAACATAGGTAAATTATGGTTTTCTACAAAAATGTCAAAATCATTCTTTAAAACTTCTCCTTGAAGAGCAATGTCATAAACCCTTTTACCTGCTTCAGCTTCGCCTCCAGCCTGTCCAAACCAGAGTTCATTGTGCAAAGTAAAGACGGTATAAGTTCCATTTGAAACAGGGAAGGTGTAAACCAGGTTTTTCCCATTTCTTTCTGTCTGAAATAGAGCCTCTTCCTCAATTTCTACATTTTCGTAACGGCCTGAACCAGGATTGAAATAATTTGGGGTGTTGCTTTCAGCAAGGTAAGTCACCCCAGCTAATGTCTCGTCTGTGGTTCCCCCTGCATTTAAAAAATAACTTAAACCTAATTTAGGTTTTTCTTCAATGATTTCCCGAATGATGGAAATACCAGAAATTGTAGCATTGTTAACACTAGCAATTAGCTGAAGATTTAAGACTCCATCGATTACTTGTATCGAATCGAAAGTGAGTGTTGTAGGTTCATTTTTACCCTGTGTATAAATATCAAAATCATCTTGTACCAACTCATCTTCCACTAAGATGTCGAACACGCGGTTTCCAGCTTTTGCTGTAGCCCCACCTTTTCCAAAATACAACTCGTTATGATATGTTTTTACAGTGTAGTTTCCATTTTCAATAGGTATCTGGAAAGTCAATTGGGTAGCGAATCTTTCAGATTGGAAAATTGTCTCATTGCTTGCCTCAGCATTGGTATAAGTATTGGAACCTGATGTGGTGATGTATTCACTATTGATTTTTTTGAAAATAGTGTCTTTGAATTTTATAGTCTCTTGGCTGCCTGTATGAAAATGTAAATCCTTTGATTCTTCTTTGGGGATAGTATTATCCATCAAGCGGATAAGTGCCATGGAACCATAGGGAGGTAGGGTTACCTCGCCAGAAAACTGTTCTAACTTAGCATTCACATAAGTGCCCGTCAAATTTATGGTTTTAATGCTTTTAGTGGGATTTGTCTCAAATACCATTACCTCCTCCGGATTTATCAATTTGGCTTCGGCTTCTACAAATTCCATTTCATCCAGCCAATAAGTTATATTGTCTTCATTAGAGTGGATCATTAGGGATACTTCTGTTGCATCCTGATAGGGTGAAACTACCACCTCAATGTCATTGATTTCTTTATTGATTTTGACAGTACTGATAGGGGACAATCGCTCCCAAGGGCTATCGGTTAACCTTAAATTAAAAGCTAGATTTCCGACTTTTGAAGCATAACCCTTTAGCGACAATACGTAAGTTTTGTCCTTTTTCAATGCCCCTAAATTTAATTTAACTGAACTGGTACCAGAACTATTGACTTTAAGTGCTCCTCCTGTTAATTTATTTTTATTATCCCAGGTTGGTTGGCAATCGTTACAAGATATGCCAGCAATACTTTTATCGAAAAAAGAGTTTTCGAAAAGACTGTTCCCAATTTTCCTACCTATAGTGTAAGTTGAAATAGCCATGGTATTGCTTGTCGAATTTTTATCTTTATTGTATTTCGCACTCCAATGGGCCAGGTCATCTATTGTAATTTTTACTTCACCATTTTCTAGGCGTTCGCTGATGATGCTAAATTCATCTCCTAAAGGCCTGAAAAAGTAGTTTTTATCAAAATTAGCCATCAAGGAGAGGTCATCTTTATAGGTTTTGATAGCATATGAGTATTGGTCAGAGCGCTTTGCGAAAAATTGATTGTTTTCGATATTTATTTTCCGAGTGTCATTGCCTATTAAACTATTTCCTAAGGTAATAGCAGCATGCGTGTTGAAAAACAAATTGTCAGATACTGATATGGTGTTACCATTGGCAATTTTTAGTCCACTGTTGGTGATATTAGCGATGGTATTGCCGGAGATAGTGATGTTATTTGAGTTGTCATCCAAGAAAATTCCTTCTGCCAACAACTTGAATTCGACTCCTCTTTTAGGCGCTCCGTAAATACTTCCAATCCCATTTATTATAATGTTGCCTTCAATTTTTCTACCTCTATAGCTTTGGTATTCCGCCTTTCCAAAAGTGTAAATTCCTCCTCCGTCACTTTTTATAAGACAAAAGGTATCTACATAATTATTCTTGACGACAGTATAGTTGCCGTTAAATTGAATGCCATTAAATCCTGTGTTAATTATCGAATTGTTTTGGACCAATATGTTTTCACCACTTGCGAAAATTCCTATTCCAGCGGCGTCATCATTTCTGGTTCTACCGGAGACCAGTCCGGTGTTGCTGATCTCATTGTCTCGGACTATCGCTGCATCATTGCCATATTTTAAGAACAAGCTGTTATTGTAATTTTCCCGGACAATATTCCGCTCGATTATTAAGTCTACCACCCCCAGGGCATGGATACCGTCTTCACCAGAAAAAGAGATTTCAGAATCACTTACTTTTATGTTAACGCCTCCTTCCAATTGAAGAATATTTTCGTTGGCACCTTTAAACTGTATATTTTGAATGCTGATATTACTTTCAAGATAATCCTTGGTGAGTAAGTTGTCCAGTGTACTTACTTCTATTGACATGGTAGAAGGGTTCTCATTCCCTAAATAAATACTGATTTTTTTATTAGTTGGGTTAAAAAACCACTCGCCAAAAGAATCAAGGGTACTCGGGTGATTGGAGATAAAAAAGCCATAGCCTACTTGTGCTTTGTAGGGACTGATATTTGCATTGTAATGAATTTTTTGGCCTGTTTGTGATTCGATTTTGTACCTGTTTATAATCCAGTCCTTTGCTCTAATGACTATGTCTGCACCTTTCCAGTCGTGGTAACTTTGCAATTGCTCACTGTATATCTCATTGGCTCCAGTCTTATTGATGGTCAAATAGCCATCATTTTCGATGCCAACATTTGGATACCTTCCCATTTCATTGATCTTCCCATCGATTAAAAGCACTTGGACAGTATTTGAATTGACAGGGTCAATGCTTTCATAAATGCCATTACCTTTGGCTTTCCAGCCTTTGATGGTTTTGAAAGAGGTGATAATAGGTTTCGATCCTGAACCGTAGGCTCCAATTTTTATTGGCGAAGGAGCAGAACCTGAGGCTTTAATATGTAAGGTGCCATAAAAGGTTTCCCCTCTTTTAAATAGAATGGCATCTCCAGGTTTTAGTTTGTTGAATAGGGAGTTCACTTTTTCAATCGATTTCCACGGGCTGTCAGGATGCTGTGCTTCTTCCAATGTTCGGGTGTCACTTCCTGTTTTATCAGATACATAGTAGTTGGCCGCATGACCACTTGAAATGGCCATAATAAAAAACAAGCAAACGGCTATGAATTGAAATCTCATGCTATCAAAAATTAAAAATTATATCTTTTGTTTACTACACATACATAAAACATGTTTGGTTTTATGAGTATGTCATACTTAAAAAAATTATTTAATAAATTATTCTTTCCTTTTTAAGGGTTGAACAAAATTAAATATTGCTGTTTTGTTTCAATTATCAAATATATAGATTTAATAATTATTTTTAAAAATTTGCGTTTTAATAAAATAAAAATACTTTTTAAAAGTTGTCAAAAACGCATCTTCTCCATACAATTTTTACAATCTTCGCTAGTAGCAAGCATTGGAAAGGAAGAAACCCATTGTCATTTACCTAATTTTCTAGATGCCATATCTTGTTTGAATACACCTTCTAAAAGCTTGTAAAGTTCTGGGTGTTTTCGTTTTAGTAATTTAGGTCGTTCAAAAAAATACTCGCTAGCTACAGAGAAAAATTCTGCTTGGTTGGTACCTCCATAAGGGTTCATATCTGATTTACCCTCTTGAATTTCCAGTAGCTTTTTATTGATGAAATCCAGCCAGGGTATGGTATATTGCCTTTCCATAAGCGAAGCGGGAACACCATCGACAGTTCCATCTATTTTGTCGATTAAATGCACAAACTCGTGAATAGCTGTGTTTTTCTTGTCCGTCTCGTTTTGAAAACCTAATTTCAAAGCTTTTTGAGATAAAATCATTACGCCCTCCATAGGGCCATTTCCAACCATTCCTGCAACGCTTCTGTTCTCGCCTTCAGTTGCAAAGCCCTCATTAAACAAGGTTGGATAGATCAATACCTCATATAGGTTGATGTATTTCCAATCTTCAAACCCAAATATTGGAATGATGGCACTGGCCGCAACAAGTATTTTATCGGTAAGGTCTATAGCTGTTTTTATGCCCGTTATTTTACAATTCAATAAAAACTCTTGGATTTTGTATTCAAATCTTTTTTGTTCCTCAGAAGACAATGACCTGTAATAGGAGACCGTATTGTTCAGCACATTTTTCCAGTCTTCGGGGAAAGGCTCAGTAGGCAAAATCCATTTTGATTGTTTTTTTCTTTTGAAATAGAAACCAATAAAACCCAATACAATTAAAAAGAATAAAACATATAGAAAGGTCATACGAGATGGTATAGTTTGAGCGGCGTAAAAGTAATAAATGATTAACGATTAAAGCTGTATCAGGTTGCTGTTGGTTTTTGTCTATTGGTATTGAACTGATGCTAAGATCAGATTGTAGCGGCTGTAAGGCGCTAAAATTAATTGATTTATTTCTGGCTTGTACTGTTTATCGTCTTTAGGAAAATAAGCAGGAAGAACAGGCAAAATAAAAGGTCATTAATCCCATATATTGAGTAAAATATACCAGCCATGGTATCTTTTTCATACACTTCTGAAACATTATTATTGAGCATCCAGTTGATCCAAATATAGCCATAAATGGATTTTTCAATCGCAAAAATGCCTATGAGCCATGGCACTTTATCATAATTGTAAGCAATAGCCATATACGCCAATCCCCAAATTACAATCATCAGCAAACCAAAATTTGACATGACCACTGGATCAAATTCAGGAATGGTGGAATTGGTAAAAAACCTTGAAAAAATCAAGACCGTTAAATTCATTAAGCCTGACAGCATAAAGCCTCTTGTAATGGTTTTATCTTGGATTTTCATTTTTCAGGTGTTTAGAGAATGCTGATTAGTTGATAAAAAATGTATCTATGTTGAAGGGGGTAAACATAAACAAATTAAAACGAGTAAGTAATAAGAGGTCGGCTTTTCTGACAATATCACATTTTATGCACATATCAGGAGGGGAGGGTAATTCAAATAGTAGACTAATCGAAAAAGAGAAGTTTTGGGCGGTAAATCCCGAATGATGCAATAGCCAAACAATTTATTGCTGTGTCTCCGCGGCGGATAAATTCAGCCAGTTGAGCAGGAGGGGAGGATGCCGTGAGCACATTTGCCCACGGCTTGATTCTCCAAAAATTATACCTTATCTGATCTGACCACGTAGCAAACCACCACCATGTTGGGTGGAGTGGATGTTTACGTACAAGGCATCATTGTTTATCTTGGTAAGTTCATCGTCACTTAAAGTAAGACTTTTTGTGATGTCAAGTTGCGCATCGTCCGTAAACCCTAGGTTCACAAGTACTCCTCCATTAACATCCTCGGCACCTTCATGTATATGACCTGCCGTGATCGCATCAGTAGCATCCAGGTCATTCACCATGGCTTTATAGATCATAGTATTGCCTATTATTCTTAAATAAGCAACGCCTGTTTCATTTCTTCCTGTAATCGCAGGGATTTCATTGGCAGGTGATAAAGCTACATTATAGGCATTGTCAATGGTTTGGTCTATCTGTCCTCTTACCAAACCTGCTGTTTCTTCTGTTGAATGCACATTGACATATACATCACTGCCTTTCAAAGTAGCTACTTCACCATCAGTGAGTGTAATCGTCCCTGTGGCCATATTGCCGGAAAATGCGATATCGGTCCCATCTACCAGGGTTATGGCTACACTTCCCGCTGTAACCACATCACCTGTATGGACATGGGCTTTGGTCAGCGCATCTGTAGACATAAGATTGTTTACCGTAATTGTAAATTCCAGTGAATTGTCGTCAAACAAATTCATTTGAATGTCACCAGTTTCGTTTCTTCCCATAACCATTGGGATTTCATAAGCATTGTCCAATTCTACATCGAAGGTCTGTACACTTACTTTTGCAGGGATATCGTCGTCATCGTCTTTGCAACTGAATGTGATCAGTGCAATAAAACTTAGCATTAATAATAGGTTTCTAACTTTCATAATGTAAAAATTTTATTGGTAGTGTCTACTTCTTTTTATAGTCCTTTTTCGACAGGTTCGGACTTGACTTAATCATTTGCTAATCTTGTTTAATATACCTAACGAAGCATTCTCCAAATTGTTAAGAATGCAGTCCATTAATCCTAAATATAAGTTGGTATTGCCTAATTATTAATGGTAAATTATTAATAATTAATTAAATAATTAAAAAGGGCTGAGAAAAGCTGATAGGGCTTTGAGGAAGTTTGATGTGGGAATGGGGAATTCAATACGCCACGGTATTTCTTGAATTGGCTTATCAGAAAAATTGTTTGGATTTTTGATTACTCAGGTCTATATATTACTGGTAATCTCCAGTCGTATCTTACCGCTAATAATTGAAATAAAACAACAGTAAGTAGACAAATAATGTCCACTGGCATTCCGGGTATTGCAACCTTTTGCAGAAGGAAAAATATAATTCCGCCAAAAATACATGTAGTTGCATATATTTCTTTCTGAAAAATAAGGGGAATATTATTTAAAGCAATGTCTCTAATAACTCCACCGAAACAAGCTGTAATGGTTCCAAGGGTAATACTCATTACAGGATGCAACTCCAGGGAAATGCCTGCTTGAATACCTAAAATTGTGAAAAAGCCCAACCCGATGGAATCAAAAAGTAAGAGAATTTTATGGTAATTTTTAATTACTGTTGTAAAAAGCATTGCTGCAATAGTCCCGAATAACACAATCAGTCCTGAGCTGATGTCAAGCAACCAATTTACGGGCCCAACTCCGATCAATACATCGCGTAAAGTGCCACCCCCTAATGCAGTTACAAAAGCGATAATGAAAATTCCAAAAATGTCCAATTTTTTTTCCATAGCGGCAAATGCTCCTGCTATACTAAATGCAGCAATGCCTATAATGTCAATTACTTTTAGAAGTTCCATTTATTAATTGGGTTTAATGTTTTTAAGATTTTTGACTTATTTATCATTTAATTTCCAAAGGGCCCCGTTTTTCGTGGTTAATTTATCCAATGTTCCAATATCGGAAAGTTCATTCAAAAAGTTTTCACTTTCGGCTCTTGGAGTTCCAGAAAGTTCAGTAAACTCCTTTGCGGTGAGCGAATGGTATGCTGAGAAAAGTGTTTCCCAGTTTTTACGGTATTCACTTTTCGTAATGGTAGGATTAAGTTTTAGAATAGCGGCCTCTAATAGCGCATAAGGTTTTGTGCTATAAACGATTTCTTTATTGCCCGAATCGTCCAAAAAGAAGAGGGTAGGAAATCCTCGCACGCCCAGTTCTTTACCCAACTTCAAGTCTTCTTCAAACAGCTTTTTAGCCCTGTATTCTATGTCACTTTCAAACTGCTCAATGTTTAACCCCACTTTTTTAGCTGCAATGGTAATGTGTTCCCATTTTGCAATGTTTTTCTTCTGAAGAAAAACCATCTCCCTGATTTCTCGAAGAAACAAAAGGGCTTTTTCATTGTCTTGCATTTGTGCTGCTTTGAAAGCAATAGAGGGCGGAAAAGAGGAGGCTAATGGGTCTTGTAACCATACATCTCCATCAATAGGCATGTCGTAGTGGAGACTCACTTCGTCCCAGTGATGGGCTACGTCGGAAGGTTTACCAATTCCACCACTGTTGTAACTCCAATTAGGCAATAAGCCTCCCATTCTATAGTCAATTAAAATGTCCTTTCCATATTCCAATTTTAGTTTTCTCAATTGGGGTTCTATGCCCCAACAGGAAGAGCAAATAGGATCGGTGAAATAAATTATCTTAATGACTTTCTCTGTTGATTGAATTTGCTTGTGAGAAGTCTTATCCGAGGTTTCTTCTGAGGTTTCGCACCATCCGGATTGAATGTCGCATATAAGCGGGTTATTATTTGACGTTACTTTATTCATAATAAGTTGTTTTCGATGGGATATATTTGAGTCGATATAACCTGTTTCTCCCACCTTATTTTTATATGATTTGAATGCTATAAATATACCGGAGAACAATAATATAACTGGCATGGATTTCCTTTTGGAAAGTGGTTTCCTATAGGGAACTAACTGCCATGAGATAGTTGTTACATTATCTTGTCATTATGGGGATTACATTCTATGAAAAAGAAAGCAGTTGTAAATAATACCGCGGTTTGTCAAGCTAAAATGCAAGCCATTAGCGATACGATGAGCATTTTGTCTGGGAAATGGAAGTTCCATATTTTGGGGACCCTCATAGAAGGAAGTGAATTAGGGTTTATGGATTTGTTGAGAGAAGTGGATGGAATAGGCAATAAAATGTTATCAAAAGAACTTCAGGATTTGGAAACGAACCACTTGGTGAGACGAAAGGTAATGAATACAAAGCCGATAACTGTTCAATATTCTATTACTGAATATGGTGAAACCCTTTCACCCCTTATCGACGAAGTGGCTAAATGGGGTATAGCATACAGGCAATCAATTTATGGTTTAAATCCAGAATAGTTCCTGATTGCTAAAATTGGTCTTTCGTTCAATTGCCTAAGCCATTCGGTAATAGTGTTTAAAATCAGTTTATTAAGACACAAAATATACTATGTGGTGGTGCTAATGAAGCAATGCTATTGAAAATTCTTGATAAGTATTTTAGTCCATACCTTCGAAACACCAATAATTCATTGATTTAATGTAAGCCAATACACAATAATACTTATTGGCAGTGAATAAATAAATTTGCTTTAGCAATAATCCTTCCTTTTATATGAAGCTTTCCTTTTTGAGTACCCTTGGTCTTTTCATTTCCGGAAATCTCGAGGAATTAAAAGAGTTTTTGAAAAGCATCAGTTTTTTGAGGGCCATTCTGATAGGCATTGCAGTGACCTTACCAGTAATAATTGGCTTACAACTGGGATATATTGAAATAGGGCTTTTGCTTGCCTTAGGTGCTTTTTGGAGTTCGCCTAGTGATGTTGTTGGGAGTTTTAGGCACAAAAAGCTAGGGATTCTTGTGTCTGCGATATTGGTGATGATTGTTAGTTTTATTAAGGGCTATCTACAATTTGAACTTTGGTTGCTGCTTCCCATTTTAGGATCAATTACCTTTATTATCGCCTATATTTCGGTTTTTGGTTTTCGCGCTTCGCTAGTTAGTTTTTCAGGACTTTTGACTTTGGCATTGAGCTTTGCGCGTGATTCTGAGAATTTGGAAATCTATCAATATGCCATGTGGCTAGGCATAGGCGGGCTTTGGTATTTGCTCTTGTCCATCATTTGGTATCGATTAAATCCAAAAGTTGAAACCGAGGAATTTTTAATTGAAACCTATACCCTTACCTCAAAATTCATAGGTCTACGGGGAAAATTAGTCGATCCACAAGAAGACCACCATAAAATTCAATCAAAGCTAATCAAACTGCAAAGCAAGCTTACCAAGAATCATGGGACTTTGAGGGAAATTTTAGTGTTCTCAAGGAAAACTTCAGGATTGTCGAATTACCAGAATAAACGCTTGTTGATATTTGTACAATTGGTGGAAATGTTGGAAACAGCCGTTGCAAATCCTGGGAATTACGATCATATGGATGCGCTTTTTAATCGCCACCCTAAATACATTAAGTTATTTCAAGATTTAATTTTTGAAATGTCTTATCAGTTGCGAATGATCTCCATAGCGGGTAGTAATAAAAAAAACCTTCCCAAAAACCATACTATCAGAAAAAGTTTAGAAGATATAAGGATTGAAGTAGACTTGCTACGTGATAGTTTGGATTACAATGAATTTCTTATGCTTCAAAATTTGCTCGAATATCAGGAAAAACAATTCGAGAAACTCAAAAGAATAAAATGGTTGCTAGGTGATCCGGAGGCTTCTGAGATTGAATTTATTGATAGAAAATCTGCCAAGAGGTTTATTGAACTTCAAGATTATAATCCAAAGTTATTGGTAAGAAATTTAAGTTTTAAGTCTCCCATTTTCAGACATTCCATTCGATTAGCAGTTACAGTGATGATCGGCTTTGCACTGGGGTCGATTTTTTCTTTTCAGAATCCTTACTCTATTTTATTGATTATAATTGTAATCATGCGGCCCAGTTACGGACTTACTAAGAGCAGAGCAAAGGACCGTATCATTGGTACACTCATCGGAGGCTCCGTTGCATTTGCGGTGGTTTTTTTGATTCAAGATTATTATGTGAATGCAGTCCTGGGAATTATCTCACTGGTAATTGCTCTTTCATTGGTTCAAAAAAATTATAGGGCTTCATCCACTTTCATTACGCTAAGTGTGGTCTTTATTTATGCTATTCTAAGTCCTGATGTTTTGAGCCTAATTAAATTCCGCATATTGGATACTTTTGTTGGTGCTGGACTATCCTATGTAGCCATGCTTTGGCTTTGGCCTTCTTGGGAATATGTCGAAATCAAAGAGAACTTAGAACATAGCGTGAAGGCAAACACGAATTTTCTCCATAAAATTGCCGATTATTATCAACTAAAGGGAAACATACCGACCAGTTTCAAAATAGCGCGAAACCAAGCGTTTTTGGAAACCTCCAATTTGAGCTCGGCCTTTCAACGCATGGCACAGGAGCCCAAATCAAAGCAAAGGGAAACTGATAAAATTTACGAGCTGGTTGTTTTAAACCACACTTTTTTAGTTTCATTGGCTTCTTTAAGCTCCTACGTTCAGAACTATAAAACTTCAGAAGCATCTGAACGGTTCAAGACGGTAATAGAGAAAATAGAAGCAAACCTGGAAAAAGTGCTCGAGTGCCTAAAAGATAAAGATTGTTACCATGAGAAAAGAACATCATCAAACGATCTTATTGACGAGGAAGAAATCCCTGCCTTTGATCCTGCAGAAATTAGAAATTTAGCGTCAAATGAAAAAGAATCTGTTCGTTATCTTCAGGAAGCCCAATTGGTTTGGGAACAACTAAAATGGCTGCTATCCATGAGTCGAAAAATGCATAAGCTGGTCGCATCTGTGAAGCTGGACTGATGCCAGTTCGCATTTAAAACAGTATTAAAATTTACGCAACTACCAAAATTACAAAATATTGATGATTGATAATAGGGGGGCTGCCATTGCTTTTACAGCTCAAGGTGTAGTCATTTCTTTGTTGCTGCATTTTATTAGGTGGTATTTGCGGTATTGAAACAGTCAAAAAGAAAGCGGGGCTATGCACCAATTCCCTGGTTGTAATTGGTGCGGGATCATATACACTATTCTCTATAGCTAGGTATAGCGTTGCGGGTGGAGATCCAGGTAGGATTATGGCCCAGATAGTTACAGGCATTACTTTTAGTGGAGGAGCCCAAACTGAAAGTCGCCTTGGAAGCTATCAAAAAAGACCTAATTGGTGCTTTTCTTTACCCAATCATTTTTTAAATACTTCAAAGAATCTATAAGGGCTACTTTGGAGGGCTTGGGGTTGAAATCCAATTCCTGTCTGGATTTCTGGATATCATAATCTTGTTTCAACCCATAAAACATGTCCAGATAATGCCGTTGCAACAAGGGTTCTTTGCCAGTGATTTTACTGATAAACTCCATAAGTCCTGCTACTGCATACAAAAGGGATTTGGGTACTTTTTTGGGTGTTTTTAATTTTAATTCTGGGTACAACTCAGCCGCTATTTTGACGCTTTCTTGTAAAGAAGTGTGTTTTTCGTTCGATAATATGTAACGTTCTCCATTTCTGCCCTTCAACATAGCCCTGTAAGCGCCTAGAGCCACATCCTTTACGTCAATCCAATTTAAGGTGACATTGGTGTCTACTGGGATTTGCCCATTCAAAATTTGATGTACTAGTTTGTTCGTATAGCTCAGTTTGAAGGCTTCACTGCCAATCATGGCAGAGGGTAAAATTAATACGGTTCTAATCCCATATTTTTCACCTAATTCTATGGCCAGTTTGTCAGAATCATTTTTGGAATTGTAATACCAGTTTCTGCGGTCCTGATTGTAGCCATTGTTAACGTTGGCTGGAAATTTAGTGAAGTCCAAAGCGGCTACTGAGCTTACATAGACAATGTTCTGTATGCCGCTTTCCTTGGCCAGGTCAAAAACATTCTGCGTACCTTTTACATTGTTGTCATAGATTTCGACCTTAGGGTTTTTGGCCCACATGCTGAAATTGGCTCCCACTGCATAGAGGTTGGTGATTCCTTTGAAGGCCTTTCTAAGTGAAGCACTATCTGTAATGTCAGCGGGTACTACTTCGCAATCCAAGCCCTCAAAAGGTTCTAGGTTGTTTATGTTTCGTACTGTTGCCCTTACTTTATGGTTTTTAGAAAGTAATAACCTGACCAAATTATTGCCTAAATGTCCATTGGCACCTGTTACTAGTGAAATTTCCTTGCTCATGGTGTTGAATTTTGTATGAGCAAACTTCAGCAACAATTAAGAATTCTAAAATAACAATTGTTAGAAAGCGATTTGCTTTCGTATACGGCTCAGTGATTGAGGTGCTATGCCTAAGAAGGAGGCAATATTGTCTACTGATACATTTAAAGCCAGTTTTGGATATTGATTTTGGAACTTTAGGTAGCGCTCCTTGGCGGTTAAAATTTGAAAATCTTTTACCCGCTCTAACTTACAGCTCAAATGCTCATTGGTGACAGTTTTCACAAGCTCAGCCCAAATCGGAGTCGATTCTTGCAACAATATAAAGTCGGGTTTTGAGATTTTTACCAGGGTACAGTCGGTTATCGTTTCATAATAATCCGAGGAGGGTGTTTCGCTCATAAAACTATCCAAAGATGTAAAGAAATCATGTTCAGGTACCAAATGTTGGACTACTAACTTTCCATCAATATTCTGATAGCCTTTGACGATTCCCTTACTCAAAAAATACACATAGCGTTCTATTTTACCTGGCTCCAAAAGTTTGGTTTGTGCAGGCACGTTTACTGTGGTCAAGTATTTCTCAAGTAAAGCAAGGACCTCCTTGCTTACAAAAAAGCGGGTATTAATATAATTGAGCAAATTTTTCATCAGTACGTGTTGAATTGGAAGGGTCAAAACCTAGGGATGGGGGCAAACCCTGAAACGCTCGCATCCTCAGATTAAATGTAATGGTATTTTATTTAAATTTTGAATTCCATCTCGGATTCGAAAGCTATATAATTAAGGATCTGTAACTACTTGGCGTCTGGATTTTGTCAGCATTGTTGCTAAAAACAGGCAACAATACCGCCAAAATCCGGTAGCGTTTGTGTTATCGATCCACGGGTTTTACCCGTGGTTATTGTTGTTGAAGCCCTTTAGGCTTCTTTTGTTTTCGTCTAAAATGAAGGGATATTGCCTATTCACCTGAGGTCAAAAATTTCAAAACACAATCGCCAAGGTGAGGCTTAGCGATGGCCCTGTGTGGCAAATCAGTGGGAACCCTAAAATAATAGGGATTGTGGTAATATACATGCCACGGCAAGTGTCCGATAGGGTTTACTGTTATGAATGAAATTCGGATTCGATAATAATTCAATTAATGTTCAGCATTTAGCTTTTGCGTCTGGATTTTGTCAGCATTGTTGCTAAAAACAGGCAACAATACCGCCAAAATCCGGTAGCATTTGTGTTATCGATCCACGGGTTTTACCCGTGGTTATTGTTGTTGAAGCCCTGTAGGCTTCTTCTGTTTTCGTCTAAAATTAAGGGATATTGCCTACTCACCTGAGTTCAAAAATTTCAAAACACAATCGTCAATCCGAGAATAAACAATTTAGAACGAGAAATTCAGATGTTATCCAATGCAGCACGCTAGCCGGGTGCAATCTTGGTAGCCCTAGGTAAACCGACGAAGGAGGTGCTACCCGGGGTGTGAATGGATGTTATTTGTAAGGCATTAGCCATCAGTAAGCTCAACCGTGAAAAGGGCTTTCCGCTAATGCCATTGGCCGTTTTCCAAGCGTTTTTAAGTCGTCATTCTTAGGCTTAGCAATGGGCCTGCTGGGCAAAGCATTGGGAATCTCAAAGTAGTTGGAACATCTCCACCTAAGAATTAATAATGACCAACATTATTGGGTCGTGCAGGAATGTTTGCAGCCTTCATCCTTTGCAGGAAAGCATCTTTGCTTTCGCCTGGACTTGGCCAAACATCACTGGGGCGATGGGAATCCGACATCATTTTATTTATCGCTTCCACTTTGTCTAAATTGTCAGCACTGATATCATTTTCCTGTTGGGGGTCAGCTATTAAATTGTACAATTCCAATTCAGCCCCACTTGCTTTATGGCCATAATAGTCACCCCATCTTACGGCTTGATTTTGATGGTGTTCCCAGTACAGGTATTCATGTTGTTTTTGCTTACCATTTCCCGTAAGTGTTGGTAAGATAGAGAGACCATCTATATCTGAAGGGGTACTAACCTGGGCTAAATCAGCTGGGTAGGGAGAAAATCCCAGAAAGCCCATATAAGATCGCTTTCGGAACCTGCTGGAATATGGCCTGGCCAACGCGCCATGGCTGGCACATGAAAACCACCGTTATATTCCTTGCTTTTTTGCCCTCTGGTAGGGGACAAATGCTTGAAAAATTCACTTAAAGTAGGGCCTTCTTCGAGATCGAGGTACCTTTTTTCATATCCCTGACTTGAATTGCCATTGTCGGAGGCAAAGAAGATGATGGTGTCATCATCCAAATTTAATTCTTCCAATAAGGCCATCAATCTTCCTACATCTCCGTCCATTCGAGAAATCATGGCAGCCCACTCTTTGTGTTGGATAGGCCAGTCCTGGTCTTTGTATTCGCCAAGTTCTGGGACAATAAGCGGACCATGAGGAGTAGTGTTCGCCAGGTACAGGAAGAAAGGCTGCTCTTTGTTTTGCCTAACAAAGTCAAGTGCCTTTTCATTGATGATATCAAAAGAATAAACAGCCGCTTTCGGGTCTTCTATGCCGTTGGGAATTACTCTTCCATCTTCATCATAAGCACTTGCCTTGGAATAGTTTTCATATTCATAATGGGATTCATTCCTTGGGAAATATACCTTCTCTTTATTGTGATACAGGAATTCAGGATAATAAGTGTGGGCTTGACGTTGGTTGAGGTAACCGTAGAATTCACCGAAACCCATATTGTTTGGAACCCCTGGTTGATTTTCCAATGCCAATCCCCACTTGCCAAACAAACCTGTTTTGTATCCCGCTTCTTGCAAAAGCATGGCCACCGTATAATCATCCTCTCTTAACGATTCGCGAAACGATTGATAGGAATTGCCCCTTACCCTGGCATGGCCTTGATGCAATCCCTGCATCAGGGAGGACCTGGAGGGAGCACATACTGTACTTCCTGCATACGCATTCGTGAATTTTATACCCTCATAGGCAATCCTGTCTATGTTTGGGGTTTTGATTTTCTCCTGACCATAAGCCCCCATATCTCCCCAACTAAGGTCATCACTTAGGATGAAAATGATATTAGGAACACGTTCATTTTTATTCGTTGCCTGATTGCCAGAACATGCCGGAAACAGGGTCAATGCAGTTATCAATGCCAATGCCCCTCGAATGCTGAATTGATTTTTATAAAATGGTAGGAACTTCACGTGATGCTGATTAATATTGGTTTAAAATGCACTTCCAAATTTTACCTGATTTTAAGGGGTTAAAGGAACCCTAATTAACTGTTTTAACTGGATTATACAATATAAATTTTAGTGAATAACCAGGTTTTATTTGCGATTTTTCCTTCGACAAGCTCAGGCGACGGTGCGGTTCCGATGTTTTCGTCTAACGTTTCCAGTGGTTGAGCCGGTCGAAACCACGTTATAGTTTATTGTATTTGTTTTCTTCTATACCGTTGCCTTCGGCAGGCTCAGATTACGAATTAGTTTTTTTTTGAAACCTAAACCCTTAACTCTTCTCCATCTCCTGCATAAAGCTAAGTTCAATAAATTCTGCTGGGTGGCTTATGGCTACTTTTACGGAAACCCGTAAGATGCCATTGAAAATATCTTCTGCCGTCATGGTGCTTCCCAAGCCTACCGCTACTGAATAAGCATTTGCCGGAGTTGATCCCATAAGCCCTCCTCGTTTCCAAATTTCATTTAAAAAGTTGGATACCAGGCTGTTTATTGTTACCCAGGTGTTGGCATCATTGGGAGCAAAAATATAGGCTTGCAGGCCCAATTTAATGGATTGTTCAAGATAGATGGCTGTACGCCGTACACTGATATACCTCCAGTCTTGAGAGTTGCCATCTAATGTGCGGACTCCCCAGACCAAAACTCCTTGTCCTATAAATGTACGAATGGCATTAATAGCTTGGCCGGATAAGGGTACATTCAGGTCTTCTTGCATTTCAGGGGTAATATTGATCGCAGAAGCAATGACACCATTTATGGAGACGTTTGCTGGTGCCTGCCATACTCCTCGGTTATTGTCTCCCAAGGTGTAAATCCCGGCCATGGCAGCAGCAGGAGGCATTAGGTTTATTTTTTTTAATAGTGCACTAATAATTAGTTTATAATCATTACTTATCTGGAGCAGGCTTTGATGTGCATTTTTCTGCCTTTCTCTCTTGTTTCGAAGCTTTTCTTCCTCGCTAAGGTTTGATTTTTCTTTTGGAAGTTCATCTGCTCCTTCAGCAGCGGCTTGGCTTGTCAGGTCTGCTGTCAAGCGCAAAAAGCTCCCTTTTGCATCTTCATATTCCAACTTGGCAGCTTCTATTTTGAGTAAGCTGTCCACCTTTATCAGGGCATTGTCCGATAAGTTGGCTACGGAAAGTGCTGATTCTTGGTAAAGGTTGGTATATAGCCAGGGACAATAGGCCGCTGCATATGAATTGTAAGTGGCTTGGATTGGGTTCACGTTTTCTCTAAAGGCAATAATGCTTTCTAGTGGGTTCGCAATTGGTCCCCAATAGCCTCTCGGAATATCCAATATTGCCATTCGGTTACCCATGGCACCACAGTGGTTGATCATATCGGCTTGTAGTGCATAGGCTGCTGCATATCGGTCTTTTAATTTCGTATGTTTAGGGTCCATTAAATCAATGGCATCGGGAATGAGGAGTAGGGTAGGTTCATTTTCTTTTTCCAGGGCTTTGATTCCTGTCTTTAGCGCATTCAAGCTTAGTGGACTATCGTAATCGCCCACACTAATAATGGTGCATTTCCCACCACCATTTTGATAAAAAAACCATAGGGCGCTGTGCATGCGATAGGTGGGGCCAGTTGGTTTGAAGGCAAAGGTGTCATTGTTGTCGCCAAGAGTAAAATCATGGTTGTCTGTTGGGCTATCGTCAATGTCAAACTTTATTAAAGGAGCTTCTTTACCAAATATCTCTAAGAAATCCGCAAATGAATTGATTTCAATGGCTTTGTTAAGCAATATTTTATCGCCATAGCTGGTGTTTCGGGTATACCCAATAAAGGCCGGGATGGAGGTTGGCACAGGAAAAATTGAATTTGGAAAGGCTTCTTTTTCGACGATGTAGACGCCTGGAGTTTTCATTTGCTTGGACATAGTTGCTATATTATGCGTTATTATTTATCCTCAGGTAATGCATCAAATTGTTTTCGTTTGTCATCGAACCATTTTCTCATGGCCTCAGGGGATTGCAATAATTGCTGCATCTCTTTCATGGCTTGCATATGAGCAGGATCTTTTTTTTGGAACATTTCCTTGCCATGGTTTTTACTGAGTTCAGCCATTTCATCAAAGGTATTGGCATGAAATGTTAGGTCACAAGCACCCCCAAGTTGGTTACAGGTCATTGTTTTCATTATGGATAAGTTTATTGTTTATCAAAAGGATTGATGTTGCATAGGAATATTTTTTAGGCCACTACTGTATCAATTATTTGTCTTTGATTTTGGTATTCTGCTGTAAAAGAATCAATATAAGCAAAATCCTTTGGCTTCGGAAGTCTGGCTTCGACGGGTTGACTTCGACAGGCTCAGCCACCGGTCATAGGTTAAGGATTTGGCTAAAGCCAGTAAGCTAGGTGAATTTCATACAACCCTCCAGCTAAAGCTGAGGGCTATTGATAACCTGACCCTTTGTTGCAAATTCCCCTTCTCTTATGGCAGGGGGATTTTTTCGAGGATTTTCAATATAAAATTGATCGAAGTAATTGATAATTACGTAATAATTCCCCCTGAGCTCCCTTTAAAGGAGGATTTCGGTTTTTTTGAATTTCCGAGTGCGTTATTGACATTTCAAATCGTTAGCCGGTTTACAGGGTACCACCCAATATTCTGGCTTTACCCAACGTCCAGAATTTATTAAATATGCCTTTTACAAGGGTACAGAACTATAGAATTCCATAGGATATTCTTACCTTAGTCCAACTTGCAATTTAGGTTGAACCAAAGTTGCAGGATTTTCCTTGATTCAGTTCTTGTGGTACCAAAACAAGAATAAGTTGTGGAAAAATACTTATATAATCAATTGTCATTTTGCCTGTAAAGGTTGAAAATATAAAAATATGAAGCGTAGAAAGATGATTTCCACTATGGGAGCCATTTCCCTTGGAATTGCCTCTTCGCCACTTGCCAAAGCAGAAGTGGTAAAAAAGCCGTATAAGGTAACGGAGAAAACAATAGAAACGGATATTTTAATTGTTGGTGGTGGCACTGCAGGGGTAGTGGCAGCCATTCAAGCAGGAAGAGCGGGTGCTAAAACAATCCTGGTAGAAAGTGGTAGTCAATTGGGAGGAACCACCACTACCGGAGGCGTTTCATTTCCTGGAATCTTTCATGCCTGGGGAAAACAAGTCATCGGAGGTATAGGATGGGAGCTGGTGATGGATGCGGTGAACCTAAATGATGACATTCTACCCAACTTCTCTATTGTTCCCAATAATACGACCATTCGGCATTGGAGGCATCAGGTAACAGTTAATCCAGCACTCTATGCAATGCTTGCGGAGGAAAAATGTGTGGAAGCTGGAGTGGAAATCCGATATTACGAAACGCCCACAACCATCACATTTAACAAAGGCAAATGGTCTGTAAAAACGGTGGGTAAAGGGATCAGCAATGAAATTATATGTGACCAAATCATTGATTGTACCGGTAATGCTACCGCTGCATCGATAGCCGGATATAAGTTATTGAGGGAAGAAGACACGCAGCCCGGATCCTTTGTCTTCAGAATAGGTGGTTATGATTTGGAATCGCTAGACCTTTCAAAGATTCCAAAGGAATACCATTCCAGGCTTAAGCAAAACATGCTTATCAATAGTGATGTGAAGGTGGAATCATCCGTTAATAATTTCCCTCCTACTTCTCCCTATAATTATGTCTACGTACATGGTGCTGACTCCTCTACGTCGGAACTACATACAAAGGCCAACTTAGAGGGTAGGGCTTCACTATTGCAATTGATTAGAAAATTAAGAACATTCCCAGGTTGTGAAAAGATAAAATTATTGGATGCCAGGCCCGAGACGGCCATTCGGGAAACCTACCGAATTGAAGGGCTCTATAAAATCACCCATAATGATTATGTTACAGGGAAAGTCTTTGAAGACTCCTTGTCCTATTCATTTTACCCTATTGATTTGCACAGAGACGGAAAATCCATTTATCAGGAATTTTTAAAAGAGGACGTCGTTGCCACCATACCGCTCAGGGCATTGATACCCAAAAACAGCCAGAACTTCTTAGTTGCTGGTCGTTGCCTGAGTAGTGACAGGCTTGCCAATTCTGCACTTCGAGTTCAGGCATCGTGTATGGGAATGGCGCAAGCGGCGGCAGCAGCAGCAGTATTGGCCATTAAACATAAGGTTACCCCAGCAGATGTGCCTCTAGCAGAATTGAAAAGTATGCTAAAAGAACATGGAGGGATAGTACCCAATGCATAAGTTGTTCATTCAAATTATAAATAGATGATCAATTGGATCAAGGGCTTATTGGTTGGGGCATTATTGCTCCCTTTTACTTTTGAAAATGGAGCGGACATCCGATACTTTCAACAATCGACCATGCCGCTATCTGATTCCTCTGATGTAATCGTATCCTCTATTTATGATTCGTTAGCCAATCGGGATATTTACCAGGTAAAAACATCAACTGGTACTCCCGTACATTATTATATTGAACTTCAGGAAGGGGTATGTTTTGAAAATGAATGCCGTCCGCTAAATATACTGATCTACTGGAACATAACCGGTAGGTACCTGGGTTTCGAACTGGTGGATGGGGAATTTCTAAGTAAATATGACCACGAGCCTTTTTCTCAAATGGAATACAAGCAACTGCATCAGTTGTTGGCAGATCCATTCCTGCCATTGGGAAATTATACTTTTGAAGAATTGGTCAAAAGACCAGAAACAGACAGCACTTCTCTAGACGGTGTTTCAGGTGCAACAATGAAAGACGTGCTGGAATATATAGTACCCGGAGCAGCTTACACCACGCATAAACTATGGAATGTAATCCATGGACCGATTCAGCAGCAAGTTAGTAAGCTGACAGCGCAGCAACTTGATGCCTTATTGTTTAATAAAATTCTAGAAAGCAGCGATGAGAGTGATTGGACCTGGGCGATAGAGCGGATCGGGTTGCTTCCGGATTTAGATGATTTTGTTATCAAATCAATAGTACAGATCCTAATCGAGGGAGAGCATTTCCAATCCTACCTTCTTTTGAAATCACTTTCTTCAAGGCAACTGGAATCTGAGCATTTGCAGCTTCATCTTTTCAACCTTATTGGAAAGGTCGACTTTAGCATTGAAAACATGATTTTTGATAAATTGGTTGATGCGTCTCTATTACATGGTTCTGTTGTGCATGCTTCGATTTCCATTCTAAAAGAATTGAGCGGTGCACAGTTGGGGAAGTTGCTAAAGCTTTATTCGCATCATAACATTGAAAATGCCGGATTTAATCAGGAACTGAGCCATCTGGTACCCAATGAAAACAGTTTTGTGGAGCGGCAGGTGTTGCAGTTTCTAGAAAATCAAAACCAAAGCGCTGACGCAACAGGGGACCTGTAAGTTTAGTGTTGACCTACATCTGGTTTGGACCTGGTCAAAGTTTATCGTTGCGTAACTTATACCTACCATAACGAAAGTTTTCAACTTTCGATAAAAGGCTCTTCTTCGGTAAGGGATTGGAATCAATGGCTTGGGTTGGCATAGGAACTGGATCCTGTTAAGCTAAAGCTACAAAGTTGTGTAATTTCATTATTTAGTCCTTTA
>TARA_R110001592_G_scaffold16881_1_pt1 | contig 65699 bp, 62 predicted proteins | sample TARA_R110001592 | Tara Oceans TARA_R110001592 (sample SAMEA4398387) | marine metagenome | biome: Polar Biome; feature: [SRF] surface water layer (ENVO:00010504); material: water (ENVO:00002006), including particulate matter (ENVO:01000060) such as... | depth 5 m | reverse complement strand
ATAATCTAATGCTTGGAGGCCGCCTGAACAGTGTTTCAAACCAATATCAAAGCTAGACTTATCACAAGCCCGCCTGAGGGCTTCATAATCATGTTCGCTATCGTCAACTACCAAGACAAAATTTTCTGATTTCACTATCAATTCCAAAAACTCGTTATCTATTTCAAATACACAGTCTACCTAAATGTTCTTGTTTGGCAAATAAATATCGCAAACACATAAGAACCCATTGATTTTTTCGGCAATATTTAGCGAAAAACCTATTTCTCTCGCTAAAAAACACTAATTATGCTAAGTTTTCCTACGTTTTTAAATTGCGGGAGAAACTACGTAAGAAACCTTTTCAAACGAAAGGAGTAAAGTCATGATCAGCGTATTACTTGTTGAAGATAATGAATCTGACGCTTTCGCGATTAAACGGATTTTAAGTAAAAGTTTACATCAGGACTATCGCGTCTTGTGCGCTCGCAACATGATAGAAGCCCGCGCGCTTCTAAAAACCCAAAACCAATTTGATGTCATTTTGCTCGACCTAAACCTTCCCGACACTGAAACTGAACGCGATACGTACCAAGCGATGCGCAGCATTAATAAAAATGTTCCTATTGTTATTTTGACCAGCTTTTCAGATAATAACCTGGCCGTAGAAACTCTAGACAAAGGTATTGAGGATTATGTTTTAAAGTCTTCTATTACAAGGGCTAACGGCTTGCTGAATGAAAAAATTGATTATGCCATCCACCGCCATCGGTACTACAAAAACCTTATCGAAGGAAAAGACAACGAGAAAGAGCAATTGATGAACATGATTTCCGGCGGTTATTCTGCCTCGTCTTCATCCTAAGAGCTCTTCGGGCTTGGGTTTTTGTGTAATCAAAAAGACATAGAATATAAGGCCAATAAACATGCCCGATAAGGCGGATTCATTAAAACAAATTCAAAAATATTTAGAGGGCATTCTCGATACCCTTCCCAGTGCTGTGTTCATCAAAGATGCAGAACATCTGAAGTTCGTTTACATAAACAAAATGGCGGAGACGTTTTTAGGTTTCAAAAATGAGGAAATGATCGGAAAAAATGACTATGACTTTTTCCCGAAAGATCAGGCTGATTTTTTCATCTCAAAGGATCGGGACGTTTTTAAAAAAGAAAAAATGGTCGATATCCATGAAGAACCCATAGAGCTGTCTTCTGGTGAAATGCGGTGGCTGCACACAAAAAAAATCCCTTTTTATGATCTGGATGAAACACAAGGTAACAATAAAAAACCGCTATTTCTTGTTGGTATTTTTGATGACATCACAGTGCGAAAAGATACAGAAGAAAAGCTGAAGCTGGCACGTTTAGAAATTGAGCAAAAATATCATGAAACACAGAACGTCTTCAAAATCATTCTAGACAGTACAATCGACGGCTTTATCACAACAGATGAACACGGCATCATCAAAACCTATAACAATGCTTGTAATTCGATGTTCGGCTATCAAATGAATGAGGCCATTCTTTTTAACATCGACAAGCTCATACCGGAATTAAACCGTGCAACATTTAAAAAGTATAAAAAGCAACTGTCCGAACAGGAGGGAGACACACTTCTTATCAAAGGTTTGATGGGACAAAACGACAATAACAATAAATTCCCCATAAATTTAACATTCAAACAATTAGGGCAAAGCTATAGTGAAAATTATGTCCTTATTATCCACGACATAACTGAAAAAATCATAGCTCAGAAACAACAAGAAAAGCACCTGCTTGATCTGGAAACAAAAAACCGAGAGCTTAACGATTTCACATACATTGCATCCCATGACTTAAAAGGGCCTTTACGCGGCATTCACAACTATGCCAGTTTTTTAGCCGAAGACTATGAAAGCAAGTTGGATGACAAGGGCAAAAACATGTTGTTCACCCTAACCAATTTAACGCGGCAACTGGAAGAGTATCTTGATACTTTGCTGCAATATTCACGTTTAGGTCGCAATGACTTAAATTTGGAAACGACCAACTTGAACGCGCTTATTGATAGTGTCGCGAGCCTGTACCATCCGGAGATGGATAAAAAAAACGTCACGTTTAAAGTGAACCCGCTCCCCAACATAATATGCGACTCTGTCCTCATTAAAGAGGTCATCCATAACCTGATAAACAATGCGTTGAAGTATAATGATAATCAAAAAAATACTATAGAAATTGGCTATATAGAAAACCATGAACGGCACGCCAATCATCACGTGATTTACATTGCTGATAATGGCATTGGTATAGACCCTAAGTTTCACGACGCCGTTTTCAAAATATTCAAGCGACTGCATGCTAAAGATCAATATGAAGGCGGCAGTGGCTCGGGCCTTACAATTTCACAAAAGATTGTGAGCCGTCACGGCGGCTTTATCTGGGTTGAATCTGAGGGGAAAGACAGGGGCTGCACAGTTTGTTTTTCACTGCCCAAAAACTACGAACACATTGAAGGTATTTTGGAGAGTTGAAACCAATATTCTTTAACCCTATCCACGATATGATAGAGTTTTTCAACATCCAGAGGCTTCACAAAGTAACTATTTGCCCCCTGCCGATAGCATTCCAGAATATCATCTTCAGAATTGGAAGATGTAAAAATCAAGACCGGCAGCATTTTTGTGCCCTCTTCACTTCTGATGTGCTGTAAAAAGTCGATACCGCTCATGCCCGGTAAGTTCAAATCCAGCATTATGAGGCACGGTTGTTTATAGGTTTCATTATCAGATGCCATTTTTATATATTCAACAGCCTTCTCAGCCGTAGAACAACGATGGACGGGGTCTTCAAAACCCGATCTTTCAAAGGCTCTCTTCAGCGCTTCGAAATCAGTATCACTGTCTTCAATAATTAGTATCATGGCACTTCAAATAATATATTTGATTTGAATCTATCATAACGAAGTAAAAATTATAACTTTTAACATAAATAATATACATACTATCTATCTCGGCGAGCGACACGGCTCTTTCCGCAGGATAATTATAGCGCGCGAAACCGATAAAACAATATTCGAAGCGATCTAACCCAACGATATTTCATCACTAAAAGAGCCTTAGAATGGTTCTTTCTGAATTTGCCGCCAACCCCAAGGCAACCACGCCCAGAGTTTGCCTTATCTGCGTCGCAAGAAGCTCTGCGCCGTCACGATTGGGGTCGGACAGCACCAAATCATCTGCACCCGCTCTGTGAGTTTTAATCTTCCCCTGCGTAAACTCAAGGCGGACATCTAATAAGGATATGCTCGTACTGAGCGAGGTTGAATACGCCCTTACATTTTCACGGGCATCTCTGATAGAGCTTATAATGGCGTCAACATCATCCAGATCGTTGAAATCAAACCGTTTCAAGCCTAATCCATTGGCACTTAAATCCTCCCCCTTGAGCTCCAGAAAATTTGATTTTTCCGGGTTAAAGTTTGTTTTGAGTGTGTCGTTACGTAATAAGCTCACGCCCCTATAATTTGCATCTATCGTCACCTTATCTATTTCCTCAAGAACCTTTTCATAATCGCTGTTGTAATAAGAATAGGATGTAGATGTGTTGATTGAACTTGCATGGCTTTCAAGCTCGCCTTGCGTGAGCGCTGTATTATGGATCGCGACATCAGATATGCGCCCCGCAAAATTAAACCCGTTTGCTGCGGAACTTTCGCCATCGTGAAATTGTGCACCGCCATTCATCCCGCCAATACCAACATCGCCGGAATGGGATGGAAAAAGGGCATCGCCCGCCAAAGTCACAGATCCCATTAAGGCACCATCGAGATAGCCGGAAAAACTATTGGCGGGCGCATCCAGGACAAAGGCCACATGATATGTTTGTCCCGCAACAATGGGGGCATTGATATTGATATTCGTAAATCTATTCGCGCCGCTATCATCTTCCGCAGTGACATAAAGGCTGCCGTTATCAATATAAATCGTCAGGCCGTTTACCTGTGCCCCCTCCTCATAAAGTATTTGTCTGGGCGTAGTGTTATCCGCGTTAAAAACAAGCTCAACGGTTCGCCTTGAAATGCTGGAAAGATTAATCATGGACGAATCGCTTACGCTAATTCGATCGTTCACCCCATCAAACTGAACACTTGGGGACGCGCCATTAGGATAGAGCGCAGGCGCGTTGGCGGATGCACCGCTGCTATATGACGCCCCAACAGGCCCCGCAGCGCCGGAACCGTAATCTATAATAGGCCCTGCCGTTTCATTGAGGCGGTAATAAACATCAGGAGCTTGGCTTAGTATTTGACTGCTTAGCGTTGGCCCGCTGTTATCCGTCTCTACTTTGTAAAGCGCAGGGTCGCTCTCTCCGATTGTTAAAAAATCTTTCGTTTTTTGGGCTATTGCCTCGGCCTGCCCCAATAGTCTTTCTGTTGCATCAAGACCGTGAAAAGTTTCCTCTAACGTTCGCTTACTTTGCGAGATGCCATCCAGAAGGCGGCTATAATCCGCCGCGGTGTTACTTAAGCTCAGTGAGGTAAAATAATTATGAGGATTGTCTAAGGCTGAGTTTACTTTTTTGCCTGTCGCCAGCTTTAATTGAACAGAATCAATAAGCCGCGCCGAGTTTTTAAGCGCAGTCAGGTTCTTTAAAAAAGATGCGTTTAGGATGTTTCCTACAACCTTAACCACACAGAATCCTTCTGTTAATGTTTAGGTCATTTATACTAACATACAAGCGCTTAACTTATAATTAAACGAAACATGGTGCGTAATCTATAGGCATAAGAATTCCCAAAAATCTACACGTTTAAGCTGTTTGAATACTCCGCGCGGTGCTCACTTCCACGCCATATTACAGATATAGTCGAAAAATTTGGCGGAAAACCACAGTATTTATACTTTTTTAATTTAAATATCGTAACTTTTGTATTCATAGATCAAACTGGGACTAAGCACATACGATTCACAAATACTCTTCGAAAAAGACGCTTTTGGCTGAAATAGAACAGCTCAATAATAAAATTTCTCAAATTGAAAAACAAAACCAAGCCATTCTAAACAACTCACCAGCATGTACAAAAATAATTGATCTTGATTACAATTTACAATACATGAGCGCCAGCGGCATCAATGCCCTTGATATTGATGACATCACAAAATTTTACAATAAACCATATCCTTTAGAATTTTACCCCAGTTCGTTCAAAAGCGATATGGCGGCAAGCCTTAAGCAATGCAAGGAAACAAATAAAACTGTTATACACGAGGCGCCCATTACTAATCGGCTGGGGAACACATTGTGGTTTCATTCCTCCATCGTGCCCATAAGTGATGACAGCGGAAATATAGAGTATTTCTTAGTGGTCTCCTCGGACATCACAGAATTCAAAAAGCCTTCTGAAACCTCATAGAAATCCAAGAGTTTTAGAACAAACCCACACACTAAAACTCAATGGATGATGGGGCGATCAGAAAATTGGAAATATGGGGTTATTTGTGAGATTTATCTTAAGCTATCCAAATCCTCTATATCCGTCTGGCGTCCATCACAAATTGTCCATTCTTTTGGCGCCCCCGTGCATCCCTCCATGCACAGCCCTCCAGAGGTTCCGATGACCTCAAGGTTTTCATCCAAATAATAAGCCGGCCCGTCTACTGCTGCTCCACAATCCACATAAACCATATCGTCGCACGTTCGAACGATTGTGCATTCAGAACCATACTTCATTCTGACCTGTACACTTTGATCTTTCATGGCAAATGCTGCTCCTGCAATTCCAAAAGCCATAATCAAAAAAGCCAAAACTATTTTCTTTTTCATACTTTGCCCTTATCACTCATTTTTCATGCTCAAAATATGGATCTCCGTCCATCCAGTATATATCATACTTTTTTTGCAGTCTTTTTAGAAATGGCTCCATATCAGAAGCTAAGTTAACAGCTTGGAGAGAGTCTACCCCATAAACATCAGAATATGTTTCATCTAAGCCTTCAACTATAACATGGCACCCAAAACACCCTTTCCCAACAGGAAAATTCACTGTGCTTTGGTCTACTAGAAAGGGCTCGCTTATTCGAATAGAAAACTCCTTTAGAACACTGTCTCCTTTTGTAGAGTACTGAAGTTTTCTTTCTGCTATAAATTTTTCCATACTGGCCATTGCCCCCTAGCATACGCGCTTGGACTATGAGTGCTCTGCGCTATGCTCACTAAGCTCCATACGGTAGATATTACCGCACATAAGGTGACGCCGTCCAGACTTCATAGAAGTCTGTAGCGCACCTGAAAAGCGAAGATATTAGAAGATATTAAGCGATGTCTAAGGAAGGTCTAAATGGTGGGTGATGACGGGATCGAACCGCCGACCCTCTCGGTGTAAACACAGTTACTGCCCCTTAAAACGGCAGAAAATCAGGCCAATTCCCTACCCTAAATAACAAGTGCGAATCGAAAATTAACGTTTTTACTGCCCCATAACTGCCCCAAACTATGTAAAACAAAAACACCAAATAGCGTCTAGAAGATGATACAAGCCCTTCAAATACTAAATCTTCATCCTTAAGATAAGTTGGTTGCAGGGGCTCGCAACATTTTAATACTGCTTTTCAATAAGATCGAAGCGGAAGACCTAAGAACTTTTAATTCTTTCAATAACTTAATGAATAATCAAGAATAGGACGGCTGCGTGTATCTCGGTCAAAATTTAATTAAAAGAAACAAATATAGAGTCCACGAGCCTTGATAAAATCATGCTAATTTTGCATCGCTAGAAGTTACCCCCCACAACTACGCTGTTTTTCAAGACTTCAGCTCAAATTCTAAAGTTGAATGCTCGATTCCAAGATCTTCATAGAGCATAGACTTCAACTTTGGTTTTAACTCGTCCATATCAACTTTACCATTCAGGACAATGTGGGCTTCAAGGGCATTGCGTTGTTCATCTACTCTAGTATTCATATCCACCTGCAGTCGCTGACCCTGAATAACACCTTTCCTGAAGATTTAAACTTTGCGACACCACTAACGTATTCTATGCTTATAATACTTTCTTGTTTTAGATTAGGTGATAAAGAAGACTATGAAGAAATTGAGCAACACTGTTTTTTACAATTCAACTAGATTTGGATTAATTATTTGCATGCTGATCATAACAGTCGGTTGTAACAATACTGAAACACCTCGTGAAAAATATCGTAATGACCTGAGAGAGATTGTAGGTCGTTTAGTTCAAAAATTAAATTATGTCGGAACTGATGCCGAAGAAGAAGTAAAAACAGCCGTTACTTTTGATGGGCGATCAAAAAATACGACCATCATGATTCCACGCTCATCGGGTATCAATATAATTCTTAAAGAATTTGAAGACCATCTAAACCGTGCATCGGACGAGTTTGTATCGCAGGATCTTGAGGGTTTCGACGAATGGGGAATTATATTGAAGAATGATATTGAAGAATACAAAGAGCGCATTAAGAAAGTAACTGAACAAATAAAGTCACGTAAAGAAATAGCCGCATATAAGAATAATTTTATTGTTTCAGACATCATGAATATGGGCGTAAAGATAGAAATTAATGATGGAGGAGAGCTTTATTTATTGTTAGGGAACGGTGAGCAAACCACGACGTATTTTCCCAATAAAACTTTTGATTTTGATGTGGATTCCTGGCTTCAGGCAGTAAAGGCACGATCACAAAAATTTCAGAAAAATTAAGGTGCAGACATGGCTGAACAAAATGAGAAAAACTCAAAAACACCTGAGGAGGAAGTATCTCGGGGAATATTGGATATGGGGTTTTTCGAAACGATTAAATGGGCACTTCTTGTAGGGTTTTGCGCTGCTGCTCTCACTACTGGCAAAGAGAAACTTGAGCAATTTGGTCGTTGGATCGATGGCGAAACAATAAACCCTGCGGTTATCGCTGAAGAACCCATGCTGCCTGGTTCCAGAACAATAAAAACAGATGTTTTGGATATGGGTCCTCTTCAAATTTCCATCGATAAAAACTGGCGTACCGTCGAGTCCTTAAATTTAAACTTTATTCGCAATATCGTCACTCATTATAAAGGGATTTTCGATTTTTCATTAGGCAGCACAAATGAGAAATCACCATTCCTTTTAAGCACCCCCAAAATGTATACTGTATTCTTACCAAATGATGCCGGGCACGCTTTTTCTCTTCACCAACGTGTATTTTTAAGGGTTTCCATTGATATAAAAGACACCATATCTGCTTTGGATTCCCTTACCGAACAACAACGAAAGAACACTTTAATGCAGTTTGGCTCTGCCTCCCCAGCACCAGATCAAAACGTGATCGTTTCAGGAAATATTGATAAAGACGTGGTAAGTCCTGATGATATTTTTGATCAAGCACTATCCAGTCAACTTGTCTTATTGTCTGGAATGCAAAATGAGGGTTTTTCTGTGAACATCAACCATCTCAGCCGTTCACAAATTGGATCCTATACAATCGCAGAAATAGATTACACCTATACCATGGAGCAGCAAGAACAGCGCCTAAGGACAACCTTATACTGGCATTATAAGGATGGAAATCCCTGGGGGGATCTAGGCATCTTCTATGTGGACTACAACGAAAAAGCGGCAGCAAAGCATAAAAGAGCAATCAAGGCTATGTTTTCATCCCTTGCCTTAAAAGAAGGTGATCAGAAAATATGGACAGGTCAAAAAAGCCCTGCTTCGACCGACAATCAAATAATGTCCTTTGTGGGCATAGAGGTTGATGAATTAAAACTTAAGGCTATGGGGTTGAACATCAAGAAGGTAGAAGAAATTTTAAAATCAAAGATTCCCACTCCGCTGGAGGATGTACAGGACATTGAATTAATATCAGGTGGTGAAAACCGTGTATTATTAAGAGATATAGCTAGAATTGATCCTCTAAGTCGGCATGGCCAAAAAATTCAGGACTTCAACAGCATTATACTAACCGTTACGCCGAGACGGTAATTACTCATGTTCCTTTTAAAAAACGCTTGTTCATATCTCAATCACCAAACTGCACAGGGTCACCGTTCCTGTTAAAAGCTACAAAATTGGATAAATCGCCGCCACTCTCTACAGTTTGAACCATCCTCTTTAGCGGCTGGGTAGCATCATCTGAGCTTGGAACCATGCCGTTACGGCCAGAAAGACAAGCTATTAGTACTATGTGCCAATCTTGCTCCATGCTTTCAGATTCTGTCACGAGATCCGAAAAACTAGCCAATTCATCCAAAGTTTTATCAGTACACATAATAGGTTCTAGTTCTCCCCCTTCACTGGAATGAAGGCGAGTTTCTTTTTTACCTTTATGATCTTTAGGTTGGGACGACCTTAAGAAAACAAATAAGACGCGTTGTGGCTCGGGCTGTTGCTTTGCGACAGTTAACAAAGTTTCGTAATTGGTTATATAAATTTTTAGGCTCCCTTTAATTTCTATTAAAACTACTTTGCATTTAACTCAGTTAGCTGGTCCATAATAAGACGTTTTGCTGGACCAATACGATTGCCCAATCTCAACAAAGATCGACGCATAATTTTTGCAGTGCGCGTCTCCTTTGTATACAAACGCACAAGTGCATTCGTCCCGTGATACAAGGGAAGACTAACCCTTCGATGTCTACGATTATAACGTTCTAGAGTGGCTTGTGAAGAAAACGCATAACCTGTATGCAAAGCTGTTTTTATCTCTTCACTCAGAGCATGGGCACTACGAAGCCCCAAATTAAAGCCGTGAGCAGTGACAGGATGCATACCGACAGCAGCATCCCCTATAAGCGCATACCGATTAGCATAAAAAGTTTTAGCGTGGCTTGCCACAAGTGGATAAGGAAAAAGTTTACTTGTAAGCTTCATGGCACCAAAGCGCCCTTCTATACGATACTCAATATCTTTGGAGAAATCTTCATCTGTCATACTTAAAACTCCGTTACATTCCTCGGATTTAAGCGTAATTACAATAGAAACCTGATTATTATTCATGGGAAGAACGGCCAGAGTACGATCAAAATGAAAACATTCATAAGCAGTGTCATTGTGAGGTAACTCAACTTGCATAGTGCAAACGATGCAAGTCCGTCCAAAATCAAATATAGATGTTGGAATCCCAACCATACTGCGTGTTGTTGAGAACCTTGAATCTGCTGAAACAATAAGTGAGGCATTCAAACGTTCTCCACCTTCAATTTCCACCCAAGCCTGCTCTTGGTCAGACCCAATTTTGGTAACCTGTGTGTTATCCATAATTTTAATATTATCCGCGTCCTCAACCGACTCGTAAGACGCTTTTTTAATCAGGTTATTGGAAACCATAAAGCCAAGATTGTCTGCACTGGTTTCTTGATAGTTAAAAGATAGGGCATAAGAAGATTTTCCATTCAGAACCTTGGCCGTTTTAATCAAAGAAATTCGTTCATCTGGAATGAGTTCCCAAATACCAAGATTATTCAAAATAGACTGAGATAAATGTGTCAAAGCAATCTCTCGGCCATCATATGGCGGATCAGCTAGAGTTTTTTTGGATTGCTTTTCAATTAAGAGGACATTGAGATTTGCATCACAGACATCTTTTGCAAAACAAAGCCCTGCTGGCCCTCCTCCAATAATGATAATGTCCTGTTTCATACCTGTTTTCCGTTTTATATAGCTTTTGAATGCTTCGGTTGTTTATTTTCCGGATCTATGTACGCATCAAAAACGGAACAAATAGTCCGGGCCATACTTTTTGCTGCTGGATTGATAGAAATAGAACCATTCTGGTCTATTTTCAAAAAACCTTGTTTTTCGTATTGTCCCAGCAACTCCACTTCATGATCCAGATAATGCTCAGGGAAATTATGGGTGCAACAAAGCTCTTGAATATTTGCTTTAAAATCACACATTAGCCTTTCTATGACAGAACTACGCAAGCAATCATCATCAGAAAACAAATAAAAATTCTGGGCAGGCAGCTTTCCTGCCAGGATACTCTTCTTATAACTTGGTATGTCTCTTGCGTTTTGCATGTAACCCTGTTTGAGTTGACCAATAGAAGAAGCCCCAACACCAATAAGTATCTTCGACTTATCAGATGTATATCCTTGGAAATTTCTCTTTAGTTGCCCAATTCTGGCAGCATGCACAAGCTCATCTTCAGGTTTTGCAAAGTGGTCTATGCCTAAAGGCTCATAACCTGCAGCTTCTAGCTTTTCGGTGCCAACCGTGAACAAATCAAAGCGCGCACTACTATCTGGCAAAGCATTATCATCAATCAATCGCATATGTTTTTTCATCCATGGGACATGAGCATATCCAAACAACGCAATGCGATCAGGATTAAGAAAAATAACTTTTTCTAAAGTATCTTCCATAGTTTTGACTGTCTGGTGAGGTAGGCCATAGAGCAAGTCAAAATTAATGCGGTTTATTCCATATTGCCTTAGAAGTAAGCACGCATCATGGCTAAGATGAAAAGGTTGGGGTCTATTTATAGCGCTTAAGACACGACTATCAAAATCCTGAACGCCCAAACTAACGCGATTCACCCCCTCTTTCGCATAAGTTGCAACTTTGCCCTCTGTAAGCCCTCTTGGGTCCACCTCAATCGCTATTTCCGCATCAGGATGAATACAGAAATAAGATTTTAATTTCTGCATGACTTTCTTAAAGTCAGAAGGACTTAGTATTGTTGGTGATCCGCCCCCAAAATGAATATGCCTTACTACATGACCATCGCTTAACTTATCCGAGAGAAGATCGATCTCTTGCAAGATTAGGTGCAGATAATCTTCAACAGGTGAATACTGTTTTGTAGCCTTAGTATTGCAACCGCAATACCAGCAAAGTTTAGGACAAAAAGGAATATGAATGTACAGGGACAAATCAGATTTTAGTGGTAGGCTTTTCAACCAATCTGGATAAAGAGATTCGTCTTCAAGAGCCTGGAAATGAGGCGCCGTCGGGTAACTCGTATAACGCGGTACGAGCGAGTCAAATTGGAGAATCTTTTCACGTAAAGAGCATGACATATTATGGACACTAGATAATCAGGAAAACAATACCTTGATTTAGATCAAGCTGAGAAAGACAGAAAAAAGTTAGTATGGAACAGAGGTAAAAGAATGAGTACACCAACATTTCAATGGGACGATCCACTTTTTTTGGATTCATGCTTGACCCATGATGAACGCACGATACGTGATGCTGCGCATGCATACGCTAAGAACAATCTTGCACCGAGAATATTGGACGCTTATAGGCAGGATAGCTTTGCCCCCGATATATTAAAAGAAATGGGCGAGATAGGACTGCTTGGCTGCACATTGCCAACAGAATATGGTGGCTCCGGCACCAACTATGTTTCTTATGGTCTGATTGCCCGAGAAATTGAAAAAATAGATTCTGGCTATCGATCTTCCATGTCCGTGCAATCTTCGTTGGTGATGCACCCAATTTTCAAATGGGGGTCTGAAGATCAACGCCAAAAATTCTTACCCAAACTGGCAACTGGTGAGTATATAGGCTGCTTCGGCTTAACAGAACCGGACTCCGGATCAGACCCCAGCAGTATGAGGACTAAGGCAAAAAAAACAAAAGGTGGCTACAGATTGACGGGTAGGAAAACTTGGATCAGCAATGCACCAATCGCTGATATTTTTATCGTTTGGGCAAAGTCTCCTGAACATGAAAATAAGATAAAAGGTTTTATTCTTGAAAAAAACATGAAAGGTCTTTCAGCACCCACAATTAACGGAAAACTCTCACTACGAGCATCAGTTACAGGAGAAATTATTATAGATGACGTTTTTGTTCCCGAAGACAACCTATTGCCAAATGCTTCAGGTTTAAGTGGCCCTTTTGAGTGCCTAAACCGTGCACGATACGGTATTGCATGGGGTGTTATGGGAGCAGCAGAATTCTGTTGGCATGCAGCACGTCAATATACCTTGGATAGAAAGCAATTTGGACGCCCTCTCGCACAGACACAGCTGGTACAAAAAAAACTTGCTGATATGCAAACGGAAATCACTCTTGGCCTACATGCAGCCTTGCGTGTAGGACGCTTAATTGATGAAGACAACTTTGCCCCTGAAATGATCTCATTAATCAAGAGGAATAACTGCGGAAAAGCACTTGATATTGCAAGAACGTCACGCGATATGCATGGAGCAAATGGCATTGCGGACGAATTTCATATCATGCGCCATATGTGCAATCTGGAATCTGTGAATACGTACGAAGGAACACATGACATTCACTCCTTAATTCTTGGACGTGCCCAAACAGGACTACAAGCATTTTCCTAATGAAAAAATGTCTTTAGAATTTAACGCCAACCTGCAGCCAAACTTTTTGCGTATCTGTGAAAGGCGCATCTTCTGCACTGTAATCAGCGTATTTAACTAGAACATTTAGGTTTTTGAACGGCTGGCCTTCAGGTAATTGAAATGTTTTGCCAACTGACAAATCTATCTCGGATCCATAATCTCCTCGCTCATCACCATCAAAATCGTGATATACCGCCGTCAGCACAGTTCCATCGACCAAGGCATGTGCATCCGACACCTTATATGATATTTTACCGTAAATATCTTCCAAACCATTGGCTGGTGTCATTAAAAACTTATCGGCCCAACCATTGAATTTATGCAATGTTGCCAAGGGTGTTTGAAAAGAATTTGTGCCATCACCACCCAATACTTCATAACCCGCCTGCACAGTAAAACCATGCCCGCTAACAGCCGGAGAAATATGATAATACATCTCATCATAAATCGAGGTGTTATCACCATAATCTTCTTGCAGTGCGACTTCTGCCTCATATGATAGCGCCCATGCGTCATCCACAGGCACTTTACCTGTTAGTCTCACACCATAAGTTTGTGAAGATCCAGCTGGTAACTCGTCAAAATTAAGCCAGTAACCATAGGCACCGGCATGGAGCCACTCCGCAAAATCATAATTTGCCTTAGCAAAGTGGCTTTGGGAATCGAGATCACCCAAAGGATGATCATCGCCGAAAATTCGATTTACATTCCATACATAACCATACTGAAGCGCAACATTTTCTATACCGTTGTAATTAAAAACAATGGAATCAAATGTTTGATCATTCTGTCTCCAGCCTACTGTCCCTACAAACCTCTGGTTATCAAGGTTTATTCCTTGGCGTCCAGCCTTAACAAGAACTCCGGCCAATCCTGCCCATGAAAGCCATAGCTGGTTAAGTTCTGCAGTATCTGGATCTGCAACAACTGGATATGTCGCCTTGCCGTTAACTGTATCATTAAAACTATTGGCTCCAATATTCTGGACCAACTGCCCTTCTATCAGAGCCTGAAAATCTTTATAAACACCCGTCTTGAACCCTAAATTAGTGCGCACCGTAGAAGCCTTGCCCTCATTTGCGACACCGTCCTGATCAACAAACTCATACCGATACCGCGCTTCACCAAAAAACGATCCTTCTTTCACAATACTTTCAACCTCCTCTCCAGCAACGGCCGGCGTAACAGCGGGAAGACAGAAAAAACACGCACTGGCAAAAAAAAGAGAGTAGAAGGATTTTGTTTTTAGCATTTCATTATCTTTCACAATAGGGATAGAGACTTAAGTAGCCAGAAAATGGTTTAGAAAGGCCAAGTTATCCTTGATCTGGATCAAGTGTTTCAGAACAAACACAACTATATCCATCTAAGAAACTGTCTAAATTGGGATGATTATATGACTTTTCTTTTTTTCCGCTCTTACTGATATCTTGGAAACTGTAATCATCATTTTGGTATTCAAGGAGTTCTCCCTTATTCATATCAAAATACCAACCGTGTATGTGTATATGACCTTGCTCGTATCTGTCCCTAATCCATGGAAATGTTAATAGATTGGAAATCGAAACGATTATCGAGGCTTGCTCTAATGCTCTTATTTTATTACTAAGGTCTACACCCTGCATTTTTTCAAAAACTGCGTCACGAGCATCTTCACCAATATTTATCCAGTGATTTAAAAATTCGAAATTGTGATAATCTTCGATTTGAAAGTCGCCGGTAGCTAGAGCATTAATGCCACCACATCCTGCGTGTCCTAAAACAACAATATGGCTAACATTCAAAAAACGGACCGCGTATTCAATGGCTGAACTTGTTCCCCTCAATAGACCACCATTATTATACGGAGGGACTAAAGCAGCCACGTTTCTGACGGCGAAGAATTCTCCTGGATCACTTTGCGTTAAAATAGCTGGATCAATACGCGAGTCAGAGCAAGCAATAACCAGAGTTTCAGGCTTCTGTCCCTCTACGACTAATTTCTTGTAGTGATCACCTTTTTCTTTTTTGTAATAATTATTTTTGAAATCAGAAAAGCCGGTGATTAGCTTATTATACGTCATGCGCTCCTCCTCCTGAATTTATTACAATAAGTTAATTAGAAGGAGCTCCCTTGATTTGGATCAACCATGTCAAAAGTTTCGGAATTCCATATCGAATGATTGTGCCGCAGGTATAAGCGCTTGATCTAAAATGCGTTTTTGCGGAGGCAAGAAGCCAAGAGTGGGTCGATCGTTATCTGATCGGAAGTTTTGAACATAATAACAACCCGCATAATGACGTCTTTCAAGGTCATCAATAATAGAGGTAACATCATTCTCATCCATCAAGTCCGTATGAACTGTTGTACGTACTTCAAATGGCACTGCAGTTTGTCCGCACAACAAATCAAGTGTTTTTGCAAAAAAATCAAATTTTTCTACCCCCGTAACCTTTTTGAATTTGTCAGGTGGTGCCTTATAATCAAGAGCAACATAGTCCAGAAGCCCTTGACTTAAAAAGCGCTTAATAATGTCAGGCCGCAGTCCGTTAGTATCAAGCTTGATTGCATATCCTAAATTTTTGGCCATCTTTATAAAGTCCGGCAATCCTGGGTATGCTGATGCCTCTCCTCCGGAAAGAACGACACCATCCAGTAGACCTTGGCGTTTTTTCAAAAACGTCACAACATCTTCAACTTTACCTCGCCCTTTCCCCTTTACAATTTGGGGATTGTGGCAATATGAACAACGCATATTACACCCTGAAAACCATACTATACACGCTGTTCTTTGAGGAAAATCAAGCATAGTAAATGGCGTAACACTGAAAATGGGCAAAGCCCCCTGCACTAGTACAGGGAACTCAACCTCATGCTTATCTGCTACTGTAGAAGCCATAAAAAATCATACCCCACGGAACAAATTACCTGTGTCGACCCATTCCTCGACAAAATGTTTGCGTTCACGGTGTTCTCCCTTTTTCCCCTTGTTAAAACTCTCAACGGGACGGAAATACCCCATAACACGCGTCCAGACTTTAGTGGTCTCACCACAAGTTGGACACTCAGGTTGTTCACCATTCAAATACCCATGCGTATTACAAACAGAGAATACCGGCGTGACCGTAATATACGGAAGCTGATAATTTCCAAGCACCTTCTTCACAAACCGCTTACATGCATCTGCAGTACTTAGCTTTTCATTCATATACAAATGTAACACCGTGCCACCAGTATACTTGCATTGCAGCTTGTTTTGCAGTTCCAACGCCTCAAAAGGATCATCTGTATGGTCAACTGGTATTTGCGAAGAGTTCGTATAATAGATATTCTCACCTGACCCAGCTTGAAGAATATCTGGATACTTTTTAATATCTTCCTTTGCAAAACGGTACGTTGTCCCTTCCGCTGGTGTGGCCTCCAAATTATAAAGATTGCCGCTTTCTTCTTGATACTTAATCAAACGCTGTCGCATGAATTCTAGTATATCAAGACTAAGTTGAATCCCCTGCTCATCTGTAAGATCATGATCGTCCTCAGTGAAATTCCGAACCATCTCATTCATGCCGTTAACGCCAATCGTGGAAAAATGGTTACGAAAAAACGGAAGATACCGTGCAGTATAAGGATACAATCCACGGTCATACATCTTCTGCGCAAACACCCTTTTCTTTTCCAATGTGGAATATGAAATATCCATCAGACGCTCCACTTCTTCTACCAGCGCCTCGTAGTTACCTTTAAAGCGATAACCAAGCCTTGCCATATTCAAAGTCACGACACCTATAGATCCAGTCATTTCAGCAGAACCAAATAGACCATTACCGCGCTTGAGTAATTCTCGTAAATCCAGTTGAAGACGGCAGCACATTGAGCGCACAGCACCAGGAGAATATGCTTCAGGATTGGGACGCCTTTCGCCAGTTTGTTCATCAACAAGGAACTGGCTACCAACAAAATTCTGAAAATATGAGCTTCCGACTTTAGCCGTATTTTCAAAAATAGCGTTGGCCACTTTGCTATCCCAATCAAAATCTTCGGTAATATTCACCGTCGGAATAGGAAAGGTAAATGGCTGGCCCGTAGAATCTCCTTCAGTCATCACTTCATAATAAGCTATGTTGATCATCTCCATTTCTGGAACAAAATGTTTGAATGTCAGGTCTTCGAGACTGCGGATGCCCAAATCACGCTGCTGCGCTCGCTTCAATAACTCCGGATCATTAATATCTTTAAAAAAATGCAGATCACTATGCGTCGGAATTTGATTCTGAAGATCGTCAGGAACCGTTATATCGAGTGTAATATTCGTAAACGGAGACTGCCCCCAACGCGCTGGAACATTCAAATTATAAACAAACTGACAAATAGCTTTCTTGACTTCTTTGAACGATAGATTGTCATAGAAAACATAAGGTGCGAGATAGGTATCAAAACTGGAAAAAGCCTGAGCTCCTGCCCATTCAGACTGCAAAATCCCTAAAAAATTGCTCATTTGCCCCAGCGCTTCTCTAAAATGTCTCGGCGGCTTTGATGAAACCCTACCTCCCACTCCATTAAACCCATCGTTCAAAAGCGCGCGTAACGACCATCCAGCACAATATCCCGTCAAACAATCTAGGTCATGAATATGGATATCCCCTTCACGATGAGCTTTGCCCTCTTCAGAGCTATACACCTCATCCAGCCAAAAATTAGCAATCACTTTTCCTGCTACATTATTGATCATTCCCGCGTTTGAATATCCTGTATTGGCGTTAGCATTGATACGCCAATCAGACCCAGAGATAAACTCACTCACAGCAGCACTACAATCAACGTCTGTTCCTCCATAAAGTGTTACAATTTGATCATCATCGTTAGCCTTATTGAGAGGCATGACCTTAGCCGTATTTAACGCATCTTTATTATCAAAAGAGCCGTTAGACTGTTGTGATGTAGTAGAAAAATGAGGCATTGAATTCTCCTTCAAGAATGTGAGTTAATATCTTCTATTTAATAAATACGAGTGGGGACACCCCAAAGAAAACCACAACATGTAGTGGCTACGAGAACAACATTGCACCATATATAGGCCATTGGATTTGATCTGGATCAACTGCGGATAAAAAAATTTCTACGTTTTCGTCTGTACATGCCCCCTTTCAGATACATAAAGAAAATAGGACATTCACCCCACCTGTTGCGCTCAAAAATAATCTTGATTCAGATCAAGTTCTTTTCACAATAAAAGTGTTTGGATTAACTAGATTGATTCAAGTTGGAAAAGCTAATGAAGAAAAACAAAACACTTCCGAAAAAACCATCTATTTTATATAATGACCAGCCAGCTAATGATCAGCCCCAAGAAACAGAACAAACTCAAAAGATTACTGACAAATTACTAACGCCGAAAGAAAAGAGAGCCTGTGACCAAGCCACAGACTAATAAATCATGATTTCATATAAAGAAGCTCAAGTTATTATCAGGGAGGCCGCCAATGCGCGTAAGATTGATACAGAAACAGTTGCCTTAAAAGACATTGCAGGAAGAGTATGTGCTCAGGATATTACCACCCCACTGGACGTACAGCCTTTTGATAATTCTGCTATGGATGGCTTCGCAGTCCTTGTATCCGATCTTGCTGAAGCCTCTATAAGCACTCCCGTAACATTAAAGAGTACGGGAATAACCGGAGCTGGAAGTAATATTCCGGATCAACCGATTACATCTGGCACGTGCATACAGATTATGACAGGAGCCCCCATACCGCCAAAGGCCGATGCTGTTATTCCTGTTGAACTCGCCACAGTAAACAATAAAGAGATCGTATTCACATCCTGTCCGGAAACTCGCGATAATATTCGTTTTGCCGGAGAAGATTTTAAGAAAGGAACCTCGCTAATTAAGGCAGGAAAAGCTTTTGACGCTTCGCACATTCTGCCTTTAGCAACACTGGGTATCGAAAAAATTCAGGTTTATAAAAAGCCGGAGGCAGCTTTCCTCTCAACAGGTACAGAACTCGTAGATGATTTAACAGCCCCCCTAAAATACGGACAAATCTATAACTCAAATCACCCATACGCTGTGGCCATGCTAAGAGCAATGGGAGCAAATGTTTTATCTCTTCCCACCATAAAAGATGATATTGAAATTTTTAAAAAGCAACTCGTCTCCGTTATGGATCATAATAAAGATATCGTTATATCAAGCGGTGCTGTTTCTGCGGGTAATTTTGATTTTGTTAAATCAGGTTTAGAAGCCATTGGCGCGGAAATTTTATACCATAAAGTTAGACTCAAACCGGGAAAACCTAATCTATTGGCACGGCTCCCCAACGGCACGTTATACTTCGGCCTTCCCGGAAATCCGGTTGCAACAGCAGTGGGATTAAGGTTTTTTGCCGGAACAGCACTTCAAATTATGTCAGGCATGAAGGCTGAGCAACCCATACAAGCAAAAATCATGACTAAATTCACCAAGAAGCCGGGAATGACCATGTATCTGAAAGGAAAAATGGAATCATGGGAGGACGGCTCTTTAACTGTTGATATGCTTGATGGGCAAGCGTCCTTTATGGTCAGCCCATTTTTAGATATGAATGTATGGATTTCTATCCCTGAAGACAAAGACACATACAAACCAGGTGATGTTGTAGATGTCTTCCCAATAGTACCTTAATCTAATGCAATGGGCATTGCTGGCACTCTTCCCGATCATGCCTTGCACACAAGGCCGCCGTATCTGAATCACAAAAGTGACAGAGTGTAAAAGAATCCCTCATTTTTATTTTATCATCTTCGACCTCAATCCCCATCTCTTTCATCTTCTTTAACGTCCGCGAGAAAGTTTCTGGGGTCATTCCAAGATAGCTTGCAATCGACTGCTTACGAAAAGGAAGACTAAATTCCAGTGAATCATGTCCACTTTCTAAATGTTTGATTAAAAAGTAATACCCGACGCGTTGTACAGGAGATTTAATTTGCATGGCGTCAATTTGGTGCATCGCATTTTTGTAATGTCTTGTAACAATTTTCAAAAGATTGACTGAAAACCGCGCATCTTCCAAGACGTGCGTTTTGATAACTTTATCTGGGATCAGTAAAACTGTAGTTGTACCCATTGCTTGAACATCAATTGGTGAAGGCCCCCCCATAAAAAGAACGGCTTCCATACAAACATCACCAGACTCAAGCAACCGAATGGTTGCCTCTTCACCCTCAGCACTCATTCGCGATGTTTTTAGTGTTCCGTCTATAATTAAGTATACGAACTGCGGGATGTCCCCCTGCTGAATCAATAGCTGCCCATTTTCAAATTCTTTTAAAAAAGAATGCTGTAAGAGAGTTTGGAGACTTTCTTCACTTAAGCCTTCAAAGAGCTGTGGCTTTTTCTTATTTTTTGGAAACGAGTACATTAACCCTCTAACTATCAATAAATATGTATCTTTTTGTGTTTTCGGTCACCTCTTGATCTGAGTCAAGTCCGTAATAATCAGTAAATGCAATATAGGCTTCGACATAAAGAAAATAAACCGCTTTATGAAGGAAATCAGAATGCACACAGACACTAACAGTACCATATCAAAGTCAGAACAGACCAAAGCCTTATTTTTCAGCACATTTGCATTTACAGCTTGTTTTGCTGTTTGGACTATTTTCTCGATTATCGGGATTAAAATAAAAACTGATTTGGGATTAAGTGACACACAATTCGGGCTTCTGGTTGCAACACCGGTATTAACCGGCTCATTAAGTAGACTAATTCTTGGGATATGGGCCGATCAATATGGTGGTCGCATAGTCTTTACATTAACAATGTTGGCTTCTGCCATATCAACATATCTTTTATCTTCCGTTGAAACCTATGAGATGTTTTTGGTAGCGGCTCTGGGTGTTGGTCTTGCTGGTGGAGGGTTCGCAGTAGGTGTGGCCTATGTTTCCCAGTGGTATGAGAAAGAGAAACAAGGTACAGCGCTAGGCATCTTTGGCGTTGGTAACGTCGGTGCTGCTATTACAAACTTTGGTGCACCTTTTCTACTTGTAGCGATAGGGTGGGAAGGTACAGCACGCGCTTATGCCGTTATATTAGCTATCATTGCTATCCTCTTCTATATTCTAACAAAAGATGACCCTAAGCATGCTCAGAGAAAGAAATTAAATCAAAAGCCTCGTGGCATCCTTGAACAAATGGAACCATTGAAGAATATACAAGTCTGGCGGTTTTCTCTTTACTACTTCTTTGTCTTTGGTGCATTCGTCGCCTTGGCGTTGTGGCTTCCTCGTTATTACACTGGTGTATATGGGTTAGATATTCAAACAGCGGGTATGTTAGCAGCGGCATATGCTTTGCCCGGGTCGGTCTTCCGTGCCCTAGGAGGCTGGATGTCAGATCGTTACGGCGCTCGGACTGTCATGTATTGGACTTTTTCAGCCTGTGTTATTGTGTGCTTTTTTCTCTCGTATCCGGCCACAAGTTATGTGGTTCAAGGTATTGAAGGTCCAATAGAATTTAGTTTCTCCATTGGGTTAGTCCCTTTTGTTGGGTTAACAATTATTCTTGGCTTCTTTATGTCACTGGGAAAAGCCGCCGTTTATAAACACATCCCAGTTTACTACCCTGATCATGTGGGTTCTGTAGGGGGTATCGTCGGCCTTATTGGGGGGCTTGGAGGTTTTTGTCTACCTATAGCTTTTGGTTTCATGAATGATGTTATTGGCGTTTGGACGAGCTGTTTCATGCTGCTTTTCGGTATAACAGCATTTGCTCTGGTCTGGATGCACGCATCAATCCTGTACATGGAAGGCACTTTAGAGAAGCCACGTTTTCTTCCAGAATTTGGCAGACAGAAAACAAAAAAACTTCCTAAATCAATTGAAAAAGATGCCGAATTCAAACACCAGGGCCTTGAAGATTGGGATCCTGAAAATGAAGAGCAATGGAATAGTTACGGTAAAAAGATTGCATATCGAAATTTATGGATATCAATCCCTAGTCTTCTTTGTGGCTTTGCCATTTGGCTCTATTGGGGAATCATTACTGTACAGATGCTCAATCTTGGCTTCTCGTTTGAAAAAGCTGAACTATTCTCACTGATGGCCATTGCTGGTCTATCTGGGGCAACGTTGCGCATTCCTTCAACCTTTTTCATTCGCTTGTCCGGCGGACGCAATACCATCTTTATGACAACAGCGCTGCTTATTCTCCCTGCACTGGGCACAGGACTCGCCTTGCAGGATGTTAACACGCCACTTTGGGTTTTTCAGGGATTGGCACTGCTTTCCGGTTTTGGCGGCGGTAATTTTGCCTCATCTATGTCTAATATTAGCTTCTTCTTTCCAAAGAGAATACAAGGGTTATCGCTGGGCTTGAACGCTGGTTTGGGCAATATGGGTGTGACCACCATGCAAATTCTTATACCTCTGGTCATGACTTTCGGCTTATTCGGAGGCGCACCTATGGTACTGGAAAACTACAGTGGAACATTAATTGGGAAAATCCCTGCCGGTACGAACACCTATATTCACAATGCCGGACTTGTCTGGCTTGTACTTCTCATCCCGATTTCTGTCGCGGCATGGTTAGGCATGGATAACATCAAAGCAAAGCATGTTTCGCCGGGTTTAGGGGCGCCGCCAATGGCATTCTTCCAGATTGCAGTCATGCTTACGATTGGTTTGGTTGTTGGAGCTGCCGGACTATGGCTAATGCTGCCGAAGAGCGCAAATGGTTCCGGACTTGAAGTTAGCAAATATATTGTGCTTCCTGGTGTAATTGCCGCAACAGTAATATTGCTTAAGATGTTACCAGGTGAGATTGGCTTAAGTTTGAAACGCCAGTATCAGATTTTCAAACACCCACATACCTGGGTTATGTCGATGCTCTATACCATGACGTTTGGTTCATTTATTGGATTCGCTGCATCCTTCCCTCTCGCCATAAAAGTCATTTTTGGTTTTCAGCATGTGGTTGGTCCCGATGGTGTGATGAATCATGATTTAGCCAATCCGAATGGCCCGAGCGCCTTGATGTATGCCTGGATGGGAGCGTTTATTGGAGCACTTATTCGTCCTGTTGGTGGCTGGATAGCCGATAAAATGGGCGGTGCTCTGGTAACACAAATTTGTTCAATTGTAATGGTCGTAAGTACACTGGGGGTAGCCTATTACATGAAGGCAGCTTACGGGTCGGCAACGCCGGAAATTTACTTCGTACCTTTCTTGCTCCTGTTCCTAATCCTATTTACGGCAACGGGGATCGGCAATGGCTCAACCTTCCGCACCATCGCTATGATTTTCAATAAAGAGCAAACTGGACCTGTTTTAGGTTGGGCTTCTGCTGTAGCAGCTTATGGCGCTTTCTTTATTCCGGAAGTTATTGGTGAACAAATCAAATTAACGACACCTGAAGTGGCTCTATATAATTTTGCAGCCTTCTATGCCTTCTGTGTTGTTTTAAACTGGTGGGTTTACTTACGGCCAGGGGCAAAACATAAAAATCCATAAAAAGTATATACGTCTTGATTTGAATCAAGTTGGAAAAGATTGAGTGCGGTAGAACATAAGAAAGATAATAAGGAGTAGTATCGATGAGTTATTTTATCGACAGAATTACGTATTTCGCCCAAAAACGCGAAAAATTCTCCGATGGCCACGGTGTAACAACTGATGAGAATAGAGCATGGGAAAGTGCCTATCGTGATCGTTGGGCTCATGACAAAATAGTGCGCTCTACTCATGGCGTGAATTGTACTGGCTCTTGTTCTTGGAAGATCTATGTTAAAAACGGACTCATTACATGGGAAACACAACAAACGGATTATCCGCGAACACGCCCGGACCTTCCTAACCACGAGCCAAGAGGATGCTCGCGTGGAGCAAGTTACAGTTGGTATATATATTCAGCCAACCGTCTCAAATACCCTATGGTACGCAAACGTCTTCTTAAAATGTGGCGACAGATGAAAATCCAAGTTGGCGGGGATCCTGTTGATGCATGGAAAGCTATTCAAGCAGATCCTTTACTTCGCCAAGAATACCAAAAAGTAAGAGGGCTGGGGGGCTTTGTAAGGGCTGGCTGGGAAGAAGTTAATGAAATTATTGCCGCAGCCAATGTTTATACAATTAAAGAACATGGTCCTGATCGCGTTATGGGATTCTCCCCTATTCCAGCCATGTCAATGGTTTCCTATGCGGCTGGCTCACGATATCTCTCGTTGCTAGGCGGCGTTTGCCTGAGTTTTTACGATTGGTATTGTGACCTGCCTCCGGCATCACCACAAACCTGGGGAGAACAAACAGACGTCCCTGAAAGTGCCGACTGGTATAATTCGGGTTTTATCATTATGTGGGGATCGAACGTTCCACAAACAAGAACACCTGATGCGCATTTTATGACTGAAGCTCGGTATAAGGGCACACAGGTCGTAACCATTACCCCTGACTATTCTGAAGCTTCTAAATTTGGTGATATCTGGCTAAATCCTCGTCAAGGAACTGATGCAGCGTTGGGCATGGCTATGGGGCACGTGATCTTAAAAGAATTTCACATTGATAATACGTCTGAATACTTTGATGACTATTGCCGTAAATACACCGACATGCCTTTCTTGGTTAAGCTTGAAGAACGTGACGGCGCATATGTACCAGGGCGCATGTTAAGAGCTTCAGACTTTAAAGATAATCTAGATGAAACAAACAATCCTGAATGGAAAACAGTCTGCTTTGATGAAACAACCGGAGACATTACTGTCCCCACCGGCTCCATTGGTTTTCGTTGGGGACAAGAAGAAGATGAGGATGGTAAATGGAATATTGTCCCTACTGATTCAAAATCAGGTGAAACCATCCACCCTCGCAAAACGTTGCTTGGCAACCACGACGATATATTGAAAGTTGGCTTTCCGTATTTTGGCGGTCAAGATCATGAGCATGATTATTTCAAAACAAACGATCATGATGATATTCTCAATCGTAATATCCCAGTTAAGTATATTGATTTGAATGGTGAAAAAGTAGCTGTAGCATGCGTATTTGACCTTCTTTGTGCCAATTATGGCGTTGCGCGCGATGGTCTCGATGGAGACCATGTCACATCTGACTATAATGATAACATCCCTTACACACCTAAATGGCAAGAAAGCATCACAGGCGTTAAGGCCGACCAGGTCATAAAGGTTGCCCGCGAATTTGCCCAAAATGCTCATATTACAAAGGGCAAGTCGATGATCATCATCGGTGCTGCGATGAACCATTGGTATCACATGGATATGAACTATCGCGCTTGTATCAACATGCTTGTTTTTTGTGGTTGTATAGGACAATCAGGTGGCGGTTGGTCCCACTATGTTGGGCAAGAAAAATTACGCCCACAAACTGGCTGGTTACCTCTGGCTTTCGCTCTGGATTGGAGTCGTCCCCCGCGTCAGCAAAACTCAACATCATTTTTCTACGCTCATACAGATCAATGGCGTTATGAAACGCTGAACGTAGGAGAGATTTTGTCGCCTACAGCAGATAAGGAAAAATGGAAAGGTTCTCTTATCGATTGCAATATACGATCAGAGCGTATGGGTTGGTTACCATCAGCGCCACAGTTACAAGAAAATCCTATCGAATTAGTCAAAGAAGCTAAATCTCAAAGCAAGGATCCTGTAGACCATGTTGTTGAAAGATTGAAATCAGGTGATCTGCGCATGTCATGCGAAGATCCTGATAACCCAGATAACTGGCCACGAAACCTGTTCGTATGGCGCTCTAATCTGCTTGGCTCCTCTGGTAAGGGACATGAATACTTCATGAAGCATTTCCTTGGAACGCAGCACGGTGTACAGGGTAAAGATCTAGGCGAAGAAGGAAGAAGTATTTCGGAAGAAGTTGTCTGGCACGAAGAGGCTCCAGAAGGTAAATTGGATCTCGTCGTAACTCTTGATTTTCGTATGTCGACAACATGTGTTTATTCAGACATTGTTCTTCCAACAGCTAGTTGGTATGAAAAGAACGATCTGAACACGTCAGATATGCACCCCTTCATCCACCCCCTATCAAAAGCAATTGATCCGGTATGGCAAAGTCGTTCTGATTGGGAGATATATAAAGGTTTGGCTAAGAAGTTCTCTGAAATCTGTGAAGGACATCTAGGTGTTGAACAGGAAATCGTCTTGACGCCTATTCAACACGATACACCTGGAGAACTGGCACAGCCCGATGTTAAAGACTGGCGTAAGGGCGAATGCGACCTGATTCCTGGGAAAACAGCCCCTTCCATGAAGGTCGTGGAAAGAAACTACCCGGATACTTTCAAGCGCTTTACCTCATTGGGCCCACTCCTTGAAAAGCTTGGTAACGGTGGTAAAGGCATTGGTTGGAATACAGATCACGAAATAGAATTTCTGAAGGCATTAAACGGTGAAAAAGATGGCCGAGCCAAAATAGAGACCGATATAGATGCTTGTGAAGTTGTTCTCTCTTTAGCACCTGAAACAAACGGAGAAGTCGCTGTTAAGGCTTGGGAAGCTCTAAGTAAAATTACTGGCATTGACCACACCCATTTGGCAAAACCCAAGGAAGAGGAAAAAATTCGCTTCCGGGATATCCAAGCGCAGCCTCGAAAAATCATCAGTTCTCCAACATGGAGCGGTATTGAATCCGAACATGTTTGCTACAACGCGGGATACACAAACGTCCATGAGTTCATTCCATGGCGTACATTGACTGGTCGCCAGCAGCTTTATCAGGATCATCCATGGATGATTGATTTTGGGGAGGGGCTAGTCTCCTACCGTCCTCCTATTAACACACGGACTGTACAAACGATGTTGGACAAACACGGAGAAGAATCTCCTACGATTTTGTTGAACTTCATAACTCCACACCAAAAATGGGGCATTCACTCAACATACACAGACAACCTGCACATGCTAACCCTTTCTCGCGGTGGCCCAATCGTATGGGTAAGCGAAGTCGATGCACAAAAGATCGCGGTAAAGGACAATGATTGGCTGGAAGTTTTCAACACAAACGGGGCGATCATGGCAAGAGCCGTTGTTTCCCAACGTGTGAACGAAGGCATGATGTTGATGTATCATGCGCAAGAGAAACTTGTTCATACTCCAGGGAGTAAAATTACGAATGCGCGAGGTGGTATTCACAACTCCGTAACCCGAGCAACAGTCAAGCCCACACATATGATTGGTGCCTATGCACAACTTTCCTATGGGTTTAACTATTATGGAACAGTCGGGTCAAACCGTGATGAATTCGTAATTGTTAGAAAAGTTGAGAATGTTGATTGGATGGATGAACCAGCACAAGTGGAGGCTGCAGAATGAAAGTACGTGCACAAATTGGTAAGGTTCTAAATCTGGACAAATGTATTGGCTGCCATACATGTTCGGTCACATGTAAGAATGTTTGGACGTCACGTGAGGGCGTAGAATATGCCTGGTTTAACAATGTCGAAACCAAACCCGGTGTTGGTTATCCGAAAGATTGGGAAAACCAAGACAAATGGAAAGGTGGTTGGAAACGAGGAAAAAACGGTAAAATACACCCTAAACAGGGAAACAGGTGGCGCATCCTCGCCAATATTTTTGGTAATCCCAGCCTTCCTGAAATAGATGATTATTACGAACCTTTTACATTTGATTATGATCATCTGCAAAAGGCTCCGGAAATGAAAACCATGCCAACCGCGCGGCCTCGTTCTATGATCACAGGCCAACGGATGGAAAAAATTGAATGGGGTCCTAACTGGGAAGAAATTCTAGGGACGGAATTTGAACACCGCAAAAAAGACTATAACTTCAAGGATATTGAAAAAGAACTTTACGGTGAATTTGAGAACACATTCATGATGTATCTCCCTCGCCTTTGTGAACATTGCCTAAACCCCACATGTGTCGCCTCTTGTCCATCAGGATCGATATACAAACGTGAAGAAGACGGTATCGTTCTGGTTGACCAAGATAAGTGTCGTGGCTGGCGGATGTGTATTTCCGGATGCCCCTACAAAAAGATTTATTACAACTGGAAAACCGGAAAAGCTGAGAAATGTACATTCTGTTATCCCCGTATTGAAAACGGTGAGCCGACGGTATGTTCCGAAACATGCGTTGGTCGCATTCGTTATCTTGGTGTTATGCTTTACGATGCTGATCGTATCGAAGAGGCTGCGAGTGTGGAAAATGAAGAAGATCTGTACGAAGCTCAATGCGATATCTTTCTGGATCCGCATGATCCGGAAGTTATTGCCCAAGCAAGAAAAGATGGCATTCCGGACAACTGGATTGAAGGCGCACAAAATTCTCCTGTCTACAAAATGGCAATGGACTGGAAAGTAGCATTTCCTCTACATCCTGAATATCGTACCTTGCCGATGGTTTGGTATATTCCGCCTCTCTCCCCGGTCCAAGCAGCAGCGGAAGCAGGGAAAATACCGACCAGAGAAGATAGCATCATGCCCGATCTCGATGATATGCGTATTCCTGTAAAATATCTGGCAAATATGTTGACTGGTGGCAAAGAAGAACCTGTGCGTTTTGGTCTTAAGCGAATGATGGCTATGCGCCACTATATGCGTAGTAAAATGATCGAAAACAAACCAGATACATCAATTCTTGATGAAGTTGATCTAACAACAGACTTAGTCGAGGATATGTACAAGATTATGGCTCTGGCGAATTACGAAGATCGCTACGTTATACCAACCGGACATCGAGAAGAAACGCTAGATGCCTTTGGAGAAAGTGGTGGTTGCGGCTTTACTTTTGGAAATGGTTGCTCTGATCACAGTAATAGTGCCATTGATCTTTTTGAAAGCCCAAAACAAACCCGTGGACGAAGCTCTTCAGCTCCTGATAACAGGGTTAATACAATTTTTGAACGAGACAAATTCGAGAACATCAAAAAATCAAGCGCTGGCGGTGGTTGCGGCAGCGGTGGCTGCGGATGTTAATAGGATAGGAAAACGATTATGAGAACACTCAAAATTTTAGGCTTCTTACTATCTTACCCTTCAACAGCGCATAAAGAAGTGCTTGAAGAGTGCAAGATGTTTCTTCACAAGGAAGACTGGCTTTCAAAAAAAGCTATTAAAGACTTAGAAAAATTGATGCAAGAGATTGAGGATCAGGATCTTCTTGATTTACAAGAGTCCTATGTCGAATTGTTCGACCGAACACCCTCACTCTCCTTGCATCTATTTGAGCATATTCATGGAGACTCCCGTGAACGTGGTCAGGCTCTTGTCGATTTAACTAAAGTCTATGAGGATGCCGGATTATTTATGCAGAACGACGAAACCCCTGATTATCTTCCGCTATTTTTAGAATACGTTTCCACGTTGGGTGCTGACGAAATTAAGGACAATATGGGTAGTATTGTGAATATAACATCGGCTCTTGGAGAGCGTTTAAAAAATAGAGGCTCCAACTATACTTCTATTTTCATGGCTTTGGCTGAAACAGCATCACGTAAAGCTGATCCAGCCGCTATTGAAGACGCCATAAAAAAATCATCCGGAGAAGCCTACAGCTTTGAACAGCTGGATAAGGAGTGGGAAGAACAATTTGCGTTTGAAAACACCTCGCAAACGACCGGCCAAAATGATGGTTGTCCGAAAGCCAAAGACATGCTGGCGCGTATAGAGGGATACAAAGAAGAAGAAAGGGTACAAAAATGAGCGGCTTTTTAGATTATTTCTTGTTCCAGATATTCCCATATATAGCCATAGCGTTCTTTATTCTGGGAAGTATATTACGTTTCGACAGAGATCCCTACTCATGGCGCAGTAAGTCCAGTCAAATGTTAAGAAGAAAACAGCTGATTATGGGCAGTATATTATTTCATTTGGGCATTTTGGTTATCTTGGCAGGTCATGCTGTTGGCTTATTAACGCCGATAGCAGTCTTTGATGCTATGGGCATATCACACGGGGCAAAGCAAGTTTTAGCCATAACAGCAGGGGGGATTGCTGGTGTCTTTTGTTTTATTGGCTTGGTCATGCTTTTACACCGTCGCCTCTTCGACCCAAGAATTCGCGCAACAAGCTCTATTGCGGATATCACTATTCTGGTTCTGCTTTTAGCTCAACTCACACTTGGAATGTGTACAATTCCGTTTTCTATGAACCATCTTGATGGACATGAAATGGTGAAATTTATGGATTGGGCACAACATATAGCAACGTTCAGAGGGGGGGCACATGAATTTATATCTGATGTTGCCTTAGTCTTTAAGCTACATATTTCACTGGGGTTGTTTATCTTATTGATCTTCCCTTTCACACGGCTGGTACATGCTTTAAGTGCTCCGATTGGCTTCGTCGCACGCCCCTATCAAATTGTTCGTAAGAGGGCCTCATGACAAAAACACTAGCTCCGGGTATCACTGTCAATGGTATTCAGATTACACCTGATGACATTAACGCAGAAGTGCAGTACCACCCTGCAGATAACTTATATGATGCAAAATACGAGGCTATGAAGGCATTGGTCATTCGAGAATTATTACTCCAAAGAGCTTCAGAGCTAGGCCTGTGCTCCGGCGAACTATCTGTTCAGAGGTCTGACGAGATTATTGATGCGTTACTTGAGCAAGAAATCACTGTTCCTGAAGCGGATATCGAAACATGCAAACACTATTATAAAAGTAATAAGAACAAGTTTTTCACCTCCCCCCTCTTTGAGCTTTCACATATTTTATATTTAGCGCCCCCTGATGATAAAGATGCACAAATTGTAGCTAAGGAAAAAGCGCTAGCCGCTTTAACAAGAATTAATAAAAATCCAAATCTTTTTGAGTCAATTGCTCGTGAAGAGTCAGCCTGCGATTCTTCTTCTGATGGTGGTCGTCTGGGACAGATTAGTAAGGGACAGACAATGCCTGCATTTGAGATAGCCTTGTTTAAAATGAAAGAGGGAGAAACTAGCTCAGAGCCTGTCCCTACTGAAGTTGGCTACCATATCATAAAAGTACATAAAAAAGCCGAAGGGGAACAACTTCCATTTGAGGCAGTTGCAGAATGGATAAAAGATGATCTAACACAAAAAAGCTGGAACGTCGCTTTCAAACAATACATCCAACTATTAGCAGGACGTACGGACATTAGCGGCTTCCAATTCGAGGGTGTCAAAACGCCCTTAGTGCAATAGCGGCATCCCTCCAAACGTGGAAGTACCAACTTTGGCATGCAAACACTATTTAATCACCCTTTTCTAGGACGTGGATTTAGACCTTTCTTTATTATGGGTGCATTATATAGCGTCCTCAGCCTTGCTTTATGGGGAAGTTTCTATGCCGGGTACTTAATTCCCCCTCTTTTCCTTCTTGATCCGATAGCCTGGCATGCGCATGAGATGCTGTATGGCTATACAATGGCGATCGTTGCAGGATTTTTGCTCACGGCAGTTGCCAATTGGACAGGCGGTGCTCCTGCAAGGCAAATGCACTTGGCAGGGCTTTGCCTGCTTTGGATTCTGGGACGAATAGTTATGAATATTGATCTGGGATTATCCTCGCCGATCATATACATAATTGCATCCCTCTTTATACCCGCACTTGCTGTTTCTTTGGCCATACCGCTCATGAAAAGCTGGAACAAACGAAACTTTATCTTTCTAACACTCTTGAGTGTTCTGTTTACATGCGACCTTTGGTTTTTAATTTCAAAGAGCATGACTGCCCTTTATGTCGCGCTCATGATGATCATGGTCATGATTTCTCTTATCGGCGGTCGTATTATTCCTGCATTCACAGTAGCCGGACTAAGACGACGTGACATACATGCCTTTCAGACCCCACAATTGAAAATGGACATTTCTGCACTTGTTTCTTTGGTAGCAGTGACAATATGCCTGATCTTTTTTAAGGGAACATTTTTACTAACAATCTGCGCCGCCGCATCGTCCATCATTCACGTGGTTCGTATGCGATATTATCATACTTTTAAGACTTTAAGTGATCCAATGCTCTGGATACTGCATGTTGGTTATTTGTGGCTTGTTTTAGGTCTTTTCTTACTGGCCTTAACAGGGCTTGAAATCATCAAAATTCCTGTTGTAATCCATGCCTTAACGACTGGCTGTATTGGATCAATGACGTTGGGGATGATGTGTCGTGTATCGCTTGGCCACACAGGGCGACCACTGATAGCATCAAAGACGACTATTATAGCTTTTGTGCTTATGCAAATTGCTGCTCTTATGAGAGTTTTTGGGCCCTTATTAGCTCCCCACTTGTCATCGAATATATATATAGGATCTGCGAGCTTATGGTCGACCTGCTTTTTCCTCTTCATCTTGGTTTACAGCCCCATCTTGTGGCAACCAAGACCCGATGGAAGACCTGCTTGATTGTTTACCCTTTAATTGCGTTTTAGATTTTTCTAAACAATACAGGCAGGGATTATTATGCCCTGCGGAATAATTATCTTCGAGCAATAAAGGACATCCCAAGCAATTCTCTACACTAAAAGATAATGTTTCTTCATCAAGTTTTTCATGGCCACCAATCTCGATGTGGCTCGCTACAAATGCATATCCGGATATTTCTGCATGGTCTTTTATGACGCTAGAACCACGCACAACAGAATGACCTTTTACGCAAGCGCAGTCCTTAACAATTGCATAACCAGATACTTCTGCAGAACCTTTTACAACAGCTTCGTCCAGGACAACTGCGAGTCCAAAAACGCGAGCCTTCAAACCAACAAAAGCCGTGTCGTCAACTTGAGCGGTATCTGCTACCCATCCAAGTCCATTGAAGTGCTGATGAGCTAAAACCGGACCGTTACCGTCCCCAAAGTCATGATATGAAGATGTTTTATAGTTTTTTTGCATAGCGCGTCTCCTCATTTATCAGGTAGAACACCGTAAAACTGCTAAATATAACTATTCTGTAGTGACAGGATTTTAGCATAATTTCAAAATCTGCACAAAAAACTGCACAATTTGAAATTGAAACAATGTGATAACAGATCTATGATACCCAACCATGCGAGGATATATCACAAAAATCTCTCAGAGATTCGATATCCGAAACTATAATTTTCCCTTTTTCAAGTGCTACACCATAAGGCTCCAGCTTTAAAAGCGCGCGTGAAAATGTTTCCGGCTTTATGTTCAATCTAGAAGATATAATTGATTTATCGTAAGGAAGATAAACAACCCACTCGCCTTTCGAATCCATCTCTTCTCTTTGACAAAAACGCAACAAAAAAGCACCTACTCTTTGCGGAGCACTACGTGAAGACACTTGTTCGATTTGTTCAACAAGATAATGTTGACGGGAAGAAATAGCACCCAACATACGTAGGGCGAAACCAGTATCTTCTTCTATTTTTTTAATGAAGTATGTTCTAGGTATTTCTATAAGAGCGACATCCTCAACGGCTTGTGCACTCACTGGATAAGACTTGGTATCATTGAACACTGCTGCTTCTGCAAAGGATTCTCCTGGCCCAAAAACATGAATAATAACTTCTTCCCCCTCTTTAGAAACACGATAGAGTTTAATCCAGCCTTTGAGAATAATAAAAAAATGCTCGGCACTGTCACCCATAGAAAAAACACCACGTCCTTTAACAAAGTGCTTTTGATGACAGTGTTTTGCCAGTCGCTCAATGGTTTCCATATCCACGCTATGAAACAAAGGCGTATTTTTGATCGTTTCAGAAATGTTCATAAAGCCTCAAAGTACTATTAAAAAAGACAGTATAGGATAAATTCAGCATTAATGACCATGCAATCTTAAAGTTAAACATTACGTAATCTCCCTCCAAATTGTCCATTATAAATGGCCTCTTTTATCTACCAGAAAAAATTAGTATTTACCTGCTAAACTACAAAGATATTTAAGGTCTCTTGATCCAAATCAAGTTAATTTTCTCGCGTTTTACCATACTGTGCAAAGAAAGTTAGCCGTGTTGATTTGATACGGCGCTCCGAGCCCTTATGACCTAAGTCTTTTCGCAGCGAAGATATGGAATATTGGCCGGGGTCGAGAGTGGAAACATCTCGGCCTCCCGTGTTTGGAAAGGAGACTAAAGCATGAATATCCAACCGCAAATTGCGGACAATTTTGGACGAAGATTTCCCTACTTGCGCCTGTCTTTGACGGATGTGTGTAATTTTAAGTGCACGTACTGTCTACCTGATGGATATAAAAAGTCCGGATGTGAGAGCTTTCTTAACCAAGAAGAAATTGCGCGACTTGTCACTGCTTTTGCTGCTCTGGGGGTTTGGAAAATCAGGCTAACAGGAGGAGAGCCCACGGTTCGTTCCGATTTTTTAGAAATTACACAGAGAATTGCTCAAACGCCCGGCATCGAAAAACTCGCTTTTACAACTAACGGATACAAATTACCGAAACGTGCACAAAGTTATTATGATGCGGGACTTCGGGCCATCAATGTTAGTATTGATTCACTCAACTCAACTCAATTCAAGACCATTACCGGGCATGATCGGTTAGAAGAAATTCTTGAAGGTATTGAGGCTTGCTATGATGCCGGATTTAAGACAGTAAAAATTAACACCGTATTGTTAAAAGGGCTTAACGATAAAGAACTCGAAGGATTTATTGAGTTTGTACATGACAAACCTCTTTCATTGCGTTTTATCGAATTAATGCGCACACACGATAATCAAAATTATTTTAAAACGCACCACTTACCTGGCTCTCATGTGACAGACCGGTTGTTATCTCAAGGCTGGCAAATGAAAGAACAAGAGGAAGGGGCGGGCCCTGCCATTGAATTTCAACACCCAAAAAGCTTAGGAACCATTGGCCTAATTGCACCCTATTCCAAAGATTTTTGTAAAAGCTGCAACAGATTGCGTATGTCGGCAAAAGGAGCATTGCATTTATGTTTATTTGGGGAAGGTGGATATTCGCTTAGGCATTTATTGCAATCGGATGACCAGCAAGAGGAATTAAAAAGCAATATTATGGATCTCATGAATTATAAAAAGTCGGCACATTTTCTACATGATGATAACAGTGGTGTGCGTGACCATTTAGCAAGTATAGGAGGATAAGTTATGTCCAAACAAGAAAGTATAATCAAATTCCCTTCAGCAATAGACCCTCATTTCAAGATGATTGATGTAGGGCGAAAACGTCCGACACGAAGGCGTGCTGTCGCTGCAGGGAAGATCTACATGGGGGCGGAAGCCTTTGACCGAATAAAAACCAGTACATTACCCAAGGGCGATGTTTTAGCTTTAGCAGAAGCAGCTGGAATCACAGGAGCAAAGAAAACACCTGACATGCTTCCTATGTGCCATACCTTACCATTGGATCAGGTCACAATACATTGCGCCCTTGATGACACGAACCACAGTGTTATCGTTTATTGTCAGGCCGCAGCATATGCCAAAACCGGCGTTGAGATGGAAGCGTTAGCTGGAGTCCATAACGCCCTACTAACAATCTGGGATTTAACCAAAGGTGTTGATCCCAATTTAACAATAGGTGACATAAGCTTATTACTAAAAACTGGTGGAAAAAGTGGTGTATGGGTTAATCCTAACGGAATTCCGGACTGGCTGGCCTCACAGCTTGATGATGAAAAAGTATTGAAAGACAAAACAGCGGCCTTTGTTGTTATGAGCGACCGTGCATCAAAAGGTGAATATGAAGATAAAACGGGCCCGGTTCTGGAAGAGGTTTTAATATCTGCCGGGGCCAAACTGGTCAACCATATTATTATCCCTGATGATCAAGATACTATTGCAGCAACAATTAAATCAATTTGTTCAGAACATAGCCCGGATATTCTTATTGCATCCGGAGGGACTGGGCCTGGCCCCAGAGATGTAACGCCTGACGTATTGCAAAAAATAAGTGATCGAATGCTAGAGGGCCTTGGTAATCACTTACGGAATGAGAGCATGCATTACACGGATACAGCCTGGCTTTCACGTATGACTGCCGGAATGGTTGGTTCTACCCTTGTGATCGCATTTCCGGGATCACCAAAGGCCGTCAAAGAATGCTGGAATATTATTGCGCCCTTCATTGGTGATGCCTTGGACAAAATCAAAAAACAGGGGTACGGGGGGTAATCATGGCAACCATGACTTTATCGATCAGATGCTTTGGTGTCTTTAGGCAGTTTGGAGAAACTCTATCATTGGAAGTGCCCCAAGACACCACTATTCATGACATTAAGAATAGACTTACTGAACTTCTAGAAGGGGCACATAAAGAGTTAATTAAAGATTCTGTTTTAGCAAATGACACAGACATCCTTCCTGATACTTACGTGGTTCATGGGAAAACAAAACTTTCTATATTACCGCCAGTTTGCGGGGGGTAAGATGAACAAAATCACAGTAAAAGTAAGTACTGACTCGATAGAGATACAAGACGCTGTCGCCTACGTTTCTGATCCTGCGCATGGTGCGATAGACACATTTATAGGTACTGTCCGTAACAATCATGAGGGAAAGACCGTCACTGGTATTACATATGACGTTCATGATGCGCTCACAAAAAATGTTTTAAAAGAAATTTGTGACGAAGCAACAGGCATGTGGGCAAGCACAAATTACTATGTTGCGCATTACAAAGGCGTCCTAGATGTTGGAGGCATAAGTATTGTAATTGCTGTCAGTTCTGCACATAGGGGAGAAAGTTTTGACGCATGTCGCTACGTTATTGAAGAAATCAAAAAACGTGCGCCCATATGGAAGAAAGAGCATTATCGGGATGGTAAGAGTGATTGGCTACCTGGTCATTCTTTAACATCAGAAGCGGAAGAAAGTTTGTTATGTTGCGGGCATTGCCAAAAGGAGACACAAGGCCATGTCTGACAATAACGCAGGTGTTGTATTGGTTGGAGGTCAATCAAGCCGCATGGGGGCGAACAAGGCGTTATTAGAGTATAAAGGAAAACCATTAATCGAACATATGGCCGACATTTTAAAATCATCCGGTCTTCAAAACATTATATTCAGCGGACAGATAGATGGTTATCAATGCACCCCGGATGACACTCCCTTCGAAGGCCCGGCAAAAGCGATGTTTCGCATTGTAGAACAAAACCATCATTATGATGGATTCGTATTCGTTCCTATCGATATGCCGCTACTGAATCCAAAAATGCTGCACCTACTCATGGAACACAAAGATGGCTGCTATTTTTCAAACTGGCCCTTACCCTGCTATATCAAATCATCCACTTTAAAATCTCAAAAAGATTCGGTTCAAGACTTACTAAACGAAAATGGAATAAATTCCATAGATCTGCCTGATCAATATGTCGCAGCAATGGTAAATGCGAATACCCCCGATGATTGGAAGAAAGTAGTGAACTTATGAATGTTAAAATTGCTGAAAATTCCGTAACATTCAAAATAACAGAAGAAGAGCTCAACCTTCTTCTAAGTGGACAATCTTTAGAAACCATTGTTCCTATAGCAGGAAATGATTTTGCAATGGTTATACAACCCTCAAAAAAAGACATTGATGCCCCGTTAATTTTAATCTTGGATCGAGATGAATCCTGTATGCAGCTCACTACCACGAGTGCGCAGCTTCAAAAACTCATGGATATTGGTAAAAATCGAGAAGGTCTTTCAAGCATGTTGAACACTCTGCGTGTTAGCCTGCAAGTTGATGTCCGTGCCGACTCCAGACCAAGAAAAGATCCCTTGAGAAAAAGAAACAAACGATGCTCTTAGGGACTTTCTTTTTTGCGACAGCTCTGATTTATGCGTGTGTTGGCTTCGGCGGCGGCTCAACTTATAACGCACTTTTAGTCTTAAACGATACTGATTATAGAATTCTACCTTTTATTGCTCTCAGTTGTAACATCATCGTTGTCAGTGGTGGTGTTTGGTTTTTTTCAAAAGCCGGGCATATCAATATAAAAAAAATATTGCCCTGGATTTTGTTTTCAGTCCCTGCAGCATGGATTGGTGGCTACATAGAAGTACCCGAAACAGTTTTTATTGGGCTATTAGGCTGCACGCTTCTTATCGCCGGCATAAAAATGCTTTGGCCTGAAGAAAAAGCAATATCAATCAAAACCGAGCACACTCTAAAGTTAGTACACTCATCTTTCACACCATCTGTAATTGGAGGATTACTAGGTCTTTTAGCCGGATTAACAGGTATTGGTGGAGGTATATTTCTTGCGCCTATTCTTCACTTCTTACGTTGGGGAGATCCAAAAAACATAGCCGGAACGTGCAGTCTTTTTATTCTTGTTAATTCCTTGTCTGGTTTGATCGGACAAACCATGAAACTCAACGAAATAGATGCTTTATCGTCCATTTCATCGTATTGGATTTTATTCCCCAGCGTATTAATAGGAGGACAAATAGGTTCTTGGTTGGGATCCACAAAACTGGACGTAGTTGCCGTAAAGAAGGTTACAGCTTTACTCATTTTGTATGTATCAGCACGTCTACTTTATCGTTTTTGCACATTGGTATAGTGCTCTGACCAAGATTCATAGCCGCCTGTGAGACTATAAACGTTCAAAAACCCCTTTTCCTTAAAGATTTGAGCTGCTTGCAAGCTACGCATACCTTTCTGGCAATATAGAAGAATATCTTTGTCATGAGGAAAATCGGGTATAATTCCTTTCATCAAAGTAGACAAAGGATAATGGTGGGAGCTACTCATCACTCCAGCTATTAACTCATCTTTCTCTCTAACATCCACGACTATATAATTCTTGATATTAATATCTTGCGGATTTAATTCGGGAACAAACCCGCATACAGGAGAAGAATAACTTAAGATCACGTCCTCTTTCTTTTTGCTGCACACTGGACAGTCCGGATTTTTAGCGAGTGTCAATAATTGTGTTTCCATCGTCCTTGTATCCAGCAGCCAGAGCTTACCTATCAAAGGATGGAAACTATCATGTCCAGTAATCAACTGTATTACTTGTAAGGCTTGTGTCACACCCACAAGCCCAGCAACAGCACCAATCACTCCCGCTTCAGCACAATTCTGTATACGGGCCTTTGGCTTCTCAGGGTAAAGACAGCGATAACAAGGCCCCTGACGGACATCAAAAACGGAAGCTTGTCCTTCGAACCCCTGAATTGCGCCATAAATCCAGGGTTTTTTATATTTCACACAAGCGTCGTTAATAAGAAATTTTGTTTCAAAATTATCAGTACCATCAATGATAATATCGTAAGATTGCAGAAGTGTAGAAACATTATCAGCGTCTAAACCGTCAAGATAAGTCTCAATAACAATTTCAGGATTTAAAGCATGTAGTTTTTCTTTGGCTAAATTTGTTTTTTTGCCACCCACTGAATCGGTCGTAAAAAGAATTTGCCTATGCAGATTACTTTCATCAACAGCGTCAAAATCGACAATGCCGATTTTCCCAACACCTGCAGCCGCAAGGTACAATAAAGCAGGAGAGCCGAGCCCCCCTGCTCCAATACACAGTACAGAAGACTGCAAAAGTTTTTGTTGCCCTTCTTCTCCGATTTCAGGAAGAACCGTTTGTCTCTTATAACGTTTACCAACGCTCACCATATAACTTCCATCATGCTGCTTTTTGTAACTCTTCACGCGGCCCAAAAAATTCAAAATGCACTTGTGATGCAGGTATACCCCACTTCAATAGATCTTGATAGATATTAACCATAAATGGCTTGGGTCCACAGAAATAATAATCTGCATGGCGATCCGGGACAAATGATTCAATCAAAGCTGCATCAACAAACCCGGTCGAGCAATCCCCTGTACGTTCAAAACCGTCCTGTGCAGAATCACTATAGCGATAGTGTATTGTCAAATTACTGTGCTGCTCGGCCAGCGCATCAATCGTAGCTTTAAATGGCTGTACATCTTCGTTCAAACATCCGTGAATAAGAACAATGTCCCGATCCGGCATTGCGCTTAGTGTCGACTTCAAAATACTGAGGATGGGGGTAATTCCAATCCCTGCAGCCAACAAGACCAAGGGACGTTCGTGACGATCTTTGACATTCAGGAAAAACTCGCCACATGGCGGCCCGATTTCAAGCGTATCACCAACATTTTTGTTGGCATGCAAAATATTAGAGACATACCCATCAGGTACAGTCGCCTTTAATTCGGTTTCTTTTTTAACACTGATCCGAAAATAGTCCTGTCCCGGCTTATCGGATAAACTATAATTACGCATCGTCGTTAAACCATCCAGTGTGGGCATGCGCACTGTAATATATTGACCGGGCATATATTCTGGTAATGCACCACCATCTTCGGGTTGCAAATAAAAAGATGTGATGACGCTGCTTTCCTGTTCTTTTCGATCAATTCTAAACGTTCTAAAGCCTTCCCAGCCTCCATCTTGCTCTGCTGTCTCCTTATAAATTTGTTTTTCACGACCGATCAGAATATCAGCTAGAAAACCATAAGCCTCGGCCCATGCATTAATGACATCTTCAGTTGCCCCCTCACCTAACACTTCACGAATAGATGCCAATAAGTTCTCGCCAACAATAGGGTAATGCTCCGGCTTAATTTGTAGCGACGCATGTTTATGGGCAATAAGCTCTACCGCACCACCCAACACTTCCAGATTATCAATATTAGCCGCGTAAGCACATATAGCACCCGCCAGAGCACGTTGCTGTGTTCCCCCCTCTTGATTGGCCGGATTAAAGAAAGGTAAAACCTCCGGATTATGTGAGAACATGCGCTTGTAAAAATGCTTCGTAAGGGTTTCCCCATGCTCCTGCAAAATAGGAGCTGTAGATTTAACGATATCAATGGTTTGTTGACTAAGCATGGTAAAAAACCTTTCATAATATGTATTTTGAATGTATATTATGTTTACCATGGAAAATTAGCAACCCTGTTTTATAGTAAAAATATGCAATTAACTTCTTTTACAGATTATGGCCTTCGCACCTTGATGTATCTTGCTGAGCATCCAGACAGACTATCAAGTGTGAAAGAGGTCTCCGAATATCACAGTATATCGCGCAACCATTTGGTAAAGGTGGTACACCGCCTGTCTCAGCTTGGTTATATCTGCTCAACCAAAGGCAAAGGTGGCGGAATTAGGATTGCACAAGGTATGAAAAAATTACGGTTGGGCGATATCATAACCAACCTTGAACCCAACATGTATATGGTTGAATGCTTTGATGAAAAGACCAACACATGCAAAATCACAGGTTCCTGTCAACTTAAGCATTACCTTTTTGAAGCAACGAAAAAATTTATTGAAACAATGAATGAATATACGCTGGCAGATGCCATTAAAAGCAGTATCGCTGCAAAAATTTAGATCCGTGTTATGGTTTTTCCGGTCGTGTAATTATAAATAAACTAACAACGCTTAGAATGATCGCTTGCGTCCATAACACAATAACTGGCACGCTCAGGGCTATACTTACTGCAAATGTTGCCACAATAGTAACAAGCGCAAAAATCTTTGTTTTTCGGGCAATACTTCCGTTTGCTTGCCAGTCTTGTATTGGTTTTCCTAAATGTGCATGAGACACAAGCCAATTGTAACAACGCTTCGATGAGCGTGAAAAAGAAAACGCACATAACAATAAAAAGGGGGTTGTTGGTAACAAAGGCAATAATGTGCCAATAATACCCAAAAACAAACTACAAAATCCTAGACATAGCCAAAAAATACGCATTGTTAAAAGCTCAAACCCCTATTTTTCATCTTCTATGCTGCATAAATATCACTTAAAATATTTGGAATAATTTTCTAAGTAGTATTGGATGTTTTGAGCGTTTTCTTGGCTGCCGCTATTACTAAGCTCTTCAACCTCCGGCATATACCCCATAAGGAAGATATGTAATTGGTCATGTGGCTCACCTTCCATAGTGCAGCCTCTTATCAAATCATCTAGATTCTTTTGAAGGGCTATGCCATAAGATTTTAATTCGTCATTATTGAGTGAAGCTATATCGGTGTTTAAAAACAATTCAACCATTTGCGCAAATGATTGCCTTGTATGATCATCCATTTCCCATTTTTCGTCATTATTTAAGCTCATGCCATCAATGCCGTCGGCTTTCTTATGTTCAGCTTTTTGTGTTTGCTTTTCTTCCAAGCTGCTAGAAGGCATGTCTTTGGTTTTCTCTTGCGCAAAACTCTGTGAACTTACAAAGAGCAGTCCTATTAAAAAGGCGTTTAAAATTATACGTTTCATGTTAGTTTTCCTTGTAATTTAGGGGTTAACTTTCTAGCCATCCATCTCTTAAGTGAAAGATATGGTCAAAGCGATCATAGATTTTCTCATCGTGTGTAACAGCCAGTATAGCCGCTTTCTGCTCTGCAGCAACTTTGCGCAAAAGATCCATGACAATGCCCGCCCGCACCGAGTCTAGAGCTGCGGTAGGTTCATCCGCAAGGATTATTCGAGGATGGTTAGCCAAAGCACGTGCAATAGCAACACGCTGCGCCTCCCCGCCAGAGAGCTGTGATGGAAACGCTGATCTTCGGTGTCCTACTTCAAGATACTCCAACAATTCAACAGCCCTTGCTTTGGATTCCGCCGCATTAAATCCTGCAAGTTTTAACACAAGAGCAATGTTATCTGTAGCATCAAGAAAGGGTATGAGATTGTGAAATTGGAAGATAAAGCCAATTTTTTCAAGTCGTAACTTCCGTAAATCTGATTGTAGCCAACGTTCATCATAAACAATATCTCCGTCAAGCTTGACCTGACCACTGCTCGGCTCCAAAATACAGCCGATAACGTTTAAAAGAGTGGTTTTTCCAGAGCCGCTGGGCCCAAGCAACCCAACAACTTGACCGGGATATACTTCTAAGCTGACTTCGCGCAGAGCATCAACGCGAGCATCACCTTCACCGAAATGTTTGGATACTTTTTGCAGTTTAACGAGAGGACTTTGTTGAGTAGTATCGTTCATAACCTCATCCTCCCAATGCCGTAGCAGGATCGACTTTCAAAGCAAGCCGAACACCGAGAGCACTTGAAAAGATACAAACAAAAATAACCGCTGCGGCAAGGGCTATCCCGTCTTCCGGCTGGAGGACAACACGGCGAGGAAAATAATCTTTAATACTGACGATCAACAAAGCTCCTAAACCAAAGCCAATTATTCCCATTGCCAAAGCTTGCTGCACAATCAGGCCTATAATTGTTCGGTCCGGCGCACCAATTAGTTTCAACGTTGCGATTTCCCGTATCTTATCCATCGTCATCGTGTAAATAATGAGAGCGATAATTACTGCTGAAACTATGAGCAAAAGCGCGGTAAATAGGCCGATTTGTTTGCGGGCTTTCTCCACAACTGAACGAAGCAGGATGTTCTCCTGCTCTGCCTGTGTCATGGCGGCTAGATGTTTCCAACGCTGAATCGTTTCGACGGCATCATCAGGGTTGGTCTGCGGGCGAAGCTGGGCAACAACGGCATTGATCGTATCAAGGTCAGTGCCGTTGGGTGCGTTTCCGCGCGCGACCTCGCGACGAGCGGCGGGCGGCGCCAGCTCAAATTGTAATTCCTGAGAATCAAGCAAAGTAACGTAAATGACTGGGTCTCCGCCAGATGAGACTTGCCCGTCCGTCAACCCAACAACAGTGAAGATATTATTTCCCAGCTTAACACGTGCACCAAGTGGTAATTTAGTGCGATTATCTGCAATCATTTCATAATGACTGCGTGCAATCATGCGTCCTTTGACAATTTTGTTTGGACCGCCCGGCCGTCCCGGCTCATAACCAACGGCATAAAGGCGTAATTTTTTAGCACCATAAAATGTCTCAAGAGATTGATATGTGATTGAGCCAGCTGCCGCTATACCGTGAAGACGCGCAATGGCCTCACGCGTATCGCCAGGAATGCGGGAAGATTCTGCGAAAGGTCCGCGCGTATCTGATTCAACCACCCAAATATCTGCGACAGGCGTACGGGCTAGCGTCAGGGCATCATCGACAAGACCTCTATATATACCGATCATAGATAAGACCACGCCTAAAAGAAGGCTAAGCCCGAGACAAGTTAAAAGAAACCGTCCCAAATTGTGCCGAATATCGTTATAGGCCAGATTCACATCATTCCCCTTTTATTATCGAACCCCTGCGCCCTTCTCTTAGGCCGCTTGGTGAGTTTGTCACAACCCGCATATCTGGTTTCAACCCTTTTGTGATCTCCACAAGTCCATCAAGTGTTTTATGCCCGAATGTTACGGCTTGGCGTTGCAGGCGACCTTTTTGAATGACCCAGACAATGCCGCTTGCACCATCGAATTTATCTACGGCCGTTTCTGGAACCAACAAAGCTTCATCCAGCACTGCCGTTCGTACAAAAATTTCAGCCTGTTCCCCCAGATATAGTTGTTCAGGACAGCGATCACATTGAATATAGACTCGGCGCTCTTCGCTGACGCGATCACTTTCAATATCGATCCGCGCCACCTTGCCGTCGAATTTTTCAAGTGGCAACGAGCGCAACCGCACCTGTGCTGATTGTCCAACCCGAATGAATCCAGCGCGAGCTTCATCGATATAGCCCAGAACCCAAACCGTCTCAGGATTGACCAGTGTGAAAACTGCCTCTCCTGGCGATAAAACCGCTCCCAGTTCCTTATGCCGCTCAATAACCAAAGCATCATAGGGGGCTTTCAGGACATGATGTGCGAGAAGAGTTTTTTCAAAATTATATTGTGCCTGTGCTTCAGCCAGTTCAGCTTTGGCCAGTAAAACATCGTTGCGTGCGATTTCCAGTTCCGCAGCCGCAACATCTTCATTCAACTGATCCTGCTCTGCCTCTTCATTCCCAATGCTCCCACGGGGAAGTAATGTCTTACTTCTTTTGTTACTAGTTTTGTGAAAATCTAGAGTTGCCTCCAATTTAGGAAGTGTCGCCTCCATTTTCTTTAGTTTAGATAATGCAGCGTCCACGGATGCGGCGGCGAGTGCTGTCTTCGCTTCTTGCTCAGCACTATGCAGGCGCGCAAGAACAGTTTCTTTTTTAACTTTATCGCCTTGATCCACATTGAGCTCTGTAATAGCGGCCCCGACCTCAAACCCAACCGAAGACAATATCTTTGCTTCAACTGTTCCCAGTCCGTAGACACTCACCTCTACATTTTTTTGCACCATTGCAGTCACAACAGGGAGAGGTTTATTTTTTACGAAAAAAACAAACAAACCAATAACCGCTATACAAGAGACAAATAATGCAACTGGCTTCATATGACGTTTATTCATGAAACGCCCCTTTCTTCACAAAATATTTTCATCTGGATTCCCCAAAGGCGTTCACCTTCTTCAACAAGATTAAATGACTTGCCGCTGATCGACCAGCGCACGATCAGCCCCTGAATAAAGCTTATGATTAAAAAAGCAGAATCCTCGGGAGAGTTATTGTTAGTAAAATGACCTATTTCCTGCCCCTCCCTAACAATCTGTGTTATGCGACTATGCAGGGTGCCCATAATGCCAAAAAAAGCCTGACGCAGCCCTTTATTTCCGGCATGTAGCTCACGAGAAAACAAGATACCAGGAACAGCAGGAACGGCTTGGATAAAACGCAATTGCGTCATCACTAACTTCTTTAGTTGTTCCGGCGGCTCTTTCTTTGGGTCCAGTGCCTTATCCCATTTTTTTTTCATTACCGATTCAATATGAGCAGCAACTGCAAGCCATAAATCCTTCATTCCTGGAAAATGGCGAAAAATAGCAGGCTGGCTTAGCCCAATCTCACGCGCAATCATCGTCGCTGAAAGACGGTCTGGCCCGACTTTATCAGCCTGTTTCAGTACAGCCAGTACTATTTCATGTTTGCGATTTTCTGCACTTTTACGTTTAGCCACAGCTGGCTTCCTTACTAATAAGTTAGTTAGTGATAACTAATCTATAAGGAGTCTTGGCTAATGTCAATTTTAAATAAAACCAGACTTTACAAAAATCTTAGTTTGATTTTAGAGGTGTCGCCCAGAAAACGTATACATCCACGTTACCATTTACATGTAATAGCAAAACAAAGGGGTATGTTCATGAATAACAAAAATCAGGATAATCCAGCACCTTTCTCTTTGCGCCTAACAACGGCGGAAAGGGCTTTATTAACACACAAGGCAGGCACTATGCCTCTTGGTGCGTATATTCGCATATGCCTGTTTGATAAGCCAACCCCCAGAATAAAGCAGCGGCGTATTACGCAAGACCAAAAACAACTTGCTCAAATTATGGCCTTTATCAGCGCAACGCGTATTCCTGGCAATCTGAACCAAATAGCAAAAGCGATTAATAGCGGGACGATCATCGTCACAGAAGAGCTTGAACATAACATCAAACAAGCGTGTGAAGACATTGACTTTATCAAGGCTGCCATCACCAAAGCTCTCGGTTTTCAGGAAAAACACGAATGATTTTAAAAGGATCGCAACGCAGTGGAGCCAAGCAATTGGCAATGCACCTGCTTAAAGCTGAAGAAAACGAGCATGTTGAGATTTATGAAGTAGATGGCTTCTATACGACCAATAAAAACCTTTATAGTGCCTTTAATGAAATCAAAACACTCAGTAGCAGTACACGCTGCAAACAGTTTATGTTTTCGGTGTCACTTAATCCGCCGCAAAATGAAGCTGCACCAGTTGAATATTTCGAACATGCTATTCAGCGCATTGAAGAAAAACTTAATCTAGAAGGCCAGTCGCGCGTTATTGTTTTTCATGAGAAGGAAGGCCGCCGCCATGCACATTGTGTCTGGTCACGTATTGATTACAAAGAAATGAAAGCGATCAACCTGCCCCACTACAAGCAAAAACTTAACGAAATCGCCAAAGAGCTTTATTTAAAATATGAGTGGGAACTGCCCAAAGGCTTTATTGACCGGCAATATAGCAACCCTTTGAATTTCACCCTCGCAGAATGGCAACAAGCCAAACGTGCGGGTGAAGACACACATTTGCTCAAAGCTCTTTTTAGGCAATCCTGGGATCGATCAGATAATAAGCAGGCCTTTGCCAATGCTTTACAAGAATATGGCTTTACACTGGCGCGTGGGGATCGGCGTGGTTATGTTGCCGTTGATTACAAAGGCGAAGTTTATTCATTGAGCCGCTGGACGGGCGTTAAAACACGGGCGCTCAATAATCGCCTAGGTAGCAATGAGGATCTTCCATCTGTTCAAGACGCCAAAGACCATACAGCTAAAAAAATGACCGGCGTCTTGCGAGGATACATTGATGATATCCGGCAAAAAAGGAATAAGAAGTTCCTTCCTTTAAAAAATGCTGCGCAGACAATGCGCGGCAGCCATAAAAATGCGCGGGAAGAATTGGAGCGCGTACAAAATACGCGGCGCGCGCAGGAAACACAAAGACGAATGGACCGACTGCCTCAAGGCCTAATAAGAGGCCTACTATCGCGCATTACCGGCAAATACCAAAAAATACAAATGCAAAACGAAATTGAGACGAACGCCTGTAATGAACGAGACGAGCGAGAAAAGCAGGACTTGGTTGACAAACAACTTGTTGAACGTGGGCGTTTACAAGAAAAAATGGAAGCGGTACGTGAAGAGGATAAAGAAACGCTTTTAGAAATGCGCAAAGACATTGGTCGTTATTTAGATATGCGCGAAAAACAGCCCGATGCAACGCCCAATTTTACATTAAATGGCCCAGAAAATGTGTCGCATAGCTATAGTGATAATTAAAATAAGCACTATTTTATAATATATTAATAATTTTATAATTAATTCATATAATTAGACTATATTTAATAAACTTGATTTGTCAGAAATAAATATGTTATTATCTTACTATAAGGATAGATGATATGAATACGATTATACAAACCATAACCCGCAGAATTCGCGCTAAACAGCGCGGCTGGGTCTTTACACCTAAAGACTTTCTGGATGTTGGGTCACGCGCAGCCGTTGACCAAACGCTGTCACGTCTGGTGAAGCAAGGTTTCATCAGACGACTGGATCGTGGTGTTTATGACTTCCCCAAAACTCATCCAACGCTTGGCATACTCTCCCCTAGTGCAGATGATCTTGCGCAGGCTGTTGCGGCGCAAACCGGCGATATTGTTTTTCCATCGGGTGCGGCGGCGGCTAATTTCCTGGGCCTATCAACACAAGTGCCTGCCAGGCCGGTTTTCATGACCAATGGCTCAACCAGAACAAAGAAAGTAGCGGGTCGTAACATTCGCCTTCAACATGCCCGAGTGCCCATCATGCAGCAGATATCTGATAAAGCGAACTTTGTTCTTCAAGCCCTTTACTATCTGGGGCAGAATAACATTGATGATGATGTGATAATCAAATGCGCTGATCGTTTGGATGATAAAGATTTTAGGAAACTCGCCTCTATTCTTTCACGCATTCCAGGCTGGATGGCCGATATGATTTTAAAGATGCAGGACATAAAAAATGGACAAATTCGCGCGGCAGCCTGAGACGGAGAGAAAGGATCTTCTGCAAGAAGCTGCCAGTCAAATGGATTTGGCCGATATTATTCTTGAGAAAGATTTCTGGGTCTGCTGGACATTAAAGCGCTTATTCACCAATCCCGATCTTGCACCCCATTTAACCTTCAAAGGCGGAACCTCCTTGTCCAAGGGTTATGATGTTATAGAACGATTTTCGGAAGATATTGATTTAACAATCAGCCGCAACGCACCGTTCCTTGAAGACGGGAAGCTCCCATCGGAAGATGATATCTCAAACAACGAGCGAAAGAGACGAATCGAAGCATTAAAATCCAATGCGCAGCAATTTGTTCATGATGTGGCTTTAACTCATATCAAAACTGACATTGAAGAATCTCTTGGCACCTCCGATGGATGGGGCATCACTCTTGATCAAGACGATCCTGATGGGCAAACCATTCTTTTTCACTATCCTCATGTCTTTGATTATCACAAAATAATAAGATCTGATCAGGCATCCGTTATGCGCGGCGTAATGCGAGGCACTGCAGGAAGAGGAATAAAAACAACAATCGTTCCTAGCTATGTCCGTCCGGTCGTACGACTTGAATTTGGAGCACGCGGTGATATAGAGCCCAATGAAATGCGCAGCATAAAACCCTATGCTGCGGATATTTTCCCTGATCAGTTTGAAAACCCAGATTGCGAGATTTCTATGCTTGGGGCAGAGCGCACCTTCTGGGAAAAAGCAACAATACTGCATTCCCTTTATCATGGCGTAAACTTAAGAGACAGAATGTCCCGTCATTATTACGACACGTTCATGCTTGATCAAAAAGGCATAGCTGATAGCGCAATTCAAGCCCCTGCCCTTTTGGAACAAGTTGTGCAAAACAAAAGCCTTATGTTTAAGGACAACAAAGCATCATACGAAACGGCAGAGATTGGAAGCCTAAAACTACTCCCCACAGAAGAACAATTAAGCATTCTCAAGGATGATTATAAAAAAATGGATGAAATGTTCATGGCTGATTATCCAGCATTCGATGAAATAATGGACGGATTGAGCGCTTTGGAACAAAAGATCAATCAGGACACATAAGAAGTTAAATGGGGATGCCGGGCGGGCGGGAACGCAACCGGCGGGGCAAAGCCCCAAGAGGTGGCCATAGTCGAAAACCGTTTAAAACGGTTTTCTGTAAGAAAGCTTTTAATCACAGCGATAAATGTAGTTGGTGTTATCAATGTTGATTTCGCTGTAATCCATGCCCAAATCCCGCGCCATAGCGTCATAATCGAGATAAAATTGGATGCTCTCAGGAATTGGCCCATAGAGACCATCATCAACAAACTGTATGGCCAAGTCTTTCAATGTGTCCATTTCATAGAGATCGATTTCAAATTGATCAGGATTATCTTTATCAAGATCAAAACTATACACAACTTCACCAACGGCAATAATCACCTTGATTTTATCGTCATACTCCCACTCTTCGACGATATCAAAAAATGCCGAAAAATTGCATTGTGATATCCCTAATGCAGTAAACAACTTCGCATCGATGTATTCACCATCAATAAACTGGATTTCAAATTCTTCAACAGGATCACCATAAGAATTACAGAGTTTGTCCGCTTTTTCCTGATATTCCTCTGATGTTTCAAAATAAAAACCACACGCAGATATATCGTAGGGCTGGGCATAGAGTTTAGTCATGTGTTTCACTCCTCTTTTGGATTTGGGTTGCGAATATGCAACCTTGGCTCCCGCCCGAGGGTGGGGGTAGCACGCACAAGAGCAGCGCATAGCGAGGGGGATCACCCGGCTTGCACGGAATGAAATGAAGGAAAGTTGGGGATGCGGTATGGGATGTTTATCGAAGACTCTAGTGCACGCGAGGGGCAACGTCCCTTAGAAAGGTCAGCATCGTGATGACGGAATCAGGAAAATATAAACTTCTAATAACTTTTAAAACATGGAATTTTAGCAGACTTATATTACTCTGTATGGACAACAAAGCTCTAAGAAGAAAATAAAGACATGGCCAATAAGATAAAAAGCTATTTTGCATCTGAACCAATTACCCAAGTAATTGGCCCACAAATCGGTATTGTACCAGAAACCAATACCGTAAAAATCACTATTGCGTTCCCAAATCAAGCCTTCAGAAAACTAACATGCGTGCTTCTCGATCAAGAAAACCAAATAATTGATAAAATAGAATGCAAAGTTCTAAACGAAGTATTTGGTCATTATATTTTTGAGTTCCATGGCCTTTCGTCAAAAGAAAAATATCAATACAGGTTTATTGACGAAGAAGAGACGGAAATAGATCTCGAAGGAGGACTAACACCGAATGATTGTTGTTTTGTTATTCCAGATTTTAATACGCAAACAGATTTTGTTCTATTGAGTTGCAATAATCCGTTCCACTCAGGTCAGAAAGAAGAAGCCCAATTCAAGATGTGGGAATTACTCAGACAACAAATAAAAGATGACCGTAGTATTGCATTGCTCATTCAAGGTGGAGACCAATTATACAATGACGATATTGAAATGGAATGCCTAAAACTCCTCAAAGACACCCCGGATGACCAAAGCCAAGTCCATCAGATGATCATTAAAAACTATCAGCATTACTACGGCAATATTGATTACAGAAAAATTATGGCCAGCACACCAAGCGTCGCCATGTTAGATGATCATGACATCACTGACGGGTGGGGTGGACGCCCAGAGAGCTTTGACAAAGACAAGAACATCAAGCCAGAATGGCAGGCCTTTTTTGATATTAGCTATGAAGCCTTTAAGGCCTACCAAACGAGCAAAAACCCAAGCATAAGACTAGCTGAGGGCACAGAAACAACTTACATTGATTTTGGAAAAAACCGCTTATACTTAATGGATTTGAGAAAAGAAAAGAACATTCACAATGGAACAAATCCCCTACTCAGCAAAACCCATGAAGAAAATTTAACCTGCTCTATAAGATCACTACCGGATCATATTCAGAGCCTATTTATTCTTAGCCCTGTAGTACCAGTGAGAATCAACCCTACAACAGAAGAGGCGCTGGGTGATTTTTCACGCTTCTTATACGAGTGTCGTGGTAAAGCAAAAATAAAAATGAACTCCTCTGAACAATGGGGTTGGTTTTGGAAGTGTGTTTATGCCCTCTCAGGCGTTGGCGGTATAGCAGATCTCACGGATGATCTGGTAGACGGTCTAGCCTCCATCACTAACAGACCCTTTCTTATCAGGCTATTACAAGAAATGGCGATACTGCAGAAAGCCAAAGGCACAAAACTCGTCATTCTAAGCGGGGATATACATGTAGGAGGCGTATCGGAAATTTTTGTTAGAGACGGCAATCAGAAAACGATCATTTCCCAAATAGTAAGTAGCCCTATCGGCTATGAACCAATGAAAAAAATTGCCAAAGATAAAACAACCGAAGAAATAGAGTATGAGATCAAAATAAAAGCCAAAAACTCCAGTACAGAAGAGGATACAGTAAAAATTACGGCACGTAATATCTTCTACAGGTCAGATCGAAATTTTGCGATTTACAGGAACAGCGAAACATTGACAGAAGATAGAGTAGAATTCCATTTTGAAGGCCTGTCAGAACCAATTTTATCTCCTGTATCATTTTCTAAATAAAAGAAACCGACAGGATCAGCCTGGCTACAAATAGATAAAGAAACATCGTACTCTTTGCTCAACGTTCTATAGCGATGGAACATATCGTTGGTTAAATTTTTGAATACTGATTAATCTCACCAAGTTTCTCAAAGAGACTGCCTTTCATAGCAAAATCAACAAATTGTTCTTTCGAGATTATAAGTGCAAGAGCCTTTCCTCGTTGCCGACCGGGCAACAAGGCCCAAACAGCATTTTTTGTAAGTCGAGGATCCGCATCTATAGCATCCTCAAAGTCGAATAATATAGGAACTGACCTATCCACCCAAGATGCTGGAAAACATTCCTCAGGAAAAGAAACAAAATAAATACCTCTTTGTTTTGTACGATGAAACCCTTCCGCTCCTCTAACAAATCTTTTGTAATCAGTCTTACGCCGCGCACCATTAAGAACCCAAACCATTCTTTGATAGAAGCCTTCCCTTTTTTCAACCTCCTCAAGCTTGATATGTGAGTATTGGAACTCGATTACAAAACCATCTTCAGTACGAATATCTGCAATGTGTTTTTCACCAGTACCTTCATCTTGCAATATGGTTTCTTGCCAAGTCTCAGGAAAACGGTTTTTCCATTCTCGATGCCACTCGGTTTCATTTTCCCACCAAGGATCACAGTTTATTTTCCCTTTATGCGCCCAATGCCAGACTATAACATCACCGCAACGAGGGATCATCACAGCTCCGCACCCGGGGCACCTGCCTCTTAACTTTGGCTCAGGTTCTGTGCGTTTTCCATTAACTAGTGCGTATTTCATTTTAGTACTTATATTTTAGTAACTTTTATGCTTGCTTGCTTTCCATGTGTTGGTAATTCAACGGACCACGGATAGGGCACCTCATGCGATTGTTCGTATTGGTAAATTCTAGCTGACGGCAAATTTCTAGGATCATAATGACGTCCTAAATTAAAAACCACACTGTTTGGCGCAGCTACAATTAAATGCACCCTTGAGATACCTAACCCTTTCAGCTTAACAAGCAACTCAAAAAATTCTCTCCCCAACTCTTGCTGCTTAACCAAAGACCAATGACAAGAAGGATTACCATTCGGCAATTCCATATGAAGCATCGGAATAGACCCAAAACACCGCTCTATCGCCTCTAAGTCAACTCCATAAGAAACAGAAAGAGCGAGAACAACTTCATCAACGTCTGATGAAATATCATTTAAGCCCGTAATTTGAAAACGATCCCCATCGTCATCACCATTTAAAGAACGCCAGCTTTTTTGGTAACGATCCCAATCGAAAACGTCTATATCACCTTCATCATCTAAAAGCATACCTGTAAGAAAAGTGAACGGAACCGGCATTAACCCACCATAAACAATAGAAGTATCATTTGGGTCTGTATCCGCCATTCGTTGCCGGACATCACGATTAACATGGACAACCTCAGAAAGAGCAGTGTCTGGGTTTTCTACCTCATTGTCTTTATTTCTGATATCCATAGAAATAAGATGTCTACTCCCTTTATATTTTTTGAGAGAGCTACTTAGAGGAATACTAGGACTCACCCTTAAGCCACGCTGTTCAATGATAATGACTTTTCTTCTGTTGGCTTCTCGCATGTAATCACACACCGCGACAATTAAGCCAACTACAATGAGAAAAATGCCTACAAAAAAAGCTCCGAAAATTAAAAATTCAGGAGCATCAGAAAAAGAAAAGTTTAACTGAAATAGGTTGCTAACACTGGAAACACTAAAGCCAAGGACAAAACCACCGCCAATAGAAGCAATAACTAAGGATGCACCTAAACTAATCAGGCGCACAGGCAAAGATTTAACTCTAAAGACCCAATCAACGGCCCTCCGAAAAAAATAATCCCACTTGTTATCCTGATTAATGTTCATTATTTTAACGTATATTCACAATAAATTCACCACTACGGGCCACACACAGGCCATGCTTAACAATAAAGCATTCTATAGTATGACTACCTTTATACAGAGTAGATTCTTCTTTAACCAAACTCCCCCCTCGAGTCTTTGTGATATCAAAACCACCCCTCAAACCGTCAGCACGAGCCGCTTCATAACCTGTATTTACGACCTGCCAGTAGACATCAAAATCTCCTGTCACATTAGTCTCTGCTTTGAACTTCAATTTACAATTTTTTGAAAGTGCCCTGCTATCGCCTGAAAAACTATGCCATCTAAAGCCATTTCTAAAGTATTCGGCTTCAACAATTTTCACTTCTCCAATATTGTTCACACCCCATGGCGGCTCTTTTTTATGCCGGGGTTTCGTAATATTCCATATCTTACCAAATGCCCCTGAACTTTTGCGGTTTAGAGCTTCATTAATAACATGATTACCCATGCTTGAAGCCAGAGCCTCGCCGATCATCCTCTTGTCGACAGCCTCGGCAACAGAAGCAAAATCTTCTTTTGCTTTTTCCAGCCACTCATAAAATGCATCTTTTCTGTGCGGATATTTTGGATCAGGCCACTTATCGGCAAAATTTTCTTTAGGATCAGTAGGGTTTTCAATCCAAGGCACACACCCCCTATCTTCGATATGGTCTTCCATACGCGACAGAATGCCGTAGAGCGCTCCTGCAATTGTTGTATCTTGACCATAAGCACGAGCCGCCAAAGTCGTGATTATTATTGATATTGGCTTATCATCAGGATCACCATCATGAGTCATGTCTCTATGGCGCTTCAAAATCTGTATAGCAGATTGCAAAGGCGTTTTAACCCTGTAAACAGGTATATCTTCAGCTGCTGCAACACGTTCTTGTAAAGCCATTGCTTTACGTTTTTGATCAAAAACTGTTCTCATACATGACCGAAACCACTCAGCATAACCTTTGGGATTACTGTGCGGCCACTCAGGTGAGCATATCCGATAATTTTCGTGTTCCTCATCTGTGATAGATACGCCGTACTCCAACCATTCATTCCTAATTCCTTCACTGAGATATTTTGACTGACGGGAAGTTCCATCTGGAATCGCGGGTAAAATATCCATGTGAAAAGGATATTGAGGAGCGTGATCAAGCTCCCAACACCTTTTTTTTGAGTTAGGCTCCGCCAAATTCTGGCTTAACGTGAAATCTTTCAGCTCTTGGCCAAATAACTTTTTTAATTTTTCTTGTGTGATGTCTACTTTGTCGATGTTTACTTCACAGACCAAATCAATATCGTAATCATCCTCTTCTGAAATCGGGTTAATAATTGTACCCAACTGAAAAGACCCTTGCGTGTATGTTTCAGGTTCAAACTGAGCAAGCCGTGAATGCGGCCTTTCCAACCAATTAGCCATCAACTGATACTGAAACTCAATCCGCCGGAAAATTTCATTAGGCACCTCAAGACTCTTTGCAAGATCTTCGAGGAATTCTTCAGCTTCTTTTGTATACTGCCTGGCGCCATGCTCCCCCACTAAGCTCTGACTAACAAAGTTATGGGACATACGCAGTTCCTTTCATCTGGTGGCTGCCCAATGATGATGCATACAGTAATGCAACTATTGACTACTACGATCGTAGAAAAAAATAAATATGATTGAATATTATTGTACTAAGCAAAAAAGAACAAATCAAAAACATTTTTTATGAGATTACTGTTATCCACAGGCGAGAGGGATGCAACGGGAGAGCGCAGCATCTCCCTTGCCAAGATGTGTTGTACGAAAAAATCGTAGATTTTGTAGTACAACACACATCTTGCGGTCATTCTCAACTTTACTTACGGAAAATAACATCTCACTAAAGAATGCTCAGTTCTACGAAGTCAAACAAGAGCACCTAAACCGTTGTCTCTGTCATAAACACACCCAACGAACTCACGGCATATAAGCATTAAATTCTCTACTGCCCTACCACACTTGCCACATACATTATACAAAGCCGATACATCACCAATCTATCCATTTGCATCTCCCGTTTGCCGATGACTGCTCTTCGATCAATCGTAATCCTGACCACAAGGCAAACGGATGTTCCGTCAGGAACATGGGGTGGGTTCAGCGGCCAAATGCTGATCCGTAGCAACCATCGGGCGCGAAGGTTGAGAAGTATTTGGGGGCATAGACGTCAGTCTATTTTCTAGAACATGAAAAAGCCCCTGCACGAGATTGTTCGCGCAGGAGCTCTGGATAAATGGGTTTTATCTTTTATTGGCCGCCCTCTTGGTCTGTTGTTGGAAATACGTAGAAACCACCATCTATGATTTGCGTTCCGTATGGCTTGATGTAGATGCTGCCATCTCCGCGATCCCAGGCTACTCCGATTGTTTCAAAATCGGTACTTTTGCCGTGCCCGACTTTCTTGCGAGCGATATGGGTTGGACGATTTTTGTTATCGTTATTTTGTGTTTGTGTAGTCATTTTCAGCTCCTTTGCTGTTTTGTTTTAAACGGGCCGAACCATTCCGGCCTTGTGACATGTGACTGGCAGATAGGAGTATAGCCATGATCAAGTCATTTTGTGGGGGACCGGCTAGCCGCTCCCGAAAGTGTGCGCACTTTCGTTGGTAAGGCTGACGGGAAAAATTACTTGAACAGGGCGACCTGTCTGCCAGCGTGTCATCAATAAAGGCTGGAATATCTGATTGCGGTCCCGAAGATCAAAGCAGCCAGAGTAAAGGCCTGAAACACCACACCCAAATATCTAAAAAATCGAAGACATAAACGCAGTCGCCCAGTTCAGGGCATAAACGGCGTTACGATGAGACATCAATTTGAAGACGGAGAATGCGCCATGACACAACACAATCCAAAACTGAGCAAACAAAAAGTTGTTTACCCCATTCCCGATATAGAAGACTTCATAGATGCGGCAATGACCCTTCCCGATCAAGCACAAGCGATTAAGGTGGTTGAAGAACAGGCCGGGTTGGTATTCGACATGGCAACGCATGACGAGATTACTCAACTGGAAACAGATATTTCAGATACACAAGACGCGTATGAACTCTCACAAAAAACATTGGGAGAACAACATCGCCAACTTTCATTAACAACACCAACGGTCAAAGCTGCAGCAATTTTAAAAACGCAATCGGATCAGATTACACATAGTCCTCTTGTCAAAACTAAGGATATGGCCGTAGCTCTATTAAGCCTGCTACTGGGATGTGTTGTTGTCATTATGGGAGGCAGCAATGTTTATTCGATTATAATCGCATCCGGCACACCTGTCTTTTTGGAGAGCCCTCACCTGGCCATAATGCTATCAGGTCTTTTGCCAATCGGTAGTATTGCACTCAAGTTCTTTGCGCATTATCTGCCGCACGACAAAGCAAAAAAACGCTACACAATAACCGTATATCTCCTATCCGCATTGAGCTTGTTGGCCTGGGTTATCTTATTCGGCATCACATTCAAGTCGGCTGGATCAGGCATTGATTGGGATAGCTTCGATACTCAAAACATGTCCGGAACAAAGGATGAATTATTCACCGTTGTACAGTTACTGGCAGAGCTTCTTGTCGGTGCAACATTATTTATGGTGGCTGGAGATATTTTCTCAATGTATTCACCAACCACACTCTTGCCCAACCCCGTATATGAAGAGCACAGACAAAACCTGAACTCTTTACAAGTTGATCACACAAAGCTTGCAGACAGTTACAAAAACAAGCAAGGCCGGATCGGATCACTTAAGGCTGCAAGAAAAGCATATATCAATACACAGCTTGCTTTGTATATGCGTAAAGCAGCCTGCCTGCACGGCGCGTCTCTACCTAAACCCAACTCACAAAAGGAGAATAAAATGATGAAAGGATTACTGGTTAAAACACTTTTTGGGATCATTCTTTTGACAGGTTCAAGTCCTGAGGTCTATGCCAAACAAATGATCATGGGCATTTCACCGGTTCTTGAGCAGAAAACGTCCAAAGAGCAAACAAAATCGATATTACAATTCCTGACACGCAAAGTGCAGCCGGGCGAAGAGGTTTTGATTTTTGATGCCTGGAATATCCAGTCTCTTGGAACATTCGCAGTTCCAGATAAGGCTCTCTACAACAGTGAAAAAGCAAAATTACAAGCCAATCGAGCACTTGTTTCCAGACTTATGAGCATGGGAAAAGATGATCATTTACTCGTCAAGCAAACTGTAAAAGGTGCGATCAAGATGCCTCAGTTTCTGGAGTTTGTTAGCCTAAATTACGGACCGATCGAAGATATGGACATCCTGATATTCGGATCACCCATTTATACCGATCTGAAAACACCTCAAATGAGCATGACGGGCGGTAAGATCGCTGGCGATGGCCATTTCAAATCTTTACCCTCTGATACACCTTTCTCGATTATCGGAAAAGAAAGATTACTCGAAAACACCCGCATTCATTTGTTTATTCCCGATAAAAACTGGGCCATGAGTGAACACTACGCCTATTGGGTTAAAAGAATGTGGACCCTGTTCATAGAAGGCCAAGGTGGCGCTCTTTCTAGCTTTACAAGTGATGCGCAAACCTTCTGGAGACGCGCAGAAATGAGTGCTGGCGCCCTCCCCCATGATTTCAAGATCACGGACTCCAGTAAAATGGAAACACTTGTTGTAGCAAAGAAGTCAGATCAAACGCATTCCATTTATGAACGCAAACTGAGCAATAAGCGTGTCAGCAAAGATATTTTACGCATGGCAAAACAAGTTGAAATCGGTATCAGCTGGGACTGTAAAAACTGCGACCTTGATTTGTATGTTAAGCCTCACCAGAGCGCACAGGTTTTATATTTTGGCAGTCCAACATCGCCTGAAGGTGTCTTTCACAGAGACTTTGTACAAAGCCCAAAAACAGATGGAGGCTTTGAGACCATTACGTTCCAAGTTCCTGTAGATCTGAGCAACACCCTGATTGCTATCAACTGGTATGGCGGAAACTCACAGAGAAGACGCATAAGATCCCTACAAGGAGAAATCCGTTTGGCAATCGGCCAGGAAACATATGCCTTGCCGTTTAATATCCAGGCAAGACAAGGAAATCAGGGTCTTGGTCGGGAGTTAACCTTAAAAACAAGAAAAGCAGCAAACTCCCATTGGTTGATTATCTCACCAAAGGATATCTTAAAACTTTAACTTTTTCCTCCTCACCTTATAAGCCTGCCTTTGGAGAACAGGCAGGCTTTTTTCTTTTAAAAAGGATAAGCCATGAGACACCGTAAACAACACGCATCATCACTCATCAAGCAGCTTCTCGTCGTAACGTGCTGTATCTGGCTTTTTGTTCATCTGGAACCTGTCACCCCTGAAATATATTGGATCAGAATAATATGTGCTGTCATCGCTGCAGCAAACAGCTTCCAACTTACTCTGGCGTTTTTGGAGCTTCTACGCAATCTGCTTTTAAGGTGGTACGCTCTGAGACCAACTCAAAATTACGGGTCTGCACAATGGGCAAAAGAAAAAGAATTAAAGCGTGCAAAGCTTTTAAAAACGAATGGCCTTTTTCTTGGTGTGTCAGCCAATAGCGGGCGGCCACTATTTTTTGATGGAGAAACACACGGTTTGACACTCTCACCAGCAGGCGGCGGAAAAACAACCTGCTTTGTAATTCCAGCCCTTCTACATGAACGCGATATGTCCATGATTGTGCCAGACCTAAAAGGCACACTGGCGTGCGTTACAAAATACGCACGTGAAAAAAAACATAAGCAAAAAATATATTGTGTTAACCCAGCAAGACTTTATGAGGATCAACTGGGCACACCAGCGCGATACAACCCTTTGCAAATCCTGATTGATAGCTGGCAACAAGGAAACCACGAGGATCTCATTACGGATGCGCAGGCCATAGCTTTGCAGCTATTACAAGAACCACAACATGGTGGTGAAAATACGTTTTTTCGCAATGGCGGGCGTATGATTATTGTCTTTTGTATTATTTACCTGATTACCAGAGATGATGAAAAACCAGCGAATTTAAGCGATGTCCTTAAATTGCTGCGCAATGAAACCTTACTCAAAGAGGCTTTGCTGATCGCGTCATGTTCGGATTTTATAAAAGGTGATCTTGCCGATATAGCAAACGACCTGCTCGCAAAAACAGATCAGAGCGATAAAAGACAGTGGGAATCCTTTCGGGAAGGAGCGGTCCAAGCTCTATCAGCTTTTAGCTCAAGCGGGTGGCTGGCAGAAAGCACAAGTGATTGCGATTTTCGGTTTGCTGATTTGAAAAAGAAAAAGATTACAGTTTACCTGATAGCAGATCCCACGCGCATGAAGGTTTACGCCCCCTGGCTTGGTTTACTTGGATGGTGCGCCCTGACTGAACTTACGAGATGCCAGAGCAAAAAACAGGTACTGTTTCTTTTTGATGAAGCGGCAAACTTCCGTATTGAAGGTCTGATATCCAAACTTACGGAACTTAGAGGATATGGCTGCCGTGTCTGGTTTGCGCTCCAGTCTTTAGACGCTTTTGCAAAAACGTATGGCAGAGATGACTTACAAACACTACTGGAGCAATGCGAATGCCAGCAGTTTTTCGGAATACAATCACATAAAACAGCAGAATTCATCTCCCGCACCTTAGGTAATATGACGGTTAAAACAGATAATTATAATTTGGGGCACATGATCTATGATCCTGTTAATTTTAACATTGGAGAACACGCACGCCCTCTTCTTACGCCTGATGAAGTCAGGCAATTCCCTGACCAAATACTGTTGCTAAAAGGTCAACCACCCATCCATGCGATAACACGGAGTTATCATGAAGTTAGTCCGTGGAAAAGATGGGCAAGAATTGATCCGATGTACGGCAAGAAATTCAGAAGTAAAACCAAATTGACCCTTAGATACTAGAAAACAGACATGAAACAAGCACGCGTTATAAATTACAGTAGAATAAAAAGGCCACGGAGACGCTTTAAAGCAAGGCGTTTGCTTCTATCGTTTGTGAGCGCTCTAAAGATAGCCCTGATCAGCACCCCCTTCTTATTGGCCGCTTCTTTTATTTATGCCAATGGAACACCGCATATTCTCTGGGAATATGAATATTATGGCAGCCGTGAACACCCTCGTATTACATCTTGCACATATTTTGGAATTTATGGGATGCATAGTTTTTCAGCAAACGAGTGTCCGTTTATTGATTTCATACCTTTGGATTAAAACATAAGCTCAGCAACAGATTCAACTGCCACTGAGCTTAGTTAAAAGATGTTTCACTATGCAAAAGATTTAACAAACATACCCTATTGCCTTAAACGGCATTGGATTAATCAGCTTGGCAGCCAAATCCAGAATTTCCAAACGCGGTATAATTTTAGAAAAATTTTTGGGCCAGAGTTTCTTTGCATCCGATTGTATGTAGTTACCAAACCAGCGTCTGGATTCATCTTCGGTAAAAACATCATCAAATTCTGGCAAAACATATTTTTCACCTTCAAACGTTACTATTTCAGTACAGCACATATCCCGAAAGATATTGACGACTTCTTCGGCGAGACCTCGTCTTGATAAATCAAGATCAACAAAAGTATGCCATACCAAAACGTAATAGTTTTCAGTTATTAGACACTCTTTTGGGGCCAATATGATGGTTATGGTTTGCTTACACCCAAAGCAGCAGTAATGGTTTCTTGTCATGTTGCTCTCCCTTCTTGGTTTAAGGAAGAACTGCGCAGTTCTTGTTTGCCGGTCTTTACATTAAAGTAGTTATAGTTACGCCCATGCTTTCATAATAACCGTGGTAAAAGGTTTTATGGGTTTTTTTAACTTGACGTTTGGTTCTAAAAAGATTTCCACTAGAGGAAACACATTACGGAAATGAGGTGCTTGGATGCTCGGCAGTAACAGAAAAATAGCAATTTTGAAAAAAGTTTCCGAGCTCTGTAAAAACAAATCTCATCCTTTCTTTACGCAAGCTAATATTCGCAGAAGAGCACATGAAAAAGGCTGGCCTGAAAACCAGATGACCAAAAGTACGCTGTCCAAATATTTTGCAGATCCTGAAAAATCTTACGAAAATGTACCTCTGCTTTTTTATGATGTTATGCTGGATATGTTGAACGAAGAAGAAATTTCAATTCCCGTGTCGCATGAAGAAGACCGATTAAGCGCTGATGACTTCTCCATAGTTCTACCCATGTTTATGGACATTGGACCACATGATGAAAAAACCGCCAGAGGAAGCCTGCCTGGTGACTACTGGAGCTACATGCCTTCGATTGAACGCCCCGGCGCGATAATAAAGGCATTACTTAGAATCAGGGAGGAACGCAACGGAACCCTATCGGCAGAAGAATTATACTACTACCGGAAGCCTGGTTTTGTTGACTACGTTAAGCAAAAGAGTAAAGGAACAATAGCGTCTAAAGGCGACCATTGCTTAATGGTTTTAAATGACCCTTCATCCAAAGTTCCAAAAGTTTATATTCTCAGAACAACGGCTGGTACAAGCAATCAATGTATGAAGCTATCAGGCGGTACCATGATGGTGAGCTCCGATACGGAAGCGGTCAAAATCATGCAAAGAAAAATCATTTGTATACGTGCCAAAGAAGAAGTGCCAAACCGCAAGAAACACCTAATTGAGGAATGTGGCATGGGCATTCACACAAAGGACACAGACGACGAGATCATAAAAGGTTTATTCGAAGTGATAAAACCAAATCAGCAAGGATTGGGGTTTTATATATGAACACAGCAACTCAGGACTTCATCACTCACCATGCAGAAGCCGTAAAATGGGATTACATGACACCGCATGGCTGTCATTTTATTGAGAAGGAACTTGAAGAGCTTTTAGAAAATGAAGGCACACCAAGAGACAAACACGTTGAAAAAATTGAAGGCCGCATTCATGAGATCATAGAACGCTTAAAAACTGCCTGTGTTATTGATCCAACAAAACGCATAAATAGAAACTCTGTTGGGTTTGGCGCTACTGTGACTTATGAACAAAATGGCAGGCAATCGACCGTTACTCTTGTTGGCCATGATGAAGCTGCCCTTGATAAGAATAAAATCGATTGGGATTCAGGTCTTTCAAAAAGTTTTATATATCCCTACTACAGGGATAAAACGATCACTATCTTAAACGTCGAATATCCCGCTAACCCTGTAAAATCGAGAGAATACAAGAAGACTGGTTTTAGTTTCATAGGGTATGAGGACGGCATTTTTTCCTTTCATGCTAGTCAGGACGATAAATTCATTATCCTCGATTTTTTGAGAGATGTAAGTGAACGTTTATACAATCGATTTATAAATATTTTTGAGGATCATGATAAGACGATGCATCATTTTATAGATCATCTGACAGAACAAGATAACATTCAGAATGATGTTTTAACGTTGCATGAGCAAGAATTCTGGTACCTCATTCCTTATTTCAGGATGTCACATGATGATCATGAGCTGCGCACAGTCATCCCAAAAGACATTGTCAAAACTATATTTGAAGCGCTTAAAGAAGCTGAAGAGACAATTTTTATTCAACTTGAAAAAGAAAAAGTAACGTTAAAATTAAAAGAGGCATCAAAAGAGTTCGTAGAGTTTTATGCCACAGAAAGAGACATATACATCATGGCTCAATTTCTAAGATACGCTCGCGATGCTGACATGTACTATTACCAGGGTTCTGTGGATGTTGATATTGTAACGGAAGTCCTAAGAAGGCTAGAGGATAAGAAGATAGAAAACGGGATCCTGCGTCTTTCTTATGACGATGAATTTTACGATATCTACAGCATGTACAGAGTTCATAAGAATTTTGCTGGCCAGCGTTTTGACGGCACGGGCTATAGAAGAAATATTTTTTTGGAAACCCTCGAACGTATGCGACCAGCAGCGGAGATCTAGCAAGTTGTAGTTTCTAACCCAAATGCGAAAAACTAGTATTTCCAATGGTTAGACGGGAAAGATTTTTTGCGAATGGAAAAAAAACACTCTGTCTTGTTTCCCAGAAAGTTTCAATCTTAATGGTATGATGGAGGTAGATCAAAAGAGAATGATCACAAAAGAATCCACACTAAGTTAAGGAGCTTGTGGTGAAAGTAAACACATCAATTAATTCTCTGAAAGCGTTGTTTAAAGAGGTGTTGCATGCTTCCTGAAATATGCACCCCAGAAGAAGCAGCAAAATACTTACGCATTGACACGCGTGATGTGAAGAAGTTATGCAGAAATGGGGAGATAGAACATTTCAGGCCAACACCTAACAAAATACGAATCCCTCGTGACAAAATTGAGGAGTACAAAAATAGATGCCTAAAAAGAACAAAGGAATTAATATCCAATATAGGGAAGATCGGAACTGTTGGGAAATCAGGGAGTTTATCGGAGGAAAGCGTAAGCGACACGCAACTGGCTTTAGCTGCCGTAAGGATGCAGAAACAAAACTTGCAGAAATCCTCACCGAAAAAACAACAATAAGAAAAACGTCGTCAATTGGACAAATCCTGACCTACTATATAAAGGAGCACATACCGACTATATCTAGACCGGACGTTGCCCTTGCTAATCTTGAACGAATAATTCCTTTTTGGGCAAATATGAAACTTGAAGATATTCGCAAATCAAAATCATTGGAATATTACGAATACCGTAAGAGAGAATATACTCAGTGGCAAAAAATGTATGGCCAATCTGGCGATAAAGTTTTATCCAAGGCAAGCGTCAGAAGAGAATTAGAACAACTACAAGCCGCCATTACGTTTGCCTATAAACACAATATTATTGAAAGCAACCCCTTTATCTGGAAACCAGAAAAAAGTAAAAGCCGATCACGTTGGCTAACTCGCAAAGAAGCTGCCGCTTTGATTCGAGCAGCAAGACAAAGTGAGCAGGCGCAAGATTATCTTCCGCTTTTTATTCTAATAGGAATCTATACGGGTGCGAGGATGACGGCGATACTAAAGCTCAGATGGATTGATGTTGATCTGGATAACGGCATCATTGATTTCACAACAAACGACATTAGCGAAAAAAAGAAAGGCGCAAAGACCAGAATTCCGCCACGACTAATTAGACGGCTAAAAGCACATAAAAAACGGGGTGTGAAAATGGGATATGTCTTACATATTAATCAGAAACCTATTAAAAATCCCAAAAAGTCGTTTAAGACAGCATGCACAAAAGCAGGGTTAGAGGATGTTACGATTCATACGCTTAGACACACGTGCGCATCATGGCTTATTCAAAATAATGTATCGCCCGCTAAGATAGCCAAACATTTAGGCCATACATCCTCAAGAATGATTGAACAAACTTACGGCCATCTAAGCGAAACACATTTAGAAGAAATTATGGAGGTTTTCGGCTGATACTGCCCCAGATACTGCCCCAAAATAAGGGAGAGAACAATACAACACCTGCTAAACTATTGAAATATTTGGTGGGTGATGACGGGATCGAACCGCCGACCTCCTCGGTGTAAACGAGATGCTCTCCCAGCTGAGCTAATCACCCGCACCAAATAGATGGCATATTCCTAATCAGTTAATGAACAAAAATCAA
>TARA_R110001592_G_scaffold237306_6_pt1 | contig 65753 bp, 52 predicted proteins | sample TARA_R110001592 | Tara Oceans TARA_R110001592 (sample SAMEA4398387) | marine metagenome | biome: Polar Biome; feature: [SRF] surface water layer (ENVO:00010504); material: water (ENVO:00002006), including particulate matter (ENVO:01000060) such as... | depth 5 m | reverse complement strand
CTCCTGTTTTCCGATTTGGATATGCTTATGATTTAAGTACCAATAGCCTAAGAAACGAACATAGCGGATCGCATGAAATTATGGTAGCATACCGTTTCATACAAAACAAAAATTTAACTGAAAACCCAAGATTTTTATTCAACTAATCATGATGAAAAAAGCATTTATACTCGCATTACTTGCTTGTAGTTTTTCAGTTTACGCACAAAGTGAAAAATACATAGCACAAGATTTAATGGATGAAAATAGATACGCTGAGGCCATCGAATATTTCACCAAAGCCATTAAGAAAAACCCTACTCCTGAAAGCCTAGCTGGTTTGGGTGAGTGTTACAAAATTCTTAGAGAATACCCTAAAGCTGAACGTTATTACAAAAGAGCATTATCAGCGGATAAAAGAAACAGTGCATACGCATTTGAATATGGCTTAATGCTGAAAGCCAATGCCAAGTACGATGAGGCTATGCTGGCATTCAATACATACAAAACACTTCCTGGCGCAGATAGCTTAGCTGCTGATGTACAATTAGAAGGTTGTGAAATGGGTGCTCAGTGGCTAAACAACAATACCGATGGATTTATAATGCGCAATGTTGAAGACGTAAACACACGTTATTCTGACTTTGGTATGGTGGCACTTAACGACAAAAACGATCATTATTATTACAGTACCAACAGAAAAAAACGCAACAGTGTTGATCAACTTTCTAGTGAAGTAAAAAAACCATATTTCAGTATCATCGATATTGAATTAGGAACGGACTCTGGTGAAGTAAGTGTTATGCAAGCGGCTGAAATAGCACGCAATTATCCTTACCATATTGCTACTCCAAGTTTTTCTGCAAATCAAGACACCATGTTTTTTACACGTGTTGATATTCAGAAAAAGGAAAAAGAGAGTTTGAATTACCTTGAAATTTACTATGCAACTAAAGACAGTAGCGGATGGTCTAAGCCAATGGCATTTCCTTACAACACAAAAGGGTACAGTACTGCTCACCCATCATTAAGTACTTCTGGGAATGAATTGTATTTCATCTCAAATCGACCAGGTGGATTGGGTGAATATGACATTTATGTAAGCAAAAAAGAAAATGGTCTGTGGGGTGAACCTATGAACTTGGGAGAGAACATCAATACTTCCTTGAATGAATTTTACCCTGTTTTTCAAAACAATGCTTTGTATTTCTCTTCAAATGGTTTAGCTGGTATTGGTGGTTTGGATCTATTTGTAAGTAATTACAGTCGCAATGGATTGTCAACACCCGTAAATATGGGCATACCTTACAACTCTTCTCGCGACGATTTTGCTTTCCTTTTAATTCCAGGAGGAGATAAATCTCAAGGTCACTTCTCATCTAACAGAGAAGGCGGAAAAGGAAGCGATGATATCTATTACATAGAGACTCTTACTACTTTACCAAGCATCAACGTATTTACAATAGACTTGAACAGCAATGGTCAAGAAGTTATTGCTTACGGTGACGAACTTAATGTTGTGAACAAAGAAGGTGGAATGGCCGAAACAATCAACAACGATTTTGGTGTCTTCTATATGATGAATGACGGTCAAAACTACCATGCAAACATTTCTAAAACAGGGTTCTTTAAAGAAAGCATACCATTAGACTTTAGTTCAGCTAGAATCATTGATACTATAAGTATTTTATCAGGCAATCCTATTCAAAAAGGATATGTATATGCTGTTCATGTTGAATTGAAACCGGTAGAAATTGGTAAAGAATATAACATCAACAATATTTATTTCGATTACAACAAATCAGATATTAGAGAAGAAGCTAAAAAAGAATTGAATCTTTTGGTTACTCTACTTCAAGAAAATAAAGCAGTAAACATTGAGATCGGTTCACACTGTGATGCACGTGGAGATGATTCTTACAACAGAAAGTTATCTGTAGATAGAGCTGAAAGCGTTAAAAAATACCTAGTAGAAAAAGGTGTTGACGCCGAAAGATTGACCTTCCAAGGTTACGGTGAAAGTCAAATTTTAAACAAGTGTACCAATGGTGTAGTTTGTTCGGAAGAAGAGCATGAAGAAAACAGACGTACTGTATTTAAAATTGTAGAGTAATAACTCAACATATATCATCCAATTCAAAAGGGGAAAGTCAATATGGCTCTCCCCTTTTTTAGTTTTAAAATTGTCAGTAGTATTTTTTATCGACGTTAACCCGTCAATAAAATCTGTCTAAAGCATACCTACAAACGCCTTGAAATGCGTAGTTTCAACCTCAGATGAAATTTACCGAATTAAAGCTTGACGATAGAGTACTAGAAGCTATATCATATATGGGCTTCGAGAATGCAACGCCTATTCAAGAAAAGGCCATTCCGATGATACTCGATAACAAAGACCTTATTGCTTGCGCCCAAACAGGAACAGGTAAAACAGGTGCTTTTGTGTTGCCTATCCTCAATAAATTGGTAGATAAACCAGACAACAGTATAGATACACTCATCATTGTACCTACGCGTGAGTTGGCTATTCAAATTGAACAACAAATTCAAGGTCTTTCTTACTTTGTATCTGTTGGGTCAACTACTATTTATGGTGGTGGAGACGGAAAAGATTGGGAAATTCAAAAAACCGCTTTAAACAATGGTACTGACATCATAGTAGCAACGCCAGGTAAACTTCTATCGTTCATGAAAATGGGCTTTGGGAATTTCAAGACACTAAAACATTTGGTATTGGATGAAGCCGACCGTATGTTGGATATGGGCTTTATAGATGATTTGCAAAAAATCATTTCTTATTTGCCTAAAAACCGTCAAACTTTGATGTTCAGCGCTACCATGCCTAAAAGCATACATGGATTAGCTAGTAAGATTTTAAATAATCCAGAAGAAATATCATTGTCTATATCCAAACCAGCTGCTGGAGTTAAACAAATGGTTCATTTATGCTTTGATACACAAAAAGTTCAGGTTCTAACGCACCTTCTGTCGGAACGTAAGGATTATGACAGTATCATTGTATTTACTTCATCTAAAGCTCGTGTATCTGAAATTGTACAAGCTTTAAGAAAAAACAAACTTGAAGCTCGCGGTATATCGTCCAACTTAGAACAAGACAAACGTGAAGAAGTATTAAGAGGCTTTAGATCGAAACAAGTCCGCATATTAGTAGCAACCGACGTAATGAGTCGTGGTATTGATATTAAGGAAATCAATATGGTTGTTAATTACGATTGTCCTAACGATGCCGAAGATTATGTGCACCGTGTAGGCCGTACAGCTCGTGCAAACACCAAAGGTGAAGCATTTACTTTGGTTAACCCTAAAGACATGCCTAAGCTACGCCGTATTGAAAAATTGATCGATATGGAATTGCCTAAAGAACCTATTCCAGCAGAAATTGGTGTTGGTCCTGAATGGTCTGATGCTCCAAAGAAAAAGCCAAAAAACAAACGCAAATTCCCACCAAAAGGCGGAAAGCCAAATGGAGGGTCAAAACCGAATAATCCACAACCTAAAAAAGAGAATTAAAGCACTCTTTTTACTTGACTGAATACGATACCTAAATTCTTTTGGAGATAAGCTATATTTTTAGATTCTCTAGGAGTAACTATAGCTAAAGACAATCCTTCTCTACCTGCCCTAGCAGTTCTTCCACTACGGTGGGTATAGAATTCTTCTTTGTCTGGCAATTGATAATGAACTACGTAAGCCAATGCTTCAATATCCAATCCACGTGCAGCTATATCTGTAGCAACCAAAACTTGTAAAGAAGTATTTTTAAAAGCACGCATAACTTTATCGCGTTCTTTTTGAAGCAAATCTCCGTGAATTGCATCGCCAGAAATATTTTTAGCTATAAGTTGAAGCGCTAATTTTTTAGCATCAGCTTTTGTTTTACAAAAAACTACTCCTCGCTCCTCTTTTTGTGTTTTTAAAAATTGAACCAATGCGTTCAACTTTTCCCCTTCATCGCATACAACATATTGGTGTTCAATCTTATTGTTAACCACACTTTTAGGGTTTACTTCAATCCTATGGGCATCTTTATTTAAGTGCTTACTTACAATTTCTTGAATGCCTTGTGGCATGGTTGCAGAAAACAACCATTTAGATTGTGCATTTGGAATAAGTGATAAAATTTGATCCAGTTCCTTTTTGAAACCCATACTCAGCATTTCATCCGCTTCATCCAAAACTATTGTTTCTACTTCTGATAAATCGATGGCTTTTCTTAAGTGTAAATCCAACAAACGGCCTGGAGTAGCCACTACGATATGTGTTGGTCTTCTTAATGCAGAAATTTGACGTTCGATTGGAGCGCCACCGTATACTGCTTCAGTAAAAATCTTTTCAGTGTATTTTGTGAAACGAAACAATTGCTTGGCAACCTGCTGCCCCAATTCTCTAGTTGGGCAAAGAATCAAAGCTTGAATTTTTCCTTTTTTAGGATTCACTTTACTTAAAATAGGCAAACCATAAGCGGCTGTTTTACCTGTGCCAGTTTGTGCTTGACCAACTAAATCGGTTATTCCATTTAACAATACCGGAATAGCCTGAGCTTGTATTTCTGTTGGAGTAACGATACCCAATTCCTTAAGACCTTTAATAAGATCGTTGCTTATACCTAAATCAGAAAAATTTTGCTGCATGACTATAATTTGATGCAAAAATAGGATATAAAGAGCGGTTAAATAGAACCAACTTACTTTATGTTTCCTTTTTGATGAAAAGAATAAAATAAAAGCTTTAAAACTTCATATAAAATATTTTATTGCATTAAAAATATCGACTAAAAATACCCGTTGTACATTTCAAATTATTCAAATCTTACCATGTCGATTCAAAAAATCAATAAATACATCCCTCTAATTTTTGCTGTTATTTTCACTTTTTTGTTTTACAAGCAACAAATAGGATTGAATCTTTTCATTGCTCAATCATTATTTGCAATAACCTTGGTAGTGACGAAACAAGTAACATTAGGAAAAAATCAACTTACCTTATTTTATATAGCCTATTGCACAACAGCATTATTTGGCATCATCATTTATACCGTTTTGGTTTATTTAGTCAACTGGCTATTTTTCGCCTGCTTAGTTGGATCAATTGCTTTAGGAAACACTAAATCTCTTCCCCATGCACTTGGCTCATTTTTTTATTCGATTTTCAAAGCTCCTTTTGCCTACTTAAGACAGTTCAAACAAGAAGATAAAACTTCAAAATCTAAGTTTGTAAAAGGTTTTAAAAAAGTGGCTTTGTTCATTGTTCCACTCCTAATAATATTCATTTTCTTGGGTATATACCGTGGTTCAAATTCGAAATTTGATGCTTTGGTTTCATCTGTTGCCTATTGGATTGAGCCTCCGTTCATTTGGTTGCAATCCAATTTGAATTTCGCATTGATTTTTACATTCATATTGTGCTTATTCATTTCCGTTTTCGCGTTGGTTTACAGTAAATCAAATTCTATTTCTTCGGCTTTGAATTCAAGTTCTGACGTATTGTTTCGAAAACGCAAAAGATGGCCCAAATTCAATCCTAATGGTTTGAAAAACGAATACAAAGCTGCTGTTTTTCTGTTTTTTGGGCTTAATGTATTGTTACTGATAGTTAACATCATCGATATTCAATGGGTATGGTTTGACTTTGAATGGAATGGTCAATATTTAAAACAGTTTGTACATGAAGGTACTTACTTGCTCATTTTCTCAATTCTTCTTTCGTTTATGTTGGTACTTTATTCATTTCGAGAAAATCTTAATTTCTATTCCAAGAATACATTTTTGAAGAAATTAAGTTATGCCTGGTTAGTACAAAACATGGTATTAACCATATCTGTTGGCATTAGAAACTATCATTACATACAGCATTTCGCTTTGGCATACAAACGCATCGCAGTACTCGTATTTCTCATGCTTACATTGTTTGCATTAGTGGTAGTTACTATAAAAGTAATGAAAACAAAATCGTTATTTTATGTACTAAGAATGAATGCTTTAGCACTTTATATTGCATTATTTATTTGCTCACTTATTCCTTGGGATAACATTATAATACAGTACAATTTCTCTCATAAAGAAACAGCTTTTACACATTTCAATTTCTTGTCGAGAATGGAAAATAAAAGCTTGCCTCTTTTAATTAAAAGCGAAGATGAATTGAAAGAAATAGAGGGTTTGAACAATGCCAAAGTAGGCCAGAGATCGTACTACATGAATTATGAAACCTATATGGAAATGATGGAAAATAAAAAGCATAAATTTATTTCTAAATGGGAAAATAAAACATGGCTTTCTTGGAATTATGCAGAAAGTAAAGCGTACAACCAGTTGATTAAATGATTGACTGCTTATCTACCAGCATTACTTTTTAATGGTTCTGTCATTTATAGTGGATGTTTTTTTAATACTTATTCTTTCCGAATAATAGATGCAGAATTATAGAAGTCATAATTATTCTCTAAAGCCTTTTTACGTCCATCAGAATTTAACATAGGGCTTAATAACAAGTTATCCAGTAACATTTTGTCGTATAAACCAAAAGGAGAAAACGTTTTGAATATGACAGGCAACATATCGACTAATATGAGCAATAACATGAGCATAAACTGAGTCATACCTACAATGCTGTTTTCTTTTTTCAATTGCTGAAGTGCCAATTCTCTTTGCAAATAATCATATGAAACTGTGTAAGCTAAAATGGTACTATCTCTAGCCAATCGCAAAGTAGATATGTTGTTTTGAAGCAATTGTTTTTGTTGAATGCCTTCTTGTTTTAGACCTTTCAATTCACCGTCTAATTTTTGTAGATGTTGAATTTTGTTTTCAGCAGCTGGGCCTTTACCTGCAAATCCTGTAGTTAGTTTGCCGTCTTGCAAATCTTCAAATACATCTCCATCAATTTCCTTTGCAACCAATAATGCTTGTTTATCGCGTTTGCCTTCTTTCGCTGTATAATTACTGTCTACCGTAGCTATTTTTGCTTCTTCCCATTCAATTTTTGCATTGTATAAACTATCTATTCTACTTTTTTCGGCTACAATATTTTCCTTAATCTGATCTTCGATGCTTCCATCAAAATACATCATAACAATTGGATGGGAAACCACAATTCCTAGAATCATAGCGAATACAAAACGGAGATAGAATATGGGGTTTTTAAGTTCTTCTTTATGCGATGGCCTTTTTCGGTGTGATGAAACGATGTAACGGTCAAATGCAAAGATTATTAAAGCCCATATAAGACCTCCACCCCAATACACAATGCCATTGTCTTGCAATAAACTTATGGTTGACAAGGCGTAACTCATTGAGAAAAAAGCAAGAATTGCTGGAACTAAAACCAATGCTCCTATACCACAATGTTTAATCTCTTCCGAATTAGGGCAATGTTTTAATGCATATTTATCACTTCCGGCACACCACAAAAAAAAGTTCTTCATCGTTTTCAAAAAAGTTAGAACGTAAGAATAGTCTAAATCAATCTGATTAAAATTGATGAAATGATGAACGGAGACCTAGTTTTTAATCTTTTAACAAGTTGATAAACACATCTTTACGAGTGAAACTTTTACTAGATAGATGAAATATAGGTTTGTGTAAGCTGTTTTTTGACTTTTAACATAATTGCTAATTCCTTTAGCATCTCATTCTTTTTCCAAGATGAGAGTTACATGTTTTTCAATTACACCTTCACTTTTGTTGTAGTCTACCACAATTGTATCTAATACCACAAACAATTGCTTTTTAAGCTCGTTAATAATCGTTGTTTGGTTGTGATAGTAAAAATATGCCCTATCGCCTGTACTACCATTTATGTAACCTGACTGGTTGTAATCGCCATCGACAAAACTTAAAAACAATATTCCTGAATGATGCAAAACATTGTAACAATCAGTGAAAAACTTCATACAATCGTTGTGAGATAAATATGGCATTGTAAATCCACATACAATGGCATTGAATGTACCCTTAATTGAGTGTAAATTTCGAGCATCGAAAACCTTGAATTCAGCTGTAGGGTTATTCTTTTGTGCAAGTGCAACCATATTGGACGAAATATCTAAACCAAGTAGCTGCATTTCTTTATTTGAAAGTAGGTATTTGCTAATGTTGCCAGGGCCACAGCCAATTTCTAGAATAGTAGGATTAGAATTGTTTAACCTATTTAGAAAAGCATCGTATGCTTGATTGTAAATATCCAAATGCATGAATTTTTCTTCATACATACCTGCAATCTTATTCCAAGTTTCAAATGTTTCTTGGTACTTGTCTTTACTCATGCTACTATCTCAAAACGCTATTTTTTGAATCAACCATAAAGTACACTTCTAGAGGTATTGTATAAGTTCCAATTTCAAAATATTTATTCCACAGCCATTTTCCATTTACAGAATATGCCGTTAATCTAGTTGGAGTTATAATGCTCAACCTATTTCCACTGCTTGTACGATGCAACTGGTTCTGTTCTGATTTGGTACCATCTAATCCAACAGTCGATGTCACCAAAAGACCACCAATTGAATAGGCTAAATTGTAATAGTTGGAAATGGCATCTTGTGTTTTTGTATACTCAAACCGCCCTACTACTTTTCCATCTGTACTTTGAATAAATTCAGGTAATTGGATCAAATCGTTCTTAGTATCTCCATTTTTAAATCCCGAATAGTTGATAACTATAGATTGTGGGAGATTGCCATTTTGTTCAATAGTATCGTTAATAGCCGTAATAGACAAGTTGGCTTTTTGCACTAAAATCTGAGCCGAAACAATCTGTATCGTATCTCCATTGCAGATTTCTGCTACATAATACGTTGTACTACCAATGCTCAATGGTTTTGCGAAATCGTTTGTAAAGCTTACTATAGCTTCATTTGTGTAAAAATACAAATCGTTAACTCCTTGGTAATTGGGCTTAACCTTTACAGCAGGATCGCCATATGTCATTAATAAGTTGTTCAAGCTAAATTCTCCAGGTATACAAGTAATACATTCCTCAGCAGTAATTACTACCGCTTTTCTTTCGCATTGAATCTGTGATCCACTTTCAAAGGTGATTTCATTGAAAAAACCAAAATATTCTGATTTGCCACTGTATGCTGGCACAGCAAAGGAATTGTAAACACCCGAATGAAGAGTAACGTTTCCTACAACAATATCGCTAGCGCTGTATGTGCTAAACAGTTTCAATTGTCCTGCTGGCGATTCTGTACATACTAAGTAATAAGTGCCTGTTGTTAAATTCCAATCAACCAATATGGTATTCAATCCATTTACGACATTGGTACTTGTACTGTGAACAGTATCTAGATTTTGGTTTAGAATAGTAAATTCAGCTAATCCGTTGGCTATAGTAACAACATCGAAGGAACTTAAATGTGCTGTATTAGTAATTGAGAATTTAGTCCCATAAAAGGTTGCATTTTGATTAAACCCAGATTCAATTTCACTGAATACCAATGACTCAAAAGTGCTTTTTTCTTCATAATAAAGCGTGTCACTTTCTACCGCAACATAGGTCAGAGTATCTCCTTCAAAGAAGGCTTGCTGATCGTTTTTATCGTAATACCATACTAACTCTAAATTTTCTGATTCAGAATATAACAGTTCAATATTTCCTTCACAAACTGTTCTAGCGGTAACTTGTGGACCTGCATTACTTACTTGTATGTATTTTTCAACCGAAGGACAATATGAAGAAAATACAGTGAGTTTATATGCACCAGGTTGTAATACTTCTTGAAAATCAGTATTAATTGATGTTGTTTCGTTATTGAATTCCCAAATGGTTTTGAATCCATTTTCAATTAAGTAAGGCGAAAAAACAGTGTCTATTCCAGGATTACATAATATAATTGTTGAAGGAACATCCGATAAATCCATGGATCGAACCACTTCAAAAAGCACGGTTTTTGAACATTCTGATTCTTCAACTTTGAGTTCAAATTGTCCAGTTTCACTTGTAGTATACTCGTTTTCAGGCCCTGAATAGAGTAAGATTCCATTTGCATACCATGAGAATACACGGCCGGTTGCTTCAGAAACATTGCTTATTAATGTAGCCGAGAATGAGTCGCAATGTCTGTAGATCGAATCCATTATCAATGCAGGAACTGGGCATTCGTATTTTGAAAGTGTTTCATCAATAACCGATAAAAGTGAATACTGATCGCTTCTATCGTGAGATACTTCCCAAACCATCATGCCTGCACAACCTTTAGTCATAACTGTATCAGTTTTAGCACTTAAGGTTGGTTTGCCATTATAACAATATCCATTAAAATTATCGCTAACAAAAGCAGTTGCAGGATTTGATGCCGAAATATCAGCATACGATGCTTCTCCAGCACAGCGTCCATAAAACGGAACCCCAACCAACATTTTGGATAACGGTACACCCATTCCTTTCCAAACATCAATTGCATTGTTCATAAAAGCCATAGAAGAATGATGCCCCCACGTTCCTATTGGTGCATCGTAAGCCATGATGCTTACATAATCTACATAATCAGAAAAACCTGCCTTAAAGTAATTTGTATGTCCTTGATCACCGCCTACGGCTACTGACAACTCAATATGGTTTTGTGGTGTTGAAATAGACTCTAATTCGTTTTGAATGGCCTCTAACAAAAGATTTACATTATCTACTTCACTTGGTGATGGAAATTCCCAATCGATATCAATACCAGCCAAATTGTACTGGGTACACAAAGCAGCACAATGTTGTGCAAAAGTGCTTCTTAGATTGGCATCAGCCGCAATTACTCTAAAGTTATCAGACAAACCATAACCTCCCATTCCCAAATGAAAAGGAACTGAGTTTTGACTGCATTTCAAACGCAAGGCGTCAAATATTTCTGGCGCAAGTAATTCGCTACTCCCCGATGCCGTTGGTTTAGCAAATGCATAAATAACGTCGGTTACTTTATCGTATTGAATAGCATCAACTTGCTGAACACTGCGGTAATAAGGAAAGTAAACAGCTAGTTTTTGCGCGTTTACTGCTATAATTGAGAAAGTAAATAGAAGCGTAAGTAGAAATAAGCGCATAAAAGGATTTTGAGATTGAACTATTCCTTGGTAAGGATATAAATTAAACGGCCAAAAACAAAAAAAGCAGCCTGTTATAGACTGCTTTTTGTAATAAATAATTAATGTTCTACTCTCCGCCGTTTAGAATAACAGGCAAAGATTGATCTGAATTCCCAATGATTACCATTTTTGAGTTGGTACTTTTCGCTAAGTTTTCAGTTGCTTCTATACCTTTCCATTTAAGTAAATCTTTAGTAATAGACTTGCTAACAATTTCTTGAAACTTACGAATACCATCAGCTTCGATGCTTTTACGTTGTGCTTCTTTAGTAGCTTTTTCTATTCTAAATTCATACTCTAAAGATTCTTGTTCTTGTTTCAATTTGCGTTCTATAGCAGCTTGTAATGTTGGAGGCAAAACGATGTTTCTAATCAACATTTCATTCAATTGAACAAAATTGACAGCTAATTTGCTTTTCAATGCGTCAAAAATCTCTTTTTCCATTACTTCACGCTTGGTACTGTTGATTTCTTCTGGCAAGTAACGTGCAACTACCTGACGTACAACAGAGCGTGTAATAGGACGAACTACTTTTTCGTGGTACTGACGTCCTCTAGTAACTTCTAACTGACCCAAATCTTCTTGTTCTGGTTGGTAAAGTACTGTGATATCCATTTGGATTTTCAATAAGTTTTGAGATAGCACTTCCAAAGGCTCTTTCATTTCTTGTTGACGTGTTTCGTAAACAATCATATTGTTCCATGGCGCAATAAAATGCAAACCTGGTCCGTAGGTTGGTGATTCTACATTGACACCATTTCCAAACTTTTCGTACAAAACGCCTCTACTACCTGATTCTATGGTTACTGTAATGTTGCTCCAAAAAATGGCTACAAAAATTACAATACCTAATACTCCAGCAATTACTTTCCATTTTCCACCTTGGAATGGATTTTCGAATTCTCCATCTACTTGCATATTCTTTTGTTTTTTTTTGTGTTATTAAATGAGTCCATTTCTTCTTCTAATGAACCATTCTAGTGATAAGAAGGTTAAAATTAAAGCCCATATCAACCAATAGTCAGCCCAGTATTTTTTTTCGTTTTTGTAAACAACTGTACTGGGTGCATCGTTTTGAAATATAGTCTTTAAGTAGTTGATATCCAATAATTTTCCAACAATAAAATCACCTTCTGTTTGAGTTGACAAGGCACGCAACATCTCATAGTTGGCTTGTAAATTTAAAAGCTCTACTCCAACTTCATTTACCAATACTTTTTCTGTTTTCACAATGGTTTTCCCATTGAAATTTACGGTGAATCTATACGTGTATATGCCTGAAGTTAATCCACTTACATCTACCTGGTATAGGGCTTGGTTTTCAGTCAATGTATATTCAGCGACTTGAACATTGTTTTCATTTTCAATTTGGAGAGAAATGTTGGCACCACTAACTTTTTCATTGTTTTGATTGATGAAACTTGCACTCCAAATTTGAGTTTCGTTTGCCAAAATATTGCTTGGTTCAAACACTTCCAATCGCTCTTGGCCAGTACTTTTCAATAAATACATGGTCAAATTATTCAGTAACAATTCAAACGATACTTCTGAAGTGTTATCAGACAACAATTTGTATGCTGTTGCGTACTGCCACAGACCTTCTCCAAAATAAACAGCTTTGTTTTTATTGGCCTGCTTATATGTGGCCAATATAGGATATGAATTCTCCAAACCATCGGTGTTTTGGCTGATGATATTTTGATGTTCGCTGCTTATATTAAGTTCTCCAAAAGGCATTACGGCTGCTTTGTAATCTACAGTCTGTAAATTCTCTAAATCAATTACTGAAAATAAGTTGTCGAACTTTTCAAAACGTGGTGTGACATTAGAATTGACATTTGCTGATTTAAAGCTGAAAGGCATGCCGTCAAAATTTCCGCTTTTTAATTTATTGTTGCCAACAATCAGGAAATCAAACCCCTTATCTAATTTGGTGCTTGCCTTATATGCAAACAGCATCGATAGTTTATTTGGAGCTGCTTTTAGTTCAAAATCTTTACGTGCAACAAGTTCTACTTTAGTGTTTTTAAGTTTTGATAGCGCTCTTTGCCATACCGCAATATCTGGATTAGGAGCATCGTAAACCAATGAAATTGTATACTCAGATTTCTTATTCTTAACATACACTATCTGACTGTTATTAAGCGTATTACTCTCTCCTTCTATGTAATTTAATTTAAGCTCACCTTTTAAATACTCTTTGTCTTTTGGATTGAAAAACTGATCGAAAGACCAACGGCCAACCCCCGACTTCAATTCAATTTTCTTTTCGATTTTCTTTCCATTGAACTCAAAAGTAGCTGTACAGGTTTTAAGCGATTTCGGTCCATTTACAACTAAATCGAATGGTATATTAGATTCTGAACTCGCTTCTTTCGGGTATTTAAATGTTTCAATTTTAAGATCTTTCTTCTGAGTACTATCACCTAAAGCTATGGCATGAATTGGCACTGTATAACTTTCAACTTGATACAAAGGGTTTACTCCTTTGTTGCTAATCCCATCGCTGATTAGTATGATGCTTTCTAATCTGTTTTTATCGCGTTGAATAACTTCATTAAGAGCCAAAGCTATGTCTGTTTCGTCGCGTTTATCGATGCCTAATCCATTGGCAAATGACTGAAATACTATCTCTTTGTTTTTAACTGATGTAGCTTCAGTATTCATCAAATCAAGCAAATCTTTGCTTTCTGTACTATCAATAGAAAGTGAGCTATCGTGAAGTACTACAATTTTAGGAAGAATTTCTTGTTCCACTTTTTTTACTGAATATGGATTACTTATCAGAAAGGAAATAAGCGCAATAGCTAAAATTCTTAAGGTAAGGAGAAGCTTCCTTTTTTTCGATTTAACTTTATAATACCAAAGGCTGATGAATGTTCCTACACCAAATGCTAGAATTGCCCACCAGAAAGAAAAATCACTTTGTAATTCCATAAAAAAACCTCTCTGCTAATGTAGCAAAGAGGTTTTAGTTAATACTCTAAAAATTCAATTGTTTAAGTCAACATTCCACCACAAACATTCAATACCTGTCCGCTTATGTATGCGCTCATGTCAGAAGCTAAGAATACACATGCATTGGCAACATCTACGCCTTCGCCTGCTCTTCTTAATGGAATAGTGTTAGCCCATTCTTCTCGAACTTTTTCATCCAATTCTGCTGTCATTTCTGTAGCTATAAAACCAGGCGCTATAGCATTGCAACGAATGTTTCTAGATCCTAATTCCAATGCTACACTTTTAGTAAAGCCATTGATTCCTGCTTTAGATGCAGCATAGTTTGCTTGCCCCGCATTTCCTTTAACACCTACAACCGAACTCATGTTGATGATGCTTCCAGAACGTTGCTTTAGCATAGTACGTTGTGCTGCTTTAGTAGTATTGAATACCGATTTTAAGTTTGTGTTGATAACAGCATCAAAATTCTCTTCGGTCATTCTCATCAATAAACCATCGCGTGTAATTCCTGCGTTGTTTACTATAATATCTATTCGACCAAATTGTTTCACTACTTCTTCAACCAAAGCTTCGGCATCTGCCATTTTAGCTGCATCAGAACGAAATCCTTTTACTGTTCCACCTTTAGCAGAAAGCTCTTCTTCTACTTTGCGAGCTTTTTCTTCAGACGATAAGTATGTAAAACATACAATAGCACCTTCTTCAACAAATCGTTGGCAAATAGATTTGCCTATACCTCTCGAACCACCAGTAACGATGGCTACTTTTCCTTCTAATAGCATATCAACTTTTTTACAAATAAACTAAAATCTATAGCCTACAGATGCTTCCATGTAGAAAAACACTTCAGAAACACCTTCATTGAAATCTTCGCTCTCGTATCCACGCAGTCCAATTCCTGCATTAGAAGACAAGCTAAAGTTGCTTGTTGGCTGCCATAGCACACCATTATTAAACATAAAGCCTATGTATGAACTTTCTTTTGGATCTTCATTAATATATTGCTGAGTCTGTGCATCATAATATGATCCGTCAGATTGAGAAATCATTTCACCAAAACGCAAAGAAGGCCCTAAAAAATATTGCAATTCTCCTTGCCCTAAAGGATAAATGTTGATATCTAACCCCGTTTGAAACACATGGCCTCTGTCTGTATACGCTTCAAAATCGCCCAATGAAAAACTTACGGGGAGTTTGATACCAATGTTGCCATTTTTTAGAATGCGTTCATAAGAAAACCCAATGTTTTTATATACCAAACCAAAAAAGTTGTAAGACAATATGTTGTAGCCTAATGAACCATTCTGTGTAGATGATTTAATTGCTAAATCGTTGCGTTTTTTAGCGCTTTCGTATTGAATTTCTTTGATGTAGTCTTTCTTGATTGAAAGTGTTTGATTGTTGCTGTCAACATACCGTACATACTTTCCGTTTTCAGAAGTAATATTGCCTTGTTTAACATTACCATCCGTCATTACAATTTTATCCTGAGCCACTGCAAGTGTTGGGATCAAGGCGATAAGAATTAGAATTTTCTTCATCATAATATTATTTTGTTTAATTGATTTTGTAGGTTAAATCGTTGTAAGATTAAATAAAAATTTGATTTTATTTCAAATTCTGAAGCCTAAAGTGCATTCGAATCGAATAAATGGACCGATTTTATTATTGTCATTTACCCATTTAGTGTAGTCGTCATTCTTAAAATTTCTTACCCCAGAGCAATGCTTGTAGACATAGAAAAATCTGAATGATTGTTCCACATTATACCATTTCTAAAAAAATAGTCTTATTTCCAAAATATACTTTCACTTGTTTTAGTTTTCGTGAAATTGATTTTTCTAGTATTTTCTCCCCAATTAACTACCACCACATTCCTTTGGTTATCAAACACTTCACACATAATGTCATTTCTCATTTTTAAGACATTCACTTCTGTTTCTTGAGTTAGAGCCAAATAAAACTCAACATTAACAATCAGCTTTGATTCGATTAAAGTTGATTTAATGTCAAGATTTTTCTGAGCATCACCATTGAATTGAAATTGAAGATGATGATTTAAATAACTAGTTACAGCTTTGTTTTCATAAGATTGAATACCATTTTCGAAATTTATCTTTCTACTGGAAATTTCATTAAGTCGCTCTTGAAAATCATCTGCAAACAATTTGACTCGAACAAAAAGCCCATTAGGTACTTCACGAACCACGCACGTTGACATTTTCAAGGGATGATAAACTTGAAAAGAACTCAATATTACAATGACTCCAATTAAAATGAGTCTATAAAAACAAGATGCAAAGCGATTCATAAATAGCTATTCCACTGATGACTTTAGTTACATCTGCTTGGCTAATTTTAAGCAAACGAAGCAATATCAACAATACAAGAAGATAAACACAAAGAATAATGATTTGCCCTATTTCTATTCCAACATTAAATCCTAATAAGGGCATTACTAAAGAATCTTCTATGCCTTCAAGCATCATTCGGAAGTAGTTACTAAAGCCAGCTCCATGTATCAAACCAAAGAATGCAGCTGCAACATATTTAAAACGATGACTTTTTCCGGATTTGCCTATACCTAACAAATTCGTAAGGGCTGCAAATATTATGGTTATTGGAATTAGTGTTTCTACCAAATCTTGATTGATCCTTAAGATGTTAAGCCCCGACAATATCAAGGTTAAAGAATGTCCTAATGTAAAAGCCGTCAATAAAATCAAAATCTTTTTAACGTCTTTGAATTGATACACACAGCAGAGTGTAACAACAAACAACATATGATCGAGTGCTTGAAAGTCTAGTATATGACCAATCCCCTCTTGTATGTAAAATGTAATGTTCATAGGCTATTTTTCATCTGCGAATAAAGGAAAGAATTGCCAAACAAATTCGCTTATAGCACTTCTAAAAATTCATTATGATTAAGGTTAACTAATTAATAAACTTACGATGACAATCAGAACATTGTAACCAACGACTTTTGTTGCTTATTGAACCCTTATTATGAAGAAATATCTATTCCTAGCCTTGAGTACAGCTGCTCAAATTGGCTTTTCTCAAAACGTTATCAAACGTGGGCCGTATCTCAACACTGCAACGCAAACGGGTATCAAAGTATTATTTAGAACTGCAGAGCCTTGTTTGGCACAAGTAAATGTAACCTTAGAAAATGGTGAGATAACTCCATTTACCGCAAACGAGACTTCAGACAGTAATCATGTAGTATTAATTGACGGCTTACAACCAGGCAAAACATATCCTTATCAGTGTTTATGCAACGATGTAGCACTTACAGATAATTCAGACTCATCATTCTATTTTAGAACGCTGCCTTCAGATGATTATGCCGGACCGATAAACATATGGGCTATTGGTGATTTTGGTGAAGGTAGTCCTGAACAAAAACAAGTTAAGAATGCCTACCAGGCTTACATGAAAGCCAATAATTGGAACACCGATGTTTGGTTGATGTTAGGCGACAATGCTTATGGCGATGGTACCGATGAAGAATATCAAACCAAAAATTTTGAGATTTATCCTGATTTATATCGCAATACAACAGCTTGGCCTGCCCCAGGAAATCACGATTATAAATCGGTTGATATTATAACTCACAATGGACCTTATTATGATATTTACGACTTGCCAAAAGAGGGACAGTCTGGAGGATTAGCTAGTGGCACCGAATTTTATTACTCATTTGATGTTGGTAATACACACTTCGTATGTCTTAATTCTGAATGGACGCCTTACATCTACGCACCAATTGCATCGCCTATGGCTTTGTGGTTAATTGCCGATATGCAACAAAGTAAAAAAACATGGAAAGTTGCTTTTTGGCATCAACCGCCATATACTAAGGGCAGCCATGATTCTGACGATCCATTCAGTATAATGGCAACATTCCGTCAAAACATACTTCCGTTCTTAGAATTAGGTGGTTGCGATATTGCTTTACAAGGCCATAGTCATTGTTACGAACGTTCGTTTCTTCTAAGTGGACATTATGGTTACTCACAGTTGTTCAATGAAAAACGACATGTTGTTGATGGTAGTTCAGGTAAAATATCAGAAGGAACTCCATATTACAAAGCCAAAAGCGGATTGAACGCAAACAAGGGTACTGTTTACAATGTAGTTGGTAACTCAGGTAAAGTGAGCGAAAGCGGTACTATGGACCACCCTGTTATGTATTACAGCGACAATGTAACACTTGGCTCGGCTGCAATTCGCATACATGGAGACACCTTAACTAGCCGATACATTAGCAATGTGGGTGATGTATTAGATGAATACACTATTATAAAAACAGAAGATGGCAAGCCAGGGAATACTGTTGATATTATTGAAAAGGAAAATAATGACAATATACAATTGCGATTACTGAATTTATATGGCAAAGTTTGGTTGAGTTTTGAATTGTATACACCGGAGGTTTGCGAATTAAAAATCATCAATAGTGAAGGAAAAACCGTTGCAATTATTTTACCAAAAAGCCATATCAATGTAGGAAAACGCATGTACGAAATCCCTAGTGATTTAGAAAACGGGAATTACATTGGCGTCTTAGAAACTAGTCATGGCAGACTATCTAACGTATTCAATTACAGTAAATAGTCCTGTATTATTACAAATAAAAAAAGCCACTGTAATAGCGGCTTTTTTTATTTAAAAACTTATTATTTCTTACATACTATCTGGAGCTACAATACCAAGCAAATTCAATGATTGCTTGATGCACTCAGCTACTTTTTGACTCATCACCAACCTGAAATTCATAACAATTTTATTGTCGTCTTTCAATATTGGAGTAGATTGATAAAAGCTATTGTAACTCTTAACCAAATCGTAGGTGTAATTAGCAACCAATGCCGGTGAATAAGCTTTTGCTGCTTCTTGAATCATATTTGGAAAATCATACAATTTCACCAAAATTTCACGCTCTTGTTCGCTAATGTGTAAATCGGTATTTACAGCAGATAATTCTTTGTTTGCTTTGGTTAAAATACTCTTTATTCTAGCGTGAGTGTATTGTACAAATGGTCCTGTATTGCCTTGAAAATCGATAGACTCTGTTGGGTCGAACATCAAGCGCTTTTTAGGGTCAACTTTGAGTAAATAATATTTCAAGGCACCCATTCCAATATTTTTGTAAAGCGCTTCTTTATCTTCGTCTTGAAGATGTTCAAGTTTTCCTTGTTCTTCAGTTATTTTCTGAGCTGTTGCTTGCATTTCAGCAGCCAAATCATCAGCATCAACGACAGTTCCTTCTCTCGATTTCATTTTCCCTGAAGGCAAATCAACCATACCATATGAAAGATGGAAACAATTTTCAGCCCATGCATAACCAAGTCGCTTCAATACTTCGAAAAGTACTTTGAAGTGATAATCTTGTTCATTTCCAACTGTGTATATTACTGAATTCAGTTCAGGGAAATCGTGCAAACGATGTATAGCTGTTCCTATGTCTTGAGTAATATAAACGGCAGTACCATCAGAACGAAGCAACAACTTGTGATCCATTCCTACATCTTCTAAATCAACCCAAATAGAACCATCTTCTTTTTGATAGAATATACCACTGGCCAATCCTTCCAATACTTTTTCTTTACCCAAATGGAACGTTTCAGATTCGTAATACAATTTATCAAATGAAACTCCTATTGTATCATAGGTAACGTCAAAACCACTGTAAACCCAACCGTTCATACGTTTCCATAACGCCCAAACTTGCTCGTCTTTTTGCTCCCATTTAACCAGCATTTCTTGTGCGGCCAGTAAAATAGGGGCTTCTTTTTTTGCTTCTTCTTCGGTTTTACCCTCAGTCATCAAAGTCGCAATTTCTTCCTTGTAAGCTTTATCAAAAGCAACATAGTATTTACCAACCAGTTTATCTCCTTTAAGTCCTGAAGATTCTGGTGTTTCACCGTCTCCAAAACGCTGCCATGCCAACATCGATTTACAGATGTGTATGCCTCTGTCGTTGATGATTTGAACCTTCTTTACACCATTTCCAGCGTATTCTAGAATATTAGCTACCGAAAAGCCTAAGAAATTGTTTCTAAGATGTCCTAAATGAAGTGGCTTATTGGTGTTTGGAGATGAATACTCAACTAATATTTCTTTCGGGTTTTCATTTTCTTTAAGACCAAGTGATTTGTTGTCGTACAACTCATTCAGGTATTCCAACCAAAATTCATCTTCGGTTTCTAAGTTCAAAAAACCTTTTACAACATTAAAACCCGCTATGTTCTGATTGGTTTTGGCTAAATAATCACCCAATTCTTCACCAATTTCTTCTGGTTTCTTTTTTATGAAGCGTGTTAATGGGAATGTAACCAAAGTCAATTCACCTTTAAACTCTTTTTTTGTGCTTTGAAATTGCAGTCCACAACGCTCTATTCCGTTGTCTTCAAAATACTTATAAATACTAGCTTGTACAGAGTCTTGTAAGGTCATTCCTATTAATTTGCAACAAAGCTAATCGATTACTTACTTTTTAACAACATGTATTTGCCGAATATCGTTTCAAGAGAAAAGAATGCACTATTTGGCGTGTGTTTGGTTAGGAAAGAATATTTTCGCTATTTGCAGTAACTATGGCTTTAGTAAATTCACATATAGAAAATAGAGTAGCATACGTTAATCTCAATCGCCCGAAAAAGAGAAATGCTCTTAATTCGGAGTTGGTAGTAGAACTCAAAAATGTATTGCGCGATCTAGAAAACAACGAAGCGTGCAAAGTCATCATCTTAAGTGGTGAAGGCGAAGCTTTTTGTGCTGGTGCTGACCTTGAGTATCTTGAAACGCTACAAAAAAACACATTTGAAGAAAATTTAGAAGATTCAAACTCACTTAAAGAGCTTTTCGAAATCATTTACCATCACAAAAAAATTATCATTGCCAAACTTACTGGCCATGCAATAGCTGGTGGTGCTGGTTTAGCAACAGTTTGCGATTTGGTTTACGCCGTTCCCGAATGCAAATTAGGCTACACAGAAGTTAGAATAGGGTTTATTCCTGCTATTGTAGCTACATTCTTATTGCGTAAAGTTGGCGAAGCTGCGGCTAAAGAATTATTGCTTGGTGGACATTTAATATCGGCCGATGAAGCTTTGAAAATGGGGATGATCAATGGTGTTATTGAAGATAAAGACATACATGAATTGGTTAAACTCAAAGCTGAAGAAATTTGCCTACGTTGTTCTGGCTCAAGCCTTACTACTACAAAAGCATTGATCAACATGGTTCAAGACAACACTATAAGTGATGCCCTTAATAAGGCGGCTGAAATGAATGCTCATAGTAGAGCAACTGCTGATTGCCAAGCGGGTATTAGCGCATTTTTAAACAAAGAGAAAAAAGTGTGGTAATATGGCTCAAAAAAAAGCTGCAACTAACACCAAAACAAAACCAATAAGTGCTCGAAACAAAACTTTAGTCGGTCTTGGTTTCATTGTATTTAGTTTGTTTTTACTTATAGCTTTCACAACCTATTTTTTAAGTTGGAAAGAAGATTTTAGCCTAGTTGCCAACAAAACATTTTGGGCATTATTGCAATCAGACGAAGCTGTAAATAATCGATTAGGGAAATTAGGGGCCTACCTATCCCACTTAATGGTTTACAGAAGCTTTGGTATTTCGGCGCTTCTTTTTGTGCCATTCATATTTTTAGTAGGAGCCAAAATCATTGGTGTTTTCAAAGAATTAAAACTTAAAAAAGTATTTCGTCACCTTATTTGGGCTTTGATTTTATTGCCTCTTCTTTTGTCAACACTATCCGGTAGCGGAGAATTTATTGGTGGCAGAATAGGCTATGTAATGTACACCGAAGGCTCACTAGTATTAGGAAAAGCAGGATTATTGTTGCTTGTATTATTCCTCATATTTTCTTACGCTTTCATTTACTTTCCAGAAAGCCTAAAATCAAGTTTTGCTTATATAAAAGCTAAAATCACATCCTTTACTCAGAACAAAACATCTTTAGGACAAACCAAACCTAGCCCTGAAAGTGATTTTGAAAAAGTTATCCGAGAAAATGTATTGGATGATGATGACATACACGAAACCAGTCTTAAAGTTGAAGAACCTGAAAACTCTGAACCTGAAATTAAAATAATAGAGCCTGAAGTAGTTCCTGAAAAACCTAAACCTATCATCTCAAAAGATGATGATATGGAAATAGAGATCGCTGTTGAAGACCCTATTATTGAAGAAAATCCGGTTGTTGAAGATAGTTCTGAAGAAATGGACATTACTGTTGGCGAAAGTGATGAATTGAATGTTTCCGATAAAAAATGGAAAAAATTGGTTGAGGAACAAGGCCAATACGATCCGAAATTGGATTTATCGGATTACAAAATGCCCAATCTTTCATTGCTTGCCGATCATGGCGACAAAAAGAGAGAATTAGAATACAACGAAGAAGAACTTATTGCGAATAAAAACAAGATTAAAGAGACTTTAGGTCATTACAAAATTGGTGTAGACAAAGTTAAAGTTACCGTTGGCCCTACGGTTACACTTTATGAAATAATACCTGAAGCAGGTGTTAGAATCAGTAAAATTAAAAATTTAGAAGACGATATTGCATTGTCGTTGGCCGCACTTGGTATACGTATTATAGCACCAATGCCGGGCAAAGGAACCATAGGAATAGAAGTCCCAAACACCAACCCCGCCGTTGTAAGTATGCGCAGCTTGTTGAAGTCAGACAAGTTTGTGAATTCAAAATACGAATTGCCTGTTGCCCTTGGAAAAACCATCAACAACGAAGTTTTTGTAGCCGATTTAGCTAAAATGCCTCACTTACTTATGGCTGGAGCTACTGGACAAGGTAAATCGGTTGGATTGAATGCCATTTTGGTGTCATTACTTTACAAAAAACACCCTTCGCAATTGAAGTTTGTATTGGTCGATCCTAAAAAAGTGGAATTAACACTGTTCAATAAAATAGAACGTCATTTCCTTGCCAAATTACCGGATGAAGAAGATGCAATCATTACAGACACTCTGAAAGTTGTTAAAACACTGAATTCGCTGTGTAAAGAAATGGACGAACGATACGACTTGCTTAAAGCAGCGATGGTTCGTAACCTTAAAGAATACAATGAAAAGTTTATCAACAGAAGATTGAACCCAGAAAAAGGTCACCGTTACTTGCCTTACATAGTTTTGGTTGTTGATGAATTTGCCGACTTGATAATGACTGCAGGTAAAGAAGTGGAACAACCAATAGCACGTCTTGCGCAGTTGGCTAGGGCTATAGGCATTCACCTAATCATTGCCACTCAACGCCCTTCTGTAAATATTATCACTGGTATTATAAAAGCAAACTTCCCTGCACGTATAGCGTTTAGAGTTACTTCTAAAATAGATTCTAGAACCATTTTAGATGCCGGTGGTGCCGATCAATTGATTGGTCGCGGGGATTTGCTATACAGCCCAGGAAACGAGCTTGTAAGACTTCAGTGTGGCTTTGTTGACACTCCAGAAGTAGATGACATATGCGATTACATTGGTAGTCAACGCGCCTACCCTACAGCTTTGTTATTGCCTGAAGTTGATGAGGAAGGTGGTTCTGCCGACGGAATGGGCTCAGACGAACCTAGAGATGTCCTGTTTGAAGAAGCTGCGAGAACCATAGTATTGCATCAACAAGGTTCTACTTCTTTGCTTCAAAGGAAAATGAGTATTGGTTACAACAGAGCTGGTAGAATAATCGATCAATTAGAATCTGTTGGAATCATTGGACCACACGAAGGAAGCAAATCAAGAAAAGTTAATTACCCTGACATTATATCTTTGGAACAGTTTTTGACTTCATTAAAATAAAACAAGAAAATACCCTTTATGAAAAATATCATCACAGCAATTGCTTTAACCTTTACTACCCTAGTTGTTACAGCTCAAGAAGATGCTAAAAGCAAAAAAATATTGAGTGATTTAAGTACTGCTACTAAAGCTTATAAAACCATATCTGCTGATTTCACTTCTGTATTAGAGAACAAACAAGCCGATTTAAAAGTTACTCAAACAGGTAAATTGTTCTTAAAAGACACCAAATACAGTTTAGATCTTGAAGACTTTAAAGTAATTAACGATGGTACTACGACTTGGACAATTGCTAAAGAAGATGAAGAAGTAATTATTGAAAACACTGCTGATTTGATGGATGAAAATGGCATCGACCCTTCAACGGTTTTCAGTATTTGGGAAGAAGGATTTAGGCATAAGTACGAAGGGCAACAAATGGTTGGTACGATCAATTGCGATGTCATTAAATTATTTCCAATCGACCCTAAATCTAGAAATTACCACACATTGGTATTGTATGTAATCAATGGCAAAAATGAAGTGAAAAAAATTAAGGTTTACGGAAAATCAGGTGAAGAATACACTTATTTGGTGGACAACTTTAATGGAAACGCTAGTGTTAGCGAATCTGAATTTACATTTTCTGGTAAAAGCAAATACACAGTTATCGACAACCGATAAGTAAAACTTACACATCATAATATTAAAACCGCAATTCACTTAGAATTGCGGCATTTTTTTATCCTAAAACGATTACCAAATCATCAGAAATAACCATACTGCCTTCTTTAAGAATAACTTGGTCTATTTTTCCAGTAGCAGTTGCCAAAACTGTTGTTTCCATTTTCATAGCCTCTATTATAAAAAGTGGATCATTCTTCTTGATAGACTGACCTTTTTTTACCAATATTTTACTCAAAAGTCCTTGAAGCGGAGCCCCAATTTCTTTGTCATTGTTCGCATCTGCTTTGGCATTCAATACCTTTTCAACAGCAAGGTTTTTGTCTATAATATCTACGTTACGGGTTTGACCGTTTACTTTAAAAAACACGGTTCTTACACCATCGGCATTAGGCGAACCTATACTGAGTAGCTTAGCAATAATGGTTTTACCTGGAGCTATTTCAAAAGAAGTTTCTTCGTGTGGTTTCATACCAAACAAGAAATTTTTCGTTGGTATTTTGCCTACATCATCGTACTCGATGTGCATTTTGTAAGCATCTTCCCAAACTTTAGGATACAATTTCCACGATAAGAAATCGGTCATTACTAAAGGACGTCCAAAGTCTTTTTGGAACTTTTTTTCGAACGCAGCAAATTCTTTATCAAAATCAACTGGTGCTAAATGTTCGTTTGGTCTATCGGTATAAGCTTCTTTTCCTTTTAAGATGATGTTTTGCAACTCCTTCGGGAAACCGCCTTCTGGTTGTCCCAAATCGCCTCTAAACAATGATTGTACAGATTCAGGGAAACTTAATGTGTCTCCTTTTTCCATTACATCTTTGGCTGTAATTCCGTTACTTACTAAGAATTGAGCCATATCACCAACCACTTTTGAACTTGGTGTTACTTTCACGATGTCGCCAAACAAGTGGTTCACTTCTTCGTATTGTTTTTTGATGGCTTCAAACTTATCGCCCAAACCTAATGCAATGGCTTGCGGACGAAGATTAGAATATTGTCCACCCGGAATTTCGTGTTTGAACACTTCAGCCGTACTGGCTTTCAATCCACTTTCGAAAGGGTAATAATACTCGCGAAGTGTTTCCCAATAACTAGAGAATTGGTTCAGACTTTCGATATCAAATTGTTGTTCTCTTTCGTGGAAACGCATCATCTCTACAACTGAGTTGAAATTGGGCTGAGACGTCAACCCTGAAAGTCCACCAAGAGCAACATCTACCACATCAACCCCTGCTTCAATAGACTTTAGATAAGTAGCTGTTTGTAAGCTAGATGTATCGTGAGTATGCAAGTGTATTGGAATGTTTATTTCGTCTTTTAGAGCAGCAATTAATTCTGTTGCAGCATAGGGTTTTAGTAAGCCCGCCATATCTTTAATAGCCAAAATATGAGCGCCAGAATTCTCAATATCCTTGGCTAATTGAACGTAATATTTAAGGTTGAATTTGCTGCGTTTTGGATCTAAAATATCGCCTGTATAACACAATGCAACTTCTGCCAAAGCACCCGTTTTGTTTCTTACGGCATTGATGCTAGTTTCCATTGCTTTCATCCAATTCAAAGAATCGAATATTCTGAAAACATCGATACCTGTTTCCCACGATTTTTCAACAAATTTCTCAATTAGATTATCAGGATACGCTGTGTAACCTACAGCATTGCTACCACGCAAAAGCATTTGCAGCAGAATGTTTGGTACAGCTTTTCTAATGTCAGCCAATCGTTTCCAAGGGTTTTCGTACAAAAAGCGCATACACACATCGAAGGTTGCGCCACCCCACACTTCCATAGAGAAGGTTTGCGGGTGTTTTTTGGCATAGGCCTCAGCTACCGCCAACATATCGATGGTACGAACTCGTGTTGCCAATAAACTTTGGTGAGCATCGCGCATTGTAGTATCGGTATACTGAATGCTTTTTTGGTCTTTCAACCATTTACTAAATCCATCAGGACCTAGCTCTGTTAATAGATCTTTGGTTCCTTTTTGATAAGGTTCTAGCGGATCGTAAATAGGTATTATTGGTTGTGTAAGTATTTTTTTATCGTCAACAAATTTAACATCTGGATTGCCGTTAACCACTACATTACCTAAAAATTTAATGGCTTTAGTAGCTCTATCCAATTGCGTTTTTAATTGGAATACTTCAGGATGATTTTGAATAAAACCAACGGTTGCAGAACCATCTTTGAATTCGTCGTGGCGAATGATGTTGAGCAAGAACGGAATATTGGTTTTTACACCTCTAATTCTAAACTCACGCAAGGCTCTATCCATCTTACGGCAAGCGCCGTCTAAAGTGCGACTGTGAGCCGATACTTTTACCAACATAGAGTCGAAGAAAGGGCTTACAGAAACACCTTGGTACAATGAACCAACATCCAAACGAATTCCAAAACCAGCAGCCGAACGGTAAGTGGTTATGGTGCCATAATCGGGCTGGAAGTTGTTTTCTGGATCTTCTGTAGTTATTCGGCATTGCATAGCCACTCCATTCACTTTAATGGCTTCTTGGCTGGCTATTTTTATTTGAGGATCAGACAATTTGTACCCTGCAGCAACAAATATTTGCGTTTTGATCAAATCTATTCCTGTAACCATTTCTGTTACAGTATGTTCCACCTGAATACGCGGGTTAACTTCTATGAAATAGATGTTCCAATCACTATCGACCAAAAACTCAACTGTACCGACATTGTTGTACTTAACGTGGTTGGCAATCGATAGAGCGTGATTCAAAATTTCATTACGAGCATCCTCGGGCATGTCTGGCGCAGGAGCCATTTCTATAACCTTTTGGAAACGACGCTGAACTGAGCAATCTCTTTCGTACAAGTGTACTATGTTACCGTGTTGATCACCTGCAATTTGCACTTCAATATGCTTAGGATTCTCGACGTATTTTTCAAGGAAAACGGTATCATCGCCAAAGGCATTCAATGCTTCGCGTTTGGCCTCAGGAAAAGCTTTTTCAAGATCCTCCATACTGCGCAACACACGCATACCACGTCCGCCACCGCCAGAAGCAGCTTTCAGCATAATTGGGAAACCAATTCTTTCGGCTTCAGATATGGCAATTTCTAATGAAGTAAGGTCTTGTTGATTGCTTTCAATAATAGGTACGTTACAGGCTTTTGCCACCAATTTGGCAGAAACCTTGTCGCCCAATTGGTCCATTATTTCAGGATCAGGCCCAATGAAAATAATGCCCTTATCTCTGCATTTTCTTGCAAACGTTGGGTTTTCCGATAAAAAACCATAGCCGGGATGAATGGCGTCAACATTATTTTTCAATGCTACATTGATGATGGCATCGATATCTAAATAAGGTTTTAAAGGTTCGTCATTATTACCAATTTGATAGCATTCATCAGCTTTGTATCGGTGCTGGCTGTATCTGTCTTCGTAAGTATAAATACCTACAGTTTTTAAATTCAATTCGACACAAGCACGAAAAATACGAATTGCTATTTCGCCTCTGTTTGCTACTAAAACCTTGTTGATTTTCATTTAAGATAAGTATGGGTTTAAAGATTATATAAATCGTATAACACAAACCTAAAGAATTCAATACAACTTTTTCATTAAATCATAAAATTATATTACGCAATTAGATAATTCACATGTAAATTTGAACGAATAAAATTCTACTGCAGATTAATCCGAGATGTGCATCTCTCTATTGTCTTCAAAAATGTTGATGTTGAGTTTCAGTTCAAGGTGTTTGGCTAAAATATCTCCCATATTAAAATCGTCTGTGAAATGATGATGATTGTAATATTGATTGAGATCCTTCCTTAATTGACGGACGTTTTCCTCAGTTGATATTTGATCGTTTTTCATGGCCATGAGCAAACTTTTCGTGCGTTTTTTCCTACTAATGTATCTCTTACGCATTGCAGCACGCTCCTCTTTCATATACTGATCGGCAACGTCTGAAGTAAGCAATTCTGAAGCCAAATTCACCAATGCTCTATTGCCTTTATAATATTGAGGTAAGTAAATACTTTTTCTGCCTTCGTAGCTTTGCTGATCGAAATCGATTGCCCGCAAACGGTACTGTACATTATCAAAATCTTGTGTGATTTCAACAACAAAATTATAGGCTCTCATATCGCCTAATAGTCGAACAAAGCAGCGTTCATTGAATTTGACAAACTCTTTCGCGAAACGGGTTCTGTTAACAATTTGAATGTGTTTATTATCCAAAATGAAATCATCACAGGGCACTCCTACTATATGTTCTTCTATCAAGGTTTCACCATTGATAAGAAACGACACTTTGTCTGGTGAAAAAACTTCCTCTAACTCTAGTCCATAAATTCTTGAAGCATCTGCGCGTTTTACATAAAAATAATCGTGGTTATCGTTAATCTCATTCACCACTTTTATTCTAAAAGGCTTTGAATTACCGAAAGAACAGAATTCAATACTGCCAATTTTTAAATAAGGGATCTTGTAACCATCGGCAACCAGCATTTCATAAACTGTAACCAATTGCTGATGCAATTGTTCTAAATCAGAAGGCAAATACAATGCGGCATACCATAAAGTATCTTCACCATTTTTATCCACTACCGACATCAACTCTCTATAGTTTGTCAAATCATCGTAAGTAATTGGAAGTGGCAATACTCTGGAATAGTCTTCCAAATGCTCTAACAAAAGGTTTTTTATAGGATAAAATGGTTTTTTGTTTTCTATGTGATTAAAATCCATTCCCTTATTTTTTTTGTTTAAAGGTCTAACAAATTTTCATTGTTCAAAGTGAAAGTTTTAATTCATTTTTTTTAAGAACATAATTGAAAAAACAAATCTATTTAGGCCATGATTTAAAAGAAAGCATATTTTAAAATTGTATAGATAAAGAGAAAAAACAATACGGTAATGAGTCCTGTTAGTCCATAAACTTTGTAGTATTTTCTTTTCTTTTCTCGATTCAATCGAGCAATCCGCCTCTTAAGTTTTTCTCTAGCTTCTGGATTTAATGATTTGAACACCAATGCTTTTCTTTCCTTTTTAAGGATAGCTTCATGTTGATTTTTATCAAAGAACGTACGTTTTTGACGAAGATTCTGATTCGCTTTAATACTGCTAATCATTGCCGATACCGATCCACCAAAACTCATACTAGACTATTGAATATTGTAATTAATCATCAATGTAATAATTCCCATCTATAATTCAGTTATTTTTTTGGGAATGCATAACTTAACAGCCCATCTTATAAATCATTTAGATAAGTGCCAAAAGCTACTCATTACGCCATTATTGGCATTTTAATTTTCATCGTTTCATCATGCGGATTTTATAAAAACGCATTGATTTGGGAAAAAGGCAATGTCAATCAATCTGAATTTTACAGTGAAATACCTTTTGAATACCGAGCAGGCATACCTGTAATTGAAATAGAAATAAATGGTGTAAAGGCGAAGTTTTTATTCGATACAGGAGCCCCAAATGTCATTTCTGAAGATCTAGCAACAACATTAAACTTAAACACCAAAAGCTTTGGTAAAATCAATGATTCAGGTGGAAATTCATCAAAGGAAGGTCGAAAACTCCTTATTGATTCAATTAAAATTGGAACAGTTACTTTTTTAGAAACAAATGCATTGGTAATGGATTTACAATCTTCATTTGTATTCAATTGTTTGGGCTTTGATGGTATTATTGGAGCTAATTTGATGAGAATGGCAAAATGGAAAATTGACTATAAAAACCAAAACGTTTCCTTTACTAACGATATCTCTAAATTTAATATTTCCGACTCTATTTATAACGTTCCATTCAAAACAAAATCAACTTACACTCCTGTTATCACACTAAAGCTGGATACTACTGAAATCCCTAATGTGACATTTGATACTGGTTCTAATGGAGACATTTCAGTATCCGCTAAAAATTTCAAAAATATATCAGAAGCTAATTCCAACATAACCTACACGGTATCTAAAGGAGCTACCAATTATGGTGTATATGGGAAATCGAAAAATGACAGTACAATTTTCGCTCGTATTCCGAGTGTTTCTTTTGGTGATGTCGTATTAGAATCTCAGATAGTAGAATTCAAACAACACAGTAATATTTTAGGAACACAGTTTTTTAAAAACTATGCTGTGATTTTAAATTGGGACACTAAAAACATCACTTTACTTCAACATTCAGATTATAGTCGTAAAAATTTAATCGATTATGGTTTCAAACTCGATATTAGAGATAGCAAACTGTATGTTGGATCCATTTTCGATGACTCTACCATGATTAAATCGGGTGTGCAAGTTGGAGATCAAATACTAACTGTTAACAACAAAGATGTTAGTCAACTATCTCAAGACGAAGCTTGTAACATCATTGTTAATCAGCAGAAAATTGCAACTTCAGACAGTGCTATTTTTGTTTTTAAAAACGAGAATAACACAACAACCAAAAGCTTACAAAAAAGGCCACTATTGCCTTTGATAGATTAATTTCAACCGTGTTTTTTGTGCTATTGATTACTTTAGCGATTCAAAAAAGAATATGAAACAAAATCGAATTTATTACATCTTACTTATTTTGATTTTGCTTGTTTTCAGAACTTTTTTGGGCATTCAAATAAATTTTTCTCATCTCGATTACGAACAAATTTATTTAATTGGAATTGAAAATGCTGTTAGCGAGCAATGGTCGTATTGGGGCCCTGATGTGGTCTGGTCTAAAACACGATTGGCAGGTGCACTTCAAGGTCTTTTAGTAGGCTTACCGCTTAAGTTATTTGGTCATCCTTACGCTCCTATTATTCTATCTAATATTCTTGCTTCAGCCGGACTTTTGATGATTGCTTTTTATGCGAAAAAACGCTTTCCTAAATTGTCGTTGAACTTTTTGATACTGCTGGTAATGTTACTGCCGTTTTACATGTATCATAGTGTTGTACTGCTTAACACAGCGTACTTATTGTTTTCTGGTGCAATCTTGTTCATTTCCGTTTTTGAGTTATTTCTTTACCGTGATCAACTGATTATTAAAAACCCATTTTGGTATTTCTTATCCATTGGTTTTGCTTTAGTGTTCACATATCAACTGCATTTAACTTGGGTAATGTTTTTGCCTTTTATAGTCGTTCTCTTGTATCTTGAAGCAAAGAATAAAACCCAATGGTTGTTCTATTTAGGAAGTTTCATTTTAGGTTGTTTAATAGCCGGAAGTACTTTGCTGCCTACTATCTTTCAATACCATGAAGTAATTTATAGCAACGCAAGTGGAAATATGACATTCAAACTGGAACGTTTGCTTCAAATTTTCGATGTTTTTATACGGTACATATCGTTTTCAACCTTTGATGTAACCTACAATCACGACATTTACAAATATGCAAGTGAACAAAGCACAATTGTATTCGTATTGCTAAGAGTTTTAAAAGTATTAGGCATTATTCAATTCATTTTTCTAGTTCTCACTTATTTCAAGATCAGAAAAAACAAAGAGTTTCAAAAAGTGCTTTTGCTATTTGGTTTAACGCTTTTGATGGCTACATTTTTATACATGTTGTCTAACAAACATTTGTCGTTGCGTACTTACATTTTGCTGTATCCTATTCCACTATGGATGTCCTTTTACGCCTACAACTTATGGGAAGGAAATAAATGGCTTAAAAAAAGCATATACTTAGCTTTCACTCTTACTGCATTCACATACACTGGAGTAGTATATTTCAATTACAACGGACCGTATTCATTTAAATCTGTAGAACATAAAATTGAGCAAGCTCTAGAGAGTAAAAACCCTGAAGATTTTGCCACAAGACGCAAAACTTTGATGGACAATTATTATTAGCTTCAATTCATGAGTCAAAGAACCATTGTACATATGGATTTGGACACATTTTTTGTGTCTGTAGAACGACTTATGGACTCATCGTTAATGGGTAAACCTGTAATTGTTGGAGGTACAAGCAACAGAGGTGTGGTATCTGCATGTAGTTATGAAGCCCGGAATTATGGTGTTCGTTCGGCTATGCCAATGCAAAAAGCTATTCAGCTTTGTCCTCACGCAATAGTATTAAAAGGAAATTTGGAACAATACTCCTACTATTCCAAATTGGTAACTGAAATCATCAAAAGCAGTGTGCCTTTATTTGAAAAAACTTCCATCGATGAGTTTTACATTGATTATACTGGAATGGATAGATTTTTTGGTTGTTACAAAGTAGCATCTGAATTGCGTCAAAAAATCATATCAGAATCTGGATTACCAATTTCCTTTGGCATGTCGGTAAACAAAACCGTTTCTAAAATTGCTACAGGTGAAGCTAAACCTAACAATCAGATTGAAGTAAAACCCGGTGAGGAAAAAGCTTTCCTAGCTCCTCTTCCTGTTGCGAAAATTCCAATGATTGGAGCTAAAATGAAGGAAAAACTCCAAAAAATGGGCATTGTTCGCATTGAAACACTCCAAAATATGTCGTTAGATGCTCTTGAAGAATCCTTTGGTAACAGCGGCAAAATGATTTGGAGAAAAGCAAATGGTATCTGCAATAGCGCAGTTAATGGAGAACACGAAAGGAAATCCATTTCAAAAGAAAGAACATTTGGAACCGATATAGTTGATGTCGATTTTATGCACAGCATCATTATATCCTTGGTTGAAAAATTGTGTTTCCAATTAAGGAAAGAGCAAAAATTATCGGCCTGTGTAAACATCAAAATACGCTATGCCGATTTTAGCACGTTCAATCTTCAAAAACAAATAGCATATACATCGTTAGATCATGAACTACAACATGTAGCATTGGAGTTGTTCAACCAACTCTATAAGAAGGAATTGAGTGTGCGATTAATTGGCGTTAAATTCAGTCATTTGGTGGGTTGCGGTCATCAAATAAACTTGTTTGACAACACCATTGAACGCATTCAATTATATGAAACCATGGATAAAATAAAGACCAAATATGGGTCCTCTATTCTTAAAAAGGCGTCAACAATAAGTCGAAAAAAGTAAGTTTCTGTATTTAGAATAAAACGGTTAAACCCTATTCCGTATAATAAACGATAAGCTCAGGGTGTTTATCAAAATCTGTATGATCGCTTGAAGCAAAGTATACTTTCTTATAAACCTCTTCACTTTTCATTCGAATGTAAAGCCCCATTTCGTTTCCTGTTTTAGCTTCCGCTAAATGGTCTTGAAATAGCTTTGTTACGTTTATAGAAACAACTCCTTCAGATTTTTCAAAAATAGCAGGTACCTCAACTTGATTTTTATGGGTAAAAGTGGGTTGATTGATCCAATTGACTTCATGTTCCTTCCAATCAGAAGTAATGCGTTGTACATACAAAGCATTCTCGCCTGAATTTCCAATATAAGTATGATCAAACAGTGTTTTTGAAATGAGATGCAGTTTTAAAAACACACTATCAACTTGAATGTCTTTGTTAAGATTAGTTTTGAAGCCAATTAAAGATCTATTGATCGTTTTCACTCCTAGTATGGTCCAGGTATTTACAATCAAAGCATCCATATCTGCAAAAGCTGTATTCAAAGGAGAGCTTATGCTTATTCGGGTGTCTTTACCTTGACTTCCACAAGGTTTAATGACTATTGATTTACTTTGTTTTAATACAGTAGATGCATCCTGGATTGGCTGTTGACAAAAAGTCAAAGTAAAAACAGCAGAAGCACAGGCTATATATTTCATCCACCGATTATTCAATTTCACGATAAAATATTTCCAGTTCTGGGTATTTAGTAGAATCTGGGTAATGGCTAGATGCAAAATACACTTGAGTGTATAATTCCTCTTTTTTAAGCTTTAAATAGAAACTAATATTGCTTCTATTTAAATTTTCGTCCCAGTTAGCGCAAAACAAATCGGTAACATTTGCTTTAACAACTCCAGTTGATTTTGTTTTAATGGCGGGAACTAAAACTTGATGTTGGTTTGTGTACTTGGGTTGATTTACCCAATTAACGGTTTCCGTATCCCAATCTTCGATAACTCTCCGAATATAAAAAGCGTTTTCGCCAGAATTCCCTTCGAAAGTTGGGTTGTCATCAGAGTGTGTAATTAGATGTAAATTTAATAATACGCTATCTATTAGAATAGTTCTTTTGCCAAAATCCAAGTCAAAATTAAGGATAAATCTCCCTGTTATCCTTTCGCCAAGTACCGTCCAAGAACTTAGGGGTAAGTAATCATTATTTGTTCTATTCTCTAAAGGAATATAAATGTTAATAGCCGCTTCTTTTCCTTTTTCAGGGCCGGGTTTAATTAGAGTATGCTTACGTGTTTCAATTTTGTTATCCATATTTCCAGTCGGATTTTCGGATAAACAAGCAGTGCACAATACCGATGTAATAAAAAGTATATTATAGATTAACAATTTCATCAATGCTCTTAAAGTAAATACAATGCAACAAATTCAATCTATATTGTTTGTTACTGAATCTCCACTTCACGGTAGTAGATTTCAAGTTCTGGGTGTTTTTCATGATCATCATGATTACTGGATGCAATATAGATTTTAGAATACACTTCTTCTTTAACCAATTTTAAATAAAATCCAATTTCTTTATTAGAATTTTCAGAATGTAAACTTGCTTGAAACATTTTTGTAATATTAATTCGAACAAAGCCTTCGGACGTATTATTTACAGCAGGAACTATTATTTGATCTTGGTATGTAAAATCTGGTTGATTGATCCAATTCACTTTTTCATCATCCCATTCTGAAGTAATTCTTTGAACATAAAATTCATTATTGCCTGAATTCCCATTAAAAGTAGGGTCAAATGAAGATTCTTGGATTAAGAATAATTTCAAAAAAACACTATCAATCTCTACCGATTCACTAATGGATTGTGTATTAAAAGATAGAAGGCCACGGCCAATCGTTATTTTACTAAGAATTGTCCAAGTGTGTACCGCTATATAATCACAGTTAGGATTTCCATCTGTAGGTACGGATATATTAATACTAGAATCTTTCCCATTTTGCCTACACGGTTTAATAACAAGGTGTTTTCGCCTTTTCACATTGGATAAATTACTTTCATCAATATTGGTTTCACAACCAGATAGAGTGAAAATAAATACTTGTAAAATGAAAATTTTACTCCACTTCACGGTAGTAGATTTCAAGTTCTGGGTGTTTAGTAGAGTCTGAATAATCTGATGAAGCGAATAAAACAACCGAAAAAATTTCTTCTTCATCAAGCTTCATCATAATGCCTAAGTTTTTTTTGCCCTCTTTCAACATATCCAAAGTCATGTCTGTAATATCAACATGCAATAAATCCTCATAAAGTGATTCAACTTTAGGGAATTTCTTATGGTTTTTATAGGTTATCGTTGGTTGATTGATCCAGTTTACTTCATTTTCAGTCCAATCAGAAGTAATTCGAAGCAATTGAAATGCATTTTCACCAAAATTTCCTTCATGTGTCGGAATCGTTTCAATCTCTGGATCAATAGCATAAAGAGATAAAAACACACTGTCTATTATAATATTGTCGTTTACGAACCCTAAATCAAATTCAAAAACACTTCTACAAACAGCTCTGACGCTCAAAATTGTCCAAGCATATCCATCGATGTATATTGCATCATGATTACTAAACTGAGGGTCATATAGTCCAAAAGTAGAGTCTTTACCTTTTTCAGCTCCTGGCTTAATAAGAATTCGCTTTTTTATTTCAGTTTTCTCAGAAACGGCTTCACTTTCCATTTCGGAAATGCAACCAAAGAGCAATGTTGCTATTAAAAAAAATGAAAATGTATTTGCCCTTGTTATCACATCACTAAGATAGTAGATGATTTGATTCAACACCCTACTAATCCTAAGTTGACAAAAAACATTATCAAAACAACAAACTCATCTATCATCAAGTTCAATAAATTATTCCATTAGACGAAACAACAATCAACCAACAATAAGTTCAAATTCCTATCCATTTTACAATTGAAATTCAACTCAAAAAAAGCCTAATTATGTAAAGTTACGATGGCATTTTTAAAACGTATTACTCTCGTATTATCACAAATATCAATGAAAAGTAAATTACTAAACGCTGTTGCAACTGACACCAAAGTGCTAAATAGACTCCCGAAGCATAAATTATCTATTCAAATAAACAGAATACATCCAAACCAATTTTTCTTGCTCACGAATGTAATCACTCATCAATGCACTGGTACCTTCATCGTTTATTTCACCAGCCAGATTCATAATGTTACGTTGTTTGATTAAGAGTGTTTGGAATGCATCCAAAATATTTTCAACTGCTTTTTTCCCATCTGACACTTCATTGGATTCTGAAATTTTTGATGCTGCATTATAGTCAGTAAATTTGTGTTTTGGGGTATGCCCTAAAGTCAATATTCGCTCAGCTACATCGTCAATTTTCACAAACAGATCGTTGTACAACTCTTCGAATTTAATATGCAGTTCAAAAAATTTATCGCCACTTATATTCCAATGAAATCCACGTGTATTTTGATAAAAAATGGAATAATTAGCTAATAAATCATTCAATAAACTAGCTAATTCTTTGCTTTTTTCAATATCTAATCCTATTCTGTTTAAATTATTCATGGTTTTGATTTTTTGTTATTTCAAATGTAATTCGCTGCGGCATCAATAGCTTTTATATCGCTTCGCATAACGTTATGGTATAACGACAAACTTATCTCAATATACAAAACCAATACTAAGCCAAAGCACCTAGCATATAACTCAATATGGGCCTACATTTTGATTCACAAGCAGGATAAAATTCTTTATGACGCCATTTATCAGATTTTGGCGATAATCCCCACCAAAATTCAGCAATTGCTATAGGTTTTAACTTCATTTGAAAAGCATACTGTAATAGTTTTGGCGCTGCACATTCCCCCGCTGCACTTGGCGGTTGCTTGTACCCCTTATCTTTGAATAATGTCACTATATTTTTTGTTTCTAGCACATCATTCATAATATGATATTCTTCAAACAATAGACTTTGAAGGTGTTTTGACAAATTGGCTCGTTGTTTTTTTAGAGCCTGCACTTTATGGACAAGATTTTCACTTTTTGCTTTTTCAATCTGATCAGATAATTGCTTCAAGCTCATCATTCCGTCTGTTATAAAACCCGTAGAGGAAAGCATATCATAAATTGGAGGAACAAATCGATCGTGAACATTACTACCTCCTAACTTGCCAGAAAAAGCAGATAAATACCCAATGTTTCCCTCACTATCTTTCACTACTAAAACCCCAAACATTTTACCGATGATTGGGTTTGTATTTTGACTATCTAAACCAAAATTATGATCAACATCATTCAAGTTTTCTAAATAATTTTGAAGCTCTTTTGCCGCAATTTGAGCTATCTCAGGCGGATTATCCAAATATGGATTGACTACTGAAGGCAGATGAATATTGTCTATTTCTGTAATGAATTTTGCAACTAATTTATCCGTGTTTTTAGATTCCATTAATAAATACTAACCATTGATCGTCTTTGGTAAAGTAAATATAAATGTAGTTCCAACGTCTTCTGTGGATTCAACCCAAATTTCACCACCATGCAGTTCAATAATTTTTTTGCAATGCGCCAATCCAATTCCAGTTCCTTCAAATTTTGTCTTCCCATGCAATCTCTGAAATATTGCAAATACACTTTCTAAATTCTTCTTTGGAATGCCTATTCCATTGTCTTTTATTTCAAAACGATAATTATCTCCATCTTCACGACCACTTACCACAACATTTGGTGCTACATGTTGCTTTCTAAACTTAATGGCATTAGAAATAAGGTTTTGAAAAAGTAAACGTATTTCTGTTTTATATCCTCGAATTGATGGTAATTTTAAGATTTCAACTTCAGCATCGTATTTGATAATGGATGCTGTCATATCACTAACTACTTCTGCTAGCAAATCGTTGCAGTTTACAGTCTCTATTTCTGCACTTTTACCAATTCTAGAATAGTCTAATAAACCAGAAATTAAACTCGACATCCTTTTAGAACTTTGTGTCATAAAGTTCAAGTACTTAATTGCCTTTACATCTAGTTCATGATGGTATTGATCTCTAAGCAAATCGGTGAAACTTGAAATGGTTCTCAGAGGCTCTTGCAAATCATGCGAAGCGATATAAATAAACTGTTCTAATTCCTTGTTTTTCTTTTCAAATTCGTCAAAATTCATTTTCAATTCATCGGCCATTACGTTAAACGATTTAGCCAATTGAGCCAATTCATTATTCCCAGACACAGGCACTCTTAAATCGTAATTCCCTTTACTAATTTGACGTGTTGAGAACTGAAGTTCCTTGATAGGTTTTATTATTGAGCGAATCGTATGAACTGCTATCAACAAGCTTAAAATCAATCCTATAAGGCCTGAATAATTTATTATTTTGGAAGTATTGCTTAAGGATGTCGATAGATGGTTTTGGAACAACAAGAATTCATTGTTGTACTCTCGAATCAACAAATTGATATTATTATCCATCTTAAAAAACAAATTTTTCAATATCTCTTCTGAATCCAAAAGCATTTTTTTGGTCACTTCGTTATCGTTACGAAGCGAACTCGATTTAATAATAACATTGAGTTTATTAACTTCATTGATAATTTCTTGTGATAATTCATTGATGGTTCTGATTGGGAGCACCTTATTATCCGATACATCTAACGAAGAAAGTTTTGCATTCACTTCTGAATTATAGTAAGGCAACTCAACTTCAACTATTTCAAGAATTCTATTTTCGTTTTCATGGTCTTGTGCCCCATAGTTTTGTTTATCCAATAGCAGTCTCAATTCTTTATTGGATGAATGAAACTTATCCAACATTCTAATGGTTGGTCCTATAGTAGTTTTTAATTGCTCAAAATCACTATTGGCTTTACTGCTAACTGTTTGATTCAAAAAAATCTGTACAACCAATACGGCAATAAGTAGTGCAAAAGCTAAAATTAATTTAGTACTAATCTTATTCATATTTATCGCTTTATTTTTTGTGCATTACCTTTTTCAACATACTCATACATAGTGAAATAAATACCTCGAGATGACCCATCTGACGTGATGGATAAGTTTCCACAAACTCCTTGATGAAAACGCACCTGATGCAATCTCAATTTCAACCAATCTGATAGGTGTTGCTGTTTATTCCTTGAAGAATTTACATCTCTTAATTGTTGCAATACAATGTTCATTGCATCATAAGCCTGCATGGGTGGCCAAATAGATTCTGGTTGCTCATTGTAATTATGCTCATAATTTTCAAGAAACTCTTTTGCCAAGAAATAATTACCATCTGCGGGCGTGAAAAAACAAAATTCAGTTCCTTTAATTGCTCCTTCAGAATTATCGTAAAACTCCGAATCCATCAGTACTGTTGAGCCAAAAAATTGAGCATCTATACCCATTTCACGAGCTTGATTCATTGCAAAACCGTATTCTTTGTAGCCAAAAAACACTATAGCTTCGGCATTCATGGCTTTCGCTTCATTCAACTCTTTTTCAAAGTCAACTTGGTCATTGTGTGTTTCTACAATTTTGTAATGTGTATTGGCAATATCCAAATGCTCTTGTACCGCTTTGGTTGCTCTATTCATAAAATCATTTGGATAATGCATGATGTACACATTTTCAAGACCTAATTCAATTATTCTAATGGCAATCAGCTCATTAGCAGCTTCGGTAGATTTAGCTATTTTGAAAGTATTCTCGTTTAGTGATGATAATAGTTCGTCACTATTTAATGGGTTTATAGTAATAATGTTATCCTTAAGAATTTCATCCTGAAGTGCAACAGTACCTCCAGTATTGCTTATAAATAGTAAATCGATATCATGTTCATTTCTAAGCTTTTGATATTTACTCTCTGCTAATTCATTGTTCCATTGATCGTCTTCAAAAAACAAATTCACTACTGGTGCATCAGAAGGTTTGGACGTGTTGTATTCTTCTACTGCTAACGCCATAGCATTTGCTGGACCCAAGCCTAAATCAGTAGCTCGTTTACTCAATGGGGCTATAAACCCAATATTGACTTCTTTTATTTTTTCATTATAACAACTCGAAAAAATAATGCTGACGACTGTCAACAACGTTATTATGCTTATTCTTTTCATACTCTTTTAAAACTGTATTTTATATTCTACTCCAAGGCCTAGACCGGTTTCTTGACCTTTTTGAAATTCATTTATTCTATATTCTGCAACAACATAAAAGTTGTTGTACAGATTGTATCCTAATTGATGCTCAGTAACCCAATTAGCCTTAATACCTTCACTAAAATCAACAAAATTTTGATCGGCGAATCCAGCTAAATAGAACTTGTTCTTTAAAAATTTCACACAGTAAACATGTTCTATTGTAGCTAAGTAATTGGGTTCGCTCCCTACTCCGTACTCTATAAACATGGGATTAAAACTGTAAGTGAAATTCCATTTTTTAATGATATCACTTAACGCTTTGCAATTGTTCATTCGCCACCTCACTCCCAGCCTAATTTTATCATTATTCTCACCCGATTTCATGACATACTGTACTGTAGCATCAAATGGACTGGCCTCGGACACCGCAAATCGAATATTGTGCTCTGCATAATAATTGCTAAGCTCTGTGTTGGCCTGCGATCCATGAATGTTAGTTAAAGAAAAATACTGTACTCTATTGGGCAAGTTTGCTAGGATATTGTAAGTAAGTACTGAATAATTCCTAGTGTCGTAGTATCCATTAAAATCAATAAACCCCGTTGGCTTATTTGCAGATTGAGCTATTAATGACGAGCTCGTTAAAAGCAAGAACAAAACCGCAACAACATTATAATATTTCCATGAATGGTGGTTTTTCTCGGTCATTTGAGCGTTGGTGTCTGATTATCCGTTTAACTTATTAGATTATAATTTACTAATAATCAAACCTTTAAATCAGGAATACCATAGCCATTCGTTGAGCGGTTAAACTAAATAGATTGTCTCAATCTTTTAGAGGTTAACTAGTAGAAAATATATGACTATAACGCACATTTTAATTGATAATACTTCAAAGTACACCTTCTCAAAAAAACGTTTGAAATTAGAACTACACCGTAATTGGAAATTCCTTTAACCTAAGTTGATACCGACAACCTAAAATTTGATTACTGCATGAATTTCACAATATCCTTCTCAAAATCAAGAGGCACTTTTGTAGGCCCAAAACGTTGTACGGGCTCTCCGTTTCTGTCGATCAAAAACTTGGTGAAATTCCACTTTATTCGGCTGCCCAACAAACTCCCTTTTTTCTTTTTCAAGTACACAAATAATGGATGAGCATTTTTACCATTTACATCTATTTTCTCCGTCAATGTAAAAGTAACACCATGGTTTATCTGGCATTCGTTCACCATATTATCATTACCCAAAGGTTCTTGTCCAGCAAATTGATTGCAAGGAAAACCAAGCAGTACTAAGCCATTGTCTTTGTGTTTTTGATGCAGTTCTTCCAAGCCTTTAAACTGTGGCGTTAATCCACATTGTGTGGCCGTATTTACAACCAGTATCACTTTACCCTTCAAACTTTCTGAAGGTATGATCTCGCCATTGGCTTTTTTAATTTCAAAATCGTAGAAATTCATATTTCAAATTTTACTTTGGTTAATTCCTCTGCCTTTTCCCATAATTTTTCCGCATACTTTTCATCATAAGCGTGTGGCTCGGCTATAACAACTCCAGGCTTTCCTTTCAATTGAGCAAATCCTGTTGGACCGACAAAATCACCACTTTTAACTCTATCATCCAACGCCGCCATAAGCGATGGCAAAGCAGCTAATTTGGGAGAATGTGTAAACAACAAAATTATTGGCAGAAAAAGTTTGTACCAAAAAGGCGATAAATGCCTTCCTAATTCAGTATTAGAACCACCTGGATGGGTGATTATAGATTTCATGTTTGAACCGGTTACTTTTAGTCTTCGGTGAAGTTCGTAACCAAACATAAAACAAGCCAATTTGCTTTGAGCATAAGCGCCAAACTTGCTGTATTTTTTTTCGGATTGCAAATCGCTAAAATGGATGCGGCCTTTTTTGTGCGCTACACTACTGAGCGATATTATTCTTGCATTTTGAGTTTTATCCATTAGTGGAAATAGCAATTTGGCAAGCAAAAAATGACCTAGAAAATTGACACCCAATTGACTTTCAAAACCATCAATCGTTTTTTGATACTTAGGCATCATAATGCCCGCATTTTCAACCAATACATCCAATCTATTGAACCGACTTTGAAATTCAACTGAAAATGTTCTTACCGAACGCAAATCCGATAAATCCAAGGCCATGCAATGCAAACGAGTGCCATCAATTTGTAGTTTCAACTCGAGACTGGCTGATTGTGCTTTGGATGCATTTCGGCAAGCCATTATTACTGTATATCCAGATTGCAGTAACCCAAGTGTAGTTTCGTAACCTAAGCCAGAATTGGCTCCAGTTACTATGGCTATTTTGTCCCGATTGTTTTCGTTGTACGCTATTTCAAAATCCATTTCATGGCATAGTTACGAAAGCTCTACTGGATCTGTTTCCCAAATTTTGTTTAATCTATCTTGTTCGGCTTGTTGATCTTTTTCCTCATCTAATTTTGAATGGAAAATTGGTTCAATTTCTGAGTATGCCTTAACTATGGCTATAAGCATAACCAAAGCAATAACATCCACAGCCGTAAATCCAATATCAAATAGAGTGTAATTAGCGAGTTTTTCAACATCGGTTTCGGAACGGGTAAATCGTTTGAATATATTTTGTGAAATGGTATTGCAAATCCACACCAACCACCAAGTAATTAGCAAAGTATCATTCAATTTATTTCGTTCAGGAATATCGAATTTCTTTAAAAACTGTTTGGTTTGAGTAAATAAATCATTAAAAATCTGGTAAGGAACTACCAAGCTCATGAAAGGCACAAACCATCCTCCAGCAGCCCAGCCCTCTGAATAGGTTAGGTTCTGAAATCTCAAATGCAAATTAAAGTAGGCTCTTCTAAACCATAATATAACCGCAATGATGGTTGCTATTCTAACCACAATATCAAACAAACCAACGATTAGAACTCTTCTATCATTGGCTTCAGCGGCATCCATATCCACCATTGCACCATTCATCCATTGATCGAGAAGGTGGTATTGCAAGTAAAACGTAACAATAGCGACAACCTTAATTAATACGAGTAATAGCAGTATCCATAAGGCATATTGTGCTCGTTGTTGATTGGGTTTTAAATTTATATTCATATCAATATTTTAGTCTTCGGTACGCGCTCTAGCAATTGCCCATTCTTCAAAAGTGTATTTATTTTTGGGGCCCATTACTTTTTTCATAACGCCAACAATTGGCTCATAATCGTTCTTCAATATCGTACCTCTTGTTTTTGGTTTTAGCATCACATATTCGTATTCTGAGTTGGTGTTATTGCTCAAGTAAACGCGTGCCAAATAATAGGTTGTAGTGCCTTTTAGGAAAAGCTTTCTCTCTATGTATGCTAGTTTGGTTTTCTTAAGATAAGACTCGTTTTCATCCAATGGCTGCAAATAAAAATGCTCGTGATAAAAAACATTAATGTAGGCTTCGTTGTAAGAATTCCCTCTTATTCTGAAAGTTGTTTTGAATCCATATTTAGATGTTTCTATATAAAATGGCAATTGAAAACGAATCTTCTCCCATCGCCCTTTTACCAAGTTAAAGCGACTCATTCTAAAACACGTAACAAATACTACAAAAGCTGTAGTAGCTATTGAAGCAATAAAATTTATCAGGGCATTTTGTAAACCTGAATAATAACTAACTGTAAAAAGAGCAATAATGAATACTGCTACGTAATACAAAAGCAAACGTTTAACCACCAATGCGGGGTTTACTACTTTTTTATACGTGAAAAATGGTGAATTATTCAGTGCATTGTTTAGTATAATGGCAAACCATGAGATGGTAAACAAAAAATAGACTATGGTGATGATGAACCCCCAATTTCGAGTGCCTTCGTACAACAACCACACATCATAAAAACCATGTGATAATGCAGCAAAAGCAAAGAATAATACAATAATCCACCAAGAATACTTTTTAGGATGGTATTTGTATAAAATGACACCATAGGCGATCAAAGCCGTATCAAACATATGGCCTACAGTGCTTAAAATAGCTCTACCATTGATCAACTCTGCACCATGATTTTTGAAATACAATACATTTTCAACTGCAGAAAAACCTAAAGCCGAAATACAGATAAAAACCAAATAATCTAGGGGCTCATTAATTTCTTTCTTGAAAAATAAAAGTGCGAATAGAAATGGAATGAGTTTGGCCAATTCTTCAATAGCACCTATAGCCAAAGTACTGTAAATGAAGTCGTTTACAAACTCTCCAGTAAGTACTGCTCCACTAGGAACTACAAACAGTTGGTGTAAAATTAAGACAATGAATACCGAGCTACCACCCAACATAAATGTGATGATGAAGTATATGAGTTTCTCTTTCTCATACACATCAATCAATCTGAAATAGTCGACCCAAATCCAAGCTATAAATATTGCAATAAGACTGAATAATACTATCATTTTTTAGATGTATATACTTTATTCAGCATGGAGTGGATAAAGGCGAGTAAGGCCAAAAATGCGATGTAATTGTTCTTTTCTGGATGATTGCCAAAAAAGTATGCTGCGCCAAACATAGCACATGCCCAAATAACTGCCGAGAGTAATATCGATTTCGTCATGGAGGAAAATTGAAACAATCTACTTCAAACCAACATGCATAATTGCATTTAAAAAATATCTTTTACACATTAATTGTTGACAAACTACATCAAATGATAGCTAAATGTCAAAAACACACAATGCAAATGGCTAAACCTCTTCCAAAATGGATTCCCCAAACGACTCATCGCCAGAAGTCCATTGCCATTTTTCGTGCAAACGAATTTTTCCATTGGAAAGTTTTTCGGGTATAGACAAGCATTTTCCTGTACAAATTTCCCCTTTGGCGTTTATTTGATGATAACGCATATCTATACTGCCGTCTTTACTTACAAGCCCTATTAAATGCCCTTGTTTGATATTGGGTCCTTTGTAATAGCAGGTCAAAATACCACCATTTTGATGGTAATGAAATTCCATATCAGAACTTACTTCACCATTAGATGAGTTTGATATGGGTTTGAAAATTTTATCGTTGTAATTCATCGCTTAGAAAAAAGAGTGTTAAACAAGTTAATTGATAACAATTGGGTCACCCAAAAACTTGGGTTCTGTACCAATAATAAAATCAATAAACATCTTTATTCTAGCAAAATACTCGCGTATTCGGACTTTAATGCTGTATTTTCTTGAAACATCTTTAGCCTTGAATGCTATTGGTTTAATGCCAAAATGCTCGGCCAAATAAATGGCTCTTTCGTTGTGAAATTGTTGCGAAATGAATGTAATTTCCGTTAACCCAAATACTTTTTTTGCTCTCACAACCGAATCCAATGTTCTGAAGCCCGCATAATCGAGAAATATTTTGTTTTCGGGAATACCCCTTTCTATGAGTGCTTGCTTAAAATCCGAAGGCTCGTCGTATCCTTTATGCCCATTATCGCCACTCACCAAAATGAAGTCAATTTTCTTGGCTTTGAAAAGCTTAACTGTAGCAGCTATACGATACGTAAAATAGAGGTTCTCTCTGCCATGTTTAAGGGTTTTGGCAGTTCCCAATACCAAACCTACTTTGTTGTAAGGGATATCCTCTACATGTGCATAAATCTTCCCTTCCGCATTGTTCGATATTGCTTGATGAGCAGACCAAACCAACAATAGCCCTATTAGTGTTAGGGCGATACAAAACAAGACAATCTTAAAACTGATTTTCAGCATTCTTTCATGCTCATTTTAGGGTTGTAGTTCTATATCCAATTGTCGATCTTCTTTGGCTGCAGCTTTATCTTTCAACATACCATACACCAATCCTATAATCATGCCTATGGATAAACCATAACCAACTAAACTCATGTTGTCCATACTGGCACCTATTGCTACTCCTATTGGTATTCCAAATGCCGACATACCCAATGCTATCCAAGTATTTCTGTAATGATTTCTTACTACCAATTTTTCCTTGGTTTCTAAAATCCTAAGCAAAGCTGTTTGTTGCCTAGACAATGCTTTCTTCTGGATTTTCACATTGCTCTGTAGCATGTTCATTTTTGCAATCACCTCATTCAAAGCCATTTCTGTTTCTTCAGAAAACTCTTTATTATTCAATAATTCCAACAACTGCTCCAAATACGTGTATTTTTTCATCAGTTTTTGATCTTCTGATTCAGTATAGTGATGTATTAATTTTGTCAATGACATGTTTAAATAGATTTTAAGAACAGTTCAATTTTAGAATCCAAATCTACTTTCAAAGCTTCATCTTGAATCTCATTATCCACTAAATTAGTTTGAAATGAAGGCAAAGAAAATGTAGCAATTAGCTCAGCACCCATTCTAGGGAAAGTAGCCGATGCTGTATCTAAAACACCTTTACCTCCTCTTGCACCTGGCGATGTAGCCAAAAGCAACATGGGTTTGTTCTTCCACACTACTTTATCCAGTCGCGACAACCAATCGTACGCATTTTTAAAGGCCGCACTATACGATCCATTATGTTCTGCCATCGACACAACAAAACCATCGGCTGAAGCGAATTCTGAGTTCAATGCTTTTATCTCTGATGGAATACCCATTTCCGTTTCCCTATCGATGCTATACAACGGAGCTTCAAAATTGTTCAAGTCCAATACAGATAGCTCGATATTTTCTAATTTACTACCAACAAAAACAGCCAATTTTTGATTGATTGAGTTTTTGCTCGTGCTAGCTCCAAAAGCTATAATTTTCTTCATGTGTTTTTGTCTTCTAATGTTTCATTCTCTTCACTTATACGCGATTTGAATTTGTTGTATAAATATGAAATTACAAGCAACAATACACCTAGTGAAATGAATACTATGGTTTTTGAAATGCTGTTATGATGAGCAATATCATAAACAAATAGTTTAACCAACGTAATCCCAAATAAGGATATAGCTATTATGCGCAACATTTTTTTACCTCGCAATATTCCAAACAAAATAAGCGACAACGAATAAACACCCCATAAAATACTCAACCACAATTTGTAGCTGTTTGCCACATCTGCAACATCCAACCAATGGAGTAATTCGCTGCTTAAAATCCATATTAGTGCTATATGAAACGCAATTCCAAATCCAGTTTCAAGTTTAAAATCCAATAAATTTGTTTTTCTGTATTGATACAATGCCATTGTTAACGCTGTAAAAAACATCAATGAAACGTATCGTACTCCAATCAAGCCAAACTTTCTATTGCCTATAGGTTCTGATAAAAAAGCCTCCCTCAATTCGCTGACTCCGTAAAGCCCTAAAACAAGAAACATTAAGGCCGAAAACAAGCCTACTCCAATAGTAACCAAACTGAGTTCTTTAGATTGAATTCGTTTGATGTTCAATGCAATTAATACCACACAGTAAAGTACATTGTAGTTCACTTCCCAAATGGTTTTCAATTGTTTGAAATTCATCTTATCATAGTGCGAATCGGCATAATGAATCATTTCAGACCAATACTGTGACAGCTCTATTCTGAAAGTAACAAAGCCTGCCAAAAGCAATACCAATGGAGCTAAATAGGTTTGAAACTTGTATTTATACTCACTGTTGGTAACCAACAATGTTTTGATGGTTTTTTGAAGATAAACTATAAATGCAAATGCTGAAGCAAACACAATGGAGGTAACAAAATTGATGTTTAACAAAGTGTAGCCATTCTTACTTGGACGCAACTGGCTGTACTCAGCCCAATCTTGAAACATGCTTAATGATGCAAACAACATCATTGGATAAGCCAATTGTTCGTAAAAAGGTTTCGCTTGTTTCCTTCCAACATAGAACAAGGCTACCGCTTGTCCTGTCCACAACAATGTAACCCAATGACCATCGAATTGAATAGGTCCGGCTAACACCACAAACGTTATACTTAAACCAATTAGAAACTGAAATAAGCTGTTGTCAGATAATTTGCGCTTGTACACTGTAAAAGCAGCCCCTAGATGAACCATAGCAACTAAAATTGTTAGAAGACCTAAGAACTTCTCTCCAATTGAGTTAGACTCTATAGTAGCATAGAACAAACCAAAAAAGACAAATGTGTTGGTGAGAATTAAACCCACATCTTGTTTGTCAAAAGCTTCTAATTTCTTCAGTTTGAATATCAGAATACTGGCATAAAAAATCAGGAAATTGGACGCTAAAAACAGCAATGCCATCCCTTCGTGATTGTTAGAATTGTACTTATCTACGAACCACACGATGAAGATTAACCAAGTAAAGGCGAAAGATGTAAAACGGAGTTGTCGCCAATTCTTAGCATATGCAATGGCTAAAATTCCGGCATTGACTAAGGTGGTAAAAGCAAACAGAAAACCTATGTTACCAGACCCATCGGAAAGCAATAATGGTACAGCATATGCGCCAACCAAACCAATGTGTGCAATAACCTGTTTGTTGTGCCATAATGCAAGATACACTCCACCAGATGTAATAATGAGCATGAATACAAAAGCCCAAGTTTGCGCTATGAATCCGTAATAATTGTAAGCAGCAAAAACCGAAAAATACAAAATAGCGAGAGCGCCACTCGATAAAACAGCACTGTACAAATCGTATTTACTTTTTAGTTTCAGTCCTAAACCCAACAAACCTAGCCCAAGCCCCATGCCAAGTAACAAGCGCATTTGTGGGGTGATTAAATCGTGTTCAATACTGTATTTAGTGCCTATTACAGCTCCAATAATAGTGATGATGATTCCGATTTTACTAATGACGTTTTCTCCAATAAATGCTTCTAAATTGTTGTTCTTCTTTTCTGGCTTTGACTGAGCATTTCCTCCAGTTTTATTCAGGAAATTCTGAATGACTTCTGCATTTTGAACAGGAACAACTGTTGGCTCTTCCTCCACTGTAGAATATCCAGTATCTGATTGAGCACTTGCATTTTGAAGTTCTTCTATTTCTCTTTTTAACGCAACAATATCCTTTAAAACCGCATTGTGATTGGCTTCTAACTGCTTCAATCTAATCGATAATGCTAGAATTTGGCTTTCAATGTTGTTCATAATGAAAAGAGTAGGCTCGGGTTGTACTACTTATGAATACAACTCAAGTTGGTTTGGTAGCCACAAAATACATCTTTAATGCTTTTGATCGCACGTTTTGTCACCCCAAGGGTTTCGTTCCCAGTTTATTGATGAATGTCCTTGCGGGTTTTTCAATGTAGAGGTACGTTAAACTAGACACAGCAAGTAAAATGAGTAAATACGGATAGAATATTTCGCTTTGATTCATTTCGTTTAGCCCCGGAATATACTTTTGACATATCTGCATCACAGGCCATTGCAGAATGTAAACAGAATAGCTTATTCCACCTAGGAAAATCAATGGTTTACTGGATAGAAGCTGTGCAAACTTTCCTTTTGTTAAAGCCAATGAATAAAAAATAAAAATAAACCAGGGCGCCAACAACCCATTGTGTTGGTAGTTGAAAATTTCAAAGTTTTTATACGATCCATATAGAATTGCAATCGATAAAACGCTAGTAATCAAGAAAACAGACTTCTTGGCTTTAGTGTGAAACCAATCGCGATTTTTGACATATACAACAGCCGAGCACATACCAATTAGAAAAGTAGACACATGCAATAGCGGGAAAAATTTAATGAAATTCTCAGGTACATTTTCCGCCTTAAGGCTTATAAAAACGTACAGATTAAGCGCCCAAGCTATAACCGAAATCCAAACCAAACGTTTTGTACTTAGCGATTTCACATTGCCATACAACCAAGGGAAAATGAAATAGAAAAAGGCCTCTACAGACAAACTCCAAGAAGGATAGTTTACATCCAATGCCATCTTATATTTCCACGATTGCAACAAGAATATTGAGTGATAATATGACTGTATTTGCCATTTTAACGGAATAGTAGGATCGTAATTGAAGTTGATGCAGAAAAACACTACCAATGCTAATAAGTAAATAGGCAAAATTCTAGCTGCTCGTCTTTTCCAAAACACCTTGCTATTGATATCATCAGGTAAGCTATTGTTACGTACCGATGAGATTACCAAAATAAAACCCGATAAAACAAAAAAGTAACTCATGGCCGAAACCAATTCCATTTGAAATGGAGAAAACAAATCACTGCTAATCGGCCAAGAAAACAAACCATAGTGAAGAATTACTATAGATATACTGGCGATAAAACGCGTAAACGTAAGTTGAGGAATCTGCATTGCTTGGCGGAATATTCAATAATGCTCCAAAACACTTAATAATTTTTGAATTAGCAAGTGATAATCACCCAAATTCCACCCTAGATTACATTATAACTTCTGAAAGTATTTGATGTTATCTATCCAAAACCCTTTTCTAGTGCCCAGAATGAATTTAATTTTTACTTCTTCAGTCTTTTTAGTTCGAAACAAAAATTGAAGGTTGGTCCAAACAGACGTTTCACTCAACCATTCCGAAAACAAGATTTCGTTGCCTTGATAAATTTCCAGTTTACATGCCCCAGAACAAACAAGTCCTTCTCCATGCCGAATATCATTGAAAGTTGTTCTAGGCAATAAATAACTGAACTCAATAGCCGATTCTTGTTGAAGTACTATGGGTACTCCTTGTTTTATTTCAGCTCTAAAACAATCGTATTCAGCTTCCATGTAAACTACCGTGCTATCCCCTACTTTGCTGGTATTATCAACTGTCAGATTTCCATTATTTGTCCAACTCCACAGTGCGGTATCCGCCATTTCATTGAAGTTTACCGACTTTAACAACTCATAAGGTGCATCGCCTATTATAACAATTTCATTTTCGGGATTAACTACCGAATTAGAATCGATTTTATCGTCACATGCAACCACAAGAAATAGCATAGAAGCAAAACTTATTCTAGTAAATATTTCAATATTCATAATCCAAAATAGGTCGCAAGTTACATAATGAAGATTAGAGTGTTAATTATTGCTTCTTATATCCTTTATTGATTTTAGACGCTATCAACTTTTCTCTCTCCTTCAAGGCCAAAGATTCATCATCAAAAACCTTCTCCATTTCTCGGCTTTTATTTCCGGTTCTTCCAAAGCGGATTTTAAGAATTTTTCCAACTTGGATAACTTCCCAAAACTTCGATGACGTCTCGTCGTTAAACTCTAAATAAACTACATCCTGATTTTCAATCGTTGCTACTTTTTCCTCTTCTTTAGCCTTTGGCTTCGGTTCAGTTTGCTCAACAATTTCCTCCTTTCCATTCAGCAAAAGCTTCAATTGTTCTTTCACAAAAGCAGGTCTATCCAACCAATCTTTTCTAAACACCAAAGTGTTCTTCCATCCAAATGCTGACAACAAACCTGGGCGCAATACATATTGATCGAGCGTGTTGTTGTTTTGATAAAATGCTTCTGAATCGAGCACTATTCCCAAAACATATTTCCCCTCCTCTGTTTTGCTTTTTACAGCCAGAGATATTTTGAATTTCGACATTCCAACCTGGCTATCGCAATCATACCCCAATTCATTTATAAAATGCGCGATGTCTTGCAACACCAAATCCTTTTGAGTTCTTCCTGAATTCATTACCACTTCATCCAAATTGCTTAATGAATGAAGCACTTCGGTTGCCAGTGATTTGTTTTGTGCCAAATGTTCAGAATACTGTAAGAATTTGCGCAAATAATTTGCTCCTTCGTTGTATTCGTTTTTGATATCATGAAACTGAATAGAGGAAACAATTGCCATATGTTTTTTGGCTCGAGAGAAGATAACATTCAAGCGTTTTTCACCTCCTTTACGGTTAATAGGCCCAAAATTCATCAGCATTTTGCCTTGCACATTGTATCCATAACACACACTTATGATGATGACATCTCTTTCATCGCCTTGAACGTTTTCAAGATTTTTCACAAAAACACCAATATCTTGACCATCTTCCGTTCTGTTGTACGCTTTCTCCAATACTTCTGCAAAGGATGCATCTTGTGTAGCTAATGCGTCTATAGCTCGTTCTATATTGTCTTGTTGCTCCATAGAAAACGCAACAATTCCGACGCTCAACTCAGGCTTATTCAGCAACAATTCTTTCAACATTTCGGCTATATAATTTGCCTCAACATTGTTTTTACGCTTGGTGTAAACCGCTTCTTTTTGATGATGAAAACTGATAACATCATCCAACCAATGCAACTCTGCTTCGCGATCTTCCTCAGTGTTGTTCTGCTGAGTACGAACATACTGGTCGGGAATTGTTAACAACTCTCCTTTGTAAAATGCAGCGTTAGAAAACCCAATCAAACATTCGTGCTGGCTTCTAAAATGCCACGATAGCATGATGTCTTCTAATTTGTTGCTAGCATGCGTAAGCATACTATCGGCATCGATAATTATTTGCTCCGTGTTGGCTTCTTCATCAATAGCGTCCTTAGTACTTGTAGCTGCCGAGAAAAAATTGGTTGGAGGCATTTGCATTTCATCTCCGACAATAACAACCTGATTGCTCCGGAATAACACAGGTACACCCTCTTCTAAAGTAATTTGACTGGCTTCATCAAAAATCACCAAATCGAACAAATTAGAATCTACGGGCAAAGTATCTGAAACGCTCAAAGGACTCATCAACCAAATTGGTTTTATGATATCGAGTATGTACGATGCTTCGTTGGTTTTTAAGTCTCTAATGGACTTGTAACGCATGGATTTATTGAACTCATTTTCCAGCACCTTTCTAGATTTCACAAACGCCTTTTTATCCTTCTTTCCTTGCTCATTTTGCTGTTTAGCAAGAAGTTCTGAATTGCGCAGCTGTGATTTGAATTTAGACTTGTAAGATTCAATTAAAAAATCTCCATTGAGCGATAGTATTTCGTTGTGAAGTTTTTGAATGGTATTGATAGAATACTTCAGTGTACTGCCCTGTGCATTGGACAAACTAAAATTGACATGGTACAATTTTTTAAGTGCCGATTCTGCCAACAAACACTCTGCCGTTTCTAAAGTGAAATCGTGCTTTTTGATGATATTCTGTACATCTACAGACAACTTGGCAAACGATTGCAAGTAGGGTAACATGGTAGGCAATGTTTTAATATCCCTATCCATCTTTTTGATTTGATTTTCTATTTCAGAGAGATTGAAATTGTTTCCGCTTAAGCCTAGTTTTTGTGTACTATTTACCATGGGAACAAACTCAGCCTCTAGGTCTGTTAATGCACGTAAAACCTCCTTATTTTGCTGCAACAACTCATCCCTCAAAGCGGCATTATTCCTAAGACTTTCAACTTGTTCAACCAAGTGATCAAAATCAAAAATACCATAGGTTGTTTCTATTTTTTCTTGGGTTTGAGCAGAAGTATCTTCTAGTTGGTACTCCTGTTCAAGTTTTTCCAAAATAGTAGTAAAACTCGGAGCCAATTTATGCTGCTGCATATCATAACACTCTCTCAATAATTTTTTCACCCGCCCGAAAGAAGGAATGATGAAGGCATAGAACTTTCGTTCGAATTTTCTTGTTATTTCTAGCGCATCCTTCGTTTCTTGGCGATTGAGTTTATTCAACCAATGCTGGTTTTCTTCTTTTGTCTTTTGAAGCTCCTTCTGCAATGATTTCAACTCCTTCAAAAGTTTATCCAATTCATTGGCTTTAATCGAAGAACCAAACAATACTTCATTCTGATGATGATTCATCAAATTCAGCACAATTTTAGCAAATGAACAATAGGCTTTGAACTCCATTATCGACTTCGAAAAGAGGTTCTCGAATTGATGCATTTCACCCAGTTCTGTCCATTCTGAACAAATGTTCAACACTTCATTGATGGCGTTTTGTGTGCTTTGCAAAGGCGATGCCTCTGTAACAATTTCTTTGCTCAAAGACTTCAACGAATACTGCGATGGTGATACATTAAATCCCAATGAATCAAGTCCTTCTGAAAAATCACAGAGCGTTTCTTCAGCTTCTTTCCATTGAGCGTAAGTTGGCTCTTTACTTTTCAATTCGGCAGTTTGGCCATCCGTTTCTTTTCTCAAAAACAAAAGCCTATCGATGAACGAAATAAAACTTACTCCTACTTCATCAAATGTCTTTTGATGCAAAAGATGAAACGCTTCAATTTTCGCTAATTCATCTTTTATGCGCTCTTTTTTACTTTGTAGCAATTGTTGCAATTCATCCAAACGACTGTCTTCTTGAATGAATTTCTCGTACGTTGATTTAGCATCCATCACAAACTCTTTTTTATCGGTTTGTGAGTCGTGTATAAGACTAGCTAAATGGTGAATATTGCGTTGTTTCAATCGTGCGTAAACAACATCTAAAGCAGCTCTTTTCTCGCATACAAACAACACTTTTTTACCTCTTGAAGCAAAATCGGCAATAAGATTGGTTATGGTTTGAGACTTTCCAGTACCAGGAGGTCCTTGAATGATGATATTATTGCCTGTTTTGGCCTTAGAAATGGCTTTACCTTGTGTAGCATCGGCATTTAATACATAAAAATTGTCTTCGTACTGATTGAGTACTTCATTATCAGTCGCCAATTTTTTTGGTGCATCCGAAAACAATTCATTGAACACTAGGTTATTGGGTTCTTCCTCTAGAATGGTAGCATAGTCGCGAACCAAGGACATTTTTTTGTAATTGAAATTACCCAAGGTTATGTTGCACATATCGTATTCCCAATGGTAAGGGTTGCTACCGCCTTCTTGATCTATACTGTACAGACTACGTGTTTTGGTTTGTGCAAATGCTTCATTGTCGACTTGAATATCATCGTTTACCAGATATTCTAACACCGAACTTTGTGGTCGAATATGCTTCTTAAAAATCTGATTACCAAGCGGATTGTAATTTCGAGTATTGTACGAATAGTTGAAATTTGAAACGTTGAATTCTTGAGTTCTATACCGGTTTTTCTTTTGATAATTAGTTGCTTTCTGCTTGGCTATAGACTGAATTAATTTGATTTTAGGTTTATCAACCAAACCAAGCTTAATATCCTTATCGGCGTTAGAAATGATAGACGATAATTTAGTATAAAAGTCTTTTACATCGACCTTTTCTAGATCAATGCTGTCAGGTAAATCAATATTGTACAACTCTTTTAAATAATGCACCAACACCGGGTTTACCTCGGCTTCAGTAGAATTACTTTGAAGAGTAAAACTATCTTTTACACCTACTTTTTTCACCAATGTAACCGGCATTATAAGTAAAGGTGAAGTGATTTTTTCGGTTTTATCTTCTTTAAAATTATACCAATTCAAAAAGGTTAACACCAGTTTGAGTTGACTAAAACCATATTCATTGATGTCTTTTCTAGCCTCATTTCTAATTTTATCGAGATAAGAGCCAACATACCCAGCCTCGTCAAATTGCAAGTATTTGTTTAGGTTGATTTTGTCTTGACTTTTCACCTTCCCCGCTACATCACGATTCCACAAAAACAAGTCTTTTTCTTGTATGTTTTCGTAATAAAGTACCGTAGGAACTGAGGCTACTGTAAGATTCAAAAACTTAAAGCCCGACTGGAAATACAACAGTTTATTGCGCCGAGAAATTTCAAACAAACGGCTTTTCAACTTATTCAGAACCCAACTGTTTCTTGTTGACGTTTCGTGCTTTATAAAACCTTCTGTAAGGGTAATATCTACTTGATTTTCAATATCGAAGTCCTTATAGTTTTCTAGCTGCCAAATAAGGTTGTGCGTTTCTCGGGTACGTTTATGTCTGTCTAGCTCGGTAAGTTGCTCAATGATGTAAAGTAAATTGGGATGCAACCTAGAGTTGAGCAAATGCAATTGCCCTCTATTGTGGACAAAAGTTGCCAAATCATCGTGATTAGAAAAATTCAAATCAAAAGCGAAACTGGCCATGAGCATGCCACAAACAAACAACTCCGTTTTTTGATCGTAATGCCCTAATTCCTGTTCATAGGTATTGAAATTGGTTAGATAAACCGGTTTTTTCACATCCGAAGCATCGCCATTTTCTCTTAAATTTTGTGAGGTTACATCAATGTTTCCCGTACCTATTTCGGTTTCTTGCTTCAGCCTTTCCGTTACTTCAAAAATAGTGTTTTTATCCTTATTTGAAATGACTCGAATGGCCGTATAATTTAGATCTGGATCGTGTTTATCCTTTGCGGCGAATGCAAGTGCTCTATCAACAATTACTAGATTTTGAGTTAGATATAACCTAACAATTTTGTTTTCTTCGTGAGCGGTAGTTATTTCTTTAATCAAAGGCAAAAAGAGAGCTACAAGGTCGTCGTTATACAAGCCCCCATTCTCTTTTAATTCTTCTTTAAACTGAGCAATAGATAAGGTTTCACTAGTCATAACTTATTCCTCGTTTAGTATAGATTCTTCCTCTGATTCTGACAATGCGCCGACTTCTTTCACCGCTTTTTGGAGCATATTATCCATGGACTTAGACGTCAATTTCAACTCTTTCTTTAATAATTGCTTCAATGTCTTTTGAATACCTAATTCTTCCGCAATCAGTAGCGAATGGCCTGTTGGTGCAGCTTCTAAGCTAGAATCCAACAAAGAAAAATCCATTAATATATAACTGAAATATTCGCGTATGGTATCGTCGGAAGTTGTTACAACCTGTTTTATCGCTGTGTTTATAAAGGCATTGTCGCTATAAGTAAAATGTGGAAAATATTGCCTGCAATGAGAAAATATATGCTCTGTTCTCATCCATTTTGGTTTGGTTATCAATTCCAACAAATTGCGTGTTAAAGCATTGATTTCTTGCTGTTTGAAAATATCCAATGAAGAGATACCCCAACGGCTATCGATGAGTTTATCAATCTCAACACTTTCTGTTTTGTTGTCCCAATATTCTAATGCAATGGCGCGTAAAAATGTTTCAGGATGTGTTTGTCCACTAGAACCAAAATTATCCTCTTTGCATATCTCGTGAGCTTGTTTGAGGTAGTTTATGGCACTTACAGACTCTAAACCCGTAGAAACTTTCACAAGAGCCTGAATAACGGTATCGCGATTTTTAACCACATGCAAAGCTCCTCTATCGCAAAACAACTCGGTGTACAAACTAAACAACCTTGCAGTTTCTATCATGGTATTGTCGCTTCTAGAGTCGTTGGCGATGGATTGTATGATGCGGCTGGTTATTTCAAAATCACCTTGTTGGGTTTGGTAAAAAACTATGTGACTCAATTCATGTCCTAAAACAGCCAAAAGTTCATCTTCTGCAAGGTTTTTAATGAGCGACCCCGACAATAAAATATTGATTTCATTACCATCGTAAGAAACTCTAGCATTGGTTTCTACCGAGTCTAACTCTTGATATATGGTAACATTCTTAGAAATGTTTAACGCTTCCTTAGCCTGGCTTACTAAGCCGTAAATGATAGGCTCTGAATCCTCCGATAAGCGATAAGAATTTTTGAGCAATTGTTTTTTGTACTCTGCCCTTTGTTGATCTTGAACTTTAGAATTGGCAAACCATTTCCAAGTTTTTTCTTGTTTTTTGAAATACTCTGCCAACTTTATGTGGTAGTCGAAGGAGAAATTGATCATACTATTACAGAGGTAGCTTGAATCTGAAATTTAGAAAAATGCTGGATGTAGCATCATTTGGGTAGGTTTCTGTTTGAATACAAGTAATAAGAAACGATAAGGAAGACTACGCCAAACAATAATGCACTTGCCCAAGTAGTAACCGTTGGCTGTAATCGATATAAATTCATACCGACAAGGCTAATATTTTCTACTAAAAGATAGATAGCACCTACAATAGAAGCGGCACCAATCAAACTACTTGCAATAAAATGCTCTGAGTTTCTTTGTTTTTCCATGCCATAACTCAATATAATGCAGACTATTGAATCTAGTTGATTTCAACGATGTATACAAACTCCTTCAGGCCTTTAACTTGCTCCGAAAGCTTTTTACCTACCAATTTGTTTTCGGTTGGATAATTGGGCATAGTATCTAAAATATCCAACAAATTGTACAGATAATTTGTTTTGATAGCGTATGAAACATTGTCGGCACCCAAATGTTTGGCATTGACAATTCCTACAATGTTGCCATCTTCATCAAACATAGGTCCACCACTGTTTCCTGGCTGTACGGGCACCGATATTTGATAGGTTGTAATATCGCCTTTGTAACCTGTTTTTGAACTCACTATACCATTGGTAAGTTTTACCTCATCGCCCATAGTAGCGCGTAAAGGATAACCCAAAGCATAAACAGTGTTTCCAACATCTATCACTCCTCTTTTGATGGTGTATGGCAAAGAATTCAGTTGCTCAAATTCTTCGTCGTTGATTTTTAAAACAGCCAAATCGTTGTTTTTATCTTCTACTACCACTTTAGCCGAATATTTCGTTGAAAAATCACCGTTGATTCCTCTTACTGTAATTCTGTCTGAACCACTTACAACATGGTAATTTGTAGCAATATAGCCATTGGCTGATATGGCAAAACCGGTACCGGAAGATTTAGTATCGCGATTGATTTTCAAGTCGTTATCCAGTGTAGGGAACAATTTGATGTATAAATTCTCAGCTCTATCTGTCCAAATAATTTTCATTATCCCCTTTTCAAATCCTATGTACAAATCCTCATCCAAAGATTTATCCGCCATAAAGTATTCTACTTTGTATAGCATCGGGGTACCGGTTTTGGTTAAGTATGCTTTTACATCGCCCACTTCCCAGATAGCATCTTTTGCACCATCAAGGTATATCAACTCATAGCCTTCTTCTTTTTTTAGAAGCCCTAATGTATATTTCAGAGCATGTGTTGATCCGTTGGTACTTTCATAAATCCCTTCTACTTTATCGATGCCATTTTCAGTCCAGTGTTGTTTCAAATTCTCGGAATTCCATTCAGTAGTGGGATGCGATTTTTTTTCTTGGACAGAAATGTAATTCAGCGCTATTTTGGCCCCACTTCCTATCAATGGTCCTACTTCATTTCCAAACCACTCTGGATTTTCTATAGTTGCTATGTACGTGGGAACCGATGCTGATTCGCTGTAAATATTGATTTCATTGTCTGTTTTATAGATAATGATGTTATTGGCTTCAGTACCATTTAAAATACCATAACTACCAAAATTGCGCCACTCGTGGTGAGCCCTCTTTTTTCCAGCTTTTACCGTAAAAATCTCAAAACTGGTTGCATCGGATTTTGATTCTCTTTTGAATGTGATGCTGTTGTAATTGTTCCAATCTTTAAAACCCCACACAAAACCCCATTCCGACTTGCTTATAGTTTTAGATTTTATCGTTCCGTCTTTTGCTTTTTCAAAAACTTCGAATTTTTTATCGCTGTCGTTATGAAGATTGGCCAACGAGAATTTAATGGTGTAGTCTTTTTGTGGGTCTAAATTGGCCTCAGCAGTATTGATGACTTTTTTGCCTTTTTCAGAACATTCGTCCATCAAAAATCCATTCTCGATTTTTACTGTTCTAAACGTGTTATTCTCTACAAGCCAATCTTTCGAACTTTCATCAAACTGATCGTAAACAATGCTTTTCCATAAAACATTTTCTTGAGCATTGGTGAATAAAAAGACAAGGACAGAAAGCAGTAAAAAAGCAAATTTCTTCATGAAAACAATTGTGCGATAAATGTAATATTAATAGAAGTTAAATGACTTTATAATTCACTTTTTAGATGATAAATCACCGAAACAAGAGACACTTTTACAATTGCATCATATTGCCCTACAACGAATGAATGCCAATATTCACATCAATGCGACCATATGCATTGAATATTTCTATTATCTATTCAACAAAACAATGATGCCTGTATTGACACCAAAAGAATAGGGATATTGTTTTACTTCTGCATCTATTATTGAAGTAATAGAGTGTCTGAATTCCGGTTCTAATCGAATTGAAAGACAATGATTTAATTGATAATTTGCCCCAAACCCAATCATCGCTGAAAAATTCACGGGCAGAAGATCAGCACCTGAAGAACGATTGGTAGTTACAGTACCATCCTCTTTTTCTAATCTAGACGTTGTTGTGTTGTTTAAGAAAAAATTAGTTGATACACCTCCGGAAACAAACAAATTCAGTCGCTTGGATGAAATGGTATAATTGACTTTCAGAGGAATATCAATGTATTGATAGTGATATATGTATTTCATGGATGAATATTCACCAAAAACAAAGCCTTTACGAGGATCTATGTTCGAAGATGAATTCCATGTCTCTTGTTCGCCTTTGTCACTATACAACGCTCCTAATTCTAATTTCCATTTAGTAGACAATTGGTATAATACTCGTAAGCCCGTTGTAATACCAAGCTTAGGTCTTTCACTACTATTTCTAAAATCAATGATGGATTCGTTGTTCGTTCCCCCCGAATTTTTCAACTTACGATAGGCATAATCAGGAGAGAAGCTAAAACCAAAGGAAAACTTACTCGATGGCGTTTCAGTTTCTTGCCCAAAACTGCATACCTGTAATAAAACCAAAGCAATTGTTAAGTATAGTCTCATCCCTGTTGTTCTAATTTGCAATTTAAGCTATTCAAAAGAAACAAGCATATACAAAATAGCTTGTTTTATCCTATGCAACAAAACAGGTATTGGTGTAAAAAAAAGCTCCCAGAATACTGAGAGCTTTTCAGTTATCAATTCATCAATAAGGTGTTGATTTTTTCGTGCCACTTTTGAGCAATTTCTAACTCCTCGCCTATTTGAAAACTCCTTCCTGAATCGTACAATTCTATATCTATAGCATTCGATTCACTCTGTTTTGGCGTTAATCTCAAGGCCAGTTTATCGATCACTTTATAGACATCGTTGTTTTGATTTACGGTTCTTCCTATGTTGATGATTTCACAACGTTTTACGGCATTCAAATCAACAGTATGTTCTTCCATACAGCCAGGTAAGGATTTATAAAAAAAGACGTGTTTCTTATCCATATCAGCTCCAATAATGAAATCTTTTTCAACATCTATTGTGCTTATTTTACAATTGACTGAATCGACCATTTTATTGAATGGTTCCATCAAAATTCTTTCCCGTTTTTTCATGCTCATTCGCATCATTGCGAAGGGGATTAAGCATACAGCTGATACTACAGCTCCAAATATTAAGTTACTTGTATCCATGGTATGTATTAATAATTATTGCAAAGCACTCCCTCTCTTAAAGGAAGTACAGATTTAGATTAAGCTCTAAGCTTATTTGTACAATAATTATTTACCAGAAAAAATGAAATGGATAGAGTAAATCGGACTTTCGGCTTTGTACCAAAAGATTGGTTTCATAAACAGCATACTGTTTGTAACTGCTTAAGAAGGTATTCTCTATGTTTTTGAAAACAATCCAAATGGCTCCAACGTAATCGTTTGCATCAGGTACACCGATGTCATTGATTATGCTGGAAAAACTCAAAATTCTTGAGCTCGCACTGAATAAATTTACCGATTCGGATGTTGAAAATGAATCGTGATCTGAAGATTGATGAGTAAACTGAGTTCCGTTTGAAAAAGCACCTGTTACAACCCCTAATGCAAAGCAGTATAGGCTCAAAACCAAAGCCAAATAAAGATGTTTTAAAAACTTATTGCCGTGCACTTACTTGTAGAATATATTCTTATATGCAAATGAAATTATAATATCCCAAAATGAAATGCTGCTGACATTATTTAACATCAGTGGCATACTACTTTTCGGCATTTCTTAAGTGAATGCGCTTTGCAATGGTTTCATAATCTTCCGTTGGCAGAATGATGTTATAATCGTCCCAATAATTGGAGCTGTAATCATTAGATTGAGTTTGCAACAATCTATTTTTACTCACAACTTCATGGCTATCAAAAGGTTCCGTTTTAGCATCGTTCACTTTAGTAATTAGGTAATCAACTCGAATATCGGCGTCAAATTTATAGCCATCGCTTTCATTATCGAAATGCAATTGTGTTGTATTCACCACATTATTGAGGTAATATTTCCCGTTGAATTTTTGATATGAAATGGACACATTGTTTTTATTCATTTCTATATCCAATCCCATAATGGCCAATACCGTACGCAGCATTAATCCGCCATAAACATTATGTTCCATTCCTTTAGGACTCTTTCCTATTTTGAAATATACAAAGGCAAAGGTTTCTTTATCCACATACATGGTGCCTTTGTATCCTGAGAATTTATCGTTCGCTTGATCGAAACTGATTTTGTAAGCCAATGCGCCATTCACCATTTCACTACCCTGTAATTTGAAGCGATGATTTTTAATGCCTTTTTTGGTTAACAGATTGAAATTATCAGCGTGTTGCACAACATCGTAAGTGTAAATGCCCTCAGGCGTCAACCCCAAATCCATACCTTCAGATCCTTTTTCATCTTTAACCGATCTAATTTTCTTCAAGTTCAACTGTTGATGTGGGCGGCTATTTTTAGATTGATACAATTGAAATACAGCCTCAGATAAATGGATGGTTTGCTCTTCTCTTTTCGATTGAACTCTATAAAAACCATCGGCTTTATAACCTTCCATATTGTAGTTGTCCGACACCTTTTCCAAAGCGGTTGCAATGATCGCTTCTGCACTTAAAGCCGTAATACTCACTTCAGCCAAATCGAAACTGTTTTGCTTAAGAATTATGGTAGCGTTATCCGACAATTCCGAAATTTTGTACGATTGCTTTTTGTAGCCAATAAACGTTACGGCTAAGCTGTCTGATTGCAATTGAGGAGGAACAATCAGTTTAAAATGACCATTCCCATTGCTTACTGTACCAAGGTTGTAGTTTTTCACTATTACATTAGCATAAGGCAGAGGCACGCCTTGTTCTGATACAATTTTACCTGTTAGAGTTCTATTCTGTGCGAAGCTGAAAGCGGAAAGAAATAATGCAAATACGAGTGCTAATGTTTTCATGTAGTAATTAAAAAAGCCATATTAAGACAATAATCAGAGTTACCCAATTGTTGTAACATTCTTTTGGTATTTATAGTCTGTCATCTTAATTCTGTTGGTTAGAAACCTGATCTTAACTAAAAATTAAACTTTTTTTCAATTTTGTTTTCTTCCCTAGAAGATTCTTTGTCTACTTTTGGTCATACTTTGAATCGCTTTATTCAAAATATAGTCAGCATAGCCATTGTTCTTTTGGCCGGTATCAGCTTTGCTCATGCCAATAGTGCTACTATTCAACAACATAAAGATTCAAATAGTTTTTCCAGTTCTGATTTAAGTTGCTTAATAACTGAATCCAACACCTCAACTATTCAGAGAGATTTTGGAAGTCATAAAACGTACTCCGAGATATTTGAATTCATTGAGGACAGCGACGAAGACAAAACGTACAAAAAGCACTTAACAAACTCATCAAGCTCACTAGTTAGCACTGCAAAGCATCATTTTGCTGTCAATTTTTTCGTTGATACGAACCTTCCGGTTTTTATCTACAATAGCGTTCTTCACGCTCAAAAAAGAAGAATTCTCTTTCAGGTATTCAGAATATAGAATCCTTTTTTTACTCTAATGTCATTGGAGTAAAATTCAACATCTCATTTTAGTTGACTTACTATGCCCTTTTTCTTGGTATTGTTTGATCAATTTATTACGCCTTAACAACCTCAATCCGAATCTCAATACGCTCTAGAACACAGGTTCTATCCTATCTGAGTTTCATCCTTACCATCTACAAACAAAAAAAATGAACAAAGCATTCGCTATTATGGGCTTTTGTGCCCTAGTATCACTTTCTAGCTGCACATCGCACGAAGAAAAAACTCATCATAAGGAAGCATCATTCCTTGTAACAAGTCCATTACAAAAGGACACATCCGTAACCAAAGAGTATGTATGCCAGATACACTCTATCAGTCACATTGAAATTCGATCGCAAGAACGCGGTTACCTTCAGCAGATATTTGTTGATGAAGGACAGCATGTAAGAAAAGGGCAACGATTATTTAAGATAATGCCGAAACTCTACGAGGCCGAAAACCAACGTGCTGAAGCTGAGGCTCATGTGGCTGAAATAGAATACTTAACAACAAAGTCTTTGGCTGACAGCAATGTCGTTTCTCCCAACGAGTTAGCTATGAGCAAAGCCAAATACGACAAAGCCTTAGCCGAGCTATCGTTGACTAATGTACACCTAGAGTTTACAGATATAAAAGCTCCTTTCAATGGTATTATCGATCGATTTCATGTACGATTGGGTAGCCTTGTAGACGAAGGCGAATTTATGACCAGTCTTTCGGACAACAGCCAAATGTGGGTGTACTTCAACGTACCAGAAGCCGAATATCTGGAATATCAATCGAGTTTAAAATCAGACGAAAAACTAAAAGTAACATTGATGATGGCCAACAACAAAGCCTTTGATTATACAGGCGTTGTAGAAACCATAGAAGCCGATTTCAACAACGAAACAGGTAACATCGCTTTTAGAGCCACCTTCCCTAACCCAAAAGGACTTCTAAGACACGGAGAAACCGGGACTGTAATTGTAAGAAGTACATTGAAAGATGCACTAATAATTCCACAAAAAACCACCTTCGAAATATTGGATCAAAAGTATGTGTATGTCATCAACAAAGACAATCTAGTAAAATCAAGAGCCATAGAAATAGCCGCAGAAATGCCGCATTTATACGCTATTGAAAGTGGATTGAAGAAAGGCGATAAAATTCTGTTGGAAGGCCTTCGGTTGGTACGTGAAAATGATCACATCGATTATGAGTTCGTAAACCCAACAAAAGCTTATTCAGAGCTTGATTTGTATGCCGAATAATTTCATTCTCAACATTTAGAATCTATGTTTACAAAATTCATAAAACGACCCGTATTTGCTATTGTCATTTCAGTGGTAATCTTATTCGTGGGGACTTTGGCGATTAAAAAATTACCCATATCTCAGTTCCCACAAATTGCACCTACATCGGTTAATATATTCATAGCCTACCCAGGTGCGAGTGCCGATGTCTTGGTGAAATCCACCCTTATTACATTAGAAAACTCCATCAACGGTGTACAAGGCATGCGCTATATAGCGACTGATGCAACCAGTGCCGGAGAGGCTACACTTAGAATTGTCTTTGAACCTGGTACCGACCCAAATCAAGCGGTTATTAGAGTAA
>TARA_R110001592_G_scaffold94521_2_pt1 | contig 65893 bp, 53 predicted proteins | sample TARA_R110001592 | Tara Oceans TARA_R110001592 (sample SAMEA4398387) | marine metagenome | biome: Polar Biome; feature: [SRF] surface water layer (ENVO:00010504); material: water (ENVO:00002006), including particulate matter (ENVO:01000060) such as... | depth 5 m | reverse complement strand
TCATCGCGGACGAACGACCATTGCAGAATCGTCACCGGCCCGGTCAGCATGCCTTTCATCAGTCTCTGTGTGCAGGACTGCGCGTACTTCGTCCATTTTACCGTCATCGATCCCTTGCGCAAAATATCACCGAAGATGATCGGCGGTTTCACACAACGGGAACCGTAACTCTGCACCCAGCCGTTTTTCGTGGCGAGAAAGCCTTCCAGCTGTTCGCCGAAATATTCCACCATGTCATTCCGTTCGGCTTCGCCGTGCACGAGCACATCCAGGTCGACGGATTCCTGGTACTCAATATCACTGGCGATACATGCCTGCAGAAACTGTTCGTAAGCCGACTCTGTCAATTCCCCTTTCTTGAATGCGGCTCGCGCCTTGCGAATTTCCTCCGTCTGCGGAAACGAACCAATGGTCGTTGTGGGAAACAGCGGCAGTTGCAACGTCTTCTGCTGCCAAACGCGACGCTCTGCATATGGACTTTTGCGGGTTCGCATCGGTTCGGTCACGGCGGCACTGCGTTCTTTCACCTCCGGACGATGCACGCGCGGCGAATTTCGGCGGGCATTCATCGCAGCCCGATTTGCGCTCAGTGCGTCTGCGACACTCTCTCTCCCTGCATTCACGCATTGAGTCAGCACAGAGATTTCTGCCAGCTTCTGCCGGGCATAAGCCAGCCACTGCCGGATTTCGGAATCCAGATCAGTTTCGTTTTTCAGATCGACGGGCGAATGTATCAGCGAGCAGGAAGGGCCGATCAGAATTCGATCCGCACCAATCCGGTCGACCGCTTTCTCGATCAACGCCAGCGACTGTTCGAAATCGTTCTTCCAGATATTGCGACCGTCGATGACGCCCAATGACAGCGCCACTTCCGCCGGCAGTTGTTCCAGCACGTCGTCCAGTTGCTCGGGAGCGCGGACCAGATCAACGTGTAATGCAGCAATCGGCAGTGAAACGGCGGTCGGGAGATTCTCCGCAAGGGGACCAAAGTAAGTCGTTAACGCGATCTTGATTCCGCCGGGGATGATCGAAAGCTGATCGTAGGCCCGCTGAAAGGCAACGCGCTGTTCCGCCGTCAAATCGAGGACCAGGCAGGGTTCGTCGATCTGAATCCACGTTGCCCCGGAGGCAGACAGGCGGGTCAGCACTTCCACATACACGGGCAGCAGACGCTCGAGTAGACTTAAGCAGTCGAAGCCCGCCGTTCCCGATTTCCCCAGCAGCAGGAATGAAACCGGGCCCAGCAGGACAGGACGGGTTTCGATGCCCAGGGCTTTCGCTTCCAGGAATTCGTCGATGACTTTGGTCGACGCCAGCTGGAACTGCTGATTGGGTTTGAACTCGGGGACAAGGTAATGGTAGTTGGTATCAAACCATTTGGTCATCTCCAGCGCGGCGACACCGGCAGTAGTCGCATTGACCGACTTGCCCCCGTTTCCGCCTCGCGCCATTGCGAAATAAGTAGTCAGATCAACGGCGTCGCTCGTCCATTGAAATCGGGTCGGGATCGCGCCGACCAGCGCCGTCGTATCCAGTACCTGATCATAGAAAGAGAAATCATTCGACGGGATCTGTTCGATCCCTGCTGTCTGTTGCAGTTTCCAGTTTATTTCACGCAGGTCGCGACCGATCTGCTGCAGTTCTGCTTCGCTGATTTTTTCTGACCAGAATTTTTCGACGGCTCTTTTCAGTTCACGGTGTGCGCCAATACGGGGAAATCCAAGATTCGTAGCAATAGCCATTCAGAGGCTCCTTATATTTTTAAATGTAATTGATGGTGAAACAGTTTGTAGTGCGCAACTTCGATAGAGGGTGTGCGCACCGGTAGCGTAAACGTGTTTGTGAAGTGTTCCGCAACTCAGGCGCAAGTGGTGCGCAGACCGGGAGCGTGTTCACAAACCGTGATCAAAACAACAAGGGGGTCGATGAGTTTAATGGTCCGAAACAGGACACGGCGTTGAGACAGAGCCAACTGGTAGCGCGCAGGCGGAGACGTTCTTCCAATCAAAGAACGCAGCAGGGCAGGCATCTGCGCAGAGGGACTCTGATAGTGCTCGCGCAGTGAAAGACGCATGCATCACAGCAGGCGCGCAACGGCAGTGTCCGTTTCAGACCCGGGGCATGTCAGATTCGTCGGCGTCTCCAACCCGTCTGTATTCGGGCGAGACATACAGCCGGTCACACCAGTGCACACGCTGCATATAAAGGGTCATACCTGTTTTCCTGTGAAAACCAAAAGGACGCTGGAAGAAAAACCGCAATCAGAGCGAGTTCTCAATTCCAAGGCCAGAGAGTAACAGTCGCCTCCGATTTCGTCAACTTGAAAATCAGTCAAAACAGTCATTGGGTAAAACGACGAAACCTGACTTCATGACACGCGAATCAGTTGATGAGTTCTCTTCATTCCGCATACGATCGCAGCAGACCACAGTCAGGGCAGCGATAAGTACTGATCTTTCTTGTTTCAGTTTCGTCTACATTGATCGTCTGAGTTCTGTTTTTCAACTCTAGTCCAAAAACCGAGCGACTGGCGCTTTCCGGATCGCCCGGGTGCCACAATGTTTGCAGAGCGCCCAGGAACGTATTATCGGGGATAAATCCCTTTTCCATCTCTTTCTCACAGTCAAGGCAATACGGTGTTGAACTCATCAGAATCTCCAGTAAGGCATGTTTTCAGAAAAGCCGATTGAGAGTGAACGTATCAAACCCACAAACGGATCATCAAAATTTCAGAACTGAGATCAACCAGCCTGATTCATCTTCCCCTCTGGGTAAATTCGACTGGTGTTGCTTTTGCTTAACTGCCAGCTAATTCAGACTTTAACGCGCACAAAAAAGGGACCACCGGCTGGTGATCCCTGCGAGGGTGCCTTGCTTTTTGTGTCGCGGGCGAATCAGTCCCAGTTTAATGAACCGGAGCTCTGGTATTCAGTCACGCGGGTTTCGAAGAAGTTCTTTTCCTTCGAGAGGTCCATGGTTTCGCTCATCCAGGGGAACGGATTCGAAGAACCGTACTGGGCGGGCAGACCAATGCGTTCCAGGCGACGGTCAGCGATGTGCTGCACATATTCGCGGAACAGTTCGCCGTTCAGACCGAGGATACCGGTCGGCAGGCAGTCTTTGGCGTACTCGATTTCCAGCTCGGCGGCATACTTCATGCGGTCGATAATCAGCTGCTGGAATTCGGGAGTCCAGAGATCGGGGTTTTCCTGCTTGATGCCATTGATCAGGTCGATGCCGAAGTTCAGGTGAATCGTTTCGTCCCGCAGGATGTACTGAAACTGTTCGCCGATCCCGGTCATCATGTTACGACGATGGAAAGAAAGCACCATCACGAAACCGGTGTAGAAGAAGAGTCCTTCCATGATCAGGTAGTAACCGATCAGGTTTTTCAGGAAGGCCTGGGCCCCTTCGAAGGTATCGGTGGTGAAATCGTGATCCAGAATTTCCGAGGTCAGCTCCATTTCCAGCTGATCTTTTTTCGCAATCGCGGGAACTTCGTGATACATGTTGAAGACTTCCGACTCATTGAGCCCGAGGCTTTCGACGATGTACAGGAAGGTGTGCGAATGCACGGCTTCTTCAAAGGCCTGACGCAACAGGTACTGACGGCATTCCGCATTGGTCACATGCTTGAAGATGGCCAATACGATGTTGTTGGCCACCAGGCTCTCTGCGGTCGCAAAGAAACCCAGGTTCCGCATGATCACGAAACGTTCGCCTTCACTGAGTTTGCTGGAACGCCAGGTTTCAATATCTTTGGTCATGCCGACTTCGGTAGGCATCCAGTGGTTGGCACAACCATTCAGATAATGTTCCCAGGCCCAGTGATACTTGAGTGGCATCAACTGGTTGACATCGACCTGAGAGCAGTTAATCAGGCGTTTTTTATCTGCTTTGAAACGGCCCGTAGGAGTATCGCCTACTGGAGAAACCGGAGTCTTGGAATTTGTATTTGCATTAAGGATTGTCATCATAACACCTTTTTGAAATCCATTTAGTAATAGAAACTGAACACGTTTGACAGCGGGATGAAAAGACTGTGTTTACTGGCAGGCCTCACAATCACCGTCCAGATTACAGCTTTCGCCAGGCGTCACCATGGTGGCGGCAGGCTCCCGATCGACCTGAATATCACCCGAAGCACTGGCGTTTTTCATCCAGCGGGGCTGAATGCCAAACTTGTTGACGTCCACCGTTGATTTCTCAACCTGTGTGGCTGCCAGTGTTCGCAGATAATAAGTGGTCTTCAAACCGCGTTCCCAGGCCAGCATATACATTTCATGCAGTTTCTTGCCGGATGGTTCTGCCAGGTAGAGGTTGAGTGACTGTCCCATATCGATCCATTTCTGGCGATGGGCGGCACACTCGATGGTCCACTTGGGTTCTACTTCAAACGCCGTCAGGTAACGGGCCTTCAATTCATCGGGGATCCGTTCGATTTCCTGAACCGAACCGTCATAGTACTTGAGAGATTCCAGCATGTCTGCATCCCACAGATCGACGGCTTTCAAGTCATCCACCAGCTGGCGATTGACCTGGGTAAACTCGCCGGAAAGATTGCTCTTCACATACAGATGTTTGTAGGAAGGCTCAATCGATTGAGACACACCGATGATCGTAGAGATCGTGGCTGTCGGAGCAATCGCCATCACGTTACTGTTACGCATGCCATTGGCAGCGATGGAATTGCGAACGACCTGCCAGTCCAGGCGGGCCTGGCGATCGACTTCGACCGGAATACCCCGTTCTTTTTCATACAGGTCCAGCGTATCGATGGGTAACAGGCCCCGGTCCCATTTAGAACCGGTATAAGAACCATAACGTCCCCGCTCACCGGCCAGTTCTGAAGAGGCCAGAATCGCGAAGTAGGAAATGGCTTCCATGCTGGCATCGGCAAACTCAACGGCCTGCATGCTGGCATAGCTGATGCCCTGTGCCAGAAGTGCATCCTGGAAACCCATGATTCCCAGACCAACGGGGCGATGCTTGGTATTCGAGTTGCGTGCTTCGGGAGTGGGGTAGTAATTGATGTCAATCACGTTATCCAGCATCCGCATCGCAGTCCGAACGGTTTCTTCCAGCATGCCCAGATCGAGTTGACCATCGACGATGTGCAGCTTGAGGTTCACTGAACCCAGGTTACAGACAGCCGTCTCATCCCGTGAGGTGTTGAGCAGAATCTCGGTACAGAGATTACTGCTGTGCACGACGCCGACATGATCCTGAGGAGAACGCAGGTTGGACGCATCCTTCCAGGTAATCCAGGGATGTCCGGTTTCGAACAGGCGTGTCAGCATTTTACGCCACAACTCGACAGCAGAAATACGGCGGAACAGTTTGATTTCGCCGGTCTCTGTCATGCGTTCGTATTCGGCGTAACGCTTTTCGAAATCATGACCGTACAGATCATGCAGATCAGGCACATCATTCGGGCTGAACAAAGTCCACTCGGCATCTTCGCGAACCCGACGCATAAACAGGTCGGGAATCCAGTTGGCAGTGTGCATGTCATGGGTACGACGCCGATCATCGCCTGTGTTTTTACGCAGGTCGAGGAACTCTTCGACATCCATGTGCCACGTTTCGAGGTAAGAGCAGACAGCGCCTTTGCGTTTTCCGCCCTGGTTCACGGCAACCGCAGTATCGTTGACCACTTTCAGGAACGGAATCACGCCCTGGCTCTGACCATTGGTACCACTGATGTGGGAGTTGGTTGCCCGGATCTGTGTCCAGTCGTTACCCAGTCCGCCGGCCCATTTGGAGAGCTTGGCATTGTCGGCAACACACTTGAAGATGTGATCCAGATCGTCGTTCACCGTCGACAGGTAACAGGAGCTCAACTGCGGATGCAGTGTGGCCGAGTTAAACAGTGTCGGTGTTGCCGATGTAAATCGGAACGAGGAGAGGATGTTGTAGAACTCGATGGCCCGACCAGTGGCATCCCCTTCTTCCTGAATCGCCAGTCCCATGGAAACACGCATCCAGAAATACTGGGGTGTTTCGATACGTCGGCCACCAATGTGCAGCAGGTAACGATCGAAGATGGCCTGCAGACCCAGGTACTGGAACAGGTGGTCCCGCTTGGGCTCCAAAGCCAGAGCGATGCGGTTCAGATCGAACTTATGCAGATCGGGGGTCAGTCGTTTGGCGGCAATCCCGTCCTCCAGGAACTTCGGAAAACGATCGACATACAGCTGATTCAATTCATTGACGTCCGAGGGCGCATTTCCCAGGGCATCGTTGTAGATGATTTTCAGCATCAGGCGTGAAGCGACGGTATCGTAAGCAGGATCGCGTTCGATCCGGGTACGGGCCGCCAGAATCATCGCGCGGTACAGTTCTTCCACGGAGATTCCGTCGAAGATCGACCGCATGACTTCTTCCAGCAGTGCTTCCGCGGAACAGTCCCCTTCCAGCCCGCGACAGGCATCGGAAAGCCGGGCCAGAATACGGGCTTCATCGAAGGGCACCTTGGTCCCATCTGTCAGAATCACATGAAACCGGGGCGTGGTGGATTTGATGCTTTCTGATTCTTCGACGAGATCAGAAGATCCACGCAGTGCACGCAGCTTGGCACGTTCCGCACGGTAGACGATGTAGCGACGGGCAATGCGATAGTGCCCGCGTCGCATCAGCATCATTTCAACGACGTCCTGAATTTTTTCAACTTCGACCCCGGCGTCTGTACTGGCCGCTGATGCAATTTCATTGGCAACCGACTCGACCATCTCCGGGATTTCCATCCGGATTTCGTCATCGAGTGGTTGATTATCCGCAAGGTTCAGTTCCGCGCGGAAAGCGTTGGAAATTGCCCGACCGATCAGCGAAGCATCAAAAGGAGCTGTCCGCCCCCCGCGCTTCGTGACGACCCATTCTGTTTGCGCTCGAATCATTCGATTGCCTCCTTTAAATGGAATGCTAAAAATCCGGCTGTGTCCATGCCGACAGCAGCTTGTGTATCAATTAGAAACGTTGTGATGAGCCCGTAATGACACGCACAGTGCCCCACAAATAGTGAGCTCGCAGCAGAGGGCCAAGAATGTAACAACAGACAAGACAGGAAACATGAAGAGACGGGAGCAGGCAGGCAGCATATCTATGGTGCATGAACTGGCAACTCCTTTTGCTCTTACGAAACCCTCACTGATCTGAAATTCGATTTCTAAAACCATCTGAATGTGAGAGCTGAGGATCCACCAAACCCCTGAGAGACAGGTTTTATGAGCAGGTCGCGGGTATTTTGTGCAGTCTGGAGAGAGACAAGAGCACGGCCCGGAACTATTCAAAAACACACTGCCAAAAGACCTGGCAAAACCAACTTTTTCTTGACCCACAACGAAACACCCGTTTAGTATTTTTTGTGAGTCACTCACTCATAACACCCAATATAGTGTGTATATTTCAGTAGTCAATACTAAATGTTGGACATCGTCCAAAGATGTTAAGAATCATTAGCAAGACTCTGCAAAACACTGTATTTGTAGAAACTACACACAAATTTCATTCAAATCCAACCTTCAGATCATCGAAAATGACAAAAGAATTTTTTCTGAACCGACTGATCGGCAAACTTTCCAATGCCCCCTCATCTTGCAAAAAGAGACCAGCTTGAAAGAGGGCAAAACATCAGATTACACGATTCTTCATCAGAATTTCATACCGACTGTTTCCAGACACAAGCTGTTGAAATCACCGCGAATCAACGATTTCTGCCAGAAAAACGCCGCAGCAGACTCTGAAACAGCAGTAAGCCGAACTCGAAACGGGATACCTGGGGACGCTGTTTCCAGACATTGAACTGCTGCTGTTCGATGTGATCGAGTATTTTCAAGCCCCCCTGAATAAACAGATCAATGTCGACCTGCAGACGTCCGGGAAGCTGTGCAATCAAAGGCACACCATTCAGGAGGTACTGCCGCGCACGCTGCACTTCAAACGCCATCAGATTTTGAAACGCAGTGTTGAATTCGTTGTGTTCAAATTGCGCTCTGGTATAGCCAAACTGCTCACAATCTTCCCGGGGAATGTAGATGCGGCCGATTGCAAAATCGCGGGCGACATCCTGCCAGAAATTCGCCAGCTGCAATCCGGTACAAATCGAATCGGACCAGGCCACTGTTTCCTCAGTAACCGTCTGACACAAATGCAGTACCAGCCGCCCCACCGGATTGGCGCTTCTCTGACAGTACGAAAGCAGTTCTGTAAAGGTCTGATATTCGCTGACACGCTGATCCTGTTCGAACGCCTGGATCAGATCATCGAAGGCAGATTGAGGCAGATCGTATTTGACAATGGTAGGAGTCAGCGCGATAAAGACCGGATGCAGACGGGGCATGACTGACGACTGTGGGGGCACCGCGGTATTTTGAATGCTCCGATAGCAGTCCACCAGTTGAGACCGCCACCAGGCGAGCAGTTGGAGCGACTGGTCGGCGTCTTCGATTTCATCCCCGAGATCATCGGCCCAGCGGCAGAAGGCATAAACGTTATAAAAGTGCTGACGCAGTTCCCGAGGCAGTGCCCAGGAGACGACCGGGAAATTCTCGTAATGTCCGAGGGCGATTTTACGGCAATATGCGTGGGCTTCGTCCAGGGAGACTGGAGCATCCGTTCTCTGAAAACAGGGGGAATCGGGCCCCCAGGCCGCCAATTCATGCTCAAATGCCGTCATTTAGCCGGAACTTCCCAAACGCATAGCGCCAGTTGATTAACAATCGTCTCCCAACTGGATAATCTATAAGAAATATGACTCAACCGCTTACTATGCCAGAAGCCGTCGCAGGCGGCCTGTCGAGTTCTGTTTCATAACCGCCCGGCATCAGCACGCTCTGAATGCCAGCAGAATATAAATACTTCGAATCGGCGGGCGCTCAACAGATTCTGATACCAGCAGACTAAAGGGATACAGGTCCCGCCTCTGGAAATCAAGAGAGCCAACCCAATCCTGTTTGATTCACACAGAAAACGCTTTCCAAAGAAAAACGTAAAACCATGGCCATTCCCAAAATTGCTATCGTGGGGCGCCCCAATGTTGGCAAAAGTTCCATTTTCAACTGGCTCGCCGGACATCGTGTGGCGATTGTCGACCCGACCGCAGGAGTCACCCGTGATCGCGTGACGTACCTGGTCCATGAAAAAGACCGCTATTTTGAACTGGTGGATACCGGCGGAATCGGCATCACCGACAGTGACGATCTTTCCGAAGACATCGAACGCCAGATCCAGGTCGGCATTGATGAAGCCGACCTGATCCTGTTTGTCGTCGACGGCTCCCTGGGTGTGGCGCACCTGGATGAAGAAGTCGCCACGCGATTACGGTTGATTGAGAAACCCAAAATCCTGTGTATCAATAAATGTGATTCCACCAAAACCGATGATGAAGCAGCACAGTTCTTTCGCCTGACGAATTCCCCCGTCGTACTGACGAGTGTCAAAGGGAACCGGAACCGGAATGAATTACTCGATGAGATCATGCAGCAGTTGCCCCCGGCAGAAGAGCTGGAAGAATCGGAAGGGGATACGCTGTCTGCTGATCCCGAGCTGAAAATTGCGATTGTCGGCCGGCGGAATGTCGGCAAAAGTACCTTCATCAATGCGCTGGCAGAGTCGGAGCGGATGATTGTGAGTGAAGTCGCCGGCACAACCCGCGACAGTGTCGATATCCGGTTTGAATTCGACGACAAATCCTTTCTTGCCATCGATACACCGGGTGTGCGTAAGCGGAAAAGCCTGGCAAACGACATTGAATTTTATGGTTTGACCCGCGCGAAACGCAGTATCCGTCGCGCCAACGTGGTACTGATGTTTTTTGATTCGCAGGAGACGGTTTCCAAGGTCGACAAACAGCTGGTCGCCGAGATCGATGAAAATCATAAACCCTGTATCTTCGTGATCAACAAATGGGACCTGGGCCGCGAAAAGAAAATGACCTCGGAAAAATGGGATGAATATCTGACATCCCAGTTTCGTACTATGCGACACGCTCCCGTGGCGTTCGTCACTGCGAAGGACTCACGCAACATCAAGCAGGTCATCAACCTGGCACAGACGATTTACAAACAGTCGCGGATTCGCGTCTCGACCGGTCGCCTGAATAAGATCGTACGAGCAGCGATTCAGAACAATCAGCCCCCCTACTCCAAAAACCACCGTCCCAAAATTTACTACGCAACACAGGTGGCGACTGAGCCGCCGACGATCGTTTTGAAATGTAACGACCAGAAACTGTTTACCGAATCCTGGAAGCGTTACCTGAGCGGCGTGCTGCGGGAAGCACTCCCATTCAAAGAGATCCCGATCAAAATTTATTACCGCCCGAAAGATGCGAAAGACGAATCGAACCCGAGCCTGGACATGATCGAACAGGATGATTTCGAAGCATTTGAACCCGACCGATCATAAAGGTCAAAATGGGATACGGTCTAGTCGAATTTCATTTTCCTGATGTGAGCAGCCGCGGCGTCTGCCAGGACGTCGCGGAACATGCGGTCGGGATTGTCGAAAAAGGCGATGCTGATGCCGCGATCGACAGAGCGAGTGGCCAGTAAAGTCAGCATCGGTGTGGGAGGAACATAGCGTTCCATGTAAATGAGCCGCATGCCAGGCCCCTCAAGATTCAATAGACGCTCAAAGTACTGCATTGCCAGATTGTCATCGCGGGCCAGCACAGCGCCTTTCACCGAGACGCGCAGTTTCTGCCATTCTTCCGGCGTCAATTCTTTTTTCCAGGCCATGACCTGCTCATGCATGGTATCGAGTTGACTCGCCGCTGCTTCAGCAATATTCGCTTGAATCATCGGCAGCATACTGCGCGTGAAAGCCTGTAACTCTTCAGTGCTGAACTCCTGCCGTTGAATCACCTTTTCCAGAAACTGCCTGGAATCAGCCAGCAGCTGTTGCTGCCGTTTGAGGCTTGTTGCTTCCAGCCCCATGTGCTCGATCTGTTTTTCGACGCGGTCGATCTGCCCATGATACTCAGCCAGTTGTTGCAGACGTTGCGTGTCGAGCTTGCCGGCACCGGGTGGGCCGAGCATGAGGTAGATCGCGACCGGCATATGCGCAAAGACTTTGACCGTATCGTACCGGGGAAGAATGATCTCCGATGTCGTTTCCGAACCATTGCGGACCAGAACGAGCTTTCCATCCTCGAGCAGAATGATGGGCCCGCCAGCGGCGAGGTCTAACTTTCGGGCGACCGAGTGCGCATTAATGAACTCACGATTCAGATTAGCCAGCGCGGTGCTCGCGGCTTCATTGATCTCTTCCGTGTAAGCCGCCTGGGGCAATATCATCAAGATCAGGCCCGCGAAAATCATTCGTCTCATGTTCCTGCCTCCCTCTTGACATTATTCAACACAGTCGCTGTCACCTTTTTGACCCCCTGTTCTGTTCCTCTTCGTCAGGAAAATGCTCCTGGCAATTTTTTTTAAACTCATCTTTATTCAAAAGGTGCTGGTACTTTTTTTTATACATAGAGTCATCAAAAGGACGGATGGGGCGATCTCCAACGAAATCAAAGGAATCCCACTTCTTATCAGAAAAAAAAGATCTTAATACCTTGATACCCTCAAGAAAACGTGGATCCAGTTTACCATCGATGACTACATGAGCATACCAATCCCCACTATTAAGATAGCCTACTTCATCCAGATCAAGTCTCCTGCTGTTCGTTACAATAAATGAAAAAGTGTCTGGGTCAGCCTTTTGCTGTAAATATGCGATTTTTTGAGCACAATTCGCTTTTGTGATACATTGTGGAAGTAAATTGAACAAAACATTTGGAGTGCAATAGTACTCATCCAAAAGCTCTAACATTTTCTTCAGATCATAGATACCTCTAAAAGGCAGAACACTCTCACGCAAATTGTAAGGATCAAATGCAAACTTGATTTTCTGATTCATCACTAAATCCCCCTAATTAAGAGAGTCATAAAGTGTCACCCCAGTCGATAAAAGGCATCCGCGTTATCGTGAAACAGTTTTCGTTGAAACGCTGCTCCGCGATCCTGCACAATCCACCGCAGTGCCTGATACCAGCTTTCGAAGTCGGCCGTCAGCGTGCAGACCGGCCAGTCGCCACCGAAGAAGACGCGGTCTTCTCCGAATGTATCCAGGCAGAAGTCGATGTTCTGTTTTAAGTCTGCAGGTTGCCAGGCTCCCCTGGTGGCGGTCGCGATGATTCCTGAGATCTTGCAGAACACGTGCTCGCGCTGTGCCATCTGCTGCATGCCGGTTTCCCAGGCGGCTCGGTCCTGCTGCTGATCGGGCTGCACGCTCATGTTGCCGCAATGATCGATGATGAAGCGTGTCTCCGGGCAGGCGTCGACCAGCTCGACGGCGTCCTGAATTTCGGCGGGTCGCATACACAGATCAAAGCTCAAACCCAGTTCTCCCAGCAGCCGGATATTTTCTTTGAACTGCGGCGTCAGACACATGCCGCGCGGACGGTCCGGGTCGTGCAGGATGGTTCTGACTCCCTTCACAAACGGGTTGCCGGCAAACTCTTCCAGATAGCCGGCGAAGCTGCTTTCGCCGGGACAGCCACCGATGACGGCCCCTGACATCGGATTATCGCCTGCTTCACATAATGCCAGCACGTATTGTGCTTCCTGTCGCTGCAGACCCGGGTGTACATTCACTTCCATATACACCGACTTCACCACAGGGCAATTGCGGGTCGCTTCCCGATAATCGGCCATGCGGAAGCTGTTACGCAGGACATCCATCCCGGGCAAATCGAGCCAGGGAAGCTGGAACAGGTCTAAATCCCAGAGGTGCTGATGCGTGTCGATAACGGGGATCGAATCCATGTGAGAAGTCTCCAGAGGGAACAGGAATGGAAGTCTTGTTTTACCCGGATTTCAGACCCATTGCAAATCAGAATTCGCCTCTGTTTACGCTGGTATTGCGCCTGCCAATAGGTTAGAAGTGAGCTTTAACCAGTCAGCGTTCTCGATAGTTTACCAGTTCGATGCAACCTTCCCCAACTCAACAGAATCCCCGAATCGAGTATGAACGGCGGCTTGAAGACCGGTCGGGCAAGGTACAGGCATTCGTCAGACAAAGCGACCGCTTTTCCACCTTCAGAGGCCTGGTATTTATCGCTGGCATCGCTGTTTTGCTGGCAGCGACGGTCTGGGGTGCACTCAGCCTGAAATGGATCGCCGCCCCGATTCTGGCATTTGTACTGCTGATCATTTTACATGCCCGCTGTATCCGTCGCCTGAAACGGGCACGCCAGGCGGAAGCCTATTATCGGACCGCCCTGGATCGCCTGAATCACCAATGGATTGATGTCCGACCTGCGGGGGAAGAATATTACGATCCCCAGCATATGTACGCCGGCGACCTGGATCTGCTGGGACGGGGTTCCCTGTTTCAACTGATCTGCTCTGCCCGTACGAAACTGGGTGAAGAGACGCTGGCCCGCTGGTTACTGACTCCCGCAACGGCCGAGGAAATCAGGGCGCGGCAACAGTCGGTGGAGGAACTGCGAAACGAACTGGATTTTCGCGAAACCCTCGAACTGCTGGAAGCGGAACAGCACAGCGAGATTGAACAGACTCATCTGTCCGTCTGGGTCAAACAGCCTCTGATCCAGATTCCCGCCGGGCTGAAATGGGCCTCGATGATCACCGGGGTCTTCGCCGCACTGGCGGTCATCAGCTGGCTGCTGTCGTATTCGGGCATTGCTCCGATCTGCATTGCCATCATCATCCAGGTCTGCCTGTTATTCTGTATTGGCTCACGCATTCGCGAACTGTTGAACCAGACCGACGAAGTTCGTGACGGGCTCTCGGTGCTCGCGGATGTCCTCTCGTTGATTGAACAGCGGGAGTTTCATTCACCGCATTTAACAACGATTGTCACGGCCCTCCAGACTGATGGCGTCCCGCCGTCGCGCAGTATTGCCCAGCTCCGGCGGAATATCCAGGGATTGAATAATTGTTTTCGTAATCAGTTTTCGGCTCCGTTGACGATCCTGCTGGGAATTCCCTTCCATTACATGTTTGCCATCGAACGCTGGCTGCAACGCGTCGGGCCGCACTGTCCTGAATGGCTGGCGGCGGTCGGCGAGTTTGAAGCACTCTGCTCACTGGCCGGTTATGCCTACGAACATCCGGAAGATCCCTTTCCGGAAATCGCTGATACCGCCGATGGGCCGCGACTCGAAGGCGTTGATCTGGGGCATCCACTGATTCCCCTCGACCAGGTCGTACGCAATGATGTGACGCTCAATGCAGAACACCGCCTGCTGATGATCAGCGGCTCCAACATGTCCGGCAAAAGTACCTTGATGCGTACTGTGGGGACCAATTTCGTCCTCGCGCTGGCAGGTGCTCCTGTCCGGGCAACCCGGTTGACGGTGACTCCCATGCAGGCAGGAACAGCCATGCGGGTGCAGGATTCGCTGCAGCAGGGCGCTTCGCTGTTTTACCAGTCGGTGGCGCGACTTTCAGCGGTCGTGCACCTGGCAGACGCACCGGAGCCGGTCCTGTTTCTGCTGGATGAGATCCTGCAGGGAACCAATTCGCACGATCGTCGCATCGGTGCCCAGAGCGTGATTGAAACGCTGATCGAACGCGGGGGCATCGGCATTGTGACCACTCATGACCTGGCGCTCACCGAAATCACGGACCAGTTTGGATCACTGGCAAAGAACGTGCATTTTGAAGATCAGCTGATCGACGGGAAAATGACCTTTGATTACCGGATGCGGCCCGGCATTGTGGAACACAGTAACGCGTTGGAACTGATGAAAATGATGGGCATTGAACTGAAAGCACTCGATGCCGAACCGGATCCGGAATCGGCGGATCTGAATCAGTAAGCCACGCTCTCAGCCCACCATGTAGAGTGCCACCTGGAAGTAGATAATCAATCCCAGAATGTCGACCAGCGCGGTAATAAAGGGATTCGACATCAGAGCCGGGTCCATGCCCAGTTTGCGAAAGCCCATCGGCAGCATTCCCCCTGCAGAAATCCCCATCAAGACCACCAGGAACACCGCCAGGCCGACGACGGATGCCTGTATCAACTGAGAAGTAAAAGCCCACGAAACCAGAAAACTGATCACTGACAGCATGCTTCCCAACAGCAGCCCGAGCTGTAATTCCTTACGCAGCAGTGCGCGGAGTTCATCGCGCTGGATATCTGATTCCAGGGCCATCGCCCGGATGATCAGCGTGGCAGATTGTGAGCCGGCATTACCGCCGCTGGCCAGGATCAGGGGGATAAACAGAACCAGCCATTCAAACTTGTCGGAAACCCCTTCAAAATGTTCCAGCACTTTCGCCGCCAGAAAAGAGGGAACCAGCAGAAAAATCAGCCAGCCCACCCGTTTCTGTATGACCGTCTTTAAGGGTGTGGAAAGGTAGCTGTCTTCCAGAGGTTCCACCGCTGCCAGACGATAGGTGTCTTCTGTCGCTTCTTCCTGCATAATATCGATGGCATCATCGTGGGTCACAATCCCGACCAGCTGATTCTGATGATCGACGACTGGAATGGCAATAAAGTCGAAGCGGGCCATCTGCTGGGCGACGAATTCCTGGTCGTCATCGACGCGCACCGAAATCACATCGCGATTGGTAATTTCTGACAGGGGACGTGCCGGGCGGGCAAAGATCAACTCGCGCAAAGAAACAATGCCCTGCAGACGACGTCCTTCGTCGACCACGTAGATATAGGAAATAATTTCACTGTCGGGTGCCTGTTGCCGCAATCGCTCGAGCGCCTGTGAGACCGTGATATTTTCGGGCAACGACGCGTATTCGGTCGTCATAATCGCGCCGGCACTGTCTTCCGGATAAGAGAGCAGTTTACGGATGTCGCTGCGTTCCGCCTGCGCCATCAGGGGCAACAGTTCTTCCACGTGCTCATCATCCATCCGTGACAGCAGGTCAACCCGGTCGTCCGGTGCCATCTCTTCAATCAATTTAGAAAGTGGGCCCCGCTCGATCACGCCGACAATTTCGATCTGTTGAGGGAGTGGCAGGAACTGAAAGATCTCGGCCTGCTTCTGGGCTTCACAACAACCAAGCACGCGCCAGACATTCTGGCTGTCGATTTCCGCCAGGATCTCCGCTGTCACTGCAGGATAGAGTGCCTCACAGAACTCCTTGATTCCTGCACTATCATTTTCATCCAACAGCACCTGAAGCTCAGGTAGCAACAATCGCCCATACATGCGGAATGCCTCGTTTGCCTGAGAGAATGACCCGTTCTACAAACCGGTTTCTGGTCACACCAGGGAGAAAGCAGGAGCAACGCGTCTCTCCCGCCAATCCTGACCGGTTTCTCTGTAAAAAAACACCCTGACCGGAATCAGCGCCAGCCAGGGTGTTGATGACTTCATACAAACAACAGAACCAGATGTTGCTTGATGTTGATCACACGCAGTTTACCGTTTTGAGAACTGGAAACTCTTGCGTGCTTTCTTGAATCCGAATTTCTTGCGTTCCACCATACGGCTGTCACGAGTCAGGAAGCGACCTGCACTCAGTGTTTCGTGGAACTGGTTGTTGTAAGCTTCGAGAGCACGGGCAATACCGAGCACAATCGCACCGGTCTGACCTGTCGTTCCACCACCGGTGACCCGCACCCAGACATCGACTTTACCGAAGGTCTCGGTTGCTTTCAGTGGGGCTTCCACCATCTGACGGTCCCGTTCGACTCTCAGATAGTCATTCAGAGACTGGCCATTGATGGTCAGGCTTCCGGAACCGGCTTTGATGCGAACTCGAGCGACGGCAGTCTTACGACGACCGGTTCCCATAGCGACGCCATGTTTATCCAGTTTTCCCCGGATCACAGGCTCAGGCTTGACAACTTCGTCTTCTTCGGCTTCCGCAGGCACGCCGGAACCAAGAGTCAGTTCAGGAACCCCTGATGTAGTTGTCATCGAGTCAGCAGTGGCTTCTTCTGAAGTTGCTGTTTCAGCTTCAACCGGAGTCTGCTGTTCTGTCGTTTCGGCGGTTACTTCTTCTTCTGGAGTCTCATTATCCATGACGGTTAACTACTCTTATCTTATTATTCTGAAAAGGGATAAATAGAAGTTTGTCTGCTTCTGCTCAGATTAAGGCAGCAGGTGAGCTGGCATATCCTGAGGTTGTTGTGATTGATTCTCGTGAGTCGGACCGGCATACAGTTTCAGCTTTTTCAGCATCTGGCGGCCCAGCTTGTTTTTGGGAAGCATACGACGGACGGCTTCAGAAAGAACCTGAGTCGACTGACCCCGTTCCAGTTTCTTTTCCGCAGTCACGACTTTCAGACCACTGGGGTAACCTGAATAAGTCGCGTAGCCCTTTCGCAGCATCTTCTGTGAGAAATAGGGGTGCGAGTCGTGGGCAAGTTCTTTACCGGAAAACTTTACCTTGTCACAGTTTACGACAATCACATAATCCCCGGTATCCACATGAGGCGTATAGGTTGGCTTGTGCTTTCCCATCAGAACGGTTGCAATTTTGGCGGCCAGCCGTCCCACAATCAGATTGTCTGCATCAACAACAAACCACTCAGGGTTAATAGTTTTTGCATTTGCCATAAAGGTTTTTGTAGTAGACACCGGTTATTCCTCAAACGTAAACGATATAATATTCAATACTTATGTCAATATGCACTTCAAAAGTGCATGTCATTTCATAGAGGGAATTCAGCCACACAGTCGGAAATACGCCGGTAAGATGAGCGCATACGAACCGCAAGGGAGCGGATAACAGTAACCTTTTTGATCTGTCTCTTCAACTTTGGCAGGGCGGAAAATCTGTGCTGGAACACAAAAAAGCAGAGAAAAGTGACTTTCCAGCGTACTGTGTCCCTGACAGCAGAGGTTCGCTGACCAGATTCACGGAGCGCTGGAGACGCTCGGCTTACAGGTCCCTATGCTTTCGAGGCAGGCGCCGGTTTACAGATAGGAAAGCAGAGTCAGTTGCAGGGCGGAAGAAGTCACCTGGAGATTTGCTTCAAATGCGGTCTGCCTTTGTGTGATTTCGACAAGAATCTGGGTCAGATCGGTATCAAAATCGTTGGAAATGGATTCCTGGATTTTCACTTCCTGGTCTTTGAGCCGGTTATCCGCTTCTTCCAGAACGCTCATGCGGCTGCCGATATCTCCCCGGACCCGGTTCAAACGGGCGATTTCGGTATCCAGCAAGCCGCCAATACGACCAATTTCCTGGTCATCACTGTTCCTCAACGCGTTCTCCAGACGGGAAAGCAGACTGATCACGCCCGTCGACTCTTTGGGATTTGGTTCATCTCCCACCAGGCCCACGAGTGGATCATTGCCCGACTCGATGCCATCTATTCCCAGAGAATAGGCAATTTCGTTCGCGGGAATTTCCAGAGGGCCCGTACCGGAAGCGTCATAGACTGTCAGGCCGTTACCGGTGGTATTCAGTGTGACCTGCAGTTTAATGGGAACAAAATTTCCCTGGAGTGGCACACTGTTATCGGTTCCCGCTTCTGTGACTGCCAGTCCCAGTGCATCTGAAACAGCATTACTGGCAATACTCAAAGGCCCTGTGCCTGAGTTATCAGTAATCTGGAAGGCATTGGTGTTCGGATCAATACTGGCGACCAGGTTACCCGGATCGACGGCATTGATCGAATCCAGCACATCCTGCACGGTCGCATCACCGGCCAGATTCACATTGACGACCGAACCATCACGGCGGGTAATATCCAGGGTCGTGGCTCCGACGGGAACCCCCTGCCCCAGATTGAGATCTGCCAGCGGTGTTGTTCCGTCGAAGTCTTCAAAATCATTAATACGGTCAATCACGTCCTGTACGTTTTTTGTGCCACTCAAATCCAGATTGATTGTGGTCCCGTCCCGACGAATTATCTGTAACTGTTTTCCGGTATCCACGTCGACGCCCCGCCCGTAATTCAATTCAGAAAGCGACGTACTCGCGGAAAAAGTGGCAATGCCCAGCCCGGCGGCATTCGTCCCACCATTGTTTTCACCGATGGAGAAATCAGCCCCACTGACACGACTGGAAATTGCCAGCCCGTTTCCGGCGTCATTGAAACCGAGATTCAGATTCGGATCAGCAGTTCGAATCAGATTAAAGACATCTTCGACCGTGGTGGCGGTAGAGAGATCAACGGTAAAGGTCTGCCCTCCATTATTAATGACCAGCCCTTTACCTGCTGTAGTGCCGATTCCGGTGCCACCATTGAGCGAAGCCAGTGTGGTCTGCAACGTGATCCCGGGATCAATATCCCCCCCGTTCACCTGAGCCACTGCAGTACTGGCAATTCCCAGATCGGTCGCCAGTGTGGAACCGGCGACATTGGAGACTGCAACAGTACCGGCGGATGGGGTGAGCCTCAAACCATTTTCGCTGGCCGGGTCAATATCAACGGTCAGCGTGAGCGGACCGCCGGCAAAAGCATTTTCCAGAACGGTTTTGAGATCCTGGATTGTTTCGACACCGGAGAGAGACACGGTCTGGGTTTGTGGGGTTCCGTTATCCAGAGTCACCGAGATCGAACCCAGCTTCACACCACGTCCGCCATTCAAATCGGAAATGCGGGTCTGCAGAGTCAAGGCAGGATCGATGTCACTCCCAAATTCCGGCGAGCTGGCAGCAAAGGCTGAGATGCCGTCAAAGTTATTGGGGAGTAATGTCTGGGTATTGATGTAAGTCTGGATCTGGTGATCATCACCATGGTAGACCACCAGACCATTGGCACCTTCTTCAAAGGGAGCAACATTGGTCTGACTACCGGAAAAGAGGTACTGCCCGCGAAAAGTGGTATTGCCGGCGTTAATCACCTGCGTTCTGAGGGAGGCAATCTGGTCAGCCAGCGCGACACGTTCGGCGTCGGATGAAGTCGATCCCACCCCTGACAGCGAAATGGCTTTCGCCGAATTCAGTGCATCGCCGACACTGCTCAACGAAGTTTCGCTCATCGCGAGTATGCTCATACTGGTGTTGATATTGGACTGATACTGCTGCTGCCGTTCAAAAGTCGACTGCAGAATGATGGTCCGCAAAGCAGCTCCTGGAGATTCACTGGCGAGCGAATACTTCTGTCCGGTAGAGACCTGTTGTTGAAGTTTAGCCAGTTCCAGCGCATTGTCATTCAGGGACACTTTCAAGCGATTCGACAACATTGTCGAAGGCAGGCGACCTGGCAAAATGGGACCAATTGTCATTTTGTATCACACCGAAAAACAGGAAACAGAAACGGAAACGCTGTGAAAAGTAACTTTCAGATGTTAAGTAGAATCGTAAATAATTCGTCAATCGTACTGACCAGCCGGGCTGCTGACTGAAAGGCTCTCTGGTAAGTCAGCACGTTGATTGTTTCTTCATCAATACTGACGCCGGAAAACTGTTCACGCTGACTCATCAGTGAATCGCGGAAAGCCTGTGCTCCTTCCGCGAGGGCGCCTTCAGACGCAGAAGACTGTGCCAGGTTAGAGACGATTTTTTCGTAGAAATTATCGAGACTGATGCCTCCCAGTGAATCGATGGGCTTTTCAGAGAAAGCCGCCAGTAACACGGCATTGCTGCCATCTGATGGACCTGCCCCCTGACCGGTTGCCAGAAACTGCTGATTCTGACTGACGACGGAATTGACATCGATATCGCTGGAATCGCCGCCGGTAAATAAGGTATTGATGCCAATCGCAGCCAGGGCGCCACTGGTATCATTTGAGAATTTGAATTCGTAATCGGCATCGGCGCTGATGGACAGTCGGCCGTCTGTAGAAACGCTGGAATTGAGGTTCGCCAAACCATTAATGGTGGAAGCCAGGCTGTCGAGAGTGGTGTCAGAACCAATGCCATCCAGGTCCACATTAACAGTGACGGTATTGGTAATCCCCGTCGATTTATTAGTCACTTTAATCTGAAAACTGCCGTGATTTGCCTGAAACGGTAAGCCGGACAGTTCCGAATTCAGCGTCGCTGTCGAGTCCAGAGCGCGGGAAGCGGATGTCACCTGTTGAAAGCCCGCGGTCCCTTCCCCGGAAGCATGGATCTTGTTGAATTCAAAAATGAGATTCGATGCATACGTATCGAGTTGATCAACGAAGCCCCCCAGGATGTCATCACGGCCTTCGATGATCCCTTTGAGTTCGCCCCCGGTTCGTGAAATATTACTCTGCGTCTGGGTAAGCAGGACTTCGTGTACGACGACGCCGCGGTCTGTATCTGTATCTAACTGCAGTTTCTGAGAAGTTCCTGCCAGAACCAGGTAATCGGAACCGGTAAACACGTCGATGGCCCCGTCTGAGCGTTCGCGATAGCGGATCGGTATCAGTTCCGACAGTCGATTCAGTGCTTCATAACGTTGAGAACGCAATGCACCGGCATCACTTTGCAGTAACCCCGATGCTTCCAGTTTGGAAATCTTGGGATTCAAATCGACGATTTTATCAATCAGGTCATTGGCCTCTGAGACCAGATTTTCCACATTCACCGATTGAACTTCACGCAGACCGTTGAGACGTAAACGGAGCGAACTGATATCGGCTGCAAATTTTTCTGCTTCATTGATTACGAATTCCCGATCAGGAATCGAACTGGGCTGATTGACGACATTATTTATCGTCGACAGAAAATTATTCAGCCCTGTGGAGAGATCTCCGTCAGTTAATTCCCGTAATTCGTTTTCCAGCTGTTTAAAGATCGTGTTACGTTCGTCGATGGAAGAAAAGTCGGTATTCGCGGAATGAATTCGTGTCTCCAGGAACTGATCGATCTGCTGTTGAATTCCGGAGATTTCCACTCCGGTACCGGTAATCAGCGCGCCTTGTCGATAGGGGGCTGACGGATTGAGCACCAACTCTTCGCGAATATAACCCGGCGTACCCGCATTGGAAATATTCTGACCGGCGACCTGGATCCCGGTCCCGAATATTTCCAGCGACTGCTTGGCCATTGATAGGGTAGCGTTTAGTCCCATGACGGTTTTTCCGTAGCAAATGACGTGTTTTCAACACAACGGACCACTGGTATTTCTTCCAGAGAAGAATTAAGCCGATGCGTCAAAAATCACCCCCCCTGTGCTGCTTTCATTTTGACCACGTGAGTAGGTAGGCACTTTCTGGCCGGCATGGGCAATCAGTTCCAGTACCTGTGAGTAATGCTGGTAAGAACGGGTGGACACAATCCACTGGACCCAGGTTTCATGCCGCAGTTTCCGGGAGCGCTGCTGGGCTGCTTCAATTCTCGGAAAGAAAGACTCCGCTTCCGGGACATCAAGTTTCAGCAGCAGATCATGCAGTGAGTCGGCAGGCAGGCCCTGTTGACCAGCGGCCTGCAGCAACTGCTGTCGCCTGAGTAGAACAAACTGCAGATTGCGTGTGAGTTCTTCCTCGATGGCACCGCATTCATCAATGAGTTTGACATCGATCTGTCTGAGCGCCTGAGATTTCTTCTGATACAGTTCCAGCAACTGGTTTTGTATGGGTTCCAGATCACGCAGGACCCCTGACAACTGGCTGAGTAACTGCCGATGCTGCGTCGGTGCAGACGCACTTTGTGCTTCATGCATAGGAGCCCCCTTTCTCCCGGTTTACATAATCCGCCCTGTGAGCGGAGATAATCGCCTATCGTTATAATCGGCATAATCGATCCAGGTCTCGCGTCTGTTTTAACCAGAATCTTTATTGCCGACTTAACGTGATAACTTTTAAGGCGTTATGGCTGCTGCAGTCTCAATCGATTTCTGCGAATTCGCGTTCAACTGTCGCGAAAACGAGGAAAACAGTGCGTCAGAGAAGCTGCCCCCTTCCTTTTTCGCCAGATCTGTTGAGATCTGCTGGTCCAGCTGTGACTGAAACATTTCTTCCGCCTGACCGCCATGAAAATAAGCGGGCTTCCCCTGGGCGGAACGCATCGCCTTAAACATCTGCTGGTAAAATGTCCCCGCTACGAACTCCTGGAACTTTTCTTTCAGTTCCGATGAGTTCTGGCCTGGTTGATTTAATTCAGCAGGTGCGCCGCTCGCATTGGAGAGCAGCGAGGTCTGGTTCAATGACGGTTGAATGGCGGAGAGAGAGGTCATCACTGGTATTCCCTGAAAAGTGATTTTGAAATGGAACCGGCTTCAGCTTTGATCAATGCTCATCATACTCGGCGTGCAGTTTACCGGAGCGATGCAACTCACGAATGATGCTGATGACATCTTCCGTCGGTACACGCAGCTGGTTTAATGCTTCCACCAGTTGCTGCAATCGTTGCGTGCTCTGTTGTCCCTGTTCACCCGTAATTGGCACAAAGCCTCCCGGTAGCCCCCCCTCTGCAGGATTTCCGACACCTACAGTTAAATTCTTATGTGAAATCACCACCGGACTGATTTCCACTTCGCCGGTGACAACAACCGTTTGTGATTTTGGATTGACAACGACCCGTGCCTGCTGATGCGGGCGATCAATGCCGACTTCCATCACGGCAGCCACAAATTCGACCGGTGATTCCATATACTGTTTAGGAATCCGGATAAACACCCGCCCCGGCCCCTGGGCAATCGCCAGTTGCCGATTTCCGGCTTCAAAACTGAATTCCGAGTTGATCACGCGTGCCACTTCGCTGGCGGTATGAAAACCGGCATGATGCCGATCGACCAGCAGTGTGATGGAACGTGTTCTGCGATCGATAAACGGCAGATCAAAGTCCCGCTCCATAACCAGGCCGTTGATAATTTTTCCCGTTGCCTGTGAAAGCTCATCTTCAAGGATGATGCCTCCTGAACAGAGACCGGCACCGATCCCGTTTCCAATTTCCGGTGTTGCCACCGGTGCGACCAGCAATCGTCCGCCTCGCAGACTTTTGGCTCCCAGCATGGAACTGACATAGCAATCCAGTTTCTGCCCTTTACGTATTCCGCTGGCAGGAATGGTTGCTTCAATCATGACCAGCGCCACATTGTTGGCAGCAGACAGATCGGCCAGATCGACTACCGGGTTATTCAAATGTTTGAGAGCCGCAGCCAGGCTGCGAATCGTCGGCAGATTTTTGCCACCATCACCCGTGCCATCCAGGCCGACCACCAGCCCCATGCCGGTCAGTTTGATTTCTTTCATTCCATAGACACTGCAAATATTTTCCACGCGTGTCCGTGCCTGCAGTTCGGAAGCCGAATACTGCAGGCAGACAAGGAACATCATCAGGCATAAAACCGTTTTGAATCGTCGGGGTGGCATAATAAGATCCCGTCACAGTTCAGCAAAAAGAAAGGGTATTAAAAAGGAAAGAACCAGTCGTACAACACCACCCCCCATGGTCGTTTGGTACTCTGATACACTTTACCTCTCTGGTGTTTGACGATATCCAGATTGGCAATATTTTCACTTAACGCGGTATTATCACGGTTGACATCTTTACTGCGAATTTCACCCGTCAGGCGATATTCCCAGACATCATGATTGGTGCGGATGCTTTTACGGGCTTCCAGAATCAGGTTTCCATTAGGACGGATATCGACCACGATGGCGGCAATCCGATACTGGATACCTTCCCGGTCAGCCAACTGACCGGTACTCTGCAGACGTCCCTGCAGCTGCGTATCAATTTTCGGGCTGTTCAAAGCCGCCGGTGCCAGGTTCCCTGCAGAATCGATCCGCATGAACTCCTTGAGTTCCGCCTTGAGTGTTTCAGTTCGATTCCGGTTGAACCGGGAATCAACGGTCACGCTTGATTTTTCATCAACCATGATCGTAATAATGTCGTGGACCTTCACAACAATCGGTTCCGGTGCGGGCACATAGATCAGCGAATAATCTCTGATCAACGGTGGCTTGGGAGAATTGGTATACAGGTCTCCCTGACCAAAGGTGTTTGCCAGGGAGGATGTCAGCTCGAGTGCTTCGGTCTGAAAACCAAACTCGTTGATCTGTGCTGACGCCAGCCGGGGGACGCGTCGCTCTTTTTTTTCCGCAGGCTCCTGCGCCTGTGTTGCTCCTGCTTGTGTGGAAGTACCCTGGGAGGATCGTATTGCAGTGCTCGAATTAGCCTGCGCGGTTCCCTGCACTGTGGGTTCCTGCGCCGACACAACAGACGAACAAAACAATACGATACTTCCCAGGGAAATCGCCTCCCGTAACACTGCCAGCAGCTTCGTGCGCTGACAGATTCGCTCACTGTTTCGTGTTATATTTTTCATTTTCGAATTCCCCCTCTTCGAATCGCATACCCGCCCGCATTTTGAATGGTTCCGGACTGAGTATTTCCGGCTGACGCATCAGAGGACCCAGAAATAAACTGAATCCCGGCGGTCTGTTGGACTTCATTCGCGGGTCGGTAATTCACTTCGGCCTGGTTATAGCCGGTCACGGTTGCCATCAGCCGGTCGCGGCCTTCCAGCGCGATCAAGGTGATCGGATCGCCCATGCCTCCGGTGCCCTGAGCCCGCATTTCACGACGAACCGAAATACCGCCGCGTCGGGCATAAACCGTCACTATCGCTCCGTCGCGGATGAGGGGCACTTCGATCAGATCCTGACTTCGCATGACATGAGACTGATACACGGTCCGCGTCAGTTCTCTGCCAATCACCAGGCGGGGATCGGTAATGCCGGTCTGATCTTTTTCCGGTCGCATCCAGACCAGATCGTCGGCGCGAACAACGGTTCCTTTGTTTAAAGTGTATTTGGCAGCCAGAATCTCGGGGATTCGTTTCAGCTGGCAGATGATGCGCAATTCGTGAGACTGGCCCTGGGCATCCAGCAGCTTCATACCGATGGCCTGCTCTGTTTCCAGAAGTTGATCCAGTCCGGCGAAGCGAAACAGGTCTGCCCGGTTGTCGAGCACCTGCTGCACGTGATCTCGAGGCAGGCGGACTTTGAGAGAAAACTGTTTTGAATTGGGATAACTGCTTCTGATCCAGTCAGTCAGTGCCTGTTGCACTTTCTGTTCTGCCTGCTGCTGATCCTGCTGCGTGGTGACCGCCTGTTGCTGTGGTTCCTGATGAACTTCCTGCGAACTGACCTGCACCTGACTGCGCCCGGTCAGTTCCAGCTGGCTTAAATCCACACCCAGAGCCTGTAACCGTCCCCGGATCTGTGAGATGGTGATGACCTGTGTCCGTCCCTGGGGAGGCGCCGGCTGCAGGATCATGCCCTGCATACGTGTGACCTGTTCCGGATCGGCGTGCAGCACATCAGCGATATCGCCCAGGCGTACGACGGACGTATTCACCCTGGCGGTTGCTTTCAGACGCAGAATTTCTGCCTGCAGACTGTCTACACTGCAGACACAGCAGCAGACCAGCATGGAGAAACTCAAGAACGATTTGATCCAGAAACGAAACATAAAATATCGACTTTGTAAAATTAAAGATCAGCTTTAGAAACGACGCAGGTTGGCAACGGTCTGTAAGGTCTGGTCGGCGGCCTGGACCACCTGACTGTTGAGTTCAAAGTTACGCTGGGTCTTGATCAATTCAACCAGTTCGCGAACGGGTTCCACGTTGGACTGTTCCAGAAATCCCTGTCGCAGCTGGCCGCGGCCTTCTGTACCGGGATCACCGAACTGGGAAGGACCGGAACCGGTTGTTTCCGTATACAGATTGTCTCCCTGACGCACCAGGCCCTGATTATTAATGAAGCGGGCGATCTGAATATTGCCGGCGGTCTGGATCTGGGTTGACCCCTGCTGCTGATAACTGACGACGCCGTCACCGGAGATCGTAATGTTGATCGCATCCTGGGGAATCGAAATCGTGGGCTGAAGCTGGTAACCTTTATCGGCAGACGCCATCACCAGGTTTCCATTGGCATTCAATGAGAAGTTACCGGCGCGGGTGTAAAGGTCCTGGGTCCCGTCATTGACGCGAAAAAAACCATCGCCAACGATTGCCAGATCATAGGTTCCATTGGAAGGCAGAATCGAACCCTGTTCAAAATCCCCTTCGGTACTCTGAACCCGGGTACCAATACCCAATGCAATTCCGGTCGGTGTAATATTTCCCTGATTATCCTGCACGCCTGGCAGCTTGAAATTTTCATAGAAAATATCTTCAAAGTTGGCGCGACTCTGCTTGTACGCAGTGGTGCTGGAGTTCGCCAGGTTGTTGGCAATGATATCGAGATTAAAGCTGTTTGCAGCCATTCCCGTTGCACTCGAATACAGGGCTCTTACTGCCATGGATTGTCTCCTTACTCCCTTAACCTGTCTTCTGAAAACAGGTCACCTTTCAAAAATTGTCTGCTTAACGTCGCGGCATACTTTGCAGTAAACGCCCGAGCGATTCATCCTGTAACTTAATCATATTGATATTGGATTCGAACATCCGGGACGAGGTCACCAGTTCCATCATTTCTTCTACGGAATTCGTACCGGAAGCTTCCAGAAAGCCCTGTGCAATATTCGCCGGTCCTTCCAGCGGATTCACACGTCCCTCTGTTGTGTACAAGTTCTTCCCGATCTTGACGAGTTCATCCAGAGACCCTGGCATCACGACAGCCAGTTGTCCCAGTTTCCCCATCGGTTGATCATCGGCATCTAAGGGAGTGACCACGCCATCTGGGGTAATCGCGACATGGGATGCTTCAATCGGGACTTTGATTTCTCTACCATCGGTCGTGAGAATCGGCATGCCATGATCGGCCGTGACCAGGCGACGATCTCCGTCAATAGAAAGGGAGCCGTTGCGTGTCAGAAATGATTCTTGCGCGTTGCCAACCTGAAAGAACCCCTGTCCTTTTAATGCCAGATCGAACTCACTGTTGGTAGTGATCAGCGAACCGGGTTCAAAGTCAGTGGTAATCGATTCCAGTGAAATGCCACCAGAGTGATTTTCCAGATCGCCGGGCAATGGATTGAGCGCCCCCTCATGCTGATCATGGGGAGGATTCACGCGAAAGATGGGCACATCACGTTTAAATGATGTGGTATTCGCGTTCGCCATATTGTTTGAAAGCACATCAAGCCGCACCGAATTTGCTTCGGCACCTTGCGCTGAGAGGTACATGCCGTAAATCATCTGGATACCTGACTTGAACCGCTGTGGTTCCGGTATTGAAAACCGTTCCACAGCGAGAACAAAGAGTTTCGATAGACACTTCCCCCCAAATATCTATCGGATCCCTACAACAGGCATCTTTAATGTAATCGGAAAATATATTCCAATTTATCCAACCCCCCAGACGAAACCAGTTAAAAGCCCCTGTCGCACGCCGGACGACTACCAGATCCTCCGACCTGGCGTAGACTTCGATCCAGCAATGGAATGGCTTTTCTTCTGGAAACAGCACAAGAAACGTGAAACAGGAATACTCCTGTCTAGTGGTGGGGTAGCAGAATAGTCTCTTGAAAACTTCAAGACATGACCTGAATGGAAAACTGACGGCAGATCAGCCTGCCTGACAGCTCATTAACCAGTCTGGTCGTTTACAGACCGCAACCTTGCGCGGGAATACATTCGACCTCAAACTGCTGTACCAGCTTTCGGATCTCAGCCCGATTGACTGAAACATCATCAGGTGCCTCAACACCCAGTCGAACTCGATTACCCTTAACTGACAGTACTTTAATCGAGATATTATTGTTAATAATGATCTCTTCATCCTTGCGTCTTGTGAGCACTAACATCAGTGGACTCCTTTCTTATGGGATACATTCCTTTGATTAATCCAATAGGCCCTACAAACTCACGATAGTGTCAAGTACATCCTCACTTCGTGAATATTATACGCAGCAAACCTGGTTCCGGTTTGAAATAAAATCGAAATAATTAAAAAATTTATCATAACCCCTAAAGTTTTCGGTAAGAACCTGTTTTACTTTCCAAACAATATATTTTACCAGGATTAACATTCATGTTTCGCACAGGCAGGATTAGACACTTTTGAAGCAAAAAAGTGATGCACTTTGCAACAGTGTGGTAAAGTTAATATAGCAGTCCTGTCCATCCAGCTTTTATTTTGCGTTTGACGAAATCCCGCGAGTCTGGTCGATAAGGTAAACATTCATTGATTTATCAGGTCGTTTTTCTGGTCAATCATCAATCAGTAGGGAAGATTTTAACCCATGTCTGCCATTCGAAAACTGTTTCTGAACGTCACAGTCCTGACCTGCCTGATTCCGGTGAGCAGAGGGAATGCGCAGAACGCTGGAGTTCCTGCTGCCAATCCACTGCCGGAAATCATTCCTGAATCGGCTGAAAAGAAAAAAGTTCCTCCCCTGGATGAAGTCATGCAAATCATCGAGGAATATTTTACGGATCGCAAAGGCTACAAATCAGGAGATCTGTTGACGCGCGGTCAGATCAAACCCCTGTTCCGGGAACTGCAACAGGCTGGCTGGACCGTTAAAGCGGAGAAGGAGATCCTCAAACGTCTGCACGCCGACACCGATTTTCTGGCCGCCCAACTCAGCACGCCTAAAGGGATTATTTTCATGCGGCGTATTTCCCAGATGCCGGGGGGGTATGATCGTCTCGACCACATACTGGTCATGCCTTATGGGAAGCGACGTATCCGGGAATTTATCAATTCACCCGGCGGATACACGATGATCGAATATATGACGACAACCAAGGGGGGCAAGAATCTGGGGAATTACCTTTCCAAAACCAGAACCGGAAAGGGATTCAACCAGCCTACTCCCTATATTTATACCCAGACGGAATTAACGACTGTCCTTAAACAGGCTTATGAAAAAGAAAACGCGAAATCAAAGCGGCGCCGTTAGACCAGGTCACGAGTTCCAGGCCCGGTGCTTTTGAAGTCGCGTTCGATTCGATTTACTGCCCGGCAGTTCAGCCTTCCAGGCTCACACCAAAAAATGCAGCGCTCTCGGTAATATCCTGTTTGCATGATTCAATCATGGCCTCTACCTGATCTTCATCCAGATCGAAGTACGTTTGCAGAATCTCTTCTGCTTCCAGATACTCATCGGAACTGCGATTCCACACAGAACCCGCCAACAGACTGCCCGTGCGGATTGCCATTCCCAGCGGATCACCATGCTGTCCGTCCCCATGATGCTGTTCGATCGCGGTCACCATTTCGGTAGGCAGTGCCCAGTGATCCAGCAGTCGGGATCCAAGCAAAGCGTGATCAAATCCGAAATACCGCTGTTCCCCTTTCACAAGTTGTTCTCCATGGGGATAGCTTTCATAAATCAGACTGTATTGTTCTCGTTCCACCTGTGAGAAGACCAGAATCCCGACATCCGCCAGGAGACCGGCTGTATAGGCTTCATCATTCTTCAGGCATTTATGATGATTTGCCAGATGAGACGAAATGGAAGCAATTGTCAGGGCCCGCTGCCAGTAATCGACAAAAATCCGTCCTTTGCTGCGTTTGGTCAGTGATTCCACCATGGAAAAACTGACCGTCAACATGCGGATCGCATCTTTTCCCAGGTAGGAAACCGCGTGTTTGATACTGGTGATCTGTCGGGAAACGCCATACTTGGATGAGTTCACGACCTGCAGGATTTTCGCTGCCAGTCCGGGATCATGCTCGATACATCGAACAATGTCATCGATGCGGCTTTCCGGATCTCGAGTCAGTTGCAGAATCTGTTGTGCAACTTTCGGGGCCGAGTGTAAACGATCTAAACGTTGAACAAATCGATCTGCCAGATCAACAGGGTCTGCACAATTATCAACTAACATGACCATCCTTCTTTTTGTAGTTTTCTGCGTTGCAATTTAGCCCGTTTGGGGATTCTCTTCTCTCGAAATCTATCTTTGAGAGAACGCAGACACGGTCAATAATTGAGATCCGAAAACCAGTTTATTGATTCTCAGAGTCGACTGTTCCAGAAATAACGATCGGAACTGTTATAGCGTGTGCCGACTCTTGATTCCGAGAATGGTTTTCCCTCCTCAGAACATTCCCTGCTTAGCCTTAAGTCAACAGCTTGAGTCCCGATTCCTGGATTTCATAGGGAACCAGCGACTCATCGACGGCACTGCCACGATGTTTGGCAACATGCAATGCCCGGCTCATCCGGTTCCCTTCTTTGATTTTCCCCATCAGTATGATGGTATTCGCATTGGAAAGGACATCCCCGCTCTCAATCGGTCGTTGAATGAGATCATCCAGCATCACTTCATGCGTTGTCAGCAGCAGCAGACACCCGATCTGCTGAAAGTCATAACGATGCTGTTCAATCTGAGCCTGGTGACTGCGAAACTGTGCCCGGAACAGATCCCGGGCGACCCAGTCGTATTCTTTACGGAGGATCTGGTGGTAGACATATTCAAACGCATGAAACTGAAACGAATCGCTGGGACGATCGGTCGGCTCGATGCCATCGATCACTGCCCGCCGGACGCCGTGCACAAAGTTGGAATAAAAAAAGGCAATCGCTGCATCCAGTTTCTTGACGAATTCCAGTTTCCACTCTTTCCATTCATCCAGTTCCATATCGCGGCGTGTCACCCGGCGGCCACTCTGGCGAAACAGATGCTGGTAATCGGTTCGTGTCTCTGCATCCCAGATCTGATCCAGGTCAAAGGGCGCATCGACCAGTTGTTCGCGCAGCTTCCATTGAAAAAGTCGCTCGGCGTAATCACTATGGCTCTGCGAATCCCCGCGGGTGGCCATATCAAACAGCACCCCGGTCTGCCCTTCCTGCTGCAGGCCGGCCTCTGCGAACTGCAGTCCCAGCTGAGTTTTGCCGATCCCGGTTGCGCCCAGAACGACAGTCAGTTTGCCTGGCAGCAACCCGCCTGAGAGCAGTTCATCGAGTTCCGAAATTCCCGTTTTTTGTCGCAAGTCAGCCATGATGAATCTTCATTTCGCAGAGAGAACCTCCGCGCCCTTGTGGTTTTTGGTTTGTGCCAGCCGGTGAATTGACCGGAGCTCAGACGGTAATATAACGGTCGCGGGCTGCCACATTCCAGTGGTCAACCACTTTCCCGTCACTCACCACTGTTACGGATTTATGCAGAGCCGACGTGGGACAGACATGCCGGGGAATTGCCAGCAGTTCATCGCCGGGCTGAAAATCAGCAGCACGCTCACTGAGAACGACCAGATGTTCTTCATTCTGCAACTCGGGTTTGGCATCGGGCAGATCGGGGAACCGGCAGCGATTTTCCATCGCCGGATCAGAGGCAATCGCTTTGTAACCCAGGTCAAAGGTGATGCGTTCCGCATCAGGACGACTGATCACACGCGTTAATACCAGCGCTGCGGGTGTAAACTTCAGATCGGGAAACAGCTCTCCGTAACCGACATCATGTAGCACGCAGGTTCCCGGACAGACTTCAATATCCGGATCATCAATACCAGCGAAGATGGGGAACGAACCGGTCGCACCTGCGACAATCCGCGGGACCGGGAGTCCTTCCGTGACAAGTTGATCGCGCAGGCGACTCACGTTATTCCAGACTTCTTTGACCGCGATCTCCCGTTCATTGATATCTACCTGATGATTCTGCCCATCGTAGGCATGCAGACCCGCGGCGATTAAACCGGGCGTGTTCGCGATCATCTGGTACAGTTCGACAGCGTTTTCCCCCGGTGGTAGACCGGTGCGATTCTGTCCGGTATTCAGGTCGAGCAGGACTTCGATTTCAAGTCCAGCCGCGGACATGGCTTCGCCCAGCAGTTCAATCGGGCCGGGATGATCGGCGGTCACCTGCAGCGACACATCGGGCCAGCGTTTGCGGAATTCTACGGCACGGGCGATATTGGGACCGACCAGGTTATAGGCCAGGCAGATATCTTTGACTCCCGTATCCGCCAGCATTTCGGCTTCGGCAAATGTCGCCGCCTTATGCTTCAGGATTCCCAGCGAAAGTTCCAGCTGGATGATCTCGCGCATTTTATGTGTTTTGCAATGCGGGCGCAGTCGGGAAGGGTCACCGATCAGCTCAATCATTTTTCTTAAGTTGTCCTCAAGCAGATCCTTGAAGATAATCATTCCCGGAGAAATGATCTGACTTGTATCGTCTATCTGATAGCATGCATCCATGAGCAGACCTGATCGCAGTTTTTAAAAATTAAATACCCTGAAAGAAGACATTTTCCGCCGTCTTTTCCAGGATCCATTCTTTATCCATCTCAGACAGGAAGGGCAGTCCATTCTTGACCAGGCCGATGGATGCCTGGTACGAATGATCGCCTTGAACCTGGTAAGGACAGTCGGTCGCCCACATCAGACGATTCGCGCCGAAGGCCTGATATACTTTCTGAATCAGCGGCAGCAGGTCGTGGTATGGCATCTTTTTTTTGCCCAATGCGTAAAAGGCGGAGACTTTGACATACACATTCGGATGTTTCGCCATCTTGCAGAGCATATCAACTTCTTTGGGATCGATTTCACCCGTAACGCCGATGCGGGCCAGGTGGTCGATGACGACCGTCGTATCACGATGCTTCTGGCACATTTTATCCAGGGCAGGCAGACCGACGGCATCCATCAGGCAGCACATGGCCATGCCTTCTTTGACACCGGTGGTCCACATTTCTTCCATGCATTCTCCGTCCAGCCACTCATCAACTTTTTTCGACTGGGGACGAATACGAAAACCACGGACCCCTTTTTTCTTCAGCGCCAGCATTTCCGGCGTGGGGTTCTTTCCATTCTGGTCGATGACAGCCACACCCGAAAACATGCCCGGGTATTTCGCCATGCTGTCCAGCATGTAACTGTTATCAAAGCCATAGAACGACATCTGAATCAGCACGACCCGATTCACGCCAACCGGCATCATTTCAGCTTGCAGTTCTTCCGCCGTAAAGCTGGGTGGCACCATATCAGAAACCTGATAGCCCGGCGCCAGTGGATATTTTTTGACATCCGGAGTCCAGACATGCGAGTGTGCGTCAATATATTCCATTGCATAATCCTCTGATAAAAAGGTCAGCGGGAAAAACAGCCAGAATCAGGCATCGGCTTTGGTGGTGTAAAAGTATTTGTGCACAAGTTCCTCCGGCGGGGGAGCCGTCATTTTGGTGACAACAAAACCGGAGATGAACGAGACAAACAGGCCGATAATGATCGGGTCAAAATCGAATAACTGGTAGGGTTTGAAAAAGCTGCCATTCACAAAGTAACCGGTGACATACATCGCCAGGTGCACGGAAAAACCGCCCAGCATGGCACCCATGGCGCCTGCTGCATTGACGCGTCTCCAGTATAAGCCATAAACAATCGTCGCCAGGAAACTGGCTGCCAGGCCACTGCCGACATACACGATAATATCCTGCAGGAACTGCGGAGGATTGATGGCGACGACCATCGCAGCGGTACCGACAACAAAGGTCGCCAGGTAACTTAACATCTTGATGGTTTTCTCACTGGCTTCGGGATTGATATTCCGCTGATAGACGTCGCGCACCCAGGCCGAGGAAATCAGCAGCAGGAAGCTGTCGACTGTCGACATCACGGCGGCAAACGGCGCAGCGACCAGCAGACCTGCCAGCCAGCCCATGCCGATATGTTCGGTCAGATAAACGGCCATTGCCGGCATGATCCGGTCCGAATCTCCTTCCATTCCCGGCAGTAATACGCGGGCACAACAGAAGATCACGACCAGCGGAAAATAAATCAGTGTGTAATAAATGGCAACCGTACAAATGGAACGCTGCAGCGTTTTTGTATCGCGAAAAGCCATCAGACGCACCATATTAGCGGGCTGACCGGTCCCGGAAATCGCCCACATGAAGAAGAACGAAATCGCCAGACTTAATGGCAAAAACCCACTGTCACTACCGGGACTGGGCCCCGGTCCGACCACATAGGTGCCCTGCTGGCTGCCTTCTTCTCCGTACGCATACGATTTGAGATCGATATTGGAAACGCTGACATCATCGAGAAATTTTTCACTTTCGCGACGTGCCAGGATCCGCTCAATATCATCCAGTGTGGTCAACTGCAGCACTTTGACTTCATTTACGGTAGTCTCACCCTTGGCGATTTCGTTCTCCACAGTGACACGGAATAACAAAGGCGTTTTATTATCGTCGATCGGGGTATCGGTAATCCAGGTTCCCGTTTCAATCCGCATCGTTTCCGGCGCGGGTTCTGCAAGCGTTAATGTAATCCCCCCCTTGTCCGGATCCGAAATTCGGGGCGGCGTCATTTTCGCCATCAGTTTCGTGGTATTCTCCAGACCACCGGACTGTGAGATGGCTAAAGGCAGCATGATGATCACGCCAATGACCATCACGATTCCCTGCATCACATCGGTCCAGACAACCGCATGAAAACCGCCGTAAGTAGTATAGAGAATCACGGCAACACCGAAGACCAGCAGACACAACAGGTATTCAGGGCTTTCCGATTCTGAAATATATGGGATACCGGAGACTGCCTGGGCCAGTCCGTCAGCAGTACTTTCAAAGATGGAAACCCCATCCAGCAGCGTCTGCAGAATCAGGCTGCCTGCTTTGAACTGGGCCACCAGGTTAAATGACATGAAAAACACGATCAGCGAAACCGCCATCAGACCTAATATCGGGCTGTGAAAGCGGTCGCGCACCACATCGGGAACCGTGATCGAACCGGAACGGCGTGCTACCTGGTTCAGCCGCTTTCCAATCAGGCCCATCGTACAGATGGGAACCACCATGTAACTGCCGATCCAGAGTGCCAGAATCCAGCCATGCGAATAAATTTTGGAAGGAAATCCGGTAAAACTGCCGCCGGAACTACTGGTAGCGGCAAAGGTCAACGCAAATGCCCAGACCCCCAGGCCACGACTTCCCAGAAAGTACTCGCTGAGAAAGCTTTTGCTTTTAAGCAGGCGATTGGACAACGCGGCGATGACAAAAACCGCTGCCGTGTAGATTAAAAATGAGACGAGTGCGGCATTCGTGCTGGACTCGGCAAACAGTGTCGACAGACTCACATTCGTTGTGGATAGAAAACTCAAGACTCATTCCCCCCGGTCGTTGCTTCATCTTCTGCATGCATCTCTGCAATTTCTTCTGCGAGATCTTCACCTTCGTGAGCTACTCCGAGGTCGTCTTCTTTCATATAGAACAGGCAGAACCAGACGGTGAACAGGTCAGCGACCAGCCAGGGGAAGGCAATCCCCCAGAACACCCAGCTGGGAATGCCCATCGTGGTTTCAATGGCTTCCGGATCGAGGCCGGACTGAAACCCGTTGATGTAACAGTAAGGGACGGACCACAATAATGCGACCACCCATAATCCCAGAATGATCCAGGCTTCACGTTTTGAGTTTAAAAAGACAGGGTCAACCTGCATTGACTCTGTGTCGTTCGATGGTGCGGTACTCATGCACGGCCCTCACTTCTAAACGAATTTCTCTAAGTTGAGCGTTAAGCGACCGATTGTACTCTCGATCATGACGAGACACAAAGGACCTCTACCCGAATGCAGAAATTTTATTAGAACTGAATTCACCGTGACACAAACGTGAACAGACTGTTATACTGTCCCGTAGATAAAACCGGTCGGTTTCACCTGTAAAACCAGCCGCGTTTTTCGTGCAACCAGAAATTCTCTTCGGGAGTGAGTTGATATGAATCTGCGTCGGTTATTTCCAGTTATCGCCTCTACCTTGTTACTGATCTGCTGCACGGGCTGTGGTTCTTCTGATGCGCCACAGCAACCGGTCGAAGAGGTCACGGTTGACCTGGGTGGCGGCGGTGTCGACCTGGGAGCCGGGGAACCACTGGAAATGGAAGACAGCACTACCACTCCCACCGGCGTAAAGAAAAAGCCGGCGCGTCGCTTTGAACCCATTACGCTGGGCAGCAACTCGGCAACCACAGGATCGAAAAAAGATCTTCCCGATGAACAGAAATTCGACAGCGTACTCGAAGCCTTGAAGCCGCTGCAGATCATGCTCGGCGACTGGGGCGGAATCACCTTCAAAAAAACCGACGGTTTCAGTTCGGTGGAAACACTGGACTGGGTCTGGGACCTGCAGACCAATCCGCAGCAACCGGCGCTCGTCATGCAGGCAGACAAAAGCCGCTACTATGAAAATGCCCGCCTGACTTATCTGACTGACAAACAGATGTACCAGCTGATGATTACCAACAAAGACGGAGACAAGCGGATTTACGAAGGCGACTTTTCGGTTCCTGTTGCCAAAGTCGAGGGTGATGCCGATCCCAACATCCTGCAGACAACCTACAAACTCAGCCTGTCTCTCGTCGACCCGCCGAACGAACGAAAGCATGCCCAGATCACCTTGAATCAGCAAAACAACGATCGCTACCTGTTTGAAATCTATGATCTCCGCGGCGACAGTGTTGCCCGGGTCGATACGATCACCACGCGGCGCAAGGGAACCTCGTTCGCGAAAAGCGATTCTGATTACGGTGATAAAACCTGCGTGATATCAGGCGGCCTGGGTACGTCACAGGTAAATTACCAGGGGAAATCGTTCTGGGTCTGCTGCAGTGGTTGTCGCAAAGCCTTTGACGCTGATCCGGAAAAATGGATCGCCAAACACGAAGCCAATAAGAAAAAAGCGATGAATCAGTAATCCTGCATTCGCTGCTTCACCAGATGACGCGCATGTCTTCAAAGTCCCCTCTGGATTGGTGCGCCACATTTCCCGCTTGAATACTGAGCCGTTACAGAGCTATCACGACTGCGCCGGTTTTTGGTTTCCCTGCGCCGAATGAAGCCCGATCTACAAATCTGGACAGGTCACACCTGGCCACAATTGTTAAGATTGCGTTGGTGGTCCATGAAGATCCCATTGATTTCCCGTATCGCCTCTCTGGGTCCATATCAAATAATTTGAATCTCTCTACAGTCCGGTAACGCTCGTTTTCCACAGGACGTCCAGTCCCATTCTCGCCTCCGGATCCCTGCCCTTTTTTCCCCGCTGATCGAAATCAGAAATATTTCAAATTAGCCTGAGAATTTTCTCGAGCCTGCAGGGAGATATCATGCAGACCCGGCAGTCCGCAGACACGTTTTCTGAACCCGAATTCTTTTACCACGAAACCTCACATGGATCGTTCTGACATATTTACGACGCCGAATCGCAGTATATTCGATTCGAAATCAGAGAAAGAGACGGACTCTGTACCGCCCCAGAAGACCGCGCAGGACGAACGGTTCATGCGACTCTACGCCAACTCGTATTCGCGAATATTCCGGTTTATTCTCACCCTGATCCCCTGTCGTAACGATGCCGATGAAATCATGCAGGAGACCAGCCTGGTCCTGTGGCGGAAGTTTGATGAATATCAGTCGGAAGGAAACTTTACCCGCTGGGCCTGTGGCATTGCCCGCTTCGAAGTCCTGCGACTGATGGAACGTAAAAAGCGCTTCGCCGCCCTGTTTGATGAACAGCTCCTGAATCAGATCGCTTCCACCCGCGCCCGCTGTGAAGAACTGCTCGAAATCAGAAGAGAATTTCTCGCGCAATGTAAACGCCAGCTGCCAGAGAAAGATCTGTACCTGCTGCAGCTGATTTACGAATCGGAGCATGGTGCCAAAACCGCTTCCAGCATTATGGATCAGCCTTTGAGCACGATCTATCGACACCTGGATCGCATCCGCAATACGCTGTTTCGCTGCATTGAACGAAAGATGAATGCGGAGGATGCAGAATGAAGTCTCTCCAGCGTAAACAGCGGGCACTCATCAAACTGATTTACGAAGTACAGAATGAAACCGCGAGCAGCGCCCAGTTGAAAGAACTTTCCGAACGGCTGCGCGGCGATGTGGAAGCACAGAAGTTGTATGTCTTCCTGATGGACATGCACGCCGAGCTGATTCTCGAAGAAGAGTTCCTCATCCCGGAACAGTGGGACCTGTTTTCCACTCAGACAGAACCGGAAGTCACTGCCAGAAAACTGCCTCGCGCACGAAAGTCCCTCTCACATTATCTGCTGCTGACAGTCTGTTATGTACTCCCCTTTACGGTGCTGGCATATTTCACCTGGTATGCCGTCCAGCCCGTACCACACACGCAGGTGGCAGTCCTCGGAGAAATGGATCATGCGATATTCACCCAGGGAGCAGAGCAGTTGGCGTCGGAGACAGACCTGTTTACCGGTCATACTTATCAGCTGCAACAGGGAATCGTCCGGTTGCTGATGAATTCCGGCGTCGAAGTTGTCCTCGAAAGTCCGGCGGCGTTTGAGCTGCTCCACCAGAACAGTATTCGACTCTACTCAGGATCCCTGGCAGCGGAAGTCAATACTGCGGCGGTCGGCTTCGTGGTGGAAACCCCTTCACAACGTGTGGTTGACCTGGGAACCCGGTTCGGCGTACACGTGGAACAGGATGGTTCTTCAGAAACACACGTCTTTCAGGGCAAAGTGGTCTGCTCCGAAAAACAGAATCAACAGACAAAAGGGAATACCCATTTACTGACAGCCGGCCAGGCGATTCAGTTGAAAGGGGATGGCAGTCCGGCAGTGTCTCTCGAAACCGATGAAAGTCGCTTCTCACGCGCACTGCGTTTTCAGGCACAGATTGAAACCCTGGAAGGGGCGATCGAATACCGACAGGAACTGCCTGTCCGACTGGGGGCCGGCGATTGCTGCAGCAGCCAGCACCTCGTTCTGTTTCAGGAACAGAAAAACCTGATTCTGCAGGAAGATGTCACCGTCTGGAAAATTCCCACTGGGGATGAAGCGGCAGACTCGCTGGAACAGAGACAAACCATCCCTGAAGGCACGAAAGTGAACGTCTTTCTGCTGCATCTGGACGGACCACACAAGGATGCCGCAGGTAAAGATCATCCCAGGGTCGCCGTGAATGGCACGATTCATTTCCGGAACCCGGTTCTGGGAGGGCTCAAAACCGATCCGGATTTATATGACACCGACCAGAGTTTAGGTCGTCCTGATACTGAATACGACAACCAGAAATTCGGTCGCAGCGGACGCGGCATTGACCGTGGTGACACAACCGAACTCTCTTCTTCTGGAAAACAACTGCACGTGGCCTGGAGCCAGCGTGGCGGCGGAGGAATTGGACGAGATCAGATTCGCATTCTGGTCTCGACGGAAGAGTGAAAAGAGTCCCTTTTAAACATTAACTGAATCGTTCCGGCTCCTGTAACCCGGAAAACAACTAACCCTGTATTTATCCCAAGTGAGATGAAAAATGAAACTCCCATCCCGTAATCGATCAAACCGCGGTTTCACGTTGATTGAATTACTCGTCGTGATCGCCATCATTGCGATTCTGATTGCCCTGCTCCTGCCTGCTGTCCAGCAGGCACGTGAAGCAGCCCGCCGATCCGAATGCAAAAACAATCTGAAACAGATGGGTCTGGCCATCCACAATTACCACGACACCTACCGCATCCTGCCTCCCGGCTTCAACGTGGACCTGGTCGTCGCAAACACCTCAACCGGAAACGGCGGGCTCGGCTGGAGCGGTTCGATTCTGCCCGGACTGGACCAGGCCAACCTGTATAACACAATCGACTTCAATGCAGACTGGGGCACCGGGGCGAATGAAGATGCCTGTGCGACCTACCTCAGCGTCTATCGCTGCCCCTCTGACACGACCGTCAGTCATCGTAACCACGACGGCATCGATGCCCGCGTCCCCACATCGTACCTCGCCTGTTTCTCAGGGACCCGCGGTTCGGACAGTGAAGCCAATGTGACCGACGCCGACGGCATCTTCTTTCTGAACAGTTCCATCCGCATGCGTGACCTCACCGATGGCTCGTCCAACACAATTGGTGTCGGGGAATGTGTCAATAACTTTGATGAATTCAAAGACCACTTTTACATTGGTTCCACTTCCATCGGCGGCTGGGATGGTGCGCCTCGCGAATATTCCGAATACCTGGCCAGCACCGATGTCGTCATGAACACGACCAACGAAGTCGCATTCGGCAGCATGCATGTCGGCGGCGCCCAGTTTCTGATGATGGATGGTTCGGTCCGCTTCCTCAGTGAAAACATGAGCCGCACCATTTATTCGTACCTGGGCAGCCGTGCGGATGGCGAAGTCATCGGCGACTTCTAAACGTTTGAATAAATCATACTCCCGAGTTCACTGCAGGAAGGCTGGCGACAGTCGTCCTGCAGGTGACTCTTACTCCCGAAACCCAAAAGGCAAATCACGACAATGAACGCGTCAACATTATTTAACCGAGGAAATAAAAACAAATTTCAATCTGGTATGGCATCACTGCTTTGCCTGGTATTGATATCGCAGATGAGCAGCGGCTGTTCGTCTTCGCAGGATCTGGCAGCCAGTCAACCCGCTGCACAGGTGGAACAGGCAGTCTCTCAGCTCAACGAGAGTGGTGCCGAAATCGTACTTGATGAAGCGGGAGAAGTGGTCGCCGTCAAGTTGCCACAGAAAACCAGCCCCGAGATCATTGCCACCCTGGCCGGTTTAAGTAAACTCAAACGAGTGGACGCATCAGAAACGGATCTGCAGGAGACCGCGTTTGAGAACTTGAAGTCTGCGAACCCGAATGTAAAAATTGAATTCCCCCTGTAAGACTCACTGTTTCCCTCTGGCCGACTCAGCGATTATATTGAACACAGCGTTATTCTTAGAAACGAATGTCCCATGAAACTTGCCGCGATTCTGAACACCATGCTTATGACTGCCGCTTCCCTACTCCCCCTGTCTGCAGAGGAACTGCCTCCCGCCGAACAGGGAACCTTCAGCATCGCCGTCATTCCCGATACGCAACATTACAAAGGTCAGGGAACCAACCGTAAATCACAGGCCGAAGATCCGACATCGAATCCGGTCTTCGCAGCGATTACCGACTGCATCGTCGAAGAACTGGATCGACAGAAGATTGTCTTCGTCAGTCATGTCGGAGACATCGTCGATATTAACAACGACGAACAGTGGAAAGTCGCACAACAATGCATGGATCGGCTGCATGGCAAAGTTCCCTATGGAATCAGCGTCGGCAATCATGACATGGTGGGTAAAACCGGAAATTCTTCGCTGTTTCAGAAATATTTTCCCAGGTCGCGGTTCACCGAATGCGACTGGTATGGCGGCTGTTTTGAACCGACCAGCGGAAAACCGGAAATCTCAGGCAATAATGCCAACAGCTTTCAGCTCTTCTCCGCGGAAGGCATGGACTTCCTCATTCTGCACCTGGAATGTAATGCTCCCGACAATGTTCTGGCCTGGGCCGATCAGGTTTTAGAACAACATGCCGACCGCAGAGCCATTATCACGACTCACATGGATCTGGGTCCGCTGGAACATCCCAAAGATCCCCGCGACTACTTCGATGCTCCCAAAGGCCGCATGGTCTGGAAAAAATGCCATGGTGCAAATGGAAATACCTCGCAGCAGATGTGGGATAAATGTTTCAGCCAGCACAAAAATCTGTTCCTGATCTGCTGTGGCGACCAGAGCCGTACACAAGCATTACATCAGACAGTCAAAGGAAAACACGGCAACACCGTGCATGAACTGCTGTCAGATTACGGGGCGGAAGGCTTCCGCCTGATGCGGTTTCTTCCCGCTCAAAACAAAATCGAAGTCCGAACCTGGAATCCGGTAAAGAAACAGCTGTGTGAAAAAACGAAAATCGTACCAGCTCGCGACCAGCATCAGTTCACACTTGACTACCAGATGATGAAATAAATCGACATCAATCGTGTCCGCCTTTTCATTTCTCTTTCACAGACAAGAGAAATGAAAAGGCCGGCAAAGCGGGCTGCGGGAAGGTCGCCCCGTATGCTGACATACGCCTGCTTCAATCTGCTTCAGGTCCGCTCGCCCCGCAATAACACCTCTGCCGCCTGACGTTCCAGTTCCGCTTTTGACGCAGAATCGATAGCTGACACTTCCACATTGACGGCGATCCTGCAGAATCATTCGAGACCGAAACCCTCTACTGGATTGAGTATAAGAGCAGGCTTCCTCTTTCTTCAAAATTCAGATCTCAGCATTCCGCCGTAGAATCTGCTACCAAAATGCTCGGCATATGTATATAATTAAGTACATTTCGCAACGAGTTCTCACTACAGGGTGTTATGCCTAAGCCGCCAGACATAGAGACATTTCTTAATCTTTTGCGGGAGAGCCATCTGCTCTCGGTGGACGAAGTCCGCACAGTCATTGATCGGCATGAACTGGAGAACGCAGCTTCTCCGAAAGAAGCCGCCCAGCGTCTGGTGACCGCCAAAGTTTTGACGCGCTACCAGGGGGAGCGTCTGCTGTCAGGTCGTACACGCGGTTTTTTTATCGACCGCTATAAAATCCTTGAAGTACTCGGCTTTGGTGGCATGGGCAGCCTGTACCTGGCAGAGGATAAAGAAACGAAAGATCCGGTGGCCTTAAAGGTGCTGAACGAGAAATGCCGCAATGACGCCGGCATGATGACGCGCCTCAAACTGGAAGCGATTGCCGGCGCTCGACTGGATCACCCGCATGTCGTACGTACGATCAGTTATGAAGAAGCGGGTGCCGTCTGCTACATCGCGATGGAATTCGTCAAAGGCATCAGCCTGCTCGAACTGGTCCTGCTCAAACAGAAATCACTGCCGACGCCTCAAGTCTGTGATGTCATTTCTCAGGCGGCCCGCGGGCTGGCAGTCGCTCATCAGGGGGGAATCATTCATCGCGATCTGAAACCCGAAAACCTGATTATTGATTCAGAAGGGTACGTCAAAGTGCTCGACTTCGGTCTGGCGCTGCTCAAGGATCATCCCGAAGCCGAGTTTTCGCTGGCAATGATCTTTGGCCATGGCTGCGTGGGGACACCGGAATATATTGCCCCGGAACAGTCAAAGGATGGTCAGTCAGCCGATGCCCGCACGGACATCTACAGCCTGGGATGCACGATGTATTTCCTGCTGACCGGCAAACTCCCCTTCCCCACCGGGACCGCGGCACAGAAAATCCAGGCGCATCGCGAACAGACGCCGAAATCGATTGCTGAAATCGCTCCTAAAGTTCCCGCTGAAGTTGTCGCCATCGTCGAAAAAATGATGGCCAAGCAACCCGATGATCGCTTTCAGACAATGAAAGAGGTGTCTGCGGCCCTCGAACCGTTCGCGAAACGCACGCCCATCGAATTTCGCTTCAACAAAATCGTCTCACAGCGCGTGCAGCAGGCCAAAGCCCGCAGCGCCATCGCCCAGTCGAGTATTGTCAAACCACAACTGTCCTCGCGTATCGCGACGGCCAGCCACGTCGCGGAAATGGCTAAGAAAAAATCAGACGGCATCGAACGTTTGACACGGGGCGAATCGGACATTTCCAAGAGCGGCATCCTGCGACATTCGGTTCCAACCGAATCCACGGACGTCATGGCGGAAAAAGCCAGCAGCGCCCTGACCGGCGTCCTGCAGCCCATCGATCTGATTGACCTGGATAACAAACAGCGGTTTCCCATCACAAAAGAACGGGTTGTGCTGGGACGCAACGCCAGCTGCGATATTCGGCTGGACCGGCCGGGCATCTCAGGCGAACACTGCGCCTTTCATTATGAGAATACCGGCTGGATCGTCACGGACCTCAAAAGCAAAAACGGCACCGAGGTCGAAGGCAAACGCGTTGAGGAACAGATCCTCTTCCCCGGCAACACGCTCTCCCTGGCAGCGACGTACCACTTTCGCGTCGCGTCCCCCAATCAGTACGTCAAGAAAAACAAAAGCAAACCGATGCTCATCGCCGCCTCCGTCCTGGCCGGCATCTGCCTGATCGCCGGCATCGGCTACTGGCTGCTGTCGTAGTGAAATTGATAAGAAATGGGTGGGCCCGAATAAAATTCGGGCCGAGCGCAGCGAGCAGGAGGTCGCAGCTCACTCTCGCGAATGCTTTAGATAAATCCGAGCCAGAAATTTCATTCAAATCAGGTCAAGCCTGTCTCTATTTCTGATCGCGTTTTTCCAGCGTGCCTGCAAGATGCTTCGCGACCTGCTGGCCCAGCATGTTGTAGCCTTTGCTGTTGAAATGCACGTCTTTGGAATTTTGTGTCTCTGACAGATGCGGCAGGATGAAAGTATAGAGGTCGTCGATTTCCACGCCGTTAGCTTGCATCACCTTCGCAGCAATCGCGTTCTTCTCTTCCAGTTTCGTTTTCATTTCCGGCCCCTCTTTCCAGTCGGCAGGGATCGGCGTGCTGCTGGCCCAGACGACGGTCGCGCCCGTTTTCTTGAGGCGTTTCACAATCTCGTTCAGCCGCTGTTCATAGTCGGCGGCCGGCGTGCGGCGGTCGTGAATGCCGAAGTTGAAGTGAATTACATCCCAGTTGCCATCCCCCAGCCAGACATCCAGCTTTTTCAATCCCGTAGCCGTGGGACCGCAGTTGGCCGGCGCGCGATGCACGTTCGCTTTGCCTTTCAAGGCTTTGCGGGCTGCCTGTGTGTAACCCCGTGAAACGGAATCACCAATCAGCAGCACACGCGGCAGCTTCGGATCGTCATCAACAAAATCCCAGGCTGTCACCTGACCTGCCACCTTCTGTTTTTTGTAGATCGGAAGATAGAAGCCCCCCAGGTTTTCTTCCAGAACCGTTTCCCACGCCTGCTGTTCGGGGGAAAGTGTTGCTTTCCAGTCTGCAAACTTTTTATTGATGGCCGCTGCCTGCTCCGCTTTTTTCGCAGCCGCTTCGGCAGCATTGGTTGGCTCGGTTTTCTTGTCATTCGCAGTCAGAGGGGCTACGATGAAAACTGTCATCAGACAGACGAAAAAACAGCAGCGTGTGCAAAGAACAGGTCGGCGCATTTGTGGTTTCCCGGAATCTGGTATCATTTTCTGGTAAGAACGTTCAGAATTCAGGATACCGCAGGCCCCCACCGGACACAATCGCAGGCCACAGATTCTTTACCGATGACAACTTCAGCCATCAATCTCAACGACAGATAACAGCTAAAGGACACAGCCGTGCCAGACAATTTACCAGACAATTTTCGCTCGCAACTCAAACAAGGCAAACTGCTGATCTCCCCGTTGGTCAGCCTCTCTAACCCGGAGGTCGCCGAGATCTTCTCCGAAGTGGGATACGACTGGCTGTTCCTTGATGCGGAGCACAGCACCTTATCCACAGCGGACCTGCAGGCAATTATCGGTCGCGTCGGCAATCGGCTGCCCAGCCTGGTGAGACTGCAGGCCCCTGAAGAGGTCTCAGTCAAGAAAGCCCTCGACATCGGCGCCGCCGGGATTATCGCACCGCAGGTCAATTCCGCAGAACAGGCCGCGAACATCGTTTCCTGGTCGCGCTATTCTCCCGAGGGAACCCGCGGCGTCGGCCTGGGTCGCGCACATGGATACGGGTTTGCGTTCGACGATTACCTGGCGAGAGCGAATGCAGAAACCACGGTTGTCGTTCAGGCCGAACACATCGACGCGGTCAACGCGATAGAAGATATCGCCGCCGTTCCCGGCATCGATGCCGTATTGATTGGCCCGTATGATCTCTCTGCCAGCCTGAAACGCATCGGCGAAATTGATCACCCCGAAGTCACCGGCGCGATAGACCACGTCACCGAAGTCTGTAAGAAAAACAACATTCCGCTCGGCATTTTCGGCGTGACCGTCGACGCCGTCAAACCTTACATCGAAAAAGGTTTCACCCTGATCACCGTCGGCGTCGACACCGTGATGCTGGGCCACGCCGCCCGCAAAATGCTGGGACAGGTGCGAGGATGATTGAGAGGACAAAAACCCAGAAGACAGATTCGCGAATCAATCCAGTGATTCACACTGATTGATCTATCTCATCTCTCCTGTGTTTCTTAAGATGCGGCTACAGTCTGCTACCCAGTTTTTCCTGAAAAGGAGTTTCACGTGCGACGCATGCTGCTATCTACCCTTCCCGGTCTATTTTTTCTCTTTGCTGCTTGCGCTGATCAGACGGAACCGGGTACATCATCACAAAAAAGAGATACAGGAGCCGATGCCTCTCTGGCTGATGCCGGTAAAACTCCTGAGCAAAAAGTTCAGGCAGAACGGAGTATCTCTACTCACAGCCGCGCGTTGTTTGACTGGTTTGATACGCTGGGAGTTCCGGACCTCGACGGAAGAAAGTATCTGCAGATTTATCTGGGGCATTACAATGCATTGCCCGACAATCAATTAAAGCCTCATTATACTTATGTCTTTTTACTCGAATCAACAGAGACGGAAAAGAAGGTTTTTACGCTTGGCATGCGTACTTCGACATACTCCAGAGAAGAGACCAACATGTTCTCCGGAGAATCATATCGCTATAAAGAGTTCGACCTGCGTGCTGATGTGATTGAGCGGCTGAAGGAACTACGGTCAAACCATCCACAAACAGGTTACCTCAGAAAATTCGACAGTCGAACTGGCGATCCGGTTGCCTTGTTTATTCTCGCACGCGGCTGTTATGGCAGCGGATTCAATCAACAGGCGGAAGATCTCATCCGGTACCTGTCTGAGATGCCCGATTTTCGAACGGGTAAACCGGTGGGTAAAGAGGGCCTTAAAAAATCCCTGTCCGAGGACATGGCTTTATCATTCATGCGGAGTACCAGACAAGCCTTTAGTGATTCAAAAGTAGGTCGCGAGGTATTACTCAAACAATTTCTGGATATCGCAAAACATTACCCCGAAAGCACGGGTGCAGTAGAAGCGAGAAAATCAGCCGACATTTTATCCAGGATGATTCGGGAGGATGAATCACATTCGCCTGAACCAATACGGTCGTGGGAAAAAATGACTCCCCGGGAACAGGTGAAGGAATTGATCTATCAGTTGCGAGACCAGAATGGAGAGAGTAGTTCCAGCATTTTCACTGATCCGCGGGATGGTGGTATACTGCATCAGAAAGGTCCCGAAAAAGGGAGCCCTGCCACTCAACTGGTGAAAATGGGTGAAGTGGCGCTGGAACAATTAATCGAAGCCGTCGATGACGACAGCTTCACACGTTGTGCGGATTCACATCATGTCATTCGTGTTGGCGATTGCTGCCAGACCATTATCGATCGTATTCAACCGACGGGAAGACGCTTTGATATTGAAGGTGATCCTCAAGCCGCTAAAGCAGCCATGAAAGTCTGGTACCTGGGAAACTGATGGAATTCACGTTCCCGTCCGGGGTTCCAGAAACCGTGAACTGCTGACGCTGTTAAAGTGAGACTGACGTGCTATGATCAGGAGAACATTATCAGAATCTGCTTTTGTTCGTTTTGAATCGAAGGTTACATCATGAATCACTTGAGACAGGCCCGAGACCTGGTGAATGGTTTGGCACTGATCGGATTGCTTCTGGTATCAATTGGATGTGAAGAAGGGCCCGATCGGCCTGTAAAAATTCCAAAGACGATCAACAATGGCCGCATCAGCGGTACTTCCGAGGTGAAAATAGACCTTTCTGATGACTCCCTGCATCTCTTCCCGACAGATACCAAGGTTACCTGGCTGAATATCTCTGATAACTCTCTTTCTGAATTATCGCCTGAGATTGGAAATCTCAAGAATCTGACCTGGTTGAATGTCTCTGACAATAGTATTCGCTATTTACCAGATGAAATCGGAAATCTCAGTCAGTTGAAAGAACTGGACCTGTCGGAAAACAAACTCATGCGGCTGGATCGGGAATTTGGTCAGCTATCGAGTCTGGAAAGGCTGAACCTTTCCAGCAACTGGCTCAAAACGCTGCCACCTGAATTTGGGATGCTGGAAAACCTGCGCGATCTCAATCGCGATTCCAATTCAATTACCTCACTGCCTCCGGTATTCGAAAAACTCCATCAGTTAAACAGCCTCTCTATGAATAGTAATGAGATGGTTACGGTGACGGATTCCATTGGAGGCCTCAAAAAACTGCGGTATCTGTATGCCCTCAAAAACAGGATCAAAGAACTTCCGCCTCAGATCGGAAATCTGGAAAACTTAGAGACGCTGGATCTCAGAGAAAATCAGATCGAATTCCTGCCTTCTGAAATTGGAAATCTCAGGAATCTGAAGAGACTGGATTTATTTAAGAATCATCTCACTTCTCTGCCACCTGAAATCGGAAAGCTGAAAAACCTGAAGGATCTGAACCTGATGCATAACGATCTCACCTCGCTGCCAAATGAGTTTGGGGACCTCACGGGTTTAGAGAAACTGTCGCTGCAAAACAATAATCTGACATCCATTCCCGCCTCAATCATTCGGCTTAAAAAGATCCCTGAACTTTATCTCCAAAGCAATCAACTTAGTTCACTCCCACCGGAGTTTGGCAATCACCTGTCTCTGGGAGGGCTTTTTCTGGATCAAAATCAATTTACTTCGATCCCGCCGGAAATCTGGAAACTCCAGAATCTGGAGAGGCTCTCTCTCGCTGATAACCAGATCACTGAGCTGCCTGCCGAAATCGGACGTCTCAAGAAATTGAGGTCTTTAGACCTGATTGGAAATCCGATCAAACAGTTACCACCGGAAATCAGTCAACTGACCAGTCTGAGCTCATTTTCGTTTGATGATCCGACTCTCTCTGACCTGAATCATCTGAAGCCACTCAAGAATCTGGAATCCCTGAGTTTTGGTTTTCATGGAACACTGAAAGTAGACTCCAACGAAATCAAAAAAATGTTTCCGAACTGTAAAGTCAGATTCAGAAAAAATAAAACTCGTTAACGTTACCAGCGAAAGTATTACGCCGATTCCCTGTTGGGTTCCAGAAACCGCAGATGATGGGCGGCGTGGGTCGTATAAACCTTTTCCAGGGTTTCGGGATCGAGGCGGCCGAAACCGGGATGGGGGGCATAGGGTCCTGGATGAGCTTTGTAGCGGGTCACGCTTGCTGCGAATTTTTCCGCCTCAATGGCGTCATCCAGATCACCGGACGGGACAAAGATCGGAGACGTGGGAATGCCCTGCGGGGAATCGCCTTTCAGCAGGCGGGGTAACAGAATGCGTCGCATCAATGGTCGCAGCGGTGCAAACAGGGAGAGCCAGAGCGGATAGCCGTCGACACCCGGATCCTGCACCAGGGTCAGGTGCCTGCAGACCTGGGCCAGATTCCACTTTCCCCGCTGCGTGTAACCGGTCTGCAACAGCGACTCAACTTCGGCGACGGCGTCTTCCAGGTGGTGAAACTGCAGCTCCCGCAGGTCGTTGATCATCTGAGTTCTCTCTGTTGTTTCGCGTGATGTTTCTATATCGAATTTTGCTGCCGACAGACGTCGTGGCTACGTTCTGTTTGTGAGTTGTAGTATACTTTTTCGAACAGGGAATACAGGAGTCATTGCATTAGATTCTTTGATTTTTTTACCACGTAAAACATGAAAACACACGAACATGCTCGCTTCGCAGGCGTGTGCGATTCTTCTTCTCTCCGGATTCTGAAAACCATGATCACCACCCGCGATGCTACCCTGGACGATCTGCCTGCGATTGTGGATATTTATAATGAGTCGATCCCCGCCGGTACCGCGACGGCGGATACGAAGCCAATTACGGTTGAGAGTCGGCTGCAGTGGTTCGCGCAGTTCTCCCCGGAGAAACGACCGATCTGGGTGGCGGAAAACGAAGCGGGCCAGATCGTAGGCTGCATCTATGTGACTTCGTTTTATGCAGGACGGCCCGCGTATGACAAGACCGCGGAAGTCAGTCTGTACCTGTCGAACTCCCACCAGAAACAGGGACTGGGAACGTTTCTGCTGCAGAAGATGATTGACGCCTGCCCGGCGCTCGGAATCACCACTCTGGTGGGCATGCACTTCGATCACAACGAAGGGACGCGGCATCTGAATGAAAAGTTCGGATTTGAAGTCTGCGGGCATCTGCCGGAAATCGCGGAAGTGCAGGGACAAAAACGGGGACTGCTGATTTCGCTGCTGCGGATCCCGGCAGCAGAGTGATGCGGAATGTTCATCTCGGGTCGTCTATGGATTTCTGATAAAATCCCAATGGGAAGATTGCAGCTATTCGCAGTCGTAAGGCGACCACTCCCGATGAACGTGTATGAAATGAGATATCGCCGCTGCTGGGCTTCGCTGATGCAACCCGTCTATTGTATCTTTTAGACATGCCGGACTGACAAGTGCGAAACAGTGCGTGACTGGACGAAAAACTGGTTTTCCGATGCGTGAATGCGTCCCGTAAGTGTCTGACAGGGTATCGAACATGAGTGTATACAGGGAACTGTTTTTAACAAAATGGTCTGAAACAGGAAGGTTTTATGCTGATCAGATGCCTGGTTATGAAACATGTTTACTGTCGAAATTCTGTGCCACGCGCGCGACGCATAACCACGGAGTTTCGACAACGGCACATGTGAGTCAAGTCGAATCTGATCGCTGAACAAGCGGCAGCAGTGCTCAGTCGGCACGATCCGCTTTCCAGAGCTTCCAGTAGTTTTTGATGCGATGGGCGAACGCTTTGGGTTTTTCAGCGAAGATGCGATCCGCCAGTTTGAGTCCTGCTGACTGCAGGTCGTGTCTCTGCTGACGAATGAGCGTCAGTAGTTGCTCAACATCAGCTGAAGTACCGAACGTCTCGGGTTCTCCGGTGAAGACCTGTGTCATAACCGCCAGGTCGTGGTCGTCGCCGAGATAATCGTTGAGTTCATCGAGTTCCGCCTGGCGCGCGGAAAGAATCGTCGGCCAGACTGCGTTGAGCAGTCGGATATGATACAGGTGGTATTTGCTGCGTTTGCGGCATTCGTGAAACAGCTCATCGCTCGGACTCTGATGCAGTTGCGCCAATGCCTCTACGCCGCGCTGATAGTTCAGTTTCAGGCCCGCTTTGAGTACTTTGGTAGAGGCGCCTTTGATCTTCCAGTTTTCGACCAGTTGCTTTGCCTGCTGCAGCTCTGTAGAAAGCTGTTCCAGTTCCTGGTCGAGGTCGACCCATTCGTCGACGACGTTCTGTTTACGCGTTTGCAGTCGATTCTCGAACTCTGCAAATAACGCGGAATAAGCGGGGTCAGGAAAACGCTCCTGCAGAGACTGCAGCGATTCCAGCAGTGATTCTGCATCGCGAATCCGCGAGAGTCGGCGGCCGGCATCGCGATACCAGACATTGACAGTGGTGTATTCATCCCCCAGACCACTACGGACGAGACGAACCAGGCCGCGCAGTTTCTTGAAGCGTTTGCGAACTTCATGGATGGCGTAATGGCGGTTCTGCTCCGGGTCCTGCAGAATCTGAATCGCCTGGCTCAACTGCTCGCCGGCAATCCGACGGACGCCTGATGCCAGCGATTCCTGTTGCTTGAACTGATAACCCATCTCTTAAATCCATATCTGAACTGGTAAGGCAGGACTGAAGTTATTTCCGCCGTCGAGGGAAACATCTGTTTGATAAAGGGGAACAGAATGTATTTTCAATTTATCATAATCGATCTGCAAATTTAACCGATATGCCCCTGTCAAGATGTCACTCTGAAGAATCAGAATCCATGATTCTCTTCTCGGGCGCAGATTCAATCCAGTGCATCACGATGACGATCAGGATACCGGAAATTGTAAAACCGCTGATCACAGGAATTACCGTGCCGTTATAACTCAGACCGATCAGAATGCCACAGGGAACAGAGATCAACGTGGAGAGGGCCCCCATGACGGCCGCTCCCACCCCGGCGATATGTCCCAGCGGCTCCATCGCCATCGCATTCAGATTTCCATACATGATACCGAAACAGAAGAGGGTCACCATCATATAAGCCATCAAAGTCCATAGCGGTGGCAGACCGCCGACGGAGAGCACGTACAGAAAAAACAGGAGCGAAAGAACGGTGGAAATCCGCTTCGACCAGCGGGACAGACTCTGCATGCCAAACCGCATGACCAGCCTGCCATTGGCAAAAGAAGCACCGCCGATACAGAGTGCCAGGACAGCAAAGTAGAGCGGAAACAATGTTCCCAGCTGATATTGTTTCTGAAAGATCTGCTGCGCCGAACTTAAGTATCCCAGAAACGCGCTGGAGATAAGCCCGAGTGAAATCGTATAGCCGATGGAAACCCGATGCGAACAGACTTCCCGAATTGCGTTTTTGATTCGAGTCAACGAAAAGGGAATGCGGCGTTCTAGCGGCAGGGTTTCCGGCAACCGGGTTGCCAGCCAGACCAGGGTAATAAGCCCGCAGGCTAACAAAGCCGCAAAGATGGCTCGCCAGTGCGCCACCATGAGAATCCCCTGCCCCAGCGTCGGGGCAATCGCGGGGACAAAAATAAATATCGTCATGACAAATGACATCACGCGTGCCATCTGGGGGCCTTCGTATTGATCACGGACGATGGCCACAATCACACACCGGGGGGCAGCCAGGCCGAGTCCCTGGAGAAAGCGACCGGCCAGCATGACTTTCAGATCGGTGGAAAACAGGCAGAGCAGCCCCCCTGCGAGGAAGAGAGCAAAACCGAGATACAGGGAGGGTTTTCGCCCCGTGGTATCTGAGAGAGGACCATAAATACCCTGTCCGAAGGCAAGTCCCAGAAACAGGAATGAAACGATTAATTGACTGTCATTCGCTTGAGAGGCTCCCAGTTCCTTACCGATTTCGGTTAACGCTGGCAGCATGGCATCGATCGACAGCGCCACCAATGACTGCATCAATGCCATCAGAGCGACGAATTCGCGAAAACCAATCGTCACAGGTTTCTGTTGTAATTCGGGAGTCAGCAATGTACGAAAACGATCTCAGCAATAGTGATGTTAGACTGTGCCCAGTTTTACTGTCGCGTCTCCAGGGCCATTTGGCCCGAGTATCATAGATCGGGAGACGCTCTGATTAAATATGACGCGCTCTAGAAGCGGGAGCATCAGGAGAATCATAGCGTGTCCCCTGCCGGTCGGAAACCGCGGTCCTGTTCAGTGCTGAAAATGTTCCTCTTGCCGAATTGCAGGGGAAGATTTATCTTTCGCTTTCCAAAACCTTTTTATTCAACCATTCACATAATGAGAAATACCATGGATAGTGCCGAAGGCTGGCGTTCAATTCTGGAAAACTGGCCGGCTGCGATCCCCAAAAAGGGAATTGTCGTCACCACTTACCAGGAATCAATTCCCTTTCAGAATTTCCTGTTGTCGAGTTCGGTCGTGATGTTCGAACGGGACAAACCCGACTCTCTCGGGGCACGAAAAGTAATGCTTTCCTATAGTGCGATCTGTGCCATCAAACTGACTGATCCGGTAGAACTGGCCCGTTACCAGGTGATGGGATTTCAGCCGTCAACGTAGTGTCATGTCAGACTTGGAATGAAACGCTTCCTGCGATGGTCCGCACGTTCGCTGGCGTGCTCGTTTGCAGACTGCGCTCCCGAACGATTACGTCACCGCCATCCAGCGCGAGAGCAGAATCGTGGGCAGCAGGAGCGCCGCGGTGAGGATGGCATACTGCGGATTGGCGGTCCAGACGAATACCAGAATCGCGTTCAGCATCACATAAGACATGAGCATGGTTTTAACGGCGATCTGGACATTCTGCGGTACGGGGTTGAGGATTGCCTGCACCAGGCGGCGATTGATGGTCAGCGCGACGACGCCCCAGGCCGCCAGAACCATCGACAGATTCGTTTCGCGCGGCCAGGGATAAGTGGCCAGCATCCAGGCGAGCGCGCCCAGACCGGAATTGATAACCAGCAGACCGCCAATTAAATGACCGCGATGACTGTCCTTCGCTTCCATGCGGGCGAACCAGGTCAGCCCCACAATAAACAGACCAAGTGCAGCCGCGATGCGCAGCTGTGGTTTCACCCAGAGATTAATTTCGCGGGCGACGGCACTCGCTCCCAGCATGACATTCAGAAAACGACAGATGCCCATCATCAGCGGAGCGAGAAACGTATTTTTCAACAGCATATCATAGCCGAGGATCGCGACGACCAGCAGACTGGCGACGATCAGACTTTGCGTGCCAACGGTCTGGGCAGCTCCCACGCCGGCAAGCATCAGCAGGCCTCCCAGCGTCGCTGCTTTCTGAGTCGAGATGCGCCCACTGGGGATGGGACGTGAAGGACGTTCTGCTGCATCAACCTTACGGTCGAAGACATCGTTGAACACCATCCCCGAGAGATACAGGCTGGCCGAGGCGATCAGCAGTAACGCAAACGAGATGGGGGGCGAAAACGAACCATGCGTCAGCAAAAAGCCGAGAATGATATCCGACATCGCTGTAAACACAGCGGGCAGACGCATCAACTGAAAGTAGGCAAGCAGGGTTTTCATACGACCTACGATTCTTCCGCAACCGTGTCGGCCCATTGTTCCAGCTGCTGATACTGGCGTTCAAACTCGGGGGTCGTTGCCTGCATCGGGCTTTTGTAAAACGAGCTTAAATGGGTCATGACACCCGACTTGTTTCCGCGACGCCATTCGCGTTCGGTAAAGCGAACCATATCGAGCATCAAAGGGGCCGCCAGGATGGAGTCGGTCCCCTGCCAGGTAAACTGCAGGGCCATTTTGGTATCGAGGAAGCCTTTGAAATGGATGTGATCCCAGGCGGTTTTCCAGTCGCCCATGGATTCAATGTATTCGATCGAAACCAGTGTCTGTGGTTTGTAACCCAGAATTTCGGTCAGCAGGTGATCTTTGGAGACAACCTTGTTGGATTTGTTGATCGGATCATCCAGCACTTTGCCGTCCAGGTTCCCGAAGATGTTATGTCCGACCCAGCTCATGACATTCAGATTGCGATGCGCGAACATGGGAGCGAGCACACTTTTCATCAGCGTCTCACCCGTTTTGCCGTCGCGGCCGGCATGCAGCACCTGTTTTTCTTCTGCCAGTTCAATCAGCGCCGGCAGATCGGTGCCTGCGGATGGGGTGAAGTTCAGATGCGAACAGCCTGCGTTCATGGCGGCAATCGCGTATAAGGCACTGGCGGGAACCGGGGATGTCACTGCTGTCGCGAGTGACTCTTTCAGTTCTGCGAGGGTCAGTGATTTGGCAGATTCATCAACAGGAGGTTCGGTAGAAGCCAGATTGACCACAACAACGTGGGCCAGATCATGCTGCTTCTGGAATTCGCTGATATCATTGGAAAGTCGTTCCAGAGTTTCCTGCAGAGATTCGGTATCGAACTTTCTGACGGCATCCCCGGCCAGAGAGCGAATTGTATCGCCGACATGAATCAATGTACCCGGCTTGACGTTCTGATCGTAAGCTTTGAGGTCTTCTTCAACGGCCTGCAACAGCGCGGGATGGAATACGCCGGAATTTTCACTGAAATACCGGGCGGCTTCAACAAATGAGGTGTCGCGGATTTCGTGGCCGCCGACGACAAACTGGTCCCAGCTTTTGAGATTCAGTTTTTCGAAATAGGGATTTTCTGAAACAAGACCACTGGTCCCGGTCAGTCCCTGTTTAAGTGCTGATAGTCCGACTGCGGCGGTCGTCGAGACTCCGCCCCATGCGCCGATGATCCAAATCCCGATACGTTGTTGCGTCATGATGTTGCCTGAAACTGATATTTCTGAATTCAATTGAAACGGGTGATTTTCGAAGGTGGGAGCAGGACAGATCGAAGCCTGCCTGACCTGTCGTTGTACAGACTCCCCTGCTGTTTTCTGTTGAGTATTATTTCCAGAACCGGTTTTCAGGAAGATCGCCGGTCAGGAAACATAATAAAATATGTTTATGATTATAGGTCTCTGGTGGCAGTTCACAATCAAAGAAATGATGATTGCGGAGAAGAATTTCCGGCTCTCCGTGATAAAGTCATAAAATCAAGTGTTTGCGAGGGTCTGGTCGATCCAGTCCATCAAAGCTGCTTTAAAGTCTTCAATCGTGGAGAAGGCTGCTTCTTTGGTTTGATCCAGCAGGCCGGGATCTGTGACTTCGGCCTGTGCGAAATAATAAAATTTAATTTTGGGCTCGGTCCCTGAAGGTCGTACCCCCAACTGCACCGTCAGCGGCGATCCCTCGGCCCGGGCTTCCAACATCAGAACATTTCCCTTCGGTTTCGAAAAGGTCTCAGTCACCGTATTTTCGGGTAATGACCGGATTTCCAGATCCTGATAGTCCCTGACTAATGTAAATTTGAGTTTTCCCATTTTCTCGGGAGGCGTATTGCGAAAGGCTTTCATCAGTTGTTTGATCTGCTCATTTCCCGAGGAACCTTTGCAGGTTTTGGAGACCTGACCTTCCAGATGAAACCCGTGTTCACGATAAAGCTCATCCAGGCGATCCAGCAGCGTTTTGCCTTCCGCTTTGAGTTCGGCTGCCAGTTCACAGGCCCAGAGGGCAGCAATCGCCGCGTCTTTGTCGCGACAGTATTCGCCTGCCAGGTAACCCAATGATTCTTCGGTTCCGAACACAAATTTGTCCGGTCCTTCCTCGTCCATGGTCTCTGCGATGTATTTGAAACCGACGAGCAGGTTATTGATGATCCGCACATTGGCCTTGCGGGCGATGGCGGCGATCAGCGGTGTGGTGACAATCGTCTCGACCACAAAGTGCTGTGGCGAAAGTGTGCCGGCTGCCTGGCGTTTGCGGAGCACATAATCGGCGAGCAAGGCACCAACCTGGTTTCCTGTCAGATGAATAAATTCACCCGCACCATTTTTGACACAGATGCCCATGCGGTCGGCATCCGGATCGCTGGCAAGGATGATTTCGCCGCCGGTCTGTTTTGCCTGTTCAATCGCGGGTTGATAGACTTCCGTCCGTTCGGGGTTCGGAAGCTGGTCGGGAACATTAGGAAAATTTCCGTCCTGTGCACACTGGGGTTCATATCGCTGAATCCCGGCAAAACCCGCCTGCTGCAACACCTGATACACGGACGCTTGTCCCACGCCATGCAGGGGTGTGAAGTACCCCGTGAGATCGCGATTGTCTGAATGACTGTGACTCACAACCGAGCTGCGATATTTAGAGGCGATGTCTTCATCAATCAACTGGATCAGGCCCTGCTCGACCGCCTGATCAAAGTCGAGCAGCGGGATCTCGGTCGCCTGGTAGACTTCGTCAATAATGCCCTGATCGTGTGGCGGCAGAACCTGTCCCCCGGTCGACCAGTAGGCTTTGAAACCGTTATCGGAGGGGGGGTTATGTGACGCGGTGATCATCGCACCGACGTCGCAACCACACTCGCGGACGGCGAAAGAGAGTTCTGGTGTGGAGCGGGAGGTTTTAAAGAAATAGACGGTCAGGCCGTGCCCTGCGAGCACACTGGCTGCAATGCGGGCAAAATGAGAGGAGTTGATTCGCGAATCATGGGCAATCGCCGCTTTCCCTGTTTCTTTGCCGGAAAACTTTTTACTGTAGGCAGCCAGTCCATGCGCGGATTCTGCAATCGTGCGCTCGTTGATGGTCGCGGAACCGAGTTCGCTCATCAGTCCGCGTCGACCGCCGGTCCCGAAAGGAATAACTTCCCAGAAACAGGTATCGAGCTGCTGAAAGTCTTTATCCTCGATCAGTTTCAGCAGTGCAGGCTGATACGGAGCATATTGGGGTTCCGTCACCCAGCGTTTGAGATTTTCGAGAGCTGACTCTGAGAGTTTTTTCCCGGCGACAGCAGAACGAGCGAGGTCCATTGCCTGCGTGGAATCAATAGAGGGAGAAGGCTGGTTCATCCTGTAACATTTTCCGTATTCGAGAACGCGGGTTCTTATTTCGTATTGGTAACTGAAGCGGGTTTGAGTTGTATTTCTGAAAAACTCCTGGCCCGGAAGGAATTTCTGTCGGAGTGTCCGTTTCTGGAATCAGGTCTGAGCAGAAACCAGACATTGGCGGTAAGGGCATTCTCTTCCCTGACAGGATAAAGCCAGAGCCAACTGAAAAAGATCACACTTTCCAGACCTCCAGTAGATTGTAGAATGAAAAACCCTGTGAGCCAACCCTCACGCGAAATCCGGTTCCAGGAGTACCTGAATCAGATGAAAAGTCGGATTACAACGAATGTATCAGCTGACCGATTCAGCCCGAACAGGCCGACACACTGAATCTTTGCCCAGAAAGGCAATTTTCGAACGTTAAGACTTTGCCAGTTTTTGGTTTCCCAACGATCAAGTCCTTGATTCCCCATCCTAACAGTGGCAGAATAGGTGAATTAAAAGGGTGTAGCACAATTCAGGTTACACCAATCTTGATTTCAGAGTCACGAGAACAGAGGAGGGAATTCTCCCAATATTGGTTTCCTGATTCTCTCGATTCCGCTCTAATGTCCTGATCCATGATGAACCTGCATGTAAAACGAAATTAAGGTAGCACTATGAAGTTTGTTGAAGGTCATACTGTTGGCGTTGACTTGGGAACCACCTATTCAGCAATTGCACAGCTTGACAGTGATGGTCAGCCCATTTCCCTGAAAAATACGGACGGTCGCTCGATTACTCCTTCAGTTGTTCTGCTGGGAGAAGAGGGACGTGTCGTTGTCGGGCCTTCTTTTGAAAGAACGGCCATTGAAGACGATCCTTCCCGTATTATCGAAGCAGTCAAACGTCATATGGGAGATGACAACTTCTATGTTGTCTACCAGGAAAAGAAACTGACCGCGGAATTTCTGTCTGCCTTGATTCTGAAAAAGATGAAGCAGGATGCAGAAAAAGAAATCGGGCCGATTGCCAATGCCGTGATTACGGTTCCTTACTACTTCAACGATGTGCGTCGTAAAGCCACTCAGGATGCCGGACGGATTGCCGGGCTGAATGTGATCGATATTATCAATGAACCCACCGCGGCGACGCTGGCTTATGCCTGGAAACGGGATGAGCTGGGGAACCCGGATGCCATGCCCGATGGCGATCGAACGATTCTCGTGTACGACCTGGGTGGTGGTACCTTCGACGTCACCATTGTACGTTATTCTCCCACACAATTCCGCGTGCTTGCCACAGACGGGGATGTGATGCTGGGGGGACTCGACTGGAGTCAGCGAATCGTGGATCATGTGGCTGAACAGTTCATGAAGAAATTCGGCAGCGATCCCCGCCAGGATCCTGTCACGCTGCGAACCTGCGTGCAGGAGTGCGAAGACGCCAAACGCGAATTGAGCCACAAAGCTCAAACCCCGGTTTCCATTTACCACAAAGGCAATACGTTGACGGTGGCATTGACCCGTGGTGATTTCGAACGCATGACCGCCGACCTGTTACAGCGAACACGCGACACAACCGAGCTGGTCATGCAGCAGGCGGGTGTGGAAAAAGGACAGCTGGACGACGTCGTACTGGTCGGTGGTTCGACATTGATGCCTGTTGTCGAAGAGATGCTGAAAAAGGTATGTGGCAGCGAACCATCCCGGACCATGAACCCCGAAGAAGCGGTCGCCCAGGGCGCTGCAATCCACGCTGCCATTCTGGAAGCCCGTGCCACTGGCGGAGAGAGCCGAATGGCACAGGCAGTCATCAAACGATTGCGGAGCGTCAGTACTGCTGATGTGAACTCACACTCGCTGGGCGTCAAAATCACTGACCCCAATGATCGCACCCGTAAAATCAACCATATCATGATTAAACGCAATACGGAAATTCCCGCGAGTGTCAGCCAGAAATTCGTGACGACTTCCGAAAACCAGCAGCGGATTCACGTGATTATCCTGGAAGGAGAAGCCAGTGACCCTGATGCCTGTTCGACGATCGGCGATTTCCGTATTCTGAATTTACCCGCCAATCTTCCCAAAGGCTCTCCTGTTGAAGTGACCTACCGCTATGATGCCAACGGTCGAATTCATGCTTCTGCTCGAGAACTGACAGGCAATAACGAGTCTGCGACCGAGATTGTCCGTGACTCTGGTCTGGACGTTGAAGGAGTGGACCGCTTTGAACTGCTGGCAAAAGACTACCTGGTTGAGTAATGTCTCAAGGATGTGTGCAGAGAATTCGTTCGAAGCTCTCTGCACACGATGATTTGAATCGCGACTGAGACCGTGTCATACTGAAACTGTTACACTTCGATTATGATCTAAGAGCAAGGAGTCCTCTGAGGTGGCAATAGACGTCTATAAGGATTGGCTGGGAATACCGGAAGGGGAGCGACCTCCACATCATTATGACTTACTCAGACTGGTCAAATTTGAGGATGATGAAGAAAAAATCAGAGCGCACTATAAAAAGCTGAATGCCCATGTGCGCAAGTATGCCTCGGGAAAATACTCTGTTGAATCACAGGAACTGCTGAACGAGCTGGCCAAAGCCATGCTCTGCCTGACCGACCCCGAGCGAAAACACGAATATGATGAAAGCCTGGGTCGTGAATTTGATGAGGATGAAGACACCGGCCCCAAATCGGTAGAACAGATCCTGGTGGAACAGGGACACATCGATAAAGACCAGGCAGCAGAACTGAAGGAATTTGCGGAAAAACGGGGACTGACTACCAGGGACGCCGCCGTCCAGATGCGGTTTGTCAACGCTGAAAAAGCGACGCAGGCCATGGCCCGCTCAAAGGGAATGCCTTATATCGATCTCGAAGAAACAATTCCCGACAACGGTATTCTCCTGCAGCTTCCGCAACAGATGGCTAAGCGAAATACGATTCTCCCCCTCTTCATCGACGATGATATGCTGCTTGTCGCATGTGCAGACCAGCCGACGCATGAACTGGAAGACGATTTGCGGATGCGGTACCAGGTTCCTGCCCGCTGGGTCCTGGCCATGCCACGTTCCATTAATACCGGGATTACCAAATACTACGCTGCGGCTGAAGAGCAAGATGATGAAGCGCCAGTTTCTGAAGATGCAGCCACGGACACCAAATCCAAAAAAGCTGCCAAGCCAGAGAAAAAGGCAGTAAAAAAGAAACCGCAACGGGGCGGGACACAGCTGACTGCAGAAGAATTGAAAGAGAAGAAAATGCTGGCCTTCGTCTTTTGTGGCTGGACTTTCTGCGGGGCGATCCTGATCGATCAGTTCATTCTCAAGAATTATGTGTTTCCCCAGACCTGGCCGTGGCACTTCATGCTCACGACACTCGTGACGCCTCTGATTGCTATCTACCTGATGACGGGAATGTGGAAGAAGTAGTATCTCCCGCGGCGACCAGTCTGCGGTGTATCTTCAGCCGGGCCGGATTTATTCCACGTCCGGTGTTTCATTGACGGGCATTTTTTCCCGGAGCTCTGCGATCAGATGCCCCAGCTTGCGGACTTCGATTACTTCGAGTTCAAATCCGAGCCAGTCGCAGACATCACCGACTTCCGGAAGATGTTCCAGCTTTTCATGGAACATCCCCGCGACCGTTAACAGTCCATCGTCGGCGATTTCATATTCCTGCTGCAGTTTGCGGCACAGATACCGCAGTGTGGTAATCCCCTCGACATGATACACACCCGGGGCTACTTCACGTACCGGTTCCCTGCGGAGAATTCGCTTGGCACGACTCGGTTCCGGGGAGAGCAGTGTATCGATAATATCGTCGTGAGAAACAATGCCGATCGTTTCGCCGTATTCGTCAACCACAGAAGCGAAGTGACAGTCTTCTGCCTGAAAACGGGAGTACACGTCGGACAGATTCGCACACCATGGCACATGAATCACCCGCTTCGATTTCTGATTCAGCATTTTTTCCGAGAAAGACGAGAGTTCTGTCAGCGAGATAATACGCTCGATTTCGTCGGTTTCGGTATCCCGTTTTCTTAAGATGATGTAATCCGTGTTGGGGGTGATCCTGGTCAGGTCTTCCAGCTGCACGGGCATGTTAAACGTGAGATAAGTCCCGCGGGGACGCATCGCTTCTTCGACCAGAATCTCCGACAGATCCAGAATATTATGCAGGATCTGGCGTTCATGGCGGATGACTTCTTCACTGGAGCCCGAGGCATCAACGGCACGTTCCAGGTCTTCTGAATGCAGATAGGATTCTTTCTGGATGTGTGGCCAGAAGGTGCGTCGCATCAGGCGACTGATATTCTGCAGTAACGGGATCACCGGATCCAGCAGACGGACAGAAACAGCCAGCGGCCAGCTGACCAGGATCGCAATTTTCTTGCGAAACACGATCGACAGGCTCTTAGGCAGGACTTCGCCAAACAGAATGATGGCCAGCAGACTGCCTACGGTAAAGACTCCGGCTGCAGCAGTCATCCCCTGGTCGGCCAGTCGCCTGGCAATCACCCCGGCGACCGCAAAATAACTCAGGTTGATCAGCAGGTTCCAGAACAGGACTGCGGTCAGCAGGCGGTCAGCATCTGCGGCTAACGCGGCCACGATCTGCTCGCTGGGCTTGCCTTTGCTGAACTGTCGCAACTCGCTCCGCGAAAGATAGAAAATCGCCGTCTCGCTGCCCGAAAAGAACCCGGAAGCAAAAATCAAAGCGAGTAACGCCAGTGATCCTGGGAACCAAATTGCAACGGTATCTATTAATGCGATCATCATGAATCAGGAACAGCCACTCTACCCTTTATCATAAGTGGTTTTTCCCAAAGCAACATCAAATTCAGACACTGCCGGAATATACATGGAGAGAACGGGAAGTCCGTAGGCAAACAGAATGGTAACCAGAACTCCCAGGGTTCCCCCTAACAGAAACGAAGTAATAGCATAAAACGTCAGAAACGGGAGCATCCAGGCTGAGATCGCCAGAGCCCGCGAAGGATTCCGGTGTGTGAGCGCTGAATGCAGGGCCGCACTGCCAACCACAATGAAGACCAGGAAGCTCTGGAGCTGCAGGGCAAACGAGGAGCGGGCCTGCACGAGCAGGATCATGAAAATACCAATCCCGACGAACAGGAAGAACATGGTTCCCAGGCTGGCACCAATGGCGGAACGGCTGTTGTCGTAAGTGAGCCCCATATGCAGGCCCAGGACAATCGCAAAGATCATCAGCGACAGAAATCCGATCAGGGCACACATAAAACCTTCTGTGGAAAATGCGCCCTGACTGACCAGGTAGCACAAAATCAGAACGGGAATCAGAATCAGTTCTTTACTGTTAAAGAAGATCCCTCCCAGTTTTCCCAGCACAAATTCCCTGGCAGTGATATCCGTCACCAGCAACAACTCGAGTGTTTTACTGTCTTTTTCCGTGGTAATCGAGGTGACTGCCTGCGTATTGGCCAGGACCAGGCTCAACCAGGCAATTCCGGCAAACGCCAGTCCCTGTGGTGGAATCACCCCCAGGTACAAAACGCCTTCTGCAACGGCCTCTGAAGTGACTGCTGCCCAGAGTGTAAAACCAGCCAGTAGAAAATAAGCCAGTTTGATCACAAACACTTTTCGCCCGTAAGCCTTGGTCATGATCTCACGCCAGATAACAGGATTCGACCAGATCACACGGGATTTTTCTTTGACGATTACCGTTTCTTTTTCTGCTTTGGGCGTCGCTTTATAAACTGACCGCGAAGGGTTCCAGACCCGCAGCCTGAGTACGGTAAACGCTTTCAATGCAACTCCCAGTACAAACAGACTGATCAGGGAAGGCCAGGCACTGACGGTAATCGCATTCAGGCCTGTATTGAGAGAAAGCGGATTCAAAATCTCGTAAAGTGAACGAAACGGATTCAGACCGGCAATCCAGGGATACAGACTGGAACCCGCAGGCAGCAGGTTCACAATGACTTCCACGACGCCCAGAAAAACGACCATTCCCAGCACACTGATCGCCAGTGTCTGAAATGTTTTCTCCCGCCAGAACGCCACCAGGGCAGCCCAGCTGCCCGTCGCGAACACCGTGATCAGGCACAACAGTTCCATCCAGAGTATCTGTGAGAACTCGATCCCCCCCAGCAGACGCAGAAATACACAGACAGGGATCGATGATGCCAGCAGCACATAGACGATTAACAGACTCGACTGGGTTTTCCCGCTGACCAGTTCCCGGTCTTTCAGCTCGGTCATCAGCAGCAGAATCAACGTCCCACGGTCTTTTTCCTGCGCGATACTGCCGGCAGAAAACAGGAGTGTGAAAAACAAAACCAGCAATAACTGCAGAAAGGCGATCATCTGAAAAATCAGATTTCCCAACCGGGCAAATTCACCGATGGTGGTTGTCTGGATCTGCTGGGTCCCCAGAATCGTCTGGCCGGCAGTGAAGATCAGAATGAAGACAGCCGCCACATAACCGGAACGGATCAGGTAATGCTTCAGCTGACGGGGAGAAGTCAACGCTTCCCGAATAAAAATTGGATTGTTAAACAATGCTCTCGCGCCTTTTTATTCGACAGGTGACAGCAGTCAATCAGAGACACCCTTCTCTCCACGACCGATATGTGCAACCTGATAATCTATTGCTTTCACTATAATATTAGACTGTGTCCAGTTTTACTGAAACGTCTCCAGGTGCATCTGGACCGTGCATACCAGGTCCAGAGACGCCATGGTTCATGGTCATACGCTCTAGATTGTTCTCTGAATGGCAAATTCTGTCAGCTCCTCCAGAATCTGTCGCGCCGGGGAAGCAGGACAATTCTGAAGCGAGTTCCGCGCCTGTTTCGCGAACTCCCGCGCCCGGTTACCGGCATAGTCAATTGCATCACTGTTTTTGATGTACTGAATGAGTCGCTGTTTGGTGTTCGGATCGGGTTGCGAGAGAATTTCCTGAATCGTGGCACGGTCTTCCGGGCTGGATTGATCCAGCAGTCGAATCAGAGGCAGAGTCAGTTTTTCTTTCTGCAGATCAGACCCCAGCGATTTCCCCATCTGTTCTTCATCACCCAGCAGGTCCAGCAGATCATCGGTAATCTGGAATGCAACGCCGAGTGCACGGCCATATTCATCCATGGCCTCTACGATGCTTTCGTCGGCACTGGCATACAGGGCCCCCAACTGAGTGCTGATGGCGCACAGTTCAGCCGTTTTTCCGTTAATGATCTCCAGGTACTGTTCTTCAGACAGTTCGTGATTTCCCCGTTCGTATATCTGAGCCAGTTCGCCTTCACAAACCAGGTTCGTCGCCCGCCCAATCAGTCGACAGGCACGGGCATCACCCAGGCTGGCTGTCAGATGGAACGCGTGTGTGAACAGGAAGTCGCCGACCAAGACGCTGGTTTCATTATTCCAGCGGGAGTTGACCGTTGCGACATGACGGCGGATGAGGGCATCGTCCAAAACATCATCATGTACGAGTGTCGCCAGATGGATCATCTCCACCACAGAGGCCAGGACATAGTGACTCTCGTTAATCCCCCCGGTTGCCGCCGCTGACAACAGCAGCAGAATCGGACGCAGTCGTTTGCCTTGAAACCGGGTAATATGCTGCAGGACATCATGAACATAAGGATGCTTCGAGCTGACTTC
>TARA_R110001592_G_scaffold255416_1_pt1 | contig 66409 bp, 32 predicted proteins | sample TARA_R110001592 | Tara Oceans TARA_R110001592 (sample SAMEA4398387) | marine metagenome | biome: Polar Biome; feature: [SRF] surface water layer (ENVO:00010504); material: water (ENVO:00002006), including particulate matter (ENVO:01000060) such as... | depth 5 m | reverse complement strand
TAACTCGCTTTTAGATTTTTTGACTAAATATCAGCCCTTCTTTTTTTAAATGAAATGAGATGATTGTAAAAAAGGTAAATAAGAATGTTAGGTGTGGCATGGACAAGGTTATTAAGTATCAGATACTAACGCATTGTTTTTTCAATGACATTAAGGTTAGTGTTGCTGAGTTAAAGTTATTGACTGAGTTATCAAAGAACAATGGTATAGAGATAAATGATCTTTGTGAAAAACTAAAGGGTAAGTGTGTCTATAGGACAAAGCAATCTGCTAGAAATGCTATATCAAAGGTGGAGAAAAAAGATCTTATATTAAAAGACGGTGACACAAGAAAGAAGCGTGTGTATATATCTGATGATATAAATGTTCAGGCAGAGGGAATGGTATTTTTGGAAATAAAGATATTGGGTGGATGAATCCTAAGAAAGCAATTATATATAAGGAAGGTATTGCGGAAGAGCTTGGCATAGAGGAGGAAGTGGTAAGTGATTTTATAAACTTTTATTATACAAGGGTAAGAGAGAGCTTATCAGACATAGAACATACCGGATTATATTTGAATGATTTGGGTACTTTTTTTATAAGAAGGAATAAGCTACTTTACAATTTAAAGAAGCAGCAAGGCATACTTGAGAATTCAAAGAAGACTACATATTTAGGCTATCAAAAGAGTTTGACTGCTTCTGAGAAGATAGAACTTTATGAAGATGCTTTAAGGCGGGTAAATGAAAGAATAGAAAAAAAGAAGCAATTTAAAAATAGAAAAAATGGCTTGGAATAAGTACTTAGGGGCCTTTAGGAATAGGAAACAAATTCTTGAGGGTATAAAGAATAAGATATTTCAGAAAGAGCATGTAGAAGCTGAAGCAGCAAGAAGGTGGTCAATATGTAGGCAGTGTCCTAGCCTAGATACTAAAGGTTCCAAGTGTATGGCTCCAGGAACACAGCCGTGTTGTGGAGAGTGTGGGTGCAGCCTATCTCTAAAGACAAGAGCTTTATCTTCAGATTGTCCTTTAGGCAAATGGAAAGCTTTAATGGATGAAATTACAGAAGAGCAGTTATTAAAAAATATAAAGTAGTATGGGTTTAACATTTATAGAAAAGGGTCACAAGTATGAGAGTTTAGACGGTATTGTTTGGACTAGTGTAACATCTTTTATATCAATGTTTAAAGAAGAATTTGACAAGAGAGGGATTGCAAAAATATGTTCTAGTAATAAAAAGTCTAAGTGGTATGGGTTAGAACCACAAGTTATCATGAATATTTGGGAAGGAGAATCACAAAGAGCAATAACATTGGGCAATTGGTATCACAATCAAAGAGAGGCAGATCTGTTAGATTTTAACACTATAGAAAGAGAGGGTGTAGAATTACCAATAGTAAAACCTATTATAGAGAAGGGTATAAAGCATGCTCCAGATCAAAAGATTTCTAATGGTGTATATCCAGAGCATTTTGTGTATTTAAAGTCTGCAGGTCTTTGTGGTCAAGCAGATTTTGTAGAAGTGGTAAATGGCAATATAAACATAACGGATTACAAGACAAATAAAGAGATAAAAGGAAAGAGTTTTGTAAACTGGGAAGGTATGAGTAAGAAAATGCATGTTCCTGTAAACCATTTAGATGATTGTAATCTAAACCATTATAATTTACAGATGAGTATATATGCTTATATTATAAAAAAGCACAACCCTAAGTTAAAAATAGGTTGCTTAAAGGTACAGCATGTTCAATTTGAAAGTGAAAAAGAAGATGAATATGGATATCCTATAACAAAATATGAAAATGGAGATCCGGTTATAAAAAAAATTAAAATGTACAACTTACCATATTTGAAAAATGAGGTGTTAGATCTTATTATGTGGTTTAAAGACAAAAATAATGCTCATAAAACTTTTTGACATACAGAATAGTAAAGTTGTTCCTACGGAACATTGTTATACTTTAAAGTTCTTAAAAGACATAATGGACAACTATCCAGATAGTTATATAAGTGTGTATCAATATCTTTTTTACATGACATGTCCAAATCCTGATTTAAATCCTTTTTTTAATTTGAGGGAGCATGAAAAAGAAGATATGATTATAGAAGAAATACATCTAGAAGAATCTACTGAGGATGAAATAATACAACTTGCATTAATTAAGTGCGGGGTATTATATGAGACTCCTACGTATAGGGCTTACCGTGGTATAAAATCTATGTTAGATAGATTAGCAAGATACATGGAGGTAACGGCAATAGAACATGGTAGAGATGGTAATATTAATTCTTTAGTCAATGCAGCATCAAAATTTGAAAATATAAGAAACTCTTACAAGGGTGCTTTTAATGATATGAAAAAAGAGCAGCAAAGTTCAGTAAGGGGAAACCAAGGATTAGCATATGATCAATTATAAAAACCAACAGAATGAAAATCAGACCATTAGGTAGTAAAGTATTAATGAAAGACAAGGCAGCACCAAAATGTTTTAAAGGAACTAGCATTTTAATACCGGAAACAATACAGAATAAAGAGTATCTTGCCTATGTTGTTAAGGTAGGTAAGGATGTTAAGCATGTAAAAGAGGGTGAATTTGTTAAATATGCAAAGCATATACAAGTTATAGATATGCAGCATGAAGGGGAAGCTCACTTTTTGATTGATGAAAAAGATATACACGCAATTATAGAAGATGATTAGTATACCAACATATAGTAAAGGAGAATGGCAAACTACTGAATTCAGTGATGAATCGGAGTTTGCTTTTTTTGTTTTGGGTTTATTTAAAGAGCCTGGAGAGTATAAATTTGATGAAACAGCATATGTTTTTAATAATCAGGCTAGGCATTTTAATGAAGTAGGATATTATTGTAAGAGTCCATTTAGATCCAAGGATTTTACTACATACTGGGATAATGAAAAAAACAAATGTAGAAATGGCGTTATTTATCATAGTGGGGAAAAAACATGGTACATTACTAGAGATTATTATATGTGGTTAAACTTTCTTCCTATATATGACAAGGAAGAGAAGAAATATGGTTTTGCAAAAGTTAGAGATGCCCAGTATCATATGGCATTGTATGAAATCCTTGCAGAGCTTGACAATGAACATGCTGCTATATTAAAAAAGCGTCAAATAGCTTCTTCTTATTTTCACATGGCAAAGCTTATAAATCAATATTGGTTTGAAGAAGGAAGTGTATGTAAGATAGGAGCTTCTTTAAAAGACTATATTAATGATAAAGGGTCCTGGAAATTTTTAGATGAATACAAAGATTTTTTAAATGAGCATACTGCATGGTATAGACCTTGTAATCCTGAAAAGATTCTACTATGGCAACAACAGATAGAAGTTAAAATAGATAACAGGAAAACAAAAAGAGGTTTAAAATCTAAAATACAAGGTGCTTCTTTTGAAAAAAATCCTACTTCTGGTGTAGGTGGACCAACTACATACTTTTTTCATGAGGAAGCTGGTATTGCTCCTAAGATGATGGAAACATATGAGTATTTACGTCCTGCAATGACTTCTGGCATGGAAACTACGGGCCAGTTTATAGCTGCAGGTTCTGTGGGGGATTTGGAACAATGTAAGCCATTAAAGGAAATGATACTAAATCCTAAAGCTAATGGTATACGAGCAGTAAAAACAAATCTTATAGATTCTGATGGAACTGAAGGATATGCTGGTTTGTTTATACCAGAGCAGTGGTCCATGCCTCCTTGTATTGATAAATATGGTAACTCTTTGATAGAAGAAGCTTTAGAGGCCATAATGAAAGAAAGAAAAGAATGGAAAGAAAATTTAAAGCCTGAGCAATACCAATTAAGAATTTCTCAAAAGCCAACAAACATTGCAGAGGCTTTTGCGTATAGAAAAGAAAGCATCTTTCCCCAGGGGCTTATCCAAAGTCAGCTTAAAAAGATACAAGATAAAGAATACAGTTATGAACATATAGAGCTGGAGAGATCTAAAGATGGTATAACAGCAAAAAGGAGTAACAAGCTTCCTATAAATAAATTTCCTGTAAGCAGAAAGATGCATGATAAGACAGGATGTTTAGTTGTTTGGGAAAGACCTATAGAAAATCCTGGATTTGGTATGTACTATGCATCTATTGATCCTGTATCTGAAGGTAAGACTACAACATCTGATTCATTATGTAGTATATTTGTATATAAAAACCCTGTTGAAATAACAAGAGAAACTTTAGATGGAATTGAGCATATTATAGAAAAAGACAAAATAGTAGCTGCATGGTGTGGTAGATATGATGATATTAATAAAACTCATCAGCAGCTAGAGTTAATTATAGAATGGTATAATGCATGGACTGTTGTAGAAAACAACATATCTTTGTTTATCCAGCATATGATTGCTAAAAGAAAACAAAGATATCTAGTTCCTAAAAGTCAGATTCTATTCTTAAAAGATTTAGGTTCTAACAAGTCAGTATTTTCTGAATATGGTTGGAAAAATACAGGAACCCTTTTTAAGAGTCATTTAATATCCTATGGTATAGAGTTCTTAAGAGAGGAGATAGATCAAGAGTTTGATGCAGAAGGAAATGTAATAAGTAGCACTTTGGGAATAGAAAGAATACCAGACCATATGTTACTCACAGAGATGTTAGCTTACAGACCTGGAGTTAACGTAGATAGGATGGTTGCATTTTGTGCATTGATAGCATTTGCTAAAGTTCAGCAATCAAATAGGGGTTATTCAAAAAGAAAGGAAAGTGATTTAAATAATAAATTGGATAATAATAAAGATTTATATAAATTAAAATATTCTCCTTTTAAAAACATAGGTAGGAATAAAGTTATAAACGGGAAAAAATATAAAAGATCAGCTTTTAAAAATTATAAATAATGAGAGTATTTAACGCATTACAGCTAAAGAAAGGAGCAAAATCAGATAGCTCATCTTCATCTTCTAGTCTTACGCAGCCATTGCAGTTTTTACCAAAAAAGAAAAAAGATGATAATTGGTTTGCATGGAACATGGATTGGCTTGAGTTGCAGGGAATGCAGTTTTTGAGAATAAACTCACCAAAAATTCTAAAGAATTACAAATTAGCTAAAGGAATAATAGATAAGACAGACTATATAGTTGAAGAGGACAATGACTATAAGGACGTTATTGATGTTTTAACAAAAGAAGACAATTCTGCTTTAGAACTAAAATTTTATCCAATCATACCTAATGTAATAAATGTATTATCTGGAGAGTTTTCTAAAAGATTTACACAGGTACAATTTAGAGCAGTGGATGATTTATCTTATAATGAGATGCTTGAGCAAAAGAGAGCAATGATTGAAGAAAATCTTCTTGCTGATGCCGAAAAGAAAATCATTATGAAAATGATAGAAATGGGGATGGATCCTCAAAGTGAAGAAGCGCAGCAGCAATTAAATCCTGAAAATTTAAAAAGTTTACCTGAGATAGAAAACTTCTTTTCTAAAGACTATAGATCTCTAATAGAAGAGTGGGCTTCGCATCAAGAAAAAGTTGATGCTGAAAGATTCAAAATGCAAGAGCTTGAAGAAAGAGCTTTTAGAGATTCATTAATAGCAGACAGAGAGTTTTGGCATTTTAAAATGCTAGATGATGACTATGATATAGAACTTTGGAATCCAGTACTTACTTTTTATCAAAAATCTCCAGATGTAAGATATATATCAGATTCTAATTTTGTAGGAAAGCTTGACCTTATGACACAATCTGATGTAGTAGATAAATATGGATATTTAATGAATGAAGCTCAGTTAGAATCACTTCAAAAAATATATCCTGCAAAATCTGCAATGTATCAAGTTAATGGTTATCAAAATGATGGTTCTTATTATGATGCAAGTAAGTCACATAGTTGGAATACAAATATGCCTGGTCTTGCTTACAGGAAGTTTGTAAGCAATTGGTCAGACGACCCAGCTAGAGGTGGCGATATAGTTTCTGCAATTCTTAATGAGTCAGATGATGTAAGCTTGTGGGGAGAAGGAGACCTGATGAGAGTTGCAACATGCTATTGGAAAACTCAAAGAAAAGTAGGACACTTAATAAGAGTAATGGAAGATGGAGAGGTTATTCAGGAAATAATAGATGAAAATTATGAAGTAACTGAAAAACCTGTATATGATACTTCTGTTTTCAGAAACAAAACAAAAGATAATTTACTTCAGGGAGAGCATATAGATTGGATTTGGATAAATGAGGTTTGTGGAGGAGTAAAAATAGGGCCAAATTTACCTTCAAACTGGAGATCAGAAATGGGAAATAATGTTAGTCCTATATACTTAGGCATAAATAGAAAGAAGCCCGGAAGAATACCTTTTCAATTTAAAGGAGATAAAAACTTATATGGATGTAAGCTTCCTGTTGAGGGTAGAGTTTTTTCTGATAGAAACACTAAGTCTACAGCACTGGTAGACTTAATGAAAGCATATCAAGTAGGATATAATTTAGTAAATAATCAGATAGCAGATATTCTTGTAGATGAGCTGGGTACTGTCATTATGTTTGATCAAAATGCATTACCTAGACATTCTATGGGAGAAGACTGGGGAAAAGGAAATTATGCTAAAGCTTATGTTGCAATGAAAGATTTCCAAATGTTACCTCTTGATACATCAATAACTAATACTGAAAATGCTACAAACTTTAATCATTATCAAGTATTAAATATGGAGCAATCTCAAAGGTTAATGTCTAGAATACAAATTGCAAACTATTTTAAACAACAAGCTTTTGATGCAATAGGTGTAAATCCTCAAAGACTTGGTGCTCCAATGGGCCAGCAAACAGCAACAGGTGTTACACAGTCATTGAATCAATCATATGCTCAAACTGAAATATATTTTACACAACACTCTGATAATCTAATGCCTAGAGTTCATCAGATGAGAACTGATCTTTCTCAGTACTATCATAGCACAAATCCTAGTGTTAGACTTTCTTATACTACATCTGAAGCTGAAAATGTAAACTTTATTATTAACGGTACAGATTTAATGTTAAGAGATTTTAATGTATTTGCTACAACTAGAACAAATCATAGATCTATACTAGATCAATTAAAACAACTTGCAATTAGCAATAATACATCTGGAGCTTCTATATATGATTTAGGTAACATAATAAAAGCAGAATCTATTGCTGAAGTTTCAGATATATTGAAAGATGCAGAAGGGAAAATGCAAATGCAAAGACAGCAAGAAATGCAGCAGCAGCAGCAAATGCAAGAGCAACAGATTCAATCAAAAATGCAAGAAGAACAACTCAAAATGCAATTTGAAGCTCAACAAAAAGAACTTGAAAGACAAAAAGATATTACTGTTGCAGAAATTAGAGCAGCCGGATATGGAGCACAGCAAGATATTAATCAAAATATGCAGTCTGATTACATAGATGCAATGAATGACATAAAAGAAACCACTAAGTATAGAGAACAGATGGATATGAAGAGAGAAGAAAATTCTGCAAAAAATAACATTAATCAGCAAAAGATACAAATAGAAAAACAACGTTTGCAAACTCAAAAAGACATAGCAAACAAAAACTTAGAAATAGCACGTACTAACAAAAATAAGTATGATGTAAAACCTGAAAAAAAGAAAAAAGATGAGTAAGACAGATACTTTCATGATAGTTCAGTCTTGCATGATACTTGTGCTTTTTATAGTTGTAGTGACAAGAAAACAACCTGAGTCAGCAACTATAGATTACAACAGGATAAAAACCAGCTATATTAAAAACATTCAGCTAATTAATTCTAAAATAGATTCTATTGATAAATCTAATAGTTTTCTTTTAGCTAAAATAGATTCTTTAAAGCAACTAATACCTAACTATAAAACTACATTAAATAATATAAGCAATCAAATAGACAGTCTAAATGAAAGTTATAAATATATTGACTATTATAATAGTTCTGATTCTTCAATCATCAGCCGTTTGTCAAGATAAGATTTGTATAGATAGAGAAGTTGCAATTAAAGTTGCTTCAAAACTAGATAGTTTTGATAGATTAAAACTGTTAGAAAAAAACTATTTAAATTATATTGACACCTGCACTAGACTTACAGAAAAACAAGCATCAATAATAAAAGATCAAGCTTTCTTAATACAAGGCAATAGTGACAAAATAGATCTTTTAAATGAAAAGTCTGATGATTACAAATCTGTAATAAAAGTAATAGAGTTAAATTTAGATTATGAAAAAAATAAATCTAAAAAGCTAAAAAAGGACTTAACAATTAGCTTAATTGGAGGGGGTGTAGTTACATTAGGCTTAACTACTGCATTTTTAATTGTCTTATTATAAAATATAATATTAGAAATACTCTAGCTATATACTGCTTTAATTAATTTTTTTTTATAAACTTATTAAATTTTGAAACGCATTATTTGCGTATATTAACATTGTAAATAAAAAACCAACAAAAAATGAGCGAAACAACAGAAAGTATTGAGACAAAAGTAGAAACAGTAAATATTAACATTGATGAACTATTTAATGGTGCGCCTTCAGCAGAAGGAATAACATTACCTCAAGAAGAAAGTACTAAGCCTAATATTTTTTCTAATAAAAATAATAGTGCTGACATGTCATTCACTGAACCTGAAGAGTCTTCAGAAGAAGTAGAAGGTGAATCACAAGAAGAGGTAAGTGATCAAAAAGATAATCAAGAGACAAAAGAAATATTTGAAGAGATAAATGAAAATACTGATGATTCATATGATGAAGATGCACAGTATTCTAGTACTAAAAAGTTAACTGGTATATCTAATGTTTTTAATAAACTAATTGAAAAAGATAAAATTATTCCTTTTGATGATGGAAAGGATTTGAATGATTATTCTGCTAAAGACTGGGAAGAGCTTATTGATGCAAATATGCAAGAAGTTGCTAACAAGGTTAGAAAAGAAACGCCAAAGCAGTTTTTTGAAAGTTTACCTCAAGAATTACAAATAGCTGCTAGGTATGTTGCAGAAGGAGGAACTGATATGAAAGGTTTATTTTTAACTTTAGCTAATGTTGAGGAACATAGAAGCTTAGATGTAAAAAAAGAAAAAGATCAAGAATATATTATTACTGAATATTTATCAGCTACAGGTTATGGGTCACAAGAGGAAATAGAGGAAGAAATAGAGACATGGAAAGATTTAGGTAAGCTAGAACAAAAAGCTTCTAAGTTTAAGCCAAAGCTAGATAAAATGCAAGAAAAAGTTGTAGCAAAAAAACTTGAAGAACAAGAAAACAAAAGACTTCAGCAAGAAAATGCGTCAAAGCAATATATGGGAAATGTATATAACTCATTAAAAGAAGGAATGTTAGGAGATATTAAATTAAATAGAAAGACTCAATCCATGTTATATAATGGATTAGTGTCACCTTCTTTTCCTTCTGTAACTGGTAAAAATACTAATCTGTTAGGTCATCTTCTTGAAAAGTATCAATTTGTAGAGCCTAATTATACTATAATTGCTGAGGCACTTTGGCTTTTATCTGATCCTAATGGATATAAAAATAAAATAATGGAAAAAGGCGCACAACAAAGTGTAGCTAAAACCGTAAGAAAATTAAAAACAGAACAAGGTAGCAATAAAGGATCTTCTTTAGGTGTTCAAAAAGCAGAGCAACAAACTAAAAGATCTCCTAGAAAAAATAAAATAAAAAGATCAAACAATATCTTTAAAAGATTTTAAACAATTACTTAATTAATTAAATACTTATTATGGCAACTCCAGTATTAAACAATGGGATTTTTCTCAGAGATACTAACTATAAAGCGAGTTCACATGTTGATTCTTATCACCTAACTCAAATGTTGGGTTCTACTGAGCCTATGGATATGGGTCCTGTTGACCTATGGGCAATGACACAAAAGGTAGAAATGCCTTTGTATCAAATGGCTTCATTCGGTGGTAAAAATACAATCCTTGTTGACAACGCTAGAGGTGAGTACAAATGGCAAACTCCTATTGCACAGGATTTACCTTTTATTGTAGGTGATATTGAATCAACAAACACAACTAAAGGTATTGACGGTCAAACATTTCAAATCAAATTATCTAAACGAGCATTTGGTCACGGTGATATTATTACTTATGACAAGTACAATGGATTAGAGCTTTACATTACTGCTGCTGATATTTTACCTGCAGGTGATGGCTTTATTTATACTGTACAACTTGTAAATAACGATAGCTCTGCTACTCTTGACAATGCTTATCTAGCTTCAGGAACTAAATTTTTCCGCAAAGGTTCTGCTAGAGGAGAATATGGAGAAAGATTTTCAGACATTGAAACAGGTTCTGGTTTCCGTGAATTTTACAACTTTGTAGGTGGTGCAGAAGCGCACGTACATTATTCTATTTCTAGCCGTGCAGATCTTATGATCAAAGGTGGCTTGAATGCAGATGGAACTGTTCCAGTTACTGAAATTTGGAGAAACTTTAATCAGGATCCTAACAACCCTTCTGTTTCTTCTATTGAAGATTTAGTACAAGGAATGGGTAAAGCAGGTGCAAAACAAGCATTTGAGGAAGGATCTTTATCAAGAACTTTCCTAACAAATCTTGAAGCAGCACATCTCTCTAAAATTGCCAATGATATTGAAACTTACCTAATGTGGGGTAAAGGTGGTAGAATTAAACAAGATGGACCAGATGACATTAGATTGTCTGTAGGTCTTTGGTCACAGTTAGATAACTCTTTCAAAAGAGTATATAACAAATCTAACTTTACTCTTGACATGTTTAAATCTGAACTTTACAACTTCTATCAAGGTAAGGTTGAATTTAAAGGTCCGGATCCAGAAAGAAAACTTATTGTACAAACTGGAATTGGTGGAATGCAGCTAATTAACAAAGCTATTTCTGATGAAGTATATGGTTCTGGACTTGTTCAAAATGCTACTGAAATAGGAGCTGTTTCAGGATCAGGTATGGATTTAGATTTTGGATTTGCTTATACTAGCTTTACAATTCCGTTCTTAGCTAACGTTAAGTTTGTTTTGAATCCAGCATTTGATAACCTACATACTAATGATATTGAAAATCCATTAATTGATGGACGACCATTAAGTTCATTTAGCTTTGTAATTTTTGATGTTACTGACCAAGGTAATGACAACATTTACTTGTTAAAACTTAACTGGGATAATCAATTAAAATGGTTCTATCAAAATGGAACTATGGATTATATGGGTAGAACTCAAGGCTTTGCTTCTACAGGTAACTTTAATGGATACCGTGTATTTATGACGCAAACAATGCCTGCAATTTGGGTAAAGGATCCAACCAAGGTTCTAAAAATTGTCATGAGAAACCCAGTCACAGGAGGCTCATTCTAATCATTTCATTCTTAGGGAGGAGAACTTTTCTTCTCCCTATTTTTAATTATAAAAAATATATACAATGGCTATTTATAAAAAAGCTCCATTTAAAAAAGTAACACAACTTTTAAACTCTTCAGTTGCTAAACTTATAGCTTCTAAAGAAGCTGGTAAAATTATTCTTGATAAAAATTATGCAGACGACACTGCAGCAAAGGCAGCAGGTCTTACAAAAGGTGATATTTATCAAAAGGCAGGAACTGTAAAGGTTGTGCAATCTTAATTATTCAATAAAAAAACCAACTAGAAATGAGCGATTACACAATTGTAGAAAAGTACCAGCAAGGCAAAAATCAAACTATAGCTATTAAGCCATATTTTAATCCTAGTAAGGATAATATGGGACTTCAAAATTATGGTATGTCATTGCATGACGGAGTTTGGCATCAAGAGACATTAGCTTGTCTTGAACTAAATGGAGTTAAAAGATTTGTAACTGGATTGAATGAGTTTGCTCCAGATGTAAAGTTATTACCTCCAGGAGAAAAAGAAATAAAAATAAAAGAAATCAGAGCTGTTGTTTCTCAATTAGAAAAAGAATTAGCCGCAAATGTTGTTGATGTCAATGATAAGGAATTTTGGAATAAAGTCACATTATTAAGTCCTAATAATAGTGACTTTTGGTCAAGGATAGAAATTAGATGTGGTAATGATCCTGTTTATTTAGATCCTGTGAAAGATCCTTATGACTTGATAAAAATACACGCTATAAATGCTGGTGGTTTTTCAATTGTAGCAAAATCTTTAAAGAAAGCTAAGAACTCTGGCAACAAGTTTAAATTTTATTTAGATCAGCTAGAAGAAACAATTAGCACAAGAACTGAATATTCTAAAATTAGGAATAGAGCTTTGGTTCAATTGCAGACAATGTATGATAAAAACGCTACAAAACTTATGTATGTAGCAAAGTGTGTTGATGTAGAAAGCACGCAATATACAAAGAGTACACCAAATGACATTATATATGAAAATATGGATATATATATTAATGGAGAAGGTACTGAAAGAAATAAAAAAACAGCAGCCGAAACATTTTTAAAGACTGCTAAAATGACTATGAAAGATTTAAAAATATCTGCTCTAGTTAAAGACGGTTTATATTACAGATTTATTACAAGAAAACAATCAGGATGGATTGAAACATTAGACACTTCTGTTAAACTAGGTAAAACTCCTACTGAAGTTGTTTCTTTTCTTAAAAACCCAGAAAATGAAGATACTTTAGCCCATGTAAAAAGCAAGGTTGAACATTATTGGAATCTATAAATTTTTATAAATGCTTAATGAAACATTAAGAATAAAACTAAAGCAAAGGTTAAATAAGTTGTCAAGCAATGATTTTGACAACATAGAAAACTGGCAAGTTTTAGAGGCTTTTAATAAATGTCAAATAGAGTGGGTTAGAAGACAGCTTCATGGCAACAACATCTATAAAGAAGGTGATGAAATGTCTAAAAGAAGAGTGGATGATTTACAGATTTTATTAACAGAATTAAATCTGACAGGTGTAGTTTCTGATAGGTATTTTGAAACAAACAACTTTCCTATTGATACTTATTTAGAATATAAAAGAGTAAGCACAAAGGCTACTAATGATTGTTGTACTGATCCTAGATCTATGACAGTTTATCTTTCAGAAGAAGCTAATGTAGAATTAGTTTATAGAGATGAATTAAAAAGACCAGATTTTGACTGGGGTGAAACTTTTTGTACTATCATAAATAATAAAATTAGGATATACAAAAGAAACTTTACCATAGTAAAACCCGTACTTACTTTTTATAGGAAGCCTGTTCTTATTGAATTTTTAGGTGTTCTAAATCCGTATACCGGTATTAAATCTACAGTTGAGGTTGAATGTGAATTTAAAGATGATATTGTAGAGTTAATTATTGATGAGACAGCTGCTTTAATTGCTGGTGATATTGAGAATATAATACAGATGCAAAGAGAACAGCAATCAGCTGAAAGAAATAATTAAAAATATTAACTTATATTTTTTAGTTGATGTAAAAAAGAATTATATTATTTATTATTTTGTTTATTAAAATTTTTTAAAAATGGCTTATTTTAATCACGCTTTTTGTAAAAGTTTTCTGGTTAGCTCTGTTGCAGGATCTGCTGTAAATACTAAAGATTTGACTTCTGGTCAAATTGGTGTTGCAGAAGGCAACTGGAATCCTTTAAGTCCTACAGCAATAACTGCGGCTGCTAAAGATAAAAACCTTATCTATATTGCACAAGGTAGTTTTATGCCCAAGGATAAAGTTGGCACACATGGAGGTTACAAAGAATCTATAAAATCTAAGGGTATTAATCCTAGATATGTAACCAAGCTATGGTCTTCTAAATGCTACACTGCTGTACAACCATCAGTTACTATTAATGTAGATCAAACTTGTGCTCCTTGCGGTGAGAATTTTTATTTACGTTTAGATGTAAAAGGATCTCCTGCTTTACGTTTTTTAAATCACAATGCATATGCAATTGGTGATAGCTCTGGATCTTCTGCACTTAATAACAGCTTGCCTGGTATTTGCTGTGCTTTAGGACAAGAGTTTCTTGATCCTGCGGTAGCTCTTGCTAAAGCAGCAGGAATGCTTCTTGAAGATGCAATTATCAAACCTTTTATTGCTGAAGGATCTGCTGGTAATGTTGCTACTTTGACTGTAAGTGCTGGTGGAACTGGCTATCCATCAGGAACAACTACAGCTGCTGTTGCTACAACAGGTGGTAGTGGTACTGGTCTTAAAGTAGACATAACTACAACTTTAGCTGTTGTTACAAGTGCTGTAATCAACGCAAATAATGGAGGCAAGGGTTATAAAGTTGGTGACATTATTACTGTTACAGGTGGTGGTGGTGACTGTAGACTTGCTGTTGCTACTGTAGCGGCTGGAGGTGTAATTGTTGAAACTACTGCTGTTCCTTTTACTTCTTATACAATTGCTCAAATCTTAGACGGTACATATACCCCATCTGCAGATCCTGTAGCTGATGGTGTAAAATCAGCTATTACTTTTGTTGGAGCATACGTAGAAACTTCTTTTGGAGATTGTTCTTTTGATACTAGAGACTTTTATGGGAAAGAGCCTGTTCAGTTATTTGCATCTATTCTTGATGAAACTGGAGATCCTTGTAATACTTGTGGGTCTACTACAAGTGTAAAGGGTGTGATGGTTCAAACTCAAGGAGAAACTGTTATCAGAGAAATTCTTTTGCATGAAAGATATCTTCAAAGTCCATATCATCAAGGAGGAAAAGATTCTTCAAGGTTTAATGAAATTGAAGGATTTGATGCTATTAAAGCTTCAGTTGATAGAACTGCTTCTTACAAAGTTTATTATATACAACATAGTATTCCTAGACTAAGCAATCCAACAGGTACTTTTGATAATGATCAATATGTGTATCAGTTTTTTGTTAAATGTACTGACACTGCTGTAATTGCAGACATGGACAATATGTTTGGTGACATTGCTGCTTTATGCAACTCTCCATACGGAAATCCTATTTCATTTGACACTGATGTAGACGCATTATAATAACAACTAGAAAAGGTAGGAATTTTCTTACCTTTTCTTTTTATATTTAATTATGGCTGAGAAACATATTTTAAGTCTAGAAGTTCCGTTAAATACCAATTGCGGTCTTATGACTATAAAGGACACAAGTGTATATACAAACAATTTACCTGTAGACTGCCCTGAATTACTTGTAACACCTCCAGGTTTTAACTCTCCTATTTTGTTTCAATTACAAAAAGGATTTTCTATTAATATAACAGCATGTAATTTAAACTTACAGTTAACAGATTGTGGAAATACATTAGGTTCTATACCAGATGGAGTTTATATAATTAAATATAGTGTTTCTCCAAATGATAAAGTTTATGTAGAGTATAACCACTTGAGAGTAACAAACATTACTAATTTATATTACCAAGTTTTATGTGATTTAGATGTAAATGATTGTGAGCCTCACAGTGAAAGAAAAGATTTGTTTAATGAATTAGAATATATAAAGCTTCTAATTGATGCTGCTATATCTAATGTAGAGTACTGTGGTAGCCCAAACAAAGGAATGGATATATATAAGTATGCATATAAGAGGTTGCATAAAATATCTTGCACTTATGGGGATTGCGTATAAAAACCAACAACAATGTCATCATATATAATATGCAGTTATTGTAATAAAGCTATAACTTGTGATTGTCAAAAAGCCACAAATAACAAAGGTGAGACAGTTCATAATTCATGCTTATCTCAATCTAATATTCAAAAAAAAAAGTAGTTGAAAGAAAAGACTCTTTAACAGAATTAATAAATAGAGCATATAAACAAGGAAGGTAATGTTCAAGCTAGAAAAGAAAATTGAGACAGAACAGAGATTTGCTAATTTAGTTTACAAAGATTTTCAAACTAAAAAGTTTGGTCTAACTCCTTGTTGTGACGCTGATATTGACAAGATTAAATGGAAAAAGTATCTGTGTGACTATCAAGATCAAAAAAATAATGACGATAAACTTGAGGCTACAGAAGGTTTGACAATTACTGTTTTAGATTGTGATAACATACCTGTCGCCCCTACACCAGCACCACCCGCCAATACACCAGTTATCCCATCTAATATATGTCAGTCTTTACAGTTTGATGGAGTCAATGAGGATATATCCTATAACACTGCTTTAACTCCTTCTATATATAACTTTATTGATTACAACAAAACCCATACTTTATCTCTTTGGATACAGTGGACTAAAGACTATTCTGCTGTTCCACCAGATGTACCTCAAGATACTCCTATTTTTACTAAGTACGATTATGCACTAGGAACAGGAATGATATTAGGTATTTTAAAAAGTGATGCAATATTTTATCAATTGTCTATTGGTGGGCAATCTATTGCTTTAATGATTTATTCACCTTATACTTTTATAACAGGATCTTGGTATAATATAACTGTAACAACAGATGGTTTAAGTACTGGTAATACAAAAATATATGCAAATGGTGTTTTGCTAACTGGAGTCTCTTATGTAAATACACTGAATGCATCTGTTCAAACTGTAAATAGTAGGTATAGAGTAGCAAATATAGAAACAGCCGGTGCAGAACAGAGAGATTACTTTTCTAAGTTTGTAGCACATTCATTAAGAGGATGGAGTTCAATATTGTCTGCTTCTGATGTTCTTACAGAATTCAATAATGGAGTTAGATTAGTTAATCCAGTACAGTCAGCAAGTTTATCTTTAGATTTACAAATGTACAATTCTGTATGGAATGGATCTGATTTTAATGTTCCTGAATCTGTACAATCTGTAAACTTTACATCTAATACCCAAATGGAACAAATTGATTTACTAAACATATGTCCTCAATAATCATGGCTGTATTAAATAGATTTTTTGCAATAAAAATTTCAGATCCTAACTTAGATTCAATATTAAATGTTATTGTAGGAGATGTTATTGTTAGAAAAAGATATGATAATTTATGGGCAGTTGTGAAATTACCATCCGGAGATACTAATAACTATTCTCAATTACAAGGTTATTTAGAGTATACATTTCAAGAAATTGGAGTATTTTTATCATCATCAGATTGGTCTTTACCAGATTTAATAACACCATAGTACAAAGAAAATAAATATTATGTTACCTACAAACAATGGAAATAACTTACCCTGTACACCAGTATCTTCTAATTGTGTAATATGGCAAGGGCCAGATATTGCCTGCATTAATCTTTGTAATGGGGATACAATTAGTAGTGTAGTTTCTAAACTAGCTACAGAGTTATGCAAATTAATAGATGCAACGTGTGTGTGCAATCCAGATTTAACTGGCTTAGATCTAAATTGTTTAACTGTTGCAGATCCTACAAACTTAGTTCAGGTATTAAATGCAGTCATTACAAAAGCATGTACATCAGCTACAGGAACAAGTACTAATTTAAATGTATCTTCTAGGAGAGTTGCTTCTGATGGTAATATATTATTGCCAGAGTGTTTGTATTATAATGATGAATTTGGAAATCCAATTACAGAGCTTCCGGTAAATGAATTTGTAGTATATCTAGCAAATCAAATATGCAATATTACTTCATTAATTGCATTAGTTAATAATGCTATTGAAAACTTTGAAACAAGAATAGGGGTATTAGAAAATTGTGTTTTGCCTTGTAAGCCACAAAAAGATGTCATTACTAATGTAGTTTCTAGTTGTTTATTCCCAGGTGACTCAGTTTTAGTTTCAACTCTTTTATTAGCAATAGAAAAAGATTATTGTGCATTTAAAACAAGTGTAGGGACACCTCAAGATATTTACAATGCAATAGCTGTACAAGGTGTTTTTGGAACCACAAAAATGCTATCCTCTATATCTACATATGGATCATTGCCTGATTGGGTAAATGCTCCTGCAAATTTATCTCAAGCTAACAAAGATCAATGGATTGTATTAAATGATTTATATTCTGCCGTTAAAGATATACAAGAAAATTTTGTAGATACAGGATGTAAAGGATTAACAAATGGATTTACATACAATGTAATCACTGATGGTTCTGGTGTTCCAATAAATATAAATTTAAATTTTACATCTACATCATGGCCTACGTCTTACAGTGATTGTGGAGGATCTACTAATGTAAAAGTTATAGATTCTTTAGGTAATGAAATAAACCAGGGAGTAAATATTGCTCAATTACAAAATGAATCTTCTGGTGCTACTATAAGCTTGTCTTCGTTAAATGTAAATAATTCTTTAACTGTAAAAGTAGATTTTTGTGGTACAGATGGCACAAATCAATGTCAAGAAAAACAATCTATAGTTATACCTTTACAAACAGTATGTCCTACAGATATAGCTGTTTCTGCAATAACTGAATCAGGAGCTACGGTAAAATTTACAAATGCTTTAGGTACGGGTGTTTCATATAAAATTGATATAGTTGATTCAACAACATCAGCTATAACATCAACTAAAACATTAAGCTCTCCTGCATTTTCAGTAAGTGAAATATTTTCTTCATTAGCATCTGGAACTAATTATACTGTTTCTATAACAATAACAAGTAATGGTGTGCCTAAAATATGTACTCCGGTAGCATTTCAGACTAGTGGTATTATTTGTAACAATCTAACTACAAGTACAACAGGAACAGCAGGATCAAATGATATTTATTTAGGATACACTTTTAGTGGTGCAGTTCATACAGAGTATTTTTATAACCCAGATACACAAGTAGTAGTGTCAGGAACTCCAGCAGTACCTACTTGTTTTGCTCCAATATTTAGTGCTTTTTCTATAAATGAATCTACAGGAGTAGTAACATTTACTGTTGCATACGGTACATCTCCTGGAACTAGTATTGTTATTGAACGTAGTATAGATGGTGTTACATATGCATCTCCTTCATCAATTGCTCCTGGAACTGGATTAACTTACTCTTCTGGTGTAACTTCTGGTGTTTTGTACTTAAGACTAAAAACTATATGTTCTTCTTCAGAAAGTAGGTTCACTATTATAAGATATGACTTTATTACTAATCAATGGCAAGTCTTACAAAGCCCTAGTAATTGTCAGTATGATTCTGTTGACAACGCATGTCCTGCAGGTGTACAAGTAGCTCAACAGTATTTGAGTTGTGGTACTGACACATATACTGTATTTTCTGGTGGCATAGACTCTTATTGGTTTTTTATTAAGAAACAAATAAGATTAGGTGTTACTTTTTACTTGTATGCTGGGTGGGATCAAACTTCAGGAGTTACAACTGTTGTTGAATGTTGTGCTTGTCCTGCATTTATCTTAACAGATCAAATTACTGTATTTTGTCAAGAGGGTAATTCAACAACAATAACATTGCCTTATGTTTTAGGTAATGGCATTCCTTCAATGAATGTAACTACTGCTACAACAAATGGTACTTTAGTTCAAGCTGCATCTGGTGGCAATTCATTTACTTACACTCATTTAGCATCTTCTAATAGTTATGCAGATACTTTTGCAGTACAATTGATTCCACAGGTTATTGGAGATTGCGAAAGTTTAACTGCTACTATACAAATTCAAGTAGTTCCTTGTGAGGTAAAAATGGTATATAAAGATCAGCCATTATTTGTTTTCATTGACACTAATAGCTTTACTTCAGCTGAAGGTGCATTCTTAAAGACAGGCTTTACAGCATTAGCAGCTAAGTGGAATACAGACTGGGGATATACTGGAACAGTATATTTTATACCAACGACAAGTAAAAGATGGTTAGGTTATCAAAAAGCCATTGTAGATGATGGTGTTAGTGCAAGTTTAAGCTCTGTTACTGCATGGACAGCTTTACAAGTTATTCCTACATCTTGGTCTAGTGGTGCTCCAATATATAAAAATGGAGCAATGTTAATTGCATTAAGTAATAGCTCTGAAGGTGTATATCATGATTCAACTTTAGCAGCAGGATTTGGCTCTGGTCTTACAGCACAACCAAGAACAGAATACAAAGAAGATTATGATGCTCTATATGATGCTAAAAATGGCACAAATACATCTACTTGGGCAACAGGTCTTGGAATTGTAAGAAATCAATATCCTGATGGCTTTAGTGCTGTTTATAATCCTTTCACTGTTCAGATGTCAGGAACTAAAGATGCAGCAGCAGTGCTACAAGGTTTAGCTTCTTATGTAGGAACAATGATTCCTCCTAATCAATATGGTATAAAAACAGCAGTAGATATTACAGGTTATTTACTACAAGGTCTTGTTCCTTCTGCAACAAATCCATATAATGGAGCTACAACAGGAGGGAGTAATACTCTTCAGGCATTATATACTCAAGGGTTTATGATGTATTTAAATAATCTAAAAAAATCAAGTACATATGAAGATATATCGCTTGGTAATGATACAGAGTTTACTAATCAATTAACATTAGCAGCACAAAATTGTAGTGGCGCATATCCATCATCTGCTGCTGGAGCTGTAAGAATTAAAGTATTGCGATGTGGTACTGGTGCTACTGAGTTGTTATCTTATACAGGTAGTGCTCCATACCCTGCAGTTAATGCTACTTTAAAAAGTTTAGCTGCTGATAACTCAACAACTTCTGATCAATACTTTCATGTTATAGGATATGGGAATGGTTCAGTTACTTTTGATTTTTCAGCTTTTAGTTCTGTAACAGGATGTGAATTGCTAACCCCTATTACTATACTAGCAGATTGTACTACGGGTTATCAATACAGCGTACAGATGGGTAGCACTACAGGAATATTCCCTGGAAAAGTTTATAAATTAACTAACACAGGATCAAGCTTTACACCTGGAGGTGCAGATAATTGGCTAAATGGTAGTAGTAGATGTTTGACAGTTTTAAAAAGTGTTGTTGGTACAATACAAATTTCTTCAGTGACGGTTGTCTCTACTCACGTAAATTGTACAACTTGTACACCTTAAAATATATATAAAAATGGCATGTAATTGTAATAAATGTAAACCTAGTAAAAATTGTGGTTGTAACGACTCTTCTCTAGCAACACCTTGCACTTACTCTGATTGTAGTGTAGGTTCAGAAAGGTGTAAAGATGTTCAGTGTGCAGAGTGCGTAAGTTACTGCGGAACTACTTTTGAGGTTGGCACTACAAATAATTTAATAAAGATTGAAACTGGAGAAAGATTAGATTCTATTGTTCAGAAATTTGCTTTAATACTTAGCCAAGGATTGGGGTCTTGCACTTCTGATGATTTGCATCATGCTCCATATAATCTTTTTGCTACAAATATCTCTAAAACTTCAGCATTGATACAATGGAATAATGTATCAACAAATACACAGACTTTTTCTGTGCAATATTATAAAACATCTGTTGGCTTACCTTGGTTGAATGCTGCTTCTAGCTTAGTAAACACAACATTAAGCTACAGCTTAACAACACTTGTAGCTGCTTCTCAATATAAAGTAAGAGTTGTATCTACAGATTCAAGTGCTGCAACATGTCAAAGCGTTAGTATTATATTTGATACTTTAGCTTAGAAATATGATAGTTTGTTGGTAAGCCTATCATTAATGGAGGAGTCTTGTTTACAGGACTCCTTTTTATTTTTAAATTTTACTTACTTGAATAATTTTTGTACATTATAATTAATAGTTATGATTAACAATTTTAAAAAACCAGACCTTAATGCACCTAGATATAGAGAGAAAATAAAAACTCTATTGAATATAGATACGTATAAAAGATTTAAAGAACAGTATCCTGCTTATTCAAATGTAAAAGATAGTACTCTAAGAAAGATTATACGGATGTTTAACAGTAAGTTATGGAATGGAATTATAGACAATAGAGATGGTGTTGAGCTTCCAAATTCTTTAGGTTATATATTTATAGGTTCTTGTAAGCCAGCAAAAAAAGTAAATGTAAATTATTCAAAATCAAAAGAATACGGCAAGGTTTTACAAAATCATAATTGGGAAACAGATGGAAATATAGCTAAAATATTTTACACTAATTATTCTACTAAGTATAGGTTTAGAAATAGGGATCTTTGGAGATTTCAAGCGCATAGAGATTTTAAAAGATCTGTTGCAAAAAGGTATCCTAAAGAATGGACTAAGTTTAGATTTATGAATGAAAAACAAAAAGTATCTCACTTGTATTATAAGCAAGATGAGAAATGCCAAGAATTTTTTAAAAATTATAATGAATTTGAATTTTAAATCATGGTCACAATAAATGAAGTAATATCTAGAATAAGAGGTCAAGTAAAAGCAGAGGTGCAAGATGCCTTTGTTACAGATAGATACATATATAGTTTAGTTACTAAATATGCAAAGTTTTTAATGAGAAGACAAGATTTTGCAAATAAACTTATGAAGTTTAATTCTATTTGGAATTTTTTACCTTTTGTAGAACTTATTGAAATTGATAAGGTAGAAGCTCATTGTACAGGAATAAAAAGTGGATGTACTATAAAAAGAACTAAAGAAAAAATGCCTGATATGATTGAAGGATATTGGGGTCCATTAATTAGAACTGTAAGTTCAATTGATAATTCAATAGAAGTACAACCAACACAGCCTGGTACATATACATCAATAACTAAAACAACTTCTTTTAGATACAACAAAAAAAAGTACTACTGGTATCTAAATAACTATTTATACTTTCCAGATATGGAATGGGATGCAGTAAGAGTAGAAGCAGTATTTGATGATGACATATCAGCTTGGCTTTGTGAGGATAGTGTAGATCAATGCATTCCTAGATATGAACAAGAACTTAAAATACCAGATTTTTTATTATCAGAAATAGAGAGTCAAATCTTAAATGTAATGTTTAATACCTTAAAGATTCCAAGTGAAGATTCAGATAACAAATTAAATCCCAATAGGTAATGAGTATATCACATAAATATAGAACCTTTGAACAGTTGTATGAAGATGTTTCTATAGACTTTTCTTCATATACACTTGAAGGTATGGTAGATCCTGCCCAATTAATAAAAGTAGCTACTAGAGTTAATTATGATTTAGGACTTAGGATACATAGAACCAAGGAAGTTGTTCTTGACATTGAACATGGAAAAGCAAAGTTACCGTATGATTTTGCATATTTAAATTATGCATTTAAATGCGGAGAATACACAATTTTAGATAGACCTCCTTCTGGTACTCACATAGAGACATTTAATGATGTGCCATATGTTCCTGCTCCAGGAGAGTCAGGACCTTGTGATGATCCAGAATGTAAAGATGTTTGTGTAATAAAAACTTGTAACGATACAAATCAACATCAGTTAGTTCAAAGAATAAGGCCTGGGCATTATAGGACATTTACTGCTTTTATGCCTCTAAGGATTAAGCATGTAAATAAATATGTTTGTGATTGTCCTAATATAAATGAACAGTCACATGACATAGCAGAAATAAAGGATGGTTTTATACTTACTTCGTTTCACACAGGTAAGGTATATTTAAGTTACCAAGGAGCACTAGAAGATGTAGATGGGAATTTATTAGTTTTGGATCACCCATACTGTAATGAATATTATGAATATGCTTTGAAACAGCGTATATTAGAGAACATGTTATTTGCTGGTGAAAATATTGGTAATAAATTAAATCTAATAGAAGGAAGATTAAGAGCAGCTAGAAATAACGCTTTATCATTTGTTAATACGCCAGACTTTAGGGAGTTGTATGAAGTTTGGAGAGTTAATAGAAAAGCTCAATATCACAATTATTACAACATGTTTAAAAGCTATCCATCTCAAGGGTATAATAGATAATCATGGCTAAAAAGAAAAAGAAAAGTAATACGGGTAATGTAACAAGCACTAATGTTACAAATACCTTTATAAAAGGAATGAACAAAGACCTAAATGCTTCATTTGTTCCTAAGCAATCTTGGTTCCATGCTATTAATGCATACAACAATTCAGCAGATGGAGATGCCGGAACACTTGGTAATGAACCTGCTAATTTGAAATGTGCAGATGTACCATATCCTATTATAGGAGCAATACATAAAGAAGGAGATTTGTGGTATGTGTATTCTACAGATGATATAAGTTCAGAAATAGGATTGTTAGATGATAGTAAATGTGAGTATACTACAATTGTAAATGATCCATGTTTAAATTTTAATAGAAAGTATTTGATTACTGGTGCTTCAAAAGAAAACTATGATTGTACATGGCAAGTATATTGGGATGATAATTTAAATCCTTCAAGAACACTTAATATTGATAATATACCTTATGTTCAATTGAAAGTTACAGGGCCAGACATTAATGGAGATCCTTGTGTTACATTTGAAGATACTGATCAATTAGATTGTGAAAAGATAAGATTAGCCCCTTTAGTAAAAACCCCTTGTCTAGAACTTACAAGAGATATTGATGGTGGTATAATAAGAAATGGTAGTTATCAAGCTTACATTGCATATACTGTTAATGAACAAGTAGTAACAGATTATATTGGAGTGTCAAATATTCAAAGTCTTTTTGTGCATGATGATGTTGGTAGTTCTTTAAATTTAAAATTATCTAACTTAGATCAGTCATTTGAGTTCTATGAATTAGTGATATTATCTAATGCTAAAGAGCAGGTGGTAGCTAAAAAGATAGGTATATACAGCACTGAACAAAATAGTGTATCTATAGACTTTATAGATCCTGCACTTATTAGCGTTCCTTTAGAGCAGTTGTTTGGAAGAAGACCTGCATATGAGAAATCAGAATCAATGTATGTTGTAAATGATTATCTTATTAGACAAGGACCAACAGAACAATTTGACTTTAACTATCAACCTTTAGCAAACCAAATACAAACCAAATGGCAGGTAGCACAATATCCAGCAGACTACTATTATAAAGGTGGTAACAAGACAAGTTTTATGAGAGATGAGCAGTATGCATTTTTCATAAGATGGATTTACAACACTGGTGAAAGATCAGCTTCATATCATATACCTGGTAGAGCACCTAGAGTAAATACAACTATATTTCAAAATGGCAAGGAAATACCTAATGGTAATGAGTTGCAAACTATATCTGGTACTAATGTTATTGATAATAATGGTGAACCTATTTGGCAAGTTTATAATACTGCTAATTTAACACAATCTTTCCCTTCTCCTGGTATACCTACTGATGATGGGGGATTTATTATTGCAGAGGGAGATATGGCTTTTTGGCAATCTTCTGAAAGATATCCTGCTACAAAACCTGAAATATATAATGCAAGTTCTAATCCTATATGGGATAGTATATCACCAGAACATGATTTGTGCGGAGAATACATAAGACATCATAAGATGCCTACAGAAGAGGTGAACGCCTCATTAAAACTTTCTACACAAGATGGTCAATCTATAAGAATATTAGGTGTAAAATTTACTAACATAAAAAGACCATTATTTAATACTGGTTTAGTAATACCTAATATTGTAGGTTATGAAATACTAAGAGGATCAAGAGAGGGAGCTAAGTCAATTATGGCAAAAGGTATATTTAAAAACATGAGAGAATATACCTTGCAAGATGATGAAGATAGCATTAATACATCACAATTACAGGGTTTATATCCTAACTATCCATACAATGATTTAAGAGATGATATATTCTTTCATACAGGAAATGGAACAACAGGGAAAAGAACAGAAAACTTACAAACTTATGGTTTTGGAGAAAAAAATACATTTTCCTCTGCGCCTGCTTTAAAAGGAGTTAGTAGAAATGTATTTACTTTTCATACACCAGAACTTCCTTTTAGAAAACCATATTTAAATGCATACGAAACAAGGTTTTATGGTAAATATAAAGGAGATTCAATAGGATATTTTAGAAAGTCAGAAGAACATCCTGGTCAAAAGTTATTATTGAACTACCCTATAATATTTGCGGGTTTGCTAGGTATGGGTTATGCATTTGCACAATTTACTGGAAAGAAAAATAATAAAAAATTACCTGTAAAGTTTATTCATCACAATCCTACATACTTAGAAAAAGATTATACAGGTAGTGGAGGTCAAATAAATTTAATATCAATTCCTGGTATAGCCTTATCTCAACCAGGAGTAGGGCAAGGAACTGCTTTTATGGGACCAACACCTACTAATGCACAAATAGGAATATTGCCTGGTGCACAACTTGCCTTCGATGAAATATTTTCTGTTTTTGCTCAATTTGGAGATATTGTATCTGGTGGTATAGTATCTAATATTGAGACTAATTTAAGGAATCAAGCAGAAGCAGTTATAATTCCAACAACACCTGGTACAGAAAGTGGTGGTGTAGAAGTAGAATTTGAAGGAAGTAATTTCAAATCTTTACCCAGTGTAATACGTGCTGTCATGTCTATTCCTGGATTTATGGTATATACAGCAGAAGGAGCTAATGTTCTTATAGATTTGTTTTATAATTTAATGTCATATCAAGATTATGCATTAAAGCATAATTCTCACGGGCAATACACAGATTTAGCAAGATTAAGCGGATCTCAATTTAGAAGTGAAAATATTGCTTCTAATTATATAGGGGGTTCTTTTAATATATTTGGAGATGCTGGTAATCAATTGTATAAAATAAATAATTTATTTAGACAAGATACGATTGCAATTAATACGCAACAATCATTTCCAGATGATCCAAGAGATAATGAAGATTTATCAAGATATAATTTAGGGCAATTAGAATTTGAAGGTGTAGCTGATGTATTTAAAGGTAAAAATAGTTATAAGAACAGAAAGTTTAAGAGATCAATTTGTTCTTTATATGGTTCACTAAAGTTTAAAATAGATAATCAATATGGACAACTTGAAGGTGTAAAGCAAACACCTATGAGAGGATGTATACAAACAATTGATCAGATTGAGCCTTTATACTTTCCCTTTGAATCACAAGCATTTTTTACTGGAGATGTTTATATAAATAGATATACAGAAAAAACTACAATGCCTATTTTTACTGACTTTTTATATGGTCAGCCAGATGGTTTTGTATATGATTATTTAAAGTATACTAATATTCCATATCCCAGATATTGGATGAATACAGAAAGATATGACTTTACTAATTTATTTAATATATTTACACAGACTGGTGCATCTATTAATGGTAATTTAGATGATTATTTTAGTATATTACCATCTGATTTATATGCTCTTGATGTTCCAAGTTTTAATATTTTAATATCTGGGAATTTAAATTTTAGTGGTGATCCTGGAACTCTAGGAGGGCTATCTGCTGGACAATCATTATTTGGTATTTCTAATGGTTACATATATACACATATAAATGGTGTTCAGGATTTCTTTGTTGAGTCAGAATTAAATATAGCTCAAAGAGATTTTAAAGAAGCACCAGAAAGAAGGCATTATGATCCATATTTGTTTACAGATATAAATACTTTATTTGACGCTAAAATACAGAAAGCAGATAACTTTTATTTGTATGATTATTCATTAAGTACTAGTAGATTTATAACTAACCTTACAAGCTTTGGTGTAATACAACCTAGAGATTATAATCCACAAATAGCAGAAACTTGTTTTTTGTTTTATCCTAAAAGGCTTATCTATTCTTTAAGGGCACAAGAAGAATCAAAAAAAGATTTCTGGAGAGTATTCTTGCCTAATAACTATAAAGACTTTAAAAACAAAGTAAGCATTATAAAACCTATTAATCAGACTGGTGCTATAATGTTTTTCCCTTATGCATCTCCTAAAATGTTTATGGGTGTTGATCAACTGCAAACAGATTTAGGAACAAAAGTAATATTAGGTGACGGGGGTTTATTTGCTAGAGAACCTAAGAATATAACTAACTCAGATTTAGCAAATGAATATGCATCATGCGAAAGTGCTAGAAGTGTTATTAATACTCCTATGGGTGTATTCTTTATATCACAAGCACAAGGAAAGATATTCCAATATACCGGTAAGCTTGCTGCAATATCTGATCAAGGTATGAAGTGGTGGTTTAACAAGTATTTACCATCAGTGTTGTTAAGACAGTATCCAGGATTAGAGGGCACAGAGCTTGAAGATAATCCTGTAGTTGGAATTGGATGTCAGGCTATATATGATATTAATGATGATATTGTATATTTCATGAAGAAGGATTATAGTGTAAAAAAAGAGTATATTAAAGAAATAATATTTGATACTGTTAAGTGTCAGTTTATATACAAAAACAAAATAACAAGTTATCCTATTATTTTAGGAGATCCTTTCTTTTTTGATAATGCATCATGGACTGTATCATATGATCCAAAGATTAAGGGCTGGATATCTTTTCATGATTGGCATCCTGAGTTATCATTGCCTAGTGTTAATCACTTTCTTACAACAAAGACATTTAAAACCAAAGAACCTAAATGTCCTCCAGGTTATGTTCTTAACAACACAACAGGTAAATGTGAAAAGTTAATTTTCGAAAATGCTCCAGGGTTTGTTGATGTAGATGAGAAGCCTGCAAATATAGTAGGAAATACTTGTGAATGTGATCCAGGATATACTTTAGTTTATCCAGATGTAAATGTTACACCTGTAATATGGGATCAATCTACAGGAGATTGCACAACTATAGTTAGTACAACAACAGGTAGTGGAACAGGTGATGGAAGTACAAACTCATCAAATTGTAACTGTTATCTCTATTTTTTCATATTTGGTAGTTCAATTATTCCCTCTACTGTAACAGCTATACAAGCTGTTAGATGTGATGGTACAGTTATTTCTTACGCAAGAGATTCTAATGGTCGTTTCCCTGATTCTTTAGATTGTATTAGAGAAGGTGAACTAATAGCAATTGGAGATCCAACATTTGATATATTTGATTCTTATAAAAAAGCTTCATCATCATGTGGTACATATACTTGCTGTAAGTGTTACACTACACAAGTTATTTCTAATGGGTCAACAATTGCACCTGGGTATTCTGTTTCTTATGAAAAATGTGATACTGGTAAAATTATAAATGTAAATTTACCAGGATCAGAAGACTGGATTTCTCCTTGTCATAGAGCTGGAACACTTACTTTTTCTCAAGGTTTTCCTTTTAATCAAGTTACTATAACTACTACAGATTGCGGAACATATCCCTGTGATGATAATACAGGAGGTGGAGGTACAATTGTTACTACAGAATCTTATCCTGCTATATGTAGAAAAATAGAATGTGGATGCCCGCCTTCACCAATACCTAATGCTGTTCTTACACAAGGAGGGCCAGGTTGTGATTCTTTACCTAATCTTTTATTTGATGTAGGAGATCCAAGTTTTATTATACCACCTGGTTTAATAACTTGTGATTATCAAGCATTATTACAAGTGCCCCCTAGTTTTGAACGTGGTTCTATATGGAGACATAACTACAGATGTGATTTGTTTGCTAACTATTATGGTGTAGATTATCCATGGGAAGTTGAGCTTGTAGAAAACACAGGACAAATGGTGACAACTCTTAGGAGTTTAGAATATCAGTTGGAAAGTTATGTATATAAAGGAGATCTTATAAATGGTTGTGGTGATGACAGATGGCATGATTTAGATTTTAATTTTGACAAAGCTATTATTTATAATTCTGAACAAGTGTCTGGTTTACTTACATTAATACCTCATCCTAAAGAAGATCCCTTAAATATGATTTTATATCCTATTATAGGAACTCAAGATATTAAAATACTATATTCTAAAGAAGAGCAGAAATTTAGATTTAATCAATTTTGGGATATAACAAAAGACAGAGGAGAGTTTACTTCTCAATACATACCACAGCCCGGTATTACTCCTGTTATAAACTCTGGACAAAGTATATTTTTAACAGAGCTTAATGGGTATATAAAAGATTTAAACTTTAATAATTTAAATTACATAAAAACTAGTGATCAACGCAAAAAGTTTAGACACTATTTTAATAAGATTATTTTAAGAAGAACATTGTCAGGTAACAGAAAAATGTTACTCAAGTTAAACAATACAAAACTAAATCTATCAGTAAGATGATGAATGAAAGATATAGCAAAAAAGAAAGCAGAGGTTTACCAGGTGGACCACATGAACAATTCACATATGTAACAGGTGTGTTCTTACAGGATATGTACCATGTTCCTAAAGCTCAAGAAGGTGGTAGTTTACCAAGTTATCAGACTACTGGAGAATATAACTTTCTAGCCCCTTATAAAAGAGAATGGGAAGCAAATAAGGAGGGAAGGGGAGGTAGATATGTAAATAAGGGAATTGATTTTGATAATTGGAATATACAAGAACCTAATCAAAATCAACAATCTAGTACATCTGTACAGCAGCCTTTAATTTTATCTCCTAAAGAATGGGAGGCATATAATAAAGATAAGGCAATACAAGAAAAACCAGGAGTGTTTGGAAATTATTTTAATAATATAAAAAAAGGTGTTAACAGAGTATATTCAGATCCTGGAATTTTAGCTAGAAGAACAAATTTACTTTTTGATAATTTAATTACAAGTGAAGATGAAACAACTGTTAATATATTACCAAGAAGAAAATTATATGAATACAAAACCATTAGGGATGATAGGGGTAATATTATTGATAGAGTTAAAAATACAGACTTAACATTTGAAGATTTATCAGATCAAGAATTTGGAATAGTAATGAATCTTACAAATGATGAAAAAATGGATAGTACATATAAAGATTTTCAAGCATCTCAAATTATAGGGGGAGATTATATTGATCAATACGGTAGAATATCAAGAACTGCTTCAGAATTTAAAAATATGGATTGGGAAGCATTAAAGAAAAAATCAACAGGTGATGATAGGAATGATTATAGAACAAATGAAGGGTACTTAGTAAACCCTGAACAAAAAGGATATTATAAAATAGGGCGGAGAAATAAAAATACAAATTTTAATCCTCAAACAGATTATTTTTATGGAGTTCAAGATGGAAAATTAATAGCGGGACCTATAGATAAATTTAAAGATGAAACTACTATTACACCAATGAGATTTGGGCATAGGTACTATACAAAAGACAACCCGCCGGATTTAGAAAAAATGAAAGCTTCTTCTGATTTTTCTCCACATAAGGGACATATAAAACAATTATTATACTCTCCAACAACAGGTGCAATTGGAATGACATCTCAACGACAAGGAATTATGGATTTTTATAATAAATATGGTGATGTTATCCCAATTTATTTAGATGATGGATCATATGGATATGTGTCAACCTCTAGAGGAATAGATAAATTAGAATATAGCGATTATCAAGATTATATGGCTAGTAGTAATAATAAGGATAGACCTATTAAAGGTGTTGATAAACATGGTTCTGGACAAGTAGGTGATAATTTTGGATACAATATATATATAAAAAGAAAAGGTGGAGAAGAATTACCTATTGGTCAAGAAGGTTTGGAAACACCAGACCCAATGATAAAGTTTAATGAGCTTGCACGTAATAGAGAATTGCAATCTGTTAAACCCATTGGGCCAATGAAAAAATGGATGTATGGCAAGAGTGAAAATGAAGCACAAGACTTTCTAACTAAGATGGTTAACAGTCCATTGTTTGAAGAGAGGTACAATAAAATGCGTGGGTATAAAACACCTGCTAGTAAAGAAGAAATAGAAAATTACAGAAATCACATGCTATCAAATATGCAAAAGGTAGATTGGTGGCCAGTAGGTTTTGATCGTGATAATGAAAAGTATGATAGAGAAAAATTTGGATCAGCATGGTATGATAATATGTTCCCTTTGCAAAAGGATAAATATGGAGTAGATATTGTGCCAGAAGACCCTCAATCAGCAGGTCTTCCTTCAGGGAAAAAATCACATACAATTTTTAGGTCAAACAATTATGATCCAACTGCTGCTATACATGAGTTATCTCATGCATCTACTAATTACTATGGTTTACCAGCAAATGTAAATATCCCTTTTTCAAAAAATCCAGAAAAAGAGGAATATGTAAAACGTTTTAATACCTATCACAACAGAAGAAATACAGAAAAGAAATCTTATAAAGATGAGTTAGCAAAATATCTTTATGATGCTGGAATATATGATGCAACTACTAAGCGTTTTGATGAAAATGATTATGACAATGTAATAAAAGAATATGAAAAAATAAAAGAAGAATTAAAAAAAGACCCTAATAATAAAGCACTCCTTGAAAAAAAGAAAACATATGATAGAAATATAGCACCTTATGATAAAGAACAAACTATCCAAATATTTAATAGTTTTGTTGATAACAGTAGTTCTAATGAAATGCCTATTGGAAAATACGGAGGAGAAGGATACAGAATAGATGCATCAGGTTATAATGATCCCTATAAAGTTATACCAAGTGGTAATATAACCATGACAGAACAAGATGGTGGTGCTTTAAAGAAAGGTCCTTTGCTTGGTATAGATAACATGGGTAATCAACAAATGATGTTTCCTGGATATGAATATCAGTTTCCTGGAGATGAGGTTATGGAAATACCTGTAGCACAAAGTGGTTTAAATACAACATCATCAACAGCAAAAGGAGGTAAATTAAAAGGAGATAACTTAAGAGGCAAAACTTTAAATCAGCGTTTATATGAATCCATAACACCAATAGGATATGATTGGAAACATGCTTTAAAAGAATTAAGAGCAGGAAAAAGATTACCTTTTATGTGGGATGGGGAAATGACATCTTTTGAAGATTTTGATAAAATGGATAGATGGAGAGACCCTAAAACAGGAAAATTAGGTTGGTACGGTGAATATGTTAAAGATATATCTGATAAACATTGGAGAAAATATTTGTTTCCTGAAGAAGAATTTGATACTTTTTATCCTTCTAAGTATAAGCCTTCAACCAATACCGGAGAAGATGTTGAATATATGCAATTTGAATATGATGATGACATATTTGATGAAGCTGGGCAATATGGTATATTTGATGCAGAAGTTGGAACCAATAAACAAGTTACAGATTCTTCAGCAGGAGGTTTTACACTTAAAGACTATACTTTATCAAGAGGAAGAGATGAAAGAGGAGATTACATATCTTATTATGACAAGGTAGACTTTGCTCCTTCTGTTATGGGTATGAAAGTTCCTGTAGAAAAGTTTGTAGGAAAGCCTTATGATTTTTATGGAAGAATGTATTACACTAAAGAAGGTGATAAGATAAAGAGGATTTTCCCAAAAATAAAACAAAAAGGAGGAGGAACTGATGAATTTGATAGAATATTAAAAAAATACACAACTAAAGGTTGGGCATCACTTACAGAAGAAGAAAAGAATTTTTATTCAAATAATTATAAAACAACTATACCTAATAAATTTACTTTAGATGAAAACAATACACTTTATGGTACTTTACCAACGGTAAGTGTAACAGCTCCTTATTATAAAGGACCTGGAGAAGATATTACAAGAGAGGGTGTTACAGATGCAATTGTTAGTGGAGGAAAAGCTTTAGCAAAAGAATTATATGGGTACACACCTATACCTGCTATAAAAAATGTAGGCAGCAATCCAATTCATTATTTAAGGGAATTAGGTAAATTTATTGAAGACACCATGCTTACAACTCCAGTTGTAGATGTTCCATTAAAAGCAAACTACAGCGATGTAGTAGATTTAGCAGAAGTTGCAACATTAGGTAGTGGAACAATAATTGGAGGAGCAAAAAGACTTATAAAACCTTTAATCAAAAACAAAAAAATAATAAATAATATACCTAGTAATAAAGTAAATGATATACCAAGTGACAATCTAACTATATTTGATGTATTTCCAGAAGGAAAATTACCAGAAACACCAATATCAGATCCTCTTTCTAATATTTTAGATAGTCATGTTATACCAGAAACAGGTATAAATTTAAGACGTATAACTAGAAATAATAAAAAAGCTAGACCAAAAAGAAAATATAGTACAATAAATAAAGATGTACAAGATAATAAATATGATATAAGTAAGTCTTTTAGAAAAAATGAAATTACAGGAGAAATAACACCAAAAAGTATTTATGTAAAAGATCTAACTTCTAATAATTTACATCAAGCTATTTATCATGATAATACAGGTACATGGCAGTTAAGAGCTAATTGGGAAGGTAGTAGCATAGGTGCTGGTAGAGCTTATAATGCTTTAAATAAACAACTACCAGCTTTTGCCAAAATACTTGAAAAAGGAACACTTAGTCTTGACTCTTATAAAAATATAGTTGGTATGGCTAAAAGAGAAAAAGATTGGGATGTAATACCACAAGGATATATACCTTTAAATTACCAAGCTGTAAATAATAAAATGTTAGATGATTTAAGAGATTTAAAAGATTTAGATCTTGGTGAATTATCTTGGACTAGAGGTATAAAAGATAAAAAAAATTTACAAGAAGCAGCAGATAGAGTTAATAATAAATTTAAATTTCCTGATGAAAGAAGAGCTAGAATAGGTGAAGACGGAAATATAGAATTACCTAATTATCAGCTAAATAGAAAATATCAAAAAGGTGGTGAATTTCAAAAACTAGTCAACAAATACACTACTAAGGGCTGGCAAAGTTTAACAGATCAAGAAAAGCAAACGTATAAAGAAATGTATCAACAGTATAAATAGACATTATCTTATAAATTTTGTATATTTATATTACAATTAAACCATTATGGAAAACCAAAAAAGTTTACAGCAGGTTGGATCACAGCAAGTTAAAAATAACATGCAGTATTTACTTGCTGAGTTGCAAGACAAAATACAAAATCAAAATATAGATGTCATTCAATCTGTTTCTGATTTAGTATCAGAAGGTAATAATCCTCAAGAAGTTGCAATGGCGTTGATGGAAATTGGTTATGATGAAAATGTAATCAAGCAAATATTTCAAAAACTAGAATCAAATCAACAGCCGGAAGAAGAACAAGAAATAAAAGAAGTAACTACGCAACATCAACCTTCTTCAGAACATCCAGAATCTTTACAAGAGCGCGTTCAACAACTACAGCAAGAAGGGATGACTGCTAAAATGGGTAAAGAAAAATATAACAAAGGTGGTCATTTTAAGAACTGGATAAATAAAAACTATGGTTACATTTCTGACAATGATAAGTATGATGTACCATCAAGATTTCAATCTTTACCTACTGAAGTAAATAGAACATCTGGATTAGACTTTGTAACAGATATGTTTAAAGTAGGTAATAGAGCTGTAGGAACTGTCAAAGATGCTATAGCAAGAAAAAATGATTCTTCTTACAACAAGTATTCTGTTAAGTTTGGAAAAGATGCAAATCCTAATGATTTTTATATTACTGATCAAAGTTTTTATGAGGCATCAAAAAACAAAGGTGACTTAATGACAAAAGATCAGGCAGCAAGAACCATGAAAGACAAGTCTAGATTTATTTATAATCCAGATAATAAAGCTTATTCCTATGCATTAGCCACGAATCCCTTTGCTAGTGAATCTGAAATTCAAAATCAGATTAACAGAGAGATGGGCAAAAAGTATAGAGATAAGTATAAAGAAATGTCATTGCCAGATTATGAACGAACAATGAACTTATTTAAAAGTTTTATACCAGGAATGCAACTAGGTGGGGGTACACATAATACACATTATGCACAAGGAGGTTTAAAAAAATATCAAATAAAGGGTGAAAAATATGATGATGATACTTTAGACAGATCAAACTTTTATAATGACCCATTTAAACCTCAACAAGTTTTTGAAGGAATGACAGGACCTCCAGAGTTTGATTATGGGTTTTTAAAAAAAGATGATTATATTCCGACTGATTTACAACAATCTCCAAAACTTCAAGATGATGATTATGATTTTAGAGATAATTTTGAAGATGAATATTCAGATTTACAGAAAGACACATCTGCTAAAGTAAAGATTAAAAATAAAGGTGCATTTTCAAAAGCATTTGATACAGTAACAGATGTTGCTGGTGTAGCAGTTGATACGGGTAGTTCTATCAATAAACTATTGAAAGATTCAGAAAATTTAAGGAAAAAAAACAATGTAGATTACAGTGCTGCAGATCAAAAGTTTGGTACTGATATAGGAAGTAAAGGTTACTATACTTATCAACAAGAAGGTATACTTCAACCAAATATGCAAACAGAATATATAACTCAAAAAGGTAGAGAAATGAATAGTAATAGATATAGAAATTTAATGATGCAATATGGAGGTGGTAATACTCCTCAAATGCAACAAGATAATACAAGGATTAATCAAATGAGTGAAGCTGATATACAAGCATATATAAATATGATGAATACAGCACGTGATGAAGAAACATTTTTTAAACATTTTCCTTATGCAAAAAACATGAAGGAAATGCAAATGGGTGGCATGAATCCTATGAGTGATTTTTTCATGGATAATGGTTTGGAAATGTATCAAAATGGTAAAGAACAATCTATAGAGTATTTTGGTAGACCAGGCCAAATAAAAAGATTAAATAAACTAGGTTCAAGAAACCCTTTATATCAATACCTTATAGATCAACAATTGCCAAGAGAAGTGAATGAGGATAATCTTATTGTAAGCTCAACAAATCCTGGATATTATCGCCCAAGAAGAATGGTTGGTGATGATACAATTGAATCTTTTGGAGGGCAAGATGACTATTCAGTGAATGTACTAGGTAAAAATTATAATATTACTGATTCAGATAGATTACAATTTGATATACCAAATAATTTAATTAGACAAATTAGAAAAGAAGGTAGACGATATTTAAGAGAAGATGATCCTTTGCAAGCTTATAAAGATGCTATGTATGCGAAAGAAAATTATGAAAAACCTAGCCCTACATCTGGTCCACCATTATCACCAGAAATGAAAAAGATTTTAGAAAATGATAATTACAGAGATAATTTATATTCTAAAATGTATGGTGGTTCAACTAATCCTTTCTCAAAGAAAAGACAGCTTAGAAAAAAACGTGGTGGACAAATTGCTAATATAAGCACTGATGTTTTAAAGAGATTACAGGAAGAAGCTAATAAAAATCAAAAGTATAAATTTAATACACTATGAAAATAAAATTCAATGAGTTGCCTGATGGATTTGAAGTAAGAAATGGTGAAATAATACAAGTAAAACAATCTGGTGGATCTACAGGGGATCAAAAAGAGTATTCTCTTGTAACTACACAAACAGATGGTTCTATAGATGATGATATAAAAGTCAACTATTCTATGACATCTGTTCCTAGAGATGAAGCAAACATAGAAGCAGAAGGTGGTGAGACGGTGTTAACAGATTTGAATGGTGATGGGTCTTTTAATTTGTATGACATTAAAGGGCCTAGACATGGTAGTGGTGGTGTTCCATTATTCCTACCTGAGCAGTCATTTGTTTTTTCAGACTTTAGTAAGATGAAGTTTACAAAAGATGAGATGGCAGAGATGGGTATTGAGTCAAAGAAAAAAATGACACCAGCAAAGATATCTAAAAAGTATGGTACAAATAAATTTAATGCTTTGCTTAAAGATCCATTTGTTGATAATATACAAGCTAAGACTGCAGATCTTATGCTTGAAAAGAATAAGAGAAAGCTTTCTAAGTTATCTTTTATGCAAGAAGCTAAGAAAGACTTTGAAGAGGGTGTTCCAGTAACGTCATTTCCATTTTTAGTAGAGCAAGGTCAAGATCCTATTGAGTACACACAGCAGGTAGAGCAAATAACTAGACAGCAAGCAGAACAAAAAGTCATTCAGTCTTTACCTCCAGAGCAGCAAATGCAGATAGCTGCTATGCAACAATACATGGCACAGGTAGATCAACAGCAACAGCAAGAACAACAAGGTGCTCAAGACCAAGGTATGCTACCACAACAACAAGGTATGCAGCAAGAGATGCAACAAGGCATGCAGCAAATGCCACAAGATATGTCTCAGCAAGGTATGATGCCTCCTCCTCCAGAAATGGATAATCAACAACTTGCACAAATGGGCTTTGAGATAGAAGGTATGTCTTATGCTCAAGCTGGCACAGAAACAAGTTTAAAATCAGAGGCTGAACAATTTCAACAAAAAGACAATGAGAATTTTCTTAAAGAAAGAATAATTTATAGATTAAATGAGCATTTAAATAAAGAAAGAAAACATCATGGTTCGGATGCTTTTTATGAAAAAAAATATCCAGATAAAATAAAAAAATTAATAAATATATTAAGAACTAATGATATTTCTAGTGAAGATTTAGAAATGTTAAATAAAGAAATAATAGATGACTCGCCTTTAGATTCTTGGACATCTACATTTTCTAGAACTATAAATAGTGTAAGTAATTCTATAAATCAAAAATATAAAGACAATACAGTTGATATAGATAAAGAACCAGATGTAGATGATGAATGGGATCCAGCTGTAGATAAACTTGATAGAGTCGTTGGGCGTAATTCTGGTAGAGAATATTTTCCTTCTAATGATTTAGATGTAATAAACCAAAGGAATGTTTCTAATAAAGAGCCATTGCCTAATATACAAAATGCTGATATACTCCCTATAAATTTAGATTTATCAAATGTACAAGGAACAACTAATGTTAGTGAAGTAGATGAAGACTTATATACTAACAGAGAATATTTTCCTACAAATAATCTTGAAACTCTTGGTGCGGGTCAAATAGATAATCCTGTAAATCCTTTTAATGCCTTACAAGACTTTATACCTCAAGAAGAAGTAGATACACCAGAAAAAGCTGCAAGAAGATTATTGGATTCTGATGATATATATGGAGAAATTCAAAATTTGTATAAAAATGATAACGAAGGATTATGGGTGGCACTAACACATATAAATCGTAATCCAAAATTTGCTGAAAATTATAATATAAATAATAAAATTATATTTGATGCATATGACGCTGCTGAATATGCTGATCTCCTTAGAAATGATCCAGAAGAGGCAAAACAAGCAATAGGAGATGGTAGAGAAGCATTTAACAAAAATATTGAATCTTTAAAAGCACAAAACGATACATCTACTTCAGAAAAAGCTACAAGAAGATTATTAGATTCTGATGATATATATGGAGAAATTCAAAATTTGTATAAAAATAATCTTGATGAATTATATTCTATTCTACAACATATGGATTCTAATAAAGAATCTTATAATTCAAATATAAATTATGAAACAATAGGCTCAGCATATGACTATATTGATTTAGCGTTTGCGTATGGTGATAATTTAGATGAGGTTGAAAGGGTTAATAAAAGAGGTAGAGAAGTCTTCAACAAAAATATTGAATCTTTAAAAACACAAAACAATACACCTACAACAGACCAATCTCCACAAACAAGTGGTGACTATAGAGATAAGATAATTGACTATGAATTATCACATGGTGCAGCAGATGGAACAGGACTACCTCTTGAGGTTGCATTTAAAAAGAGTGTAACAGGAATTAATTTTACAGGAAATGAAGAAGAAGATAAACAAAAAGTAAGAGAATGGATTCAAACAATTGATGATAAGTATAGTGAATATCCTCTGGAGTTAAGAAAAAGGATGGTTGACTTTGAAATTAATAGTGAAGATCCAAGAGCAGCTATGATGGAGGCCGCTGGTGTAATTACATCTAAACAAAAAGGTAGTAAAGAATTTTATCCAAAAGGAAGTTTAGATAAGACTGTAGTAGATGACTATTGGGCAGAATACGGTCCTCAAGTAATGGACATGATAGAAAATGACACTACAGGTTTTATAGATAAATTTGACGCTGCTAAACATAGGAGCTATAAATTTGGAACAGGAGCTGCTACAAGTTACCCTGCTACACACGGACCTAGAGTTGACATGTTTAATAAAGATTTTGAATATGGCAAGTGGAATGCAGGTCAGTACTATAAATATGATAAAGATAAAGGAGCATATATTAAATCTAATCAAGCAACAACTAAAGAAGCTGAAGAGTTTTTGGATGATCCAGAATCAAATAGTCAAAACATTTCTACAGCACAAGAATTCTTTGAAACAGAAGATGGCATTACAGTAAATGTTGATCCACAATTATCCTCAGATTTAGCAGAAGATAAAATATTCTTGGGCAATGAACAATTAAGAAGTAATTATGAAGCATTAGAAAGAACATTTAAAGATCCAAATTCTCCTGCTGGAAAAGGTTTGATTTCAAGATTTAGAGAAGCGTTAAATAATAATGATTACTTTGGACAAAATGTTTCTAAATTAGAAAAAGAAAAATTAAGAAATTTAAATGAACAAGAAATACTTGATTATTTCTTAATGATGCAAAAAAGAAACCTTGGTGCATATGCATATGAAAAAGCTGGAGGTCAAAAAATATCTGACTATGCACAAACAGGAGATCCTAAAGGAGAGTATAAACAATTGTATGACAAAATGGGAATGTCATATGATGATGCAACTGGTTTTGCGGCAGAGGCACAACAAGCTGCATATATAGCTTATAGAGATTTACTTAAAGATAGAGATGAAGGCATATTAGATGATGATCAAAATGATGCATTGACAGGATATGGTATTAGGCAAGTAGGAAAAGAAGATGAAAAGTATGGTATAGATGCTGAAAATAATATTTCAAGAATAGAAGGCCACTATGGAAATACAACGCTTGGGCAGCATTCTACATATACCCCGCAAAATGTTATAGAGGATGCTGAAGAAGCAGAAGATTTTCCTGCAGCAGAGAAAGTAACAGTTGAAGGAGAAGATGAAGATATAAACATACAACCTAACCAACTTAAAGTACCTTATAATCCTAATGATCCTAGATTTTGGTTGCAGGATTTGCTTAAGTTAAATGCAATTGCTTCAAGAAAAAGAAAGAAATTCTACCCTTGGCAACCTGCTGTTGAAGATATTGATGTAGATTATGTATTAGAAGATCCAACTAGAGCTATAGCCGCTACAAATGAGCAAATGAACTTAATGGCTCAAGGTTTAGGTACATTTGGTGGTCCTCAGTCTTTTAATTCAAGAATGGCTAATGTTCAAGCAAAGACTGCTGCAAGTATTGCAAATGTTACTGCCGGTGTTCATAATAGAAATATAAACACTATCAATAGAGGTCAGGCTCAACAAGCTCAGTATGACTATATGGTTGATAAAGAGAATAGAACTAGAAATACTAAGTTGTATGACGACACAATGAAAGTTGAGCAGAATGCATTAATTGAGCAAAACTTTGACCGTGAACAATATGCTGATGCTATGGCTAATGCTTATAGTAACATGGCAAATACATACAATATGAATACATTGTATGATAATTATAATATTGATCCAACTACAGGGGGTATGATGTATTTCACAAATCCAAATGCTTTAGATCCATCTCCTAACTATGAAACATCTAAATTTGAACAGTATAAAAGAATGAATAATCAAATTAGAAGTAGGTATAATAGAGATATGAATGAGACAGAAATGAAATATTTTTTAGGGGATTCAGATCAAAGACAATTAAATAATTACCAAAGAGAAGCATTAAACAATAATCCTGCTGGAGTATTTGGCTATGATGCTAAAAGAACAGGTAAAAGAGGTAGAGAGATTAATAAACTACTACCATTTTTTTCAGGGAAAATAGGAATATAAAATTTAAATAATGGCAACGTATGTACCTAATGTAAATCCTTACTTACCAAATGTTAAGGCTTTTACACCAGATTATAAGTTTCTTTCAGATGCTTTACAGCAAAGACAAACTAAATATGATTCTAACTATAAGCAGCTTAACAATGCTTATAGTAAAGTTGTTTATGCTGGACTATCAAGAGAAGATACAAATAAAGCAAGAGATCAATTTATTAATAACTTGCAGCCTGAACTAGAAAAAATATCAGGATTAGATCTTTCTTTAGCTCAAAATGTTAGGGCCGCACAGGGTGTTTTCCAACCATTCTATGATAATGATTTAGTTGTTAAAGATATGGTAATGACTAAAGATTATCAAAACAAAATTGCATTAGCTCAAGATTTAAAAACATCAACAAATGAAGAAGAGAATGATAGATATTGGGATGAAGGTGTTAAGCTTTTAAAATATAAAATGGATGATTTTATTAATGCTTCTCAAGAAGATGCACTTTCATCAAGTATGCCTTCTTATATGCAAAATCCTCAATTATATAAAAAAGCAAAAAGTTACTTAGAAAAAAAAGGTTATACAGTTAAGTATGATACTTTATCTCCAGGAGGGGATTTTATTGTTACAGATACAAATGGTAAAAACATTACAGCTACTGCAATGGCAGATCTAAAAATGAATTTTCAAAATAATGATATTATCCAAAATGGATACTATACAAAATCATATGTAGACTCAAGACAGTATGCAGAAAATCAAATGAAAGACGGTGCTGTAAACTCTATATCTGAAGGTATATTAAAATATAATAAGGGTAATATAGAGGTTTATAAAGAAATGAATATTGCTAATTCAGTAAAATATGATGAGCAAGTAAAAACAATAAATAAAGAATTAGATGTTATTGAAACTGAATTAAAAAGACAAGGGAGAACTCCAAAACCTGATAGTGAAATAAGCAAGCAAATTGAGCTTATGAAAAACAGAGTTGAAGGCTTGACGGCTGAAAAAGAAATGTCTTTAAAAACAGCTGAATTAGCAGATCGTATTCTTACAAGTAATGACCCTAATGAAATAAACAATAAGGGTTATAATGTACAAATGCAATCTAATATTATAAAAGATTTAAATGCCGCAGCTACTAACTATTCTATGCTTACTGCAGAAAGAACAATAAAAGTTAATCAAGCAGAGTTACAACGCAGGAAAGAAGTGCATGAAGTAAAAATGAGTAGTATACGTTTTCAGCAAGATAAACTATTAAAAGAAATAGAAACTACTGAGCAAGAAAAAAGATTAAAAACTAAAATAAGACTAAACTTAGAAGCTGGATTAAATGCGGATGGTACTAAAAAAGCTGTAGGAACGACAGGAAATGCAATACTTGATAGATCAGGTGGTAGTTTTTCATTAAATAATACAGAAGATATTGTTAGTACTGAAAATTATTTAGGTAAACAGGAGTTATATATTGAAGATAAAGAAATAAGTTTATCTACTGCACAAATAGAAAATTATATTCAAGCTTATGATCAGTTAAATAAGAGTGCTCCTAAAAACATGGTAGAGCTTCCAAGTAAATTTGAATTAACATCAGAAGATAAAGATAAAATAAGATATTCAGCTCCAAACAATAAAAGTTATGTTAGTAAAGATTTGTTTAGAGAAATAGCATTTAGAAAAGAAAATTATGAAAAGTTTGAAGAATTGCAAAAATCTATTTATGAAGTTACATCTATAGATGAAAGCAAAGAAACTATATTTGAGGTAAACAATGTATTAGGTAAATTAAAAGAAAATTATACTTCAAATAAAGAACAAGAAAGTTTAACAAAGAGTCAACTAAACAATTTATATAAAACAACAAAAGATAACTTAGAGCTAAAATATAATCTTTTGGATAAAAAAGGCATACCAAGTATATTTTCTGAAGATGAAGATGGTAATGTTACAAAACTTACAAGAGAACAATATTCAGAATTGATATCTAAACAAATTAAAGAAGGTAAGATAACAGGTAAAGCTTTTGAAGAACTTGCAAAAAATGACGGTAAAAAACCTTTAAAAAAGGTTATGGTTAATCGTGGTGCTATTCCATCTATAACTTCAGAAAAAATAGACGGGCAAGAAAAACAAGGATATGAATTATCATCCCGTAATTATGTGCTTTCACCTTCAAGATCAAAATTAGTAAGAACTGATGCAGGAAATTATCTTTTTACATCTGAATCATTTTTACCTAAAGGAACGGAAAAAACTACACAACTTTTAAAACAAGATATTGAAAAGGATGGAAGATATAAACTTGGACAAGATAATAAATATGTTGAAGTAAATCAGCAAAATCAACCTGTTATAGATCCTAGATATGGTAGAGTTCAAAATTTTAGACTTCAAAGAGTTAAAAAATACTCACTTGGTGAAGTAGTTGAAATTTTAAATAGAGAAAAACAAAATTCCTTTAATCAACAAAATAAAGGTGAATTAGAACAAAAGATGGGTGTAGGTTGGAGATCATTTAATCCAACTAATAGAGCAACTTATACTACTATTGGTGTTGGAATTAATGATAACTATTCAGCAAAATCAGACACAGCATATGATGGAATACTAAAAACAATAGAAGATATTAACAATAGTGAAACTTCAGAAAAAGGTTATACATTTGTAAATTATAAAGCACAAGATGATGGCAAAGGTTCTGCAATTACATCAATGCCTAACATGTATATTGGTATGTCAAAAACACTTCCTTTAGGTAATACAGATAAAGACAACCCAAAATCTGAGTCTGTACCTCAAGGAGTTTTTGCTTTGCAAGCATTAAATGCACCTGGGGCTATAGTTTCTCATCAAGTAGAAACTATATCTCCAAAAGACGAAGGTATTGAAAAAGCTCCTATACAGCTTTCTAATCCTAATGCAAAATTACAAATGTTTAATATTTTAGAAAATTGGTCACAAGGAAAACTAGATAAAAAATATAATTATAACATAAAATATAAACCTGCCTTACCTGGTCAAGATAATTCTACTTATGAATTAATTAGAACTCAAAATATATCAGGAACTACAACATCAATAGGAAAACCAAGAACTCAAACATATACATTAAGCATTCCTAGTCAGTATGACAAAAATAATCTTAACCCTAAAAATAACAAAAGTGTAGATTTGCTTAGTTCACTAATTGATGATGTTTCAAAATCTTATGAAAGAAAACTTCCTAATAATAGTAAAATAAATGCTTATCTTTCTAATGAACAATGGACTATTGAACAAACTTTTTTTCAATATGATTTAATATCAGATAGCATGGTTGAGGTAGATATTTCTTCAACAAAATATGGAGATGTTGCTATGTATAGAAATAAAAGTTCTGAACAAGCTACAGAAAAATATTATGAATATTTAAATTATATGTCAGAGTGGAGTTCAATACAATTTAATAAGCAAAAAGATGCACAGAAAATTTTTAAAAAAGCATTAGAAAAAGATTCTAATGTAACATGGGAAGAAGTTTTTAAGATAAAATAATATATAATGGCCAACGGAGATTTAACACCAGATAGTTTTCAATTTCAAGCAGAAGATTTAGACATTAATTTAAAAAGCAACTTAGATCAAGGACCTCCTTCTGATCAAGAATATGATTTAATGTTTCAAGAGTTTAGCAATTCTGTTAATAGCATTGTATATCCAAATTACAAAAGTTATACAGGTCCTGAATATAGCCCTTATAAGTCTAATGTTGAATTAAATGATAATGAAGAAAGTTTGTTAAAAGGTATGAGGCAAGTTAAAAATTCTGCTCCTAAAAATCCTACGCCTATCAGACCTATTATGTTTAATAAAAGGAATACAAATTATGAGAGGTATTCCAATCATCCAAAGTTTCAAGAGTTAGGTTTTAACCCATTCAGAGATAATGAAACATTGTATAATGAAAACTCTAGCTTTACTGATGATTTTTCTAGAATGACAAGTCAGTTCCCTAAATTATTTTATACAGGTTTTGTTTCTTCTTATAGATCTATTGGTGATTTGTTTGATGATGATAGTTATTTTACTGGCAAAGATTTAGATTCTGCTAGAGAATTTGCGGATGCTATGAGAATAGGTAATTCTACTAGAGGAGGAGTTGGTGGTTTTTTAAATAATCTTGGGCTTCAGTCTGCCTATACATTTGGAATAGTTGCTAATATAGCTGCAGAAGAGGCTTTATTATCTTTTGTTACTGGAGGTGGTTCTTTGTTTTCTGCACCATTGAGGGGAACAAAAAAAGCAATAGAAAGTGTAGTTGAAGGAACAAGGTTGCGTCAAGTTGCAGATAACACTTCATCTTTAATGAATGGCTTAAATAATGTTGAAAATTCAAAAACAGCTTATGATGCTATTAGAACAGGAGATAGTAAGTTAATGTCTTTTCTTTTGCCAGAAACAATGAAAAGTAGACAGTTGTTAAATACAACATCTAACACTGTTGAAAATTTAACAGAAATTGGTAAAAGTGTAAAAACCTTTGGTGGGTTTTATAGAGATATGAGAAGCTTAAACTATGCACTTTCAGAAGCAAAAATGGAAGCAGGTATGGTGTATGATGAACGTATAGCAAATGGTCTCGCAGAAAAAACTAGGCAATCAGAAACTGGTCAATTGTCAGATGATGATTTACAGTTAATCAAAGATAACGCCAACAAGTCTGCAATGACAACAACTTTGCTAAATGCTCCTTTTATATATTTTACAAATCAATTACTACTGGGTAATGCATTTGGAACTTATAATAGATCTTTAGCAAGAATGCTAAGTGATAACACAGATGCTTTAGCAAAGAGAACTTTAAGGATAAAGCCTAAGCTTGGAAAAGATGGTAAACTATTAAAAGAAGGTTTAATAACAAAATCAGATACTGGTTTTAAAGGATTTATGCAGACTAGATTCCAAGATGGTATTGCAAAAGGTAGTGCAGGTATGGCACTAAGATATTTTGCTGCAAACTTTGGTGAAGGTGTACAAGAGGTTTATCAAGAAGCAGTTTCACACGGAGTGGGCAATTACTATGATGCTATAACTAAAGATCCTATATCAGGAACAAAAGATTTATTTTTTAGTACATTAAGTGAATCTGTAGCTAGTCAATTTTCCGGACAAGGATTTCATACATTTATGTCAGGTTTCATGATGGGTGGATTAGTAGGCCCTGTTCAAAATGTTGCTTTTCAAGGAATACCAAATTTCACAAGAAAGTACATTACAGATAGAGAAGGATATGCAAAAGAAAAGGCACAATTTGAAGAACAATTAGATCTTGTTGTTGACGGTGTTAATAAGGCATATTCATCTTTTAAAGAAGGGCCAAAAGATTTTTTAGATTTAAATGTAGCTAATGCTGTAGTTCAAAAACAAGTAAGTGAAGATATGCAAGAAGCTGTAACTATGGACAGCTTTTATGACTATATAGAAGGTAAAGGTATATCTAAATTTGTAAACATACATACATTAGTTAGCAATGGAAATGCTGATATGTTTAGAGCACAATTAGAAGACTATTTAAAATTATCTGATAAAGATATATTGACTGCATTTCCTGCGCTTAAAGAAGAGGTTAAAAATGGTAAAGCTAAAGAAAGACTTCAGTCATATATAAAAGAAATAGACAGGGTTGAAGATTTGTACATACAAAATAAAAATAAGTATATAAATCCTTTTGATCCTTCTATGTTTGATCCAGAAACAGATCCTGAAAAATATATAGAAGAGGCTTTAAAAAAGAAAGCGTATGACCATGCTAGTTATCTTGCAATATTTACATCTAATCAAATGGCAAGATCTGGTGAGAGATTAGAATCATTATTTCAGAAATTACAAAATGATCCTATATATAGTGAGATGGCAGCCAATGACTTAACTGTGTTATTGTCTGAAAAAACTTTAAAGAATGAGCTTTCATTTTTAAAAACTGAAATAGAATCTTTAGAAAACTCTGAGCAAACTGATGATGTAAAAAATCAAATAAAACAAAAACAAACAAAACTTAAAGACCTAGAAGACATCAATGATTATTTAGATGAAAAACATGGTTTTTTAAAGCAGTTGAAAAATAGGCAGAAAGCAAAAGGTAAGACTACAGAGTTAAATTGGGGTAAATTTAAAAAAGAAAAATTTAAAAAACTTTTTGTAAAGTATATAAACAACTTAGCAGACAATAAGGATCAGTCAGTAAATCTTGATAAAGTAGATGACTATATCAAGATTATATTTGATTATTCAAAATTGCAGATAGATAAATCTAAGTATAGAAACACACTTCTTGCTTTAGCAGATCCTAAAAAGTTTGATGATCTATATAAAAGATCATATCAGAAAGAAAAGTTAGATAAAGAAAATTACCTAGAGACAATAAAAAAACATATTTATAGTAGTATAAATAATGAAAATATTAAAAACTGGATAAATGATTTAGAGGATGAAGGAATCTATCCAGATATGCAAGAAATAATTGATTTTGCACAACAAAATTTTAGTAATACTTCTATGCTGTTAACATTTAGAAATAAGAATGGAGACATAATAGAGATAGATGATAAGATTGCACAAAGATTAGAGGCTCTTGAAGATATAATTGTTAAGATTGAAGAAGAAAAAGGAAATCAGGAAAATTTAGATGATGGAATATTTTCTGAACAAATAATTAATTTGATTAAAGATTTTAATTTTAACACTCCTAAGCTTTTAGAGGGGCAAGAAGAAACCATCTTTACTGAATTAAAAGAGAAAATCTTAAGATATTTATTCAATAATGATATTAACTCAAGTACATACAATGATACAAAGTTAAAGTATGAAGATAGTCTAAATGAAATATTATCTGGATTAATTGTTATTTTAAATCAAGAACCAAACTATTCCTATCAAGATGCTAAAGAATTATTAATTGATTATTTAAATGATAATATTTCAATAGTTAGCTATAAGAATTTTTTGAATAATATATTTGAGATTACTGATGAAAATTCAGAATTAAGATCTTCTATTGCATCAATGTTTGAGCAAGAAAAAAATGAATTAAAGGAAAAGCTAAATAACAAAATAGAAGAAATAGCACAAAAACATTCTGTTAATTTTTCAGGTGGTGGTTCTTTTTTGTATGATCAGTTATCTGATGAAGAAAAAGAAATATATAATCAAAATAAAATATATATTGATCAAAGAGCAGAAGAGATAGCTAAAGGCATAGATGATACTTTTGATAAAATAGAATTGTTTGGCAGAATTTTTACAATCCAAAAAAACATAAATGGATTTACTATTGTAGAGGTAAATCAAGATGATAATTTAATATCAATAGATAAAAATGTAAAAAACTTTATAAACACTGATGTATTTACATTTGCAAATGAGCAAGACGCTATAAATGCTTTGAATAACCTATCAAAAAAAGGAGATGATAGTTTATACTTAGAGATTGAAGTTAATGGAAAAGAAGTAACGTTAAAGAACAATCAACAGGTTTATGATAAAAACAATGAACCTTATACTGTAATTATTAATGAATGGTTAACAGCAGGCAAGGTTTCAGTATTAGACTCTACTGGAACTGTAAAATCTTATGACATTGATACTTTTTTTGAAAATTATACTACTGAAAAAATAAAAGAGAAAGGCTCTAATATTATAAGTAGTGTGAACAACGATGTCCTTATTATACCTCAAGTGAAGCAGGAAGTTTTTAAATATTTAATGACTTACTTCAATTTAGATTCAAGTGATTTTAGTATTGTAATAAGACCTAGAGAGCAAACAGGTAGAAAAGATAATTTTCAGCCTAATAAAAAAGAAGAACCAAATAAAAATATAAAGAGAGTTGATACTCCTTATGATGTACAATTAGTTATATCAAACGGCTTGTTATCTTTAATTAATGAAAAATTTAAATCTCAAGGTATTGTTTATGATAGTAATACTATAGGGTTCCTAAATACTGGTAATATAGCCTACTATGATAACAACAATAATGAAATAACGGATCCTACAAAAATAACTAAAGAGCAAGCAAAGTTATTTTATAACATAGAGTCAGAAGAAAACTATAATGACTTAATAAATAATCTAGCTACACAAGCTGTCTTAGTAAATAAATTAGGAATTCTACTAGGAGATAAGCAAGAGCTTTCAATTACACCTAAAGAGTTTGTTGATCAGACAGGTATTGTTTTTAGCAAATTTCAAGCTTATGAATATTCTAAAAAACAAGACCAAGAAATATCTATTGATGAGATAATTTACTATGGTAAAGGTTCGTATGTTCTTGTAAGAAATGTATTTAAAAAAGGCAAGTATACATATGAGACTATATCTACTAGTTTTGATACAATTGATCAGGCAGAAACTTTATTAGAAGAAGCTAACAAAAGAACAAAAACTCAAGGGTATTTATACATAACACAATTGCCAAATGGTGATTTGATATACATACCATTAAAATCAAAAACTCTTAATGAGCAGGAACTAAAAGAAGAGTTAAAGAAAATTAGAGATAAGTCTGCAAATGCAGAAAATACTAAAGAAGCTACATCAGAGAGTGATATTTTTGTAGCATTAAAACGTGGAGAATATTTAGATATCTATGTAAAAGAAAATGGTGATGTTAATTTTGCATACAACAATTTAAATAGTGAATTAAGAGTTATTGTTACTATTCCAAAAGCAGATTTCCAAAATTTTTCATTTGAATCATTAGATGTAGTAATTAAGCAGATTAATGACAAGATTAAAGAGTTGTATACAGCTAAAGGACTTTCTGATCCTTATGTAATAACTAAGAATTCATTTAAACAACAATTTGCTAAAGATGCAAATGAAGAAGTAGTTCTAAAAAGTACAAAGACAAAGATAAAGCCAGGAGTGTATTTGTACAACAATCTTAAGTTGATAGCTGACAGTAATGATATAGCCGCTGTAAAAAACAGAGTTGAAGATACGCAGAAGAATGTAGATAATGAAGAAAAAAGTGCAGGTCAAAAAGGTAAAACAACTACTGAAGATGTAAAAGCTAAGAAAGCTAAAATAGAAAAAAGAAAACAAGAAGAAATAGATGATTACTATTCTGAAGGAGATGTTGTAGATCCAATATTTGCTTCAATAAGAGACCAAATTGGGGATACAGGTAGAATAACAAACGCTGAAAAAAGAAAAGCAGTAGAGTATTTAAAAGCTTTGATAAACTTAGGTTATCCTCATAAGGAAGTCGTTAAACTCCTTAATGCAAAGTTTGATTTCTTAAACATTCAGTATAAAGAAACTGCAATAGATAGAATTAACACTAAATATAATGAAGAACTAACTGATTTAGAAGCTGAAGAAAGCAATCAAAACAACAATGACGAAGCCCTATATTCTAATATGAGTAAAGAGGAATTGTTACAACTTAGATCAGAATATGAAATAGGTATAGATTCACTTAGTAGAGATGTAAGCTTAAGAAGAAAACAGTTGCGAAAGCAAAATTTAAGCAAAGAAGAAATAAAAAATGATACAGAAATAAAATCATTAAAAGAACAAATTGATAAACTTAATGAAATAATTAATGAGATAACACAGCATTTATTAAGTATTCAAAACTTAGTTATTGATGAAAGTCATACCAATAGATCTGTAGAAGATATTAATACATTTATAGATTGGCTTCAAAAAAACCTTCCAAACTTTATTACAGTATCTGATTTAAATCAATTGAAAAACAACATGCTAAAAGGGGGTAAGCGTGTTGGGGCATTTATGATTGCATTAAAAAATATATCAGGGGGTATACAACCAGGAGGTTCTATATTTACAACACCAACAAGCCCTGGAAAATACCATGAAGCATTTCATGCTGTGTTTAGACTGTTATTATCAGATGAGCAGATATCTAAATTGATAAGGATAGGTAGAAAAGAGCTTAAAGATTACTATAGAAAAAACGGGAAAAATTACAATCAAGGGCTAAAGAGTTTTAGAAATCAGTCTAAATCTTATGAAAGATTATCTGAAAAACAATTAGAACAATTATTTATTGAAGAGTATATAGCAGAAAGATTTGATAAGTTTAAATCCAATCCAAAATCTACAAAAACTAGTTCTGTATTAAAATCTTTATTCAACAGAATAATTCAATTTATAAAAGACGCTCTTGGTAAGTTTACAAGTTTAAATAACAAATCTTATAATAAACTTAATGAGCTGTTTATAGATATAGATAGTGGAAAATATAAGTCTGCTAACTTAATGGATAATAGATTTGTAAATGAATTTAAAATGGGTTCTATGCCTGTTGTAAATTCATTAGTTCCATATAGTGGTGAAGAAGGAAACTATCAGTATTTAGATAGCATAACTGGGGATACATTAATTAATCAGATTTATGCTAGGGTAATAGTTAAACAAGAAAAATCAATAGGTAAATTTGATATAGATAAAACCATAGATGAATCTATAGAATTATATATAAATTTATATGAAAATAATATTGAAGAGCAAAGTTCAAGAAAAATAGATAATGTTTTAAGCTCACTTGATGAATACGAAGATCAAATAAAACAAGAGGTTAAAGAAAGACTTAAACTTATAAATATAACCCAACAAAAATTAGATAATCTTGTAGATCAGGAAATAAATGAAGTAGGTTTAAATACAACTAATTATAATCAAAAGGCTGAACTTGTAGGTATGGAGAAATCTTTACCTGAGTTTGTAAGAAAGTACTTTGCTTCTACTACAATGAAAGCTGAAGATATGTTTGGTAATGAAATACTTACTGAAGAATACATAGATGAGGATGGTAATGTAGTACCTGCTGAACCTATATACAAAGCTGTAAATTTTGCTGATGCATACGCAGGTTTTTTAAGAGCAACACATGATTCTTTCAATCACAATGAGATGTTCTATAAGATTCTTCTTTTTTCTAAGAATGGTAACCCAGAGACTAAAGCTGTTGTAGATAGAATGTTGTTAGATTTAGGTGTTTCTTTTGAAGGAGCTTTTTCTTTGATGAAAGAGGTTTTAGATAATAATTCAGAGACCACTAATACATTGAATAGTCTTATTTCTAAAAAGGATAGTTCTTTTTTATTCCATAAAATATTTAAAGCATTTGAAAATAGTAGATTTCCATATAGGTTTGTAGAGTATAATAGCGAAGACAATACTACTACAACTTATGATGCTGTAGAAAAAGCAAGTAAGGGAGCGCAATTACAAAAATGGTCAAATGATTCTCATATTGCTTATTCTAAAAATACTAAGAGTGTTGATAGCAAAGATTATAGTTTAAATATACTAAATGATTTAGTAAGAAAAATTGAACTGTTTAATATTGCCACAAAAAACAAAAGTGAAAAAGTATTTTATACTGATGAGAATTTAAGAGAATTATCTAATCTTATATCTAAAAATATATTTCAAGCTTCCGGTATATCTTTTCATCCAAATTATGTTTTCTATTCCTTGTCTACTTTATTTAAACTAGAAACAGCAAATGACTCTCAAATTGAAATAAAGTTTAACCAAGATTTTTATAGTGGCATTACGCCAATAGATTTTACATCTGCAGATGGAAGCATCTTAAATACATTAAGATATTATATAGACTCTGATAGCTTTATGTTTACAGTTTCTGATACATTTCAAAAAGACTTGAATAGCTATGCATATGGAAATATAAATTTTGATGAATCTGTTGGTTCTGGAACATTTATAAATCCTGAAAAGGAAAGAATATATGCTCATCAAGCACCTACTCCTAATGCAAAGTTTGCATCAGAACTAAATGCTGATCCGTCTGAATTTATTAAAAAAATGTTAGGCAAGCATGATATACTAATATATAATTACTTATCCTCTTTAGATAGAGATGGTTACAATAAATTTATAGATTTTGCAATAAGCGGCAATTTTAGATATGAGAGAATAGCAGGTATCATAGAAAAATTAAACTTTGAAGATTCTAGTTCATCATCATATAAGAAAGAAGGAAAATCATATGGAAAATTAAATGATGATTTATTCTTGAGAGTTTTATTATCTCAGTATTTTTCAAGCATTGATAATTTCAAAGGGAAATTAGATTCTAAATCTTCACTTGTATTTACCAGAGTTGCAGAAACATCAAGAACTGGAGGGCTTTTTAATATGCCTATAATTAAATCAGTAGAAGAAAACTCAGAAAATTTAACTCAAGAAGTTGTAAATATATTTTATAATTATGTAAAAGGTGAGTTTGAAAGAATAAAAAAAGAATCAAATAGCACTGATAGTGAATTATTGCTTGGTTTTAATGCAGTGCAAGATGGAAGTGGAGAACTTGTAAGAGATAATGATAAAACTGGAAGAGCGTTTGAACTATACAAGACAAGAGCTTTTTTAAATAATAATTCTCAAGAGTTATCTACAGAAGAGTTATCTATTACAAACAAACAGATATATTCTAAAATAGCAAATTCTACAATAGGTCAGCTAGTAGTAGGTTCTAAAACAAATCTAGGTAAAAAATTAAAAAATACTGAAGATGTATTTAAGGTAGAAATTAAATCTGGCAAAAAAAATGTTGTCAGGTACATGTCTTTCAAAGAATTAAAAGATGGTAATGTTGTAATAAATTTTAATGAAACATACAATAGTTTAATTGATAACAGGTTGTCAAAAGAATTAGAAAAGTTAGCAAATGATTCTAAGAATAAAGACAAAACTTTTGAGCAAATTATTGAAGAGGCTTTTTCTGACAAAGAACTTGTTAAAGCATTAGATAATTCTTTTGAAGCAGAGACAGGTGTACAAAACTTCCAAAATCTACTCAGAAGTAAATTGGAAAGAGAATTTCAAAAGTTCCTTGAAATATTAGAGCTTAACAGTATAGACTTAAATAACAAAAAATATTTGTCAGTATTAAATGGTTATTCTAAAGATTTAAGTTCTATTGAAAATGAAAGTTTAAAAAGAAGTATAGATAACAATGTAAAAGTTACTAATTCAGAATTAAACTTGGTAGAGCCTTCCAATAAAATAGAATATGGTGCAGAGCAGGAAAGAAATTTAAAACAGATATTTTTTAACAATTATATAAATAGCTTTTCAATTAATCAGTTGATTAGAGGTGATCATGCTAGAATATTTAAAAGTTATCAAGAAGAAATAAAAAGAGGTAAAGATCAAGAAACTCAAATTATTTCTACAAAATCATATATAAGTTCACCAGAGTTAAGAGTATATAATCCTGTAGATAGTTTTGATGTTATAATATTAGATGAAATTTTTAACAATTCATCTTTTACAGGGAAAAAAATAGAAGAAGCAGATGGTCAATTATATATGACTGTAAATGCATTTAGGCATGCATGGTTTGGTATTGGAGCATTAACACCTGAACAATCTTTAATTTTAAATAAATTAGAAAACGGTGAAAAGTTAACAGCAGATGAAGTCTGGGGAACTTTAAATAGTCCTGGTGCTATTCAAAGAAAGGAAATGATTAATCCTAAAAAGTTTGTTTACTCAGATGCAGAAAACTTAGTAAAAATGTCTGCACATGTTTTAAGAAAAGAAGATACATCAATTAAAATTGGTGACAAGTGGGTTGCAAAGCCTAATATGATAGTGTTGCATTATCTTAGAGAAAAGCTTGAACAGCATGAAGCGGCTACAAATCAACCAACAATGGCTGCACCTTTATCTGCAATTAAAAAAATTAAAAAAGAGATAAACTCTTTACAGAAAATTTTAGATACATCAGAAAATTCAAGTGCTAAAGATGTAAAATCAATGACATTGGATGCTATGTTTTTTGGTTTGCAAATGGTAAATCCATCTAATAAAAATGAAGTTGCAGACACCACTCAAATAACATTTTTATTGCAGAATGAGCAGAATGATGATCAAGAAGTTTTTATTAACGGTGAATCATTTTTTATTAGAGATATTAAAAAAGCTTTTCAAAAAAACAAAAGTGATATACTAAAGCTTAATTACAAAGGAAAGAAAAATTTAATATTTGAAAGTGCTGTTGATGAGTTTAAGAATTTTAAAACATCTGGAAAGGTGACTCCTAATATGATATCTTTTGTAAGGTATGCACTAGAATCACTAAAAGCATCAAATTCAAATACAGATATACTTGAATTCTTTGATATGTCTAATAGCTTAGATTTTCAAGGTACTTTAAACAACCCTAGAGTCATACAAAAATATGAAGAATTATTATGGTCGTACTTTAGTAAATCTGTTTTAAAGCAAAAATTACCAGGTTCTCAGTTAACAATGAAATCTGATTTTGGGGATAGAGTATATAGAAGGGTATATACTGTTAGAAAGATTGTGGTTAATGGTAAAACAATGTATATACCAGATAGACAAGAGGTAATAAGAGAAACTGTCGCTTTAAAATCAAATTTAAATGACTATGAATTTCATGTAGATTATAATAAGAATACCAATAAAATGCATAAAAAAATTGGTAGTGATGAAAATCTAAAAGGTTTAAAAGAAGCTGTAGAAAATGCAGGTGAAGAAGGAGTAATAATTATTGATAGACTTAGATATGATATGTCTGAGTATGTAAAAGATGAAAAAACAGGTGAGTTTAAAAAGACAAATAAAAAATATTCTGAAGCTAAAATGGCTATTCAAGATAGAGAGCTATATGAAAAGTTTGGGGATTTAAAAAAGGGTAAATTTAACAATACGCAATTACAAAATCTATATAAAGAATGGTTAGAATTAAATAATGTAATTAGCAAGAAAGGTAATTTAATAAAGAGGAAAGATCTTAAAAATTGGGATGATAAAAAAGGTAAAATAACTTTTGCTAAACAAATGAAAACTTGGTATGATGCTAAGACAGATACATTTGGTGGGGTACAGTATGATAAAATACCAGATGTAGTTAGTAAAATATTTGCGTTAAGAGTACCAACTCAAGATAAGCATTCTGCATTAAATATTAAGATTGTTGACTTTATGTCTGTTTCTAATGGTTCTGCAATATCAAATGCAAGAGAGCTTGTAGAAGTTTCAGGAGCAGATTTTGATATTGATAAATTGTTTGCACATTTTAAAGAATACTATTTTAATGAAAAAACTAAACAGTTTGTGGAGTATGGATTAGATAGTGATATAGCTTACTATGAATATGTAAAGTACATAAATAAAAAAGTTAAAGAGCCAGGTACTATATATTTTGAAGCTTATGAAAAGTTTAAAGCCCAGGGAGGTTTAGGACAGATTAAGCTAGATGAAAGTGCAAGAGAATACGCTAAAGAAAATAAGATGTCAGAAGAAGCTATGTATGCTTTAGCTATTATTGGCATGCCTGTAACAAATGATCAGCTTGTAAGTTTTGAAGCAGAAAATGATTATACTCCTTCAACTGCTGCTTTAAATAATAAAGTATTAGATTACAAATCAGCTTTAATAGCTAATAATTCTATTACCGAAGAACAAGATCTCTATGTTGATTCTGATGGTAGTGTAACAACTAGTCCTAAAGATAAAGTAACTGGCAATGACAATAAGAAAATAAATGAAAAACTTAGTGCTGTAGCGTATGACCCTGCAGACATGGAGCCTTTAAAAGAGATTTTAAAAACTTTTAAAGATAAATTTCCGGAATGGGCAAAAACTGTTTTGGAAGACGTTTTTGATAATGATAATATGACAGGTGCTTTACTTGCATATGTTAATAATCAAATAGGTTCAAGATTGATTGGAGCTGCTGTTTTGCCTAATACATACTTGCCTTTACTGGGTTCTTTAGGAATTAAGATAAACAAGTTTTTTGAATTAGATATAAACGGATATAAGTTTAATAAGTATGGAAGTATACTAGAAAAGAAAAAAGATAAAGATGGAGCTTTAGAGTATGGTGATAGAACTCAGTATGTTATGTCTGCTATTATTACAGCAATGACAGATAATGCTAAACAACAGTATGCTGGTAAGTTTAATATTAATATTAATTCTTTAGGTGTGATATCAAATATGGTTATGCTAGGAGTGCCTTTAGAAACTTCTATTATGATGACTATGAATCCTCACATATTAAAAAATTACAAAGATTTTGATAGCGGCTTTAAATTTAAAAAAGCATTAGGTAATAATATAAAATCTATAAAAGCATTATCAGAAAAGTATAAGTTTGATTTAAATGAGAATGTAAATGATTCTCAGCTTGAGAATTTAATTAATGACTACTCAAGCTTAGAAGATGTTTTTGACAGTATAAAAGAAGATGGTATAACTGAAGAAAATAAAGAATATCTATCATCTCTATACTCTTTACTTTTGAATTATCAAAAGGCAAGTAATTTATCAGATTACAATTTTAATCTAGGAACATTATTTAGCTTACAGAAAGGCATCAATAAAACAACAGATGTAACAAATATAGAAGAGGCTATTAAAAACTTAGATTTAAGAAGTGAATCTAAGAAGTTAAAAGAAAATGATCATCCTTTTGATGCTAAAAAGTTATTTGTTGAAAATAATCCAAATACGCAAATTATAAGAACTAATTATGATATATACAATGATCTTAAAAAAGATGTATTTTCTAAATTAGTTTTAACTCAAACTGAAATGTTTGATAACTTATTAAATTTAATTACTGATAAAAATATATTAGGTTATGTTAGTAGAGATGGTAAAGAAAAAATAAAGTATGACTTAGCTTCATATCTTATTGCTAAAAAATACCTAGAAAATATAGCTCCTGTAGAGGATATAGAAAACAACAAAAGAGGTAAAATTTATGCAGATACAATACTTAATGCAAACGGCCTTATATATCCTATAGACAATGAGGGTAATCAAAACCCAGATAATCTTATTGACTATATATTCAAAAATGAAGAGAAATTACCAGAGTCAAAAGACAATTTCTTTTTAAATGAATTCATTAATTATATTGACGCAAAAGATAATAGCAATGGTATATACATGTTAAAGAATAACATGATGTCTAAAATACCAGAAAATAAAAAGCTTGATATAATAGATGATTTTAAAAAGCTTTATGAAAATCAAAATACTAAAGATATAGCCATGGCTATCTTTCATTATATATTAGCAAAAGATGGATTGCAGTATAGCTACGGAAGCATATTGCAGGCTATATCTCCTATTGTAATGAAAGATTATTATATGTCATCAACGGCAGAAATATTTGATGAGTTTAGTAATTCTAAATTAAGTCTAGGATCAATAAGAAATTACTTTCAAGAGTTTGTAGAGAATTACTTTATTAGCTCTAGCTCTTTCATGAGTAATAACTTTGGATTTAAAAAATTATTTGGCATTAAAGATTTAGGAAATTTATCTGATCCATTTGATGCAAATAGACTAAGATCTGAACAAAAAATACAAATATATAACCAGGAAGATTTATTAGTTATAAATCCTTATGGGTTAGTAGTTGAATCAAATGAATCAAAAGAGCTAGAATCTAGTCCTAAATTAAGTGAAAGCTTTAAATTAGAATCAAAAAACTTACTGAAAGAAGTGGGTATATATTCTCAAAATAAAAGTGAATTATTTAAATTTTCGCCTTATTATCAAGTAGAGCTTAATGGTCAAAAAGTTACATATAAACTTAAAAGTTTAGTAACTTCAAAAGGAAATCTAGACATAAACTTAAATGAAAAATCATACTTAGGTTATTATGCACAATATGAAATAGCAAAACCGTTAGGAGCTAGAAATGCATGGGGTGCTGGGTTTTTATTTGGAGCTAGACCTGAAATGAAAAAAATAGAAGAATTTTTACTTGCTAATGAACAGGATGCATTGGAAGAAGAAACTTCAGGAACAATACCAAATGTACAAAGCTTATCTTTTAGCAAAAACAAAGAATCTTTAATAAAAAAATTAATTGAAGAATACATGACTAAAAATAAATTGAACCCAAATGAATATGATTCAATTGATACTTTAGTTAAAGAACATTCTGAAGCATTTACAGAAGAAAATCAATTTGAAGATTATCTAGAATGTAGTCTTAAAAAAAATCTACCTTTTTAATATGGCATGTATAAATAAAAGTTTAAAAGAATTTAAAGAATTAGAAGCTTCGTTTCCTAATAAGAATAAAGCATATGCTTTAGCTCAATTGTGGCAATCTAAAAATAAAAGTGATTCTATACCTACATATGAACAAGTGAAGACTTTGCAAAAGTCTATGAAAAAAGAATCAAATAAAAAGAAATCTGATCTTAAAACTAAAGTTGTAGACAATTTAATAGCAATGAACTTGCTTGAAGATGTTAACGGAAAGATTTATGTTAAAATAAATCAATCTGATTATAATACTAATTTAAAGGCTATTGATTCTAAGTATTCTATTATAAAAAACTATTTAGAATACAATAATATACCTGCAAATTATATAAGTGTAGATGTTAACGACGCAAATAAACCAGTAAAGTTTTTACCTAATAATATTTATGATGGTAATCCTGTTTTAAATAAGAAATCTCCAAATTTAGATAATACCAGAAAAGTTCTTGATTTTTTAATTCCTAAATTTCCAGGTCTAGATTATCAATTTGTTTCTCTTTCAGATGCTAAAGTTATATATGATGCTATACCTGATGAGTTAAAAGAAGATGTAGATTTTAATCAAGTTAAATCATTCTTTAACCCTATAAACAACCAAGTAGTACTGATAGATTCAAGAGTAACGGATGATGTTGCAATAGAAGAGGTATTACATCCATTAGTTGCCGGTATAAAACTAGAAAATGAACAGTTATTTAACAACTTATTTGAAGAATCAAAAGCTAACTTTCCAGAATTATTTGAAAAAATAGATAGATTATATGAAAAAGATACAGAAGAAGAGATTGTTACTCAAGCACTTGTAAAACACTTTAAAAAAGAATATGAAAAAACACCTACTCAAGGGTTTTTGAATTCTGTAGCAGAATTTTTAAAGAATTTTTTAAATAAAATAATTGATTTTTATTCTGTAATAACAGGGGGTGTATTGCCAGTTAAAAATATTACTTCTGATACTACATTGACAGAAATAGCAAAATTACTAAATACTAGCGACTTAACATTAAGTTATAATATACCTGAACAAATGCGTGTAAAATATGCATTGTCTGAAAATAAACAGTCTTTAATTAACAATGCATTAGAGAATGGAACGGAGCAGCAAAAAAAAGTTATACTATCATTATTTAGCAAAGTAATGAATGTTCCTGAGAAATATGATCAGTTTTCAGTTTCTTCATTAGAACAAGGACCTTTCCAGGATCAAAGAAGTTTAATAATATTAGATGAAGCTACGCATGTATATCAAAATGTATTTAATAAAAATGAGAAGTTTTTAAGTAGTACAAGCACATTTAATTCTTTTGATGATAAAGAAAGAAACTTTGACTTTAATAGATATATGGGTAATATTTTTGATAAAGTATTAGAAAATATAATATTAGGAAATAGTATAAAAGATACTATAGATAATTTAAACCAAGATGATCTTACCCCTTTAGAATCCTTAGACAAAGATGTAAATGAACAAGAAGAACAGATCACTAAAATTTACATCAGGTTTAATGATTTTTTGTCTGGAGTAAAAGATACTGGAGATATACTTTTACCACAAGTAATAGTTCATTCTAGAGCTACAGATAAAGCAAATTACAAAAATGTTGCAGGGGCTATTGATGTATTAGCAATTACGCCAGAAGGAAAACTTAAGGTTATTGATTTAAAAACAAGTAAGAATAGTATTAAGTCAAGCAGTTATAATGAAGCTTTTTCAATAAAAGGTACTTTATTAAATGAAGCATCAAAAAAAGCTGGCAGAAAAGAAATTGATAAATTATCATTAAGACAAAAACACGTTCTTCAGTTATCTATATATTCTAGTATGTTAGAGAATATGGGATATGAATTAGATCATGACAATCCATTTTTTAGCATTAATATTAGAATAGGAGTTCAGGGGTTAAATAAAGAACAAAAGTATACAAACCTCTTTGAATTTGAAGGCAAAAATGCACAGAAAATTAAAGCTGATGTTAAAGGATTTGAGATTAGTCAATACCCAACATCTATATCAGAAGTTGCATCTTCATATATAATAGAAAACAAAAAATTTATTAGAGACAATGAGGAGTTTTTGAAGAGTGATAGTAAGCCTATACCTGAAGAAGTACAAAAACAATTGAATGTTGAAAAAGATAACATTAAAACTAGGCTAGAAAAATATAAACAGATATTAGTAAAAAGGAAACAAGCAATAAAAGATGTAAATAATAAAATATTTATATCTGGAAAACCAGAAATGTATTTGAAAAAAATTGACAAAGTTATGGGTATGATATCTTTGGCAATTACCTCTGATGATATACAGCAAGCTAATAGAATGTTCAATGAAATACTATCTGATAGTATAAGACAAGCAGATAACTTTATTGACTATCTACAAGCTGTGGAAAATAAAATAGAAAAAGACTTTTTAGTTTATGTTAATAATGCCAAAAAGTTTACCGATCAATTTATGAGTCTTTATTTACTTAAAGATAATGACATAATAAATAATACCCTAAAAGTAAAAATGGGTAAACTTCAGTCTAAATTAAATCAAATATCTTCAAATGAAGGAGATACTTTAAGTTTAGCAGATCAAGCACTTTTTGATTATGTAAGATACTCTATTGAGCAAAACACTACTCAAGAATTTGAAGCTGGAGAGCTTGATAAGTTAATGAAAGAAAGCTTAGACATTAGTGGTCTTGAATATTATACTAGAGATTTAGCTACATCAAGAGATGTTTTTTTGCGTGTCATGAATAAGATACTGCGCAATAAGAAAAGAGAAATTGCAGAAATGAATAATAGAACTTCTGACAAAATTATTCTTTTAGGTAAAAGTTTGGAAAAAGCTTCTTCTGAAAAAGACCCAGAAAAGTTTCATGATTTTATGATTAATGAAGATGGAACTTTAGTTGTAAAAGAATCTCAAGACTTTGTTGAGAAAAGACATGAGTTAAGAAAAGCTTTATATAATAAAAAACATAACAGAAAAGAATATATAGTGATTGCTGATGATGAGAATTTTACTCAAGATCAGATAGATTATAATCTAGAATTGCATAAAGCAAAAAAGGCATATTCAGAATTTTTATCAGCAGAAAAAATAGAAGGTAATGAGTACACTTCTGGATTAAATTATGAGTATACTGAAGAATTTATCAATGCTAGAAATAGATATCAATACTTTAAAAATAGTGGAGGAGAAACATGGGCAAGAAAGATAGGTGTTTCTGACAGAGAGTACAGTATATTTATGTCTAAGTACTATGATAAGGTGGATTATACTACTATCTTATATGAAGATGGTAAACCTACAGGAAAAACAATATTTAGAGAAGGCAAACCATTTCCAAAAATTCAATATAAAAGATTAAAAGACGTAAATTCTAATGGTGATTCATTAGTAAGTTCTAAATATGAAAGTATAATGAAGCCTACAGATAATTTAGGTAGGGTTCAAAAAAACTATTATTTAGAGTGGACAAAAGAAATGAATAATCAATTAGAAAATATACCTGCCGGTCAAAAAGCAAGAATGTATGGTAGAATACCTTTAGTTAGAAATAGATTTGCAACTGACTTTACAAAAAAACCTATTGGTGTACAATCAATTTGGGTAAAACTTAAAGATACTGTTAATTCTATAGTGTCATTTTTTACAGATAAGTCTTACATCCAGGGTGTTAGTGTTAATGAGTTTGGTGAAGTTATAGATGGAATACCAATTAGATATACAGGGAAGCCTAAAGACCAACAACAGCTAAAAGATATAGATGATAAGCTTCAGTTTTTAGAAAAACAAAGTCTTGATAAAAAAATTACAAATGAAGAGTATTTAGAAGAAAAGAAAATTCTTTTAGGGCAAAGAGATCTTATAGATTCAAGACCTACATCTAAAGAAATCAGTAGAGATTTAACGCAGACATTAATGCAATTTTCTTTAATGGCTCAGAATTATAGTGTAATGTCTGAAGCAGAAAATATTTTTAATACTTTTATTTCTGTAATTGAAAAAAAACAATTTAAACCTAATGGTAGTTTCAAATACGGTATATTCCAAGGCAAAGAATTTGAAGAAAAAGCAACTGTAGATGGTGTAGACTCATATGTTAAAAAAAGAGCAAAAGCTTTTATGGACATGGTTGTTTATGAAAAAGATAAAGTGCCAAAAAGTAAATTTGATAAACTTGTCAGAGGGATATTAAAATACACATCATTTTCTTATGTTTCTTTAAATCCTTTTGGTTCCTACAATAATTACTTGTTTGGTAAATTGAGTAATTATAATGAAGCTTTTGGGCAAAGATTTTTTTCTAGGAAATCATATTCTTGGGCAGAAACTGAGTTTAAGAAAAAAGGTATCCAAAGCATTATTAACAGAACATCTATGAATCAAGGCTTTGATGATGAAAAAAGCATGTATGATCCAGACTATGCTCTAAGTAAATATGAAGCTATGGTTCAATATTATGCCATGATGGATAAGTATTCTGACATAAGAGAGCTAGGTTATGATTCTGAAACAAAATCTAGTTGGAAGAACTGGGCAATAAATAAATCTTTTATTTTGCAAGATTGGGGGGAATATACTAATCAAACTAAAGTTGGTATGGCAATTATGAAAGATATAATTATACAAGACAAAGAAAGAAAAATGCCTGAGATATCTTTATATGATGCATATGTTTTTGAACCTGGCAATGCAAAAAATAAAGAAACTGCAGGAATAAAATTTAAAAAAGGATATGAAGAATCTGTAATAATAAAAGGTCCAGGATCAGATAAAACAATATCTTCTTTTAAGTTTGATCCTGAAGAAATTATATCTGATGATATAAGGTTTAATATAAGAGCATATATAAGAGAGGTAAACAAGCAGATACATGGTAATTATGCAGATGAAGATAGAATGGTAATACAGGCGCATTCTGTTGGTAAGTTATTTGCACAATTTCACAAGTGGGTAGCCCCTGCTTTTCATGCTAGATATCAAAGTCAATACTATGATGAAAACTTAGGTTGGATGGAAGGCAAGTATACATCAGCATATAAAATGATAAATTTTCTAAGGACAAACACTGATAAAGTTAAATTAAGTGTAAAGGAAATGACCAAGGAATACATGGAGTATGAGAATATAAAAAGAAAAGAAGGAATGACTGATGATCAGTGGAATCAAATACTTCAAAAAAATGAAAATAGAATTATAGGTTTGAACAGAACTATTTCAGAAGTAGCATTAATATTTTCTATAATGGCGGTAAGTTCTTTAGTTAGTCTTTTATTAGATGATGATGATGATGAACTAGAAGAATATACAGACAAGTCATTAAATGAATTCAATGAAAAAGAAACCGTAAATAGTAAAAGGTTTTTCAATTGGGTGAGGTATCAAGTGGACAGAACAGAATCAGACTTTTCAGTTTTTTTACCTGTATTTCCTAGCAGCTTTAGACAGATGATGAAAATGATTGATTCTCCTATTGCAAGTACAAGGACTTTGGGAGAATTAGGTGAGGCAATGTCTTATACTTTATGGACTCCATTTTCCTATGTTTTTTCTTCAGAGGAAGATTTTATGAAGAATAGTGAATATGTATATCAAAGAGGATCAAGAAAAGGTCAATTAAAAGTTTGGAAAAACTGGTCAGATGCTATACCTGTTGCTTATAGTATAAATAAATGGATAAGTTTTGAAGACATTAGAAATTTTTACATTAAATAATATATAGACAGAACAATTGATAAGTATTTTAAAATTTTGTATCTTTAAATAAAACAATTATGAAGGCAAAGAAGATTATAGGCAAGATTATTTGGGAAATTTGGACATTCTCATTGTGTAAGATGTGGGGGTATGTAAAAATGCTTTTTAAATGGTTAATGTCATAAGTAATAAAAAGATAGAATGAGCAATTATATTATCTAAAATAAAAACTAAGGCAATGAAAAAAATGATGAAAAAAATGATGTCTGGTGGTATGAAACCTAAAAGTAAAATGGGCTTTAAAGAAGATGCTGGTCAAAAGTTTCTTATGAAAATGACAAAGGGTGGCATGATGGACATGTCAGAAATGGGAAACATGATGCAGGCTGGTTATGGCAAGCAAGTTCCAAAAATGGGTATGGCAAAAAAAGGAAGAGAATATCCTAAACGAGGTCAACGTGCTGCTAAACATATGAAAAAGTAAAAAATGAGCACAGCTATAGTAACATTGGTAAATGTTTCTAGCCCACCAGAAACTGTCTTTATAAAGGAGTTAACAATTAACATACTTTATACTGAAGAGGTGTTCATTACTGAGCAATTTACTTTTCAGCAAATAAATTCAAATTTTTCTACATCTATATTATCTGCAATTCAAAATGATAAGATTTTAGTAAAAATAAATGGTGTTCTACAATCTAAAGCCAACTCTATATCTTATGTTACTGCTCCATCACCAGGAGGAGGAGGCAGTGGAGATTTACTTGCTGCCAATAACTTGTCTGATGTTGCTAATGCTGTCACCTCTTTAAACAACTTAGGGGGAGAAGCAGCTTTTTCTAAAAACACTGCATTTAATAAAAACTTTGGTGTTGCTTCAGGAACTGTTCTTGAAGGTGACAAAAATGCTGCTATTGTTTTAAATACAGCAAAAGTAACAAATGCTACACATACTGGAGAAGTTACTGGTAGTGGAGCATTAACTTTAAGTAGCACTGCAATAAGCAATAAGACATTAATTACTGCGGCTGCTGGTATGGAAGCAGTAGTTAATGATGCAGGAACCTTAAAAAAAGTAAATGTTAGTGATTTTCTAGGAGGAGGTTCTTCTGTAGAAAGATTTTATTTAGAAAGAACGGAAACTATAAACAACTT